>Ga0114964_10000264_pt1 | contig 40420 bp, 34 predicted proteins | sample C_131016_MF_Meta_FD_92638 | JGI IMG/M metagenome (GOLD analysis project Ga0114964, IMG submission 92638) | Freshwater microbial communities from Lake Croche, Canada to study carbon cycling - C_131016_MF_MetaG | ecosystem: Environmental > Aquatic > Freshwater > Lake | place: Lake Croche, Canada... | reverse complement strand
CCGAGCACGAAAAATCCCCACATGCCGTAAATGATCGACGGAATGCCGGCCAAAAGCTCAATGGCGAGGCGGATCGGTTTACGAAGGCTGTGCGGGCAAAGCTCGGTCAAGAAGATCGCGATGCCAAGTCCAAAAGGCACGGCAATCAACATGGCAATGAAAGACGACACCAAGGTGCCGTAAATCGGGGCGAGCGCACCCAGAACCGGTTCCGGCTCCAATTGAGGTGCCCACCGGCGGGTGATAAGAAACTCAAAACCGAAGGTCTGCATGGCAGGCCAGGCGCCAACGATAAGCGAAATAATGATGCCGGCCAAAACCAGCAAAACCGTGTAAGCGGCCAGCTTGGTTGCCCAAGCAAACACCTTGTCACCAAAGGCCATTCCCAAGAGAACGCGCGCCCGTTGTTGGGTCGCTTGGTCTTTGGAGATTGTGAGGTTCTCTGTCACTGTCGACACGGCTTGAAACTCCGATGAGAGGATTAGAGCGGCACCGAGGGCACCGCTCCAACGTCATTTTTTACGCTTATTTCGTAATAATCGTCGTCCAAGCCGACGATTTGATCTTGGCAACAACCGCGTCTGGCATTGGAATATAATCGAGTTCTTCTGCCATTTTGCCGCCATTGGCGAACGACCAATCAAAGAAGGCCAATGCAGCTGCGGCGGCAGCCTTATCGTCCGGTTGGGAATACATCAGAATGAAGGTCGCATTCGTCATCGGCCAAGACGCATCACCGGGTTGATTGACGATTACGAGGTTAAAGTTTGGTGCGCTGTTCCAATCGGCATTCGACGCAGCAGCAGCAAAGCTTTCAAGCTTTGGCTTCACGCGCTTTCCGGCGGAATTGATCATGTCGGTATTGACCATGCCGTTCTGCTTGGCGAACGCATATTCGACATAGCCGATGGAACCTTTGGTCTGCATCACGTTTGCGGCAACCCCGTCATTGCCCTTTGCGCCTACGCCAACCGGCCACTCAACCGCCTGACCAGCGCCAACGCCGGCTTTAAAGTCAGGATTAACGGCCGAGAGATAGGTCGTATAATTGAACGTCGTGCCCGAACCATCGGAGCGACGAACGACGACGATCGGCATTGCGGGGAGTTTGACGGTCGGGTTGAGCTTCGCAATCGCCGCATCGTCCCACGTCTTCACTTTACCGAGATAGATATTGGCCAAGGTTGGGCCATCAAGCACCAAATCACCCGCGGCCACGCCTTCAAGATTAACGACGGGAACAATGCCGCCCATAACCTGCGGCCACTGAACAAGGCCGAATTTTGCGAGGTCTTCCGCCTTCTGCGGAATGTCGGTTGCGCCAAACGTTACCGTTTTGGCTTGGATCTGCTTAATTCCGGCGCCGGATCCGATCGATTGATAGTTCAACCCAATGCCGGAAGCCTTTTTGTAAGCATCAGCCCATTTCGAATAGATCGGGAACGGAAAAGTGGCACCCGCGCCAGAAATATCATCGGCAAGGACAGCGGACGCGGACGCAACCAGCGAAAGTCCTGCAACAATGAGTGCGGAAAATTTCATAAGATAATCTCCAAATTTAACCGTCAAAAAATAAAAATATTCAACGGTAAACAATCGCGGTGAGCAATGGTAGGCCACGCCCTCGCGCCGTCTCCTCGAGACTTAGGGATTATCTATGACGTATAAATGACATCTATATGACAGGTCTGTGAATTGATCAGCCGGGTGACGATTCCGTTTCGACGAGCGGAAGGAAGACCTGAAAGACCGAACCGGTGCCGGGCTCGCTTTCAATCGCCAACCGGCCCCGGTGCCGGTTGATGATATGCTTCACAATTGCAAGACCAAGTCCGGTGCCGCCCGTTTCGCGGCTGGCCGACGCATCGACGCGATAAAACCTCTCGGTTAAGCGGGGTAGATGCTCCGCCGAAATGCCAGGGCCGTAATCGCGAACCGTAAAATGAGCCTCATCGCAGCGCCCCGAACCGGTTGTCGCAGTGGTGAGCATCAGGTCAACGCGTTGCCCCGATTGACCGTATTTAATGGCGTTTTCAATCAGGTTTTCGGCAATTCGCATCAATTCATCCCTATCGCCGGACACCAAGATGGGCTGATCGGGCAAATCAAGCTGGATCGAAACATGCCGTTCCTCCGCGACCGGACGGAGCGTATCGGCAACTTGCCTGATCACCAGACAAAAATCGACCGAGTCGACGGGCCGTTTATGCTCGCTCATTTCAACCCGCGAGAGGGATAAAAGGTCGTCAATGAGCCGGGCCATACGGCGGCCTTGCGCCCGCATGATATCCAGAAATCGACTTTGTGCCTGCGGATCATTTCGCGCAGGGCCTTGGAGCGTTTCAATAAACCCCAACAAAGAAGCAAGCGGGGTGCGTAGTTCATGGCTTGCATTCGCGACAAAATCGACCCGCATCGCCTCAAGTCTTTTTGCTTCCGTTAAATCCCGAAAGACAAGAACAATTGCTGGCGCCGTGCGGGGACTGGCGGCTGAGGCTGACAAAAGATTGACCACTTGAAAATCGAACAGCCGCTCGACAGGCAGTCGCTCCGTCATCGTGCCTCTGACGATGGGCGCAAGTCCTGCCAATACCCGTTCAATGGCGTCAATTAAATCGGGGGCGCGAAGCGTGAAGGAAAGGGGAGTACCTTTGACGAGGGAAGGCCAAGCTTCTTTGGCGGCGGCGTTGCCAAACGTTACGACCTTACGGCCATCAACCAAAATAACCGGGTCGGAGAGCGCGTCGAGAACCTCTGGTAACAGGGTCGCTTGGTTCATTTCCACGCTCTATCTCGCCCTCAATCTGCGCAGCAACGCTATTGCCCATTTAATCTTTGTGACTCTCTAAATCCTCACGCTTACGTGACAACCGCATGACAACCTCATAGATTCCCAAGCTCAGTACACCGAGAATAAAGGGACCGAGATAATAGCAGAGGCGAAACAGCAACAGAGCACCCAATAAATCAGGCTTGGCGACGGTCGAAAAAGCGCCCAGCACCGTGCTCTCTAAAACGCCTAAGCCGCCTGGAACATTGCTAACAACCCCCAAAATACAGCCAAAAGCATAGACGGCGGCAAATGTTTCGAACGCGATGCCGTGTCCGTCAGGCAAGAGCACATAGAGCACCGCACTGGCCGCGCACACATCGGCGGCACCCAGTGCGAGTTGGCCCAATGATACCCCAAGCGTTGGGAGTTCAATCACGAATTGCTTGATACGGACGTGACGGCGTTTGGCTGCCGCCCAGACGAGATAAACCAAGATCGCCGATAAAACAGCCATACCTGCGAGCTGGTTCAGATGGGCAGTCGCCTGATTAATCGCCGAGATCGCTTCTGCTTGCCACATCAAGCCAATGCCAACCACGACCGCCATGCCGAGAATAAAGGTCATTCCGGCAATCAACGTCAGGCTCATCACCTTCGAGGAAGAAATTCCGCTTGCCGAATAAATTCGGTAGCGCACGGTGCCTGCCGTCAACAATGGAAAGCCAAGTGTGAAGGAAATCGCGTAACTCGTAAAAGAGGCAAAAATCACTTTTAGGGTCGGAATACGAATATCCAATTGTCGCATCGCGAGCGAATCGTACCCTGCGAGGAAAGAATAACTCAAAACCGTAAAGCCGATCGCAAAGCCGAGCTGGGTAAAGGTTGCCTTGTGAAAGCCTTCAGTGACATCGGCAAAGGTGACATCCGCAAGTTGCGCCCGCAGAACAAAAATCGATCCTAAAATGAGCGCAGCGCTCAGCGCGGGGCCAAGCCAACGGGTCACTCTATGCTCCGGCTTGTGTGCTTCCGGCGCCGATAGACGTTTCTTAAACGGGTCCGTCATACGTTCCTTTTAAATCCTCACGCTACCGCTTTTAAGGCTCTCGCGGGCTTTTGTATGACCCGCCAAACCTGCCAAGGCAAGCCGTACCGTTCCTCTTAACCCATCTGGGCATTAAGCGCCTGTTCCGACACGCCAATAAGCTGAGCCGCCGCGACGAGTTGTGCCCAAGAATTGGCATCTACCGGAATGCCGTTCGTTAAACGGTCATGTTTCGTTATGCGCTCCGGATCACCCGGCAAAAGAACGCCTGAAGGTTCCTCGCCCCGGTCAGGCGATTGAACCCACTGCACAAAGTCTTCGAGTTCCGACAGATAGCTCGCCTGCGTCCCGAGCGCTTCGGGCGAGATGAGGATCGATAACATATTGTTGATGATCGCCTTGCGGGTCGTAGGGCCCTTCATGGCAAGTCCACCGGTCAAGGCACCGGCCAATGCCTCACACGCAAATGCAAGCGTCCACCCTTTGTGATCGCCAAAAGGCAGAATAGCGCCGGTAGGGGCTTCAAACATCACAGCAGAATCATTCGTCGGGCGCCCTTCGGCATCGATCAATGTTCCGTCGGGTACCGGCAGGCCTTTATTGTACGCAACCCGGATTTTGCCATGGGCCAATTTGCTCGTTGCAAAGTCGACAATCACCGGCTCAGCCTGCAACCGTGGAATACCGATGGAAATGGGATTGGTCACGAGCCTTGGAAGCCTACCACCGAAGGGGGCCACCACAGGCTCCGATATGACATTGACAAAATGGATTGAAACCAAGCCTTCCCGCGCACATTGTTCCGCCCAATGGCCGATGCGGCCGATATGATGGCTGTTTCGAAGCGAGATTATGGCGGACCCTGTTTCGCGCGTGCGCGCAATACCCATCGCCATCGCATCATGGGCAACCGACTGTCCGAGACCCAATCCGCCGTCGAGGACCAGCGCACCGCCGGTATCCTGCACGATACGGGGAGAGGCGTTCAACACTAAATCACCCGCTGCGAGCGATGCCAGATAGGCCGGGATCATACCAATCCCGTGTGAGTCATGGCCTTTGAGATTGGCGTCAACGAGATGGTCAGCCGCCAAGTCACATTCGCGTTCATTGGAGCCGGCGGCGCGAAAGATTGTTCTGACACCCCTTTTTAGGGCTTCGGCACTCAAGCGCATTTTACCAATCGTCGATCCAGCCATTGTCGTGTTTCCTCGTTTTTCAAGCAGCCGTTTCGCGCACCTGATAGTCTTTGATGTCTTTGACCTCAATCGCTGGCCACCGCTCGCGTTCATAATTGAGGGTAAAGGCAGAAGGCGCCATAAACACCGGTGCACCATCCAGATCGTGCGCAATCGAGGAGGCGTGCGCATCGATAAACTTCTGGAGTTCGAGCTTATCTTTTGACTCAATCCAGCGGCAAATCGTGAAGCGTGACGGCTCAAATTCAACGGTTACACCATATTCCGCCTGCAAGCGCTCGAGCAACACATCAAGCTGCAATGCGCCAACAACGCCTACAATGGAACCGGACCCGTCGGACGGGATAAAAAGCTGAACGACACCCTCTTCGCCGAGTTGTTCGAGCGCTTCGCGAAGCTTTTTTGCTTTCATCGCATCTTTTAACCGGACGCGGCGGAGAATTTCGGGGGCAAAACTGGGCACGCCCCGAAAAACCAGTTCCTCCCCCTCGGTGAGCGTATCCCCAATGCGCAGCGTACCGTGGTTCGGAATACCGACGACATCGCCCGCATAGGCTTCTTCCGCCAAGGCACGATTTCGGGCAAAGAAAAATTGCGGCGCGTTGATGGGAAGAGGCTTGCCGGTGCGGACCAGTTTCGCTTTCATCCCACGCTCAAGTTTACCCGAACAGACGCGAATAAACGCGATGCGGTCCCGGTGATTAGGGTCCATATTGGCCTGAATTTTGAACACGAAGCCCGTCATTTTCGGCTCTTCCGCCGTGACCATTCGCGTATCGGCTTCTTGAGCGCGGGGCGGCGGGGCAATTTCGGCCATCGCATCAATCAAGTCGCGCACACCGAAATTTCGAAGGGCCGAGCCAAAAAAGACCGGCGTCAGATGGCCTTCACGAAAAGCCGCCAAGTCAAATGGACGACAGGCTTCACGCGCCAACGAGATTTGATCGAGAAATGCGGGCCATTCATGGTTTGGCAGCAGCGCTTCAACACGCGAATCTTCGGGGCCGTTGACCGTGATGGGATCTTCATCGGTATCAATCCGGCGCACGCGGTTGCGGTTGAAATCATAGGTTCCGGCAAAGCTGCGTCCTTGCCCGATCGGCCAGTTCACCGGGGCTGTATCCAGCGCCAAGGTTTTCTCGATCTCGTCGAGCAGATCGAACGGATCACGCGTTTCACGGTCCATTTTGTTGATGAAGGTCACTATCGGAATATCGCGCAGGCGGCACACCTCAAACAGCTTGCGCGTTCGTGCTTCAATCCCTTTGGCGGCATCGATCACCATGACAGCCGAATCAACGGCTGTGAGCGTCCGATAGGTATCCTCGGAAAAGTCTTCGTGGCCGGGCGTATCGAGGAGATTGAAGACGCAGCCGCCATATTCGAACGTCATCACCGACGTGACAACAGAAATGCCACGCTCGCGTTCAATCCCCATCCAGTCGGATCGCGTCTGGGTTCCACTCTTCTTGGCCTTGACTTCACCGGCGAGCTGAATTGCGCCGCCCATCAGCAACAGCTTTTCCGTAAGCGTGGTCTTACCGGCGTCCGGATGCGAGATAATCGCGAATGTACGGCGGCGTGAGGCTGGGGTTGGTTCGGTCATGAGGCCTTCATCGAAACGGGAAGCGGATGCAATGAGCATCCGTGGAGGGGAAGTAATCGGGATTGCGGCGTGGATCAAGATTGGACAGGTGTTACCCCATCCGCCTATCATGGTGTTAACAATAATCGTGAAGGGGAAACAGTATGATGGACACGCCAACGATTGACGCGCTGCACAAACGCTGGATTGAGGTTTTCAATAGCCATACTCTTATTGAACATGCTGCCTTATACACCGAAGACGCGATGCTATTTGGCTCAACGCCCGAGCTCATTATCGGAAGGGAAGCAATCAAATCCTATTTTGGCGGACGCGGGCCGAAGGTACACGTTGCAAACTACCCTTTTCCGAACGTTGTGATGATCAGCGACAACGTTGCAGCGACTGCTGCCCATGTCGATTTTGCCGACGGCGAAACGCCGATGCCCTACCGGGTCACATGGATGCTGGTCAAAAAAGACGGCAATTGGCGGATTGCGCAGCATCATGGTTCGCCGAGGGGCTGAAAAGCCCCTTAATGCGCTCGCGAGATGCAGAAATCGACTGCTTCAAGCAGGGCCGCCTTCATCGGCGTATCCGCAAATAGCGCCAAAGCATCACGCGCCATTGCGCCGTAATGGCGCGCCCGTTCGATCGTATCCTCAATGGCACGGTGCTTTTTCATGATTGAAATCGCCTCGGCAAGTTCGGCTTCGCCCGTTTGCCCCTCTTCCAATGCGCGTTTCCAAAACGCGCGCTCGGTTTCCGTTCCGCGGCGAAAGGAAAGGACAACCGGCAACGTAATTTTACCTTCTCTGAAATCATCACCAAGATTTTTGCCGAGATTGGAGGACGCTCCGCCGTAATCGAGCGCGTCATCAATCAATTGAAAGGCGATGCCAAGATTAGCCCCATACGAACGGCAAGCCGCTTGCTCTGCTTTGCCAAAACCGGCGATAATGGGGCCAACTTCGCAGGCAGCCGCAAACAATGCGGCGGTTTTCCCGCGAATAACCGAAAGATACTCGTCTTCTGTTGTTGCTGTATTTTTGGCGACCGCAAGTTGAAAAACTTCACCTTCAGCAATAACCGTCGCTGCCGTAGAAAGCACATCGAGCGCGTGGAGCGAGCCGACTTCAACCATCATTTTAAACGCTTGGCCAAGCAAAAAATCGCCAACCAGAACGCTGGCCTCATTTCCCCACAGCATACGGGCCGCCAATTTTCCGCGGCGCATTTCACTGTCGTCAACAACATCGTCGTGTAACAACGTAGCGGTGTGCATGAATTCGACCGCGGCGGCGAGTTTGATGTCGCCTTCGCCGGAATAGCCGCAGAGTTCGGATGTGGCGAGTGTCAGCATCGGCCTTAAACGTTTGCCACCCGATTCAATTAAATGCTTTGCAATTTCCGGAATCATCTCAACATCGGAGCCAACGCGGGATAAAATCATCCGGTTGACACCCTCCATACCCGTTTTTGTTAGGGACAAAAGCGAATTGAGGCTTGGACTTGAACCGGTCTTACCTTCCAGAGAAACAACAACGCCCACGCAGAATTCCTTTCGATGGCGGATGGTTATCCGCTCTCAATGGCCGGTAAAATGCCACGCAAGGCTGAGCTTCGCAACTTGCCAAACCCTGAATTGACCCGATAATCCGTAACTATGACAGAAATTCCATTTCTTGGCGGAAAATTGCGTTTTATCCAGTCGGAAACCGGCCATCGGGCGGGAACTGACGCTGTGCTCTTAGCAGCAACCGTACCGGATCATTTTTCGGGACGTGTTGTCGATGCGGGTGCGGCCAGTGGCGCGGTAGGCTTGGCGGTGGCGGCGCGTGTTCCAACTGCCCGGGTTCGGTTGGTCGAAATTGATCGTAATGAGGCTGAATTAGCGCGTCTCAACAGGAGCGCTAACGGTTTTGATGAGCGTATGGACATCATAGTGGGTGATCTTTTAGCGTCATATCAGGCTAGAAAAGCGCTTCATTTAACGCTGGCGGATGCGGATCGGGTGATCACCAACCCTCCTTTTCTTGATGAGAGCCGAACACGGTCTTCGCCCGATCGTCATCGTCAACGTGCGCACAATATGCCGGAAGGTGGGCTTGAACGCTGGATCGTCGCCTGTCACGCCATGCTCGTATCACACGGCGTTTTTACGATGATCCATCGGACGGATCATCTTTCTGGACTGCTCTCGCTCTTTGAAGGTCGATTTGGGAGTATTTCAATTTTACCGATTTATCCGCATGACGGTTCTAATGCGTCCCGGGTTTTAATTGAGGGTATTAAGGATAGCCGGGCGCCGACGAGGTTGATGTCGGGTCTCGTTTTACACGAATCTGACGGGCGCTTTACACCACGCTCAGACTCGCTTCATCGGGGATTATTGGCCCTTCCGCTTAGCCACTAAGCGAACCGATCAAAGATCCTGTTTCACGCCTTAATGCCATGATCCCTGTGTCGGTATGACGCGAGGGATGGACCCGATTGGTGAGCAGTGTCCACGCGATTTCTCTTTTAAAATCAATCCATAGACCCGTTCCCGTGAACCCCAAATGCCCGATCGTGTGGTCCGAATGCCCGGTGCCGCCATGCCAGCCAGGCTCGTTGACTTCCCACCCCAAAGCGCGATTTCCGGCAACAGGTGTGATCATCCCGCGAAAGGTTTCACCTAACAAGCCACCCCCTTCGAGTAGATAGCGCGCATGATCGAGTACCCCATCGATAGTACCGAATAATCCGGCGTGTCCGGCCGCCCCGCCAAGCGCGAAAGCGTTCTCGTCATGCACGTTGCCGCGCATCACACGGCCGCGCCAAGCACATCGCTCAGTCGCGACGCTTTTTTCCGGTGGTGGCGAGAAGCCGAGCCCCTCGGGCAAGACATAGTCAGCCAAGGGGCGCCCCGTCACCCGTTCGATCAAAAATCCAAGGAGCATGTAATTGATATCGGAATAGACCGGCGATCCCGACGTCCAAACCCTTTGTAGAATATAGGCTCGAAGGGTTTCGGGATCTTGGCCCAGTGTGTAGAGCGGCTCCACCGCAGGAAGATGGGTCTGATGGGCCAGCAACTGGCGCAGGGTGAGAGCGCGTTCGGGTGCTGCACTCTCATATTGACGGAGATCAGGAATGTGACGGGCGAGCGGATCATCCAGCGCCATCTGACCTTGATCGACCAATGTCAAGACGGCGTGGGTCGTGAAAATGACTTTCGTCAGCGAGGCCAAATCGAACCACATCTCTTGCGCAAGCGGAACCACTTCCGGTTCGATCTGCGCAAAACCTGCGACGCGAACGGCGCGGGTGCCATCGCGGGTAATCAGCCCCAAAGCAGCGCCGGGAATACGGCCCTCTGCGCAGGCCTTCCGCGCCGGAGCGAAGATAACGTCGATCTGGTCAAAAGGCGTCACTCGCGACCCTCCAAGCTCACGCGCGACATTTCACCGCCGGTCATGGGATAGGGAACGCCGGTTGTCGAGGGCAGACTGAGTGGCAGTCCTTTCAAACTTCTAACCGCTAGCCATCCGAAACATTCGGCTTCGAGCGTATCACCATTCCATCCAACAGCTTCGACAGGATCAACCGGAACACCGAGCCGGTTTCGTAAACGCTGCATCAGATACGCATTATGCCGACCTCCGCCTCCCACGAGCCAACGGGTTGGAAGCGAGGAAAAATGACGCGCCGCCGCCGCGATCGACTCGATCGTAAAAGCGGTCAGCGTCGCCGCGCCGTCCGCGTCGTCTAAGGGAGCAACCCATGCCATCCATTCGTGGAAAGCGTTTCGGTCCAGCGATTTCGGCGGGGACTTTTTGAAATAATCATGGGCGAGAAACCGCTCGAGAAGAGCCGTGTCAACGTGCCCCCGTTCTGCCAATGCACCGTCCCGATCATAGGCCTCCCCTCGTCGTATCCGGACAAAATCATCAAGGAGGGCGGAGGCCGGACCTGTATCAAACGCCAAGGCCTCTTCACGACCCAAAAACGTGACATTTGCAACGCCGCCAAGATTGAGCACAACGAGCGGCAGTGGAAGCAACGAGGCCTCAACCAAAGCGCGGTGATACAGTGGCGCAAGCGGAGCACCTTGACCGCCGCTCAGGACATCCGCGGTTCTAAACTGGCTGACGACATTGATCCCGAGACGAGCGGCGGCGCGCGGGCCATTGAACAATTGCCGCGTGATCCTGCGCTCCGGCGCATGAAACACCGTTTGGCCGTGAAAACCGACCAGATCGATCCTTTGCGGGCTTATTCTTTGCTCGGCTAAAAAGGCTTCGACGACCATGCAATGCGCATCGGTTACGGCGTCCGTTATCATCGTTAGATCGCCGGCGCTTGCGCGGGGCTGATCGGCAACCAACGCAATTAACTGAGTACTAAGCGATGCAGGATAGGCGCTCATCGATGACGGACCCCGAACAATGTTCGTGTCACCGTCCGTTGCGAGCATGGCGACATCAATGCCGTCCATCGAAGTTCCACTCATAACGCCGATTACATTCATACCCTTATCCGCCGCATTCAGTAGCTATTCATCCGGAGGGTGTATCCCTTGTCACCCTAAGTTAACCTTATATCCTTGCTATAAAATTTATTTTCGGGAGGCCCTGTTGGCAACTCTTTCTATGCACACTCGACGCCCATTCGGCCATCAATTCCGTCTTTGTTTCGCGCTGTTTCTTGCGCTTTTCGCCGCTGGTTGCCAGCGCTATGAATGGGTCCATCCGACGAAATCCCTCGAACAGTTCGGGACCGATAAATTCTCGTGCGAGGCGCGGGCTTCTCGCCTTTATCCCTTGGCACCCGTAACCGATGTCGAAGGTGGCGGTTACGTTTACGATAATTTTCCGCATTGCCACCGTGGCTATGACGGGTTCCGGATGTGTTATGCGCGGCCGCCCGTCTATGTGCCCCCGACGTATACGACGCGCGATTTGAATGAGCAGCCCCGCAATCAAGCCGTGGAATCCTGTTTGTTTAGCAAGGGATATCAATTGGTGCCCGCGAAATAGTCTTTAAGCCTCGTCCACAGAACCGCGCACCAAAGACGGACGAAGTTTCATTACAAGCGGCAACCCGATGCCAATAAGGGTAAACCGTGCAATGTGGTGGACGCCGACGATAACCGGATCAATCCGAAGCGCGAAGGCCAACGCCGTCATCGCCTCCAGCCCCCCCGGAGCATAGGCAATGAGCGCGGAGGGCAAAGCAAAGCCGATGAGTTTTGAAGCGACGATCGCACCTGTAAAGCCGATGGCGGTGGCCACCACAAATGACAGCAAGGCCGCCGGTCCGATAGCCGCAACCTCCCGCATCCGCATACCCTGAAAGCGTCCGCCGATCAGTGAGCCAATCAAAACAAAACCAAGCGTAGAGAGTTCAACGGGGTATTGCCCGGGGAAAAAATTAAAGCCGCGCAAGGCTCCAATCACCAACATCGGGCCCAAGACGAACGGTGTCGACATCTTCAAAGCGCGCAAAGCGAGAGCCCCTGCCAGGCCGAGACAAACGATCAATCCGACGCTTGGAGTTGCGATATAGGGTTGCACCGTTGCGGGAAGCGGCGACGATAGTCCGGCCAAAACCATCAAAGACGGCAAGACCGCCACAAGCATCGTGAGGCGAAACAATTGAACAATCGCAATACGGGGAACATCGGCGCCCTCTTCCACCGCAACGGCCATAACAGACGACAAAGCACCGGGCGTTGCCGCCAAAACGGCATCCCGTCTCTGCCATCCGGAATAGCGGACGAGAACACTTGAAGTCACGACCATTACCAAAAGGCTGGTAAAAATGAGGCCGATCAGGCTCAGAGGAACCGTCATAAAAGCGCGCAGCGTATCAAACGTAACGGCTGATCCCAGCGTCAGACCGGAACACAACATCGCCACATCCCGGAAAAGCGGATTAAGCGCTACACCCCGTCCTGATATGGCCAAAAGGATCGCTGCTGCCATAGCCCCCGTCATCCAAGGCGCCGGAATAGCGAGCCACGAGCCTATTGCGCCGCCCAAACCTGCGGCAACAAGCATTCCATATTGCCGTGGATCGGACAGCGAAGCGACAAATTGGCTTTTTAGATAAATCATCAAGTGCGAAGGTGATCCGTAACAACCTATAAAATTTCAAAGCAAAAGTCGATTTCTGTCGATTTGATCGCTCAACGGGTCACTCTCCTAAATGGCGTTGAGCGCCTTGACCAACCGGTTGGTCGCCTCGGTCAAATCTTCAGCCCTGCGCGCAAAACAGAGCCTGAGCCAAGCATCCTCACTCGTTGCAAAAGCGATGCCCGGAGCCAAGCCAACATTGGCCTCATCAACCAGACGCTTTGCGATGGCCATCGAATCCTTGGCACCTTCCAACTTGAAATAAAGGTAAAAAGCCCCTTCCGGTCGGACAAACTGGATCCGGTTCGTGCTGGCTAAGCCCTCGCACACAATCTCGCGCCCTTTTTTGGCGCGCTCAATTTGATGTTTAACGAAGCTTTCGCCGTGGTCCAGAGCCGCTATGGCTCCACGCTGCAGAAAAGTAGCAACGCCGGACGATGAATATTGGATCAGATTTTCGGCGGTTTGTGCCAGAGACGGGTGGCATTCCAGCCAGCCGATACGCCAACCAGTCATGGCCCAGTTTTTCGAGAAGGTTTGGACAAAGAGAATGCGGTCATCTTCGTCCATCACATCATGGAAGGACGGCGCGCGCACCGCGCCATCAAACACGAATTGGCCGTAAATTTCATCCGCGATGATCCAAAGCCCATGTTGACGGGCAAGCGTTAAAACCGCCTCCAATTCAGCCCGCGTCGCTGTCCAGCCTGTCGGGTTAGAAGGCGAATTAATGACGATCGCGCGGGTTTTTGGACCAATGGCCGCTGAAAGCCGATCAATATCGAGAAACCAACGGCCATCGGGACCGCCATGTGTCAGACCCATCGGGACATCAACGGGAACGGCGCCGATCACTTTTCCGCAGCCGATAAAATTCGGCCAAGCCGGCGACGGGACTAAAAATTCGTCACCGGCGGAAAGCGCCATCCGCATAGCGACCTGCAAAGCGTGCATGCCGCCGATAGTGCATAAAAACCGCTCCGGAGCGAATTCCCGACCGTATAATTTGGACATATAGCGTGCAACCGATGCCCTGAATTCCGGAATGCCACGATTGGGCGTGTAAAAGGTTTCGCCCACGGCAAGGGACCGCGTTGTAGCCTCGGTAATAAAAGCCGGTGTCGACATGTCTCCTTCGCCGGCCCAAAGCGGAATGAGACCGGGCCTTCCCCATCCATAGGTGAACACCTCTGTAATACCGCTTTGCGGAGCGGCTAAGGCTTCGGGGCGGACGTTTTTGGTCAGATCGGTGTTCGAGGTGGCGGCAAACATGCAAAACCCGTTCGGTTAAAAGACAGCTTTATCTCTTTCTTAAACACGTACTGCTTGCCTTACAATGCGCGAACTGGAATTCTCTCTTCCGGACATTTTTTGAGGGAACGCGGCGGCGATGGGTGCAGGTTGGGTGGTCATTCTAGCGGCGCTTATCTATCTGAGCGGGCTCTTTGCCGTCGCCCATTTTGGTGATCTGTATGGGCAAAACCTGTTACGGGGTAAACACGGCGCTACAGTTTATGCCCTCACCCTGACGGTCTATTGTACCTCTTGGACGTTTTTCGGCTCGGTTGGTCTGGCCTCCGCGACAGGCTTTGACTTTTTGACCATTTATGCCGGACCCATCCTCGTGATGGGGTTAGGCCGCTCTTTCGTCGAGCGCATTGTCGGTTTGGCCAAGACGCAGAATATTCTGTCCGTCGCTGATTTTGTGGCTTCGCGTTATGGCAAGAACGCGAAAGTGGCGGCGATTGTTGCGGTCATCGCGGTCGTTGGATCGATCCCCTATATTGCACTCCAGCTTAAGGCCATTTCGAGTTCTCTGGCAGCCATTTTGAATGCAGGGCCGGGCAATCTACAAACGTTTTCAACGCCGAGCATGGGCCTGATCGCTCTGGGGGTCACGCTGGTTCTTGCCGCTTTTACAACCTTGTTCGGCACGCGGCATATCGATGCACGCGATCACCATAGCGGACTGACCTTGGCGCTCGCGGCTGAATCGCTGATCAAGCTGGCGGCTTTTTTGATCGTCGGCTGCTTTGTCGTATGGGGTATGTTCAGCGGCCCAGTGGACCTTCTGAACGCGATCGTCGCCCGTCCCGATCTTCGGCCTCTGGTTGAGCGAAGCAACGGAATTGCAACGCTCGTAACAATGCTGGTGCTGTCGTCGGCCATGATTGTATTGCTACCCCGGCAATTTCACATGACCTTCATCGAGTACCGCAACGAGGGTGATACCAAACGCGCGGCTTGGTTGTTTCCGCTTTATCTCGTGCTGATCAATCTCTTTGTCGTACCGATTGCGCTTGCTTCAGGCTTGGTTTTTCCGCCAGGCGCGATTGATCCCGATATGGCCGTGGTGCTGCTACCCCTCCATGCCAATAGCGCACCTGTCGCACTGATCGTCTTTATTGGCGGCCTGTCAGCCTCTACCGCAATGGTAATCGTTGAATGTTTGGCTTTGGGCACGATGGTATCCAACGATCTGGTCATGCCTTTGATCCTTCAAGGGCGAAGCAAACTTTCGCGCCCGCGCTCAGGCGACCTTGGCGGGCAATTGCTGGCCATTCGGCGGATTGCCATCGTGTTGGTCTTGTTAGCGGGTTATGTCTATTTTAGGGTCGCGAGTGATACGGGATTGGTATCGATCGGGTTGATTTCGTTTACGGCCATTGCCCAAATCGCGCCGGCTTTTTTCGGCGGTCTCATCTGGCGGCGCGGAACAGCGCTGGGGGCGGGCGGTGGTCTTATCGCCGGATTTTTCGTCTGGCTTTATACGCTCGCGCTGCCTAATTTTGCCGATCCTTTGTCGATGGGTGCCCTATTGAACCACGGTCCATTCGGCATTGGCTGGCTGAGGCCGACGGCGCTTTTCGGGTCTGATTTACCCTTCATCGCCAATGGAACGCTGTTTAGCCTAGCTGCCAATCTTTTGGCCTATATCGGCCTTTCGATGCTGCGTGCCCCCACGCCGATTGAAGCTTTGCAAGCCGATGTTTTTGTTTCTCCGAGCCGAGCATCGCGTGCCTTTAATTTCCGGCTCTGGCGGAGCCCCGTGACCATTGGCGAGTTGAAACGGGTTGTCGGGCGTTATCTGGGCGCGGAACAGACCGACCGCGCGTTTGCAGGGTTGATTCCATCCTTCACCACCGATCATAGCGATGACCGATCCGCGAATATCGAAATGTTGCGGTTCGCCGAACATCAATTGGCCTCTGCCATCGGTGCTGCCTCCTCCCGCCGCGTTCTGTCGATGCTCTTGAGCGGTGGCAATGTCAGCCGCGCCGATGCCTTACGGTTGCTCGATGATGCGTCGGCTGCTCTGCAATATAACCGCGATCTCCTGCAACACGCGCTCGATCATGCACGGCAAGGCATCACCGTGTTTGATCGCGACTTGAAAATGAACTGTTGGAACAGGGAATTTCAAGAATTGTTCGGTTTGCCCGACTCAATGATGCGTGCAGGCACCACTTTGGATGAAATCGTCACGTTCAACGCCAAAAAGGGCCTTTATGGCCCTGGTCGAAAAGACCGGCTGGTAGCTGCGAGGTTGACGAGTTTTACCAACCAGGCAAGTCCGACCCGTCTTCGCCTATTCCCGAATGACAAAACCATCGAGTTTCGCTCGGCCCCGCTTCCCGATGGCGGCATTGTGACGACCTATACCGATGTCACCGACACGGTACGGGCAGAAGAGGCGCTCGCGCGCGCCAATGAATCCCTTGAAGCCCGAGTGCGCGAGCGAACCGAAGAACTTTTGCGGTTAAACAGCGAGCTAACCCGTGCCAAAGCCGAAGCCGAAGATGCAAACCTCTCCAAAACAAGGTTTTTAGCGGCGGCAAGCCATGATATCTTGCAGCCACTTAACGCCGCGCGGCTTTATTCGACAGCGCTGATGGACCGCGACCGGAAACAAGGCGATGTGGGGCTTGCCGAAAACGTGGCTGCCTCGCTTGAAGCGGTTGAAGATATTCTGACAACACTTCTGGATATTTCACGGCTTGATGCGGGCGCGATGAAGCCTGAGCTGACCACCTTCGCGCTGGATGATGTGTTGAACCAGTTAAAAATTGAATTGGAGCCCTTGGCCCAAGAAAAGGGTATCCGGCTAATACTCGCCAAAACCTCCTTGGCGGTGCGATCTGACCGGCGTTTGTTGCGGCGTCTTCTCCAGAACCTCATATCGAATGCGATTAAATACACGCCTGAAGGGCGTGTGTTGGTGGGCTGTCGCCGGAAGAAAAATAAAGTGCGGCTGGAGGTGCATGATACAGGGCTCGGCATTCCGCTTTCGCAACAAAAGGCCATTTTCCGGGAATTCAAGCGACTGGACGAGGGCGCGCGTGTAGCGCGCGGTTTGGGATTGGGTCTATCGATCGTCGAACGCATCGCGCGGCTTTTGCGGCACCCTTTGAAGCTCCACTCCGAAACCGGCAAAGGTTCGATGTTTTCGGTCGAGATTCCGGTTGTCGATGGTGTCGTTGTTGCAAACATTGCGTCCTCAAAAATACCGTTGCTGGCAACGCCCTTAGCCGGTATGACCGTTTTAGCCATCGATAATGAACCGACCATCGTCGACGGAATGAGGCTTTTACTCGAAGGCTGGGGGTGTCGCGTTGATACTGCTTCCGCCGTGAGCGACTGTGCTGATCGTCGCGATAGACCCGATGCCATCGTCGCGGATTATCATCTCGATGACGGTACCGGCATCGATGCGATCGGCGCGTTACGGGCGCAATTCGGCAGCACGCTTCGTGCTGTTCTCGTGACGGCGGACCGGAGCCAAAGCGTGCGGGATATGGCAGAAGGCAACGACATTGTTGTGCTGCATAAGCCACTAAAACCGGCAGCCTTACGGGCCTTACTCGCCCAATGGCGTGTGGCGAAGGTTGATTAAAAACGCGTCCGCTTAGTCGACGAGAAAAGGCGGGCGCCCGGAATTTATGGCGTCATCCAACAGTTCAAGCCTGTCTTGCCCCCAAAACACTTCACCTTGCCTTACATAGCAAGGAGAACCGATAATGCCCGCCTCGATCGCGTGGCGCGCATTGCCGTTATAAATCGCGATAATGGTGTCCGATCGAGCGTTCCGGATGAGTTCGTCAGCGTCATAGCCCAGGCTCGTGAGCAGGTCAGAGATAACGGTCTGATCACCCAAATTCCCATCCTTAACCCATACGGTTTCGAAACAAGCCTTGATAAACGGATCCGGATTTTGGCCGGCTTGCGCCAAGGCTATCACCAGACAATCGGGAAGGCGCGGGTCGAAAGGGATATGAGCCGGTCTGAGAATCAGCGGTACCGCACGCTTGAGCCGCCAACGCTGCAGTTCAAGCATCCGATAGCGTTGGCGGGCGGGATGACGCTTGGCAAGCGGCAATCCGCCGGTGTGCTCGAACACATCCGGCAAAAAGACCGGACGATAGTGAACCGCAAGACCGTGACGGGCAGCAAGCGCCGTAAAGGTTTCATGGCCCAGATAGGCCCAGGGCGAGTGAAGCGAAAAATAATAATCGATCATGGGTAGTACCGTTCACCCTTAGCCGCCATGCCGCGCAATTGGGCATTTGGCGCAAAGCGTGATCCGTGCTTGTGAGCGAGTGCTTCGCACAAGGCAACAAACCGGTTAGGCCCAATCCCGTCGATCATCGAAATCGGTCCGCCCGTATAAGGCGCAAAACCAAAGCCAAGAATCGCGCCGACATCCGCCTCGCGCGGATCCACCACGATACCCTCTTCCATCGAACGCGCCGCTTCGAGCGCCTGGGTTACCAACAGCCGATGCTTTAACTCTTCAATGTCGAGCGTATCGGGATCAAGCATCGTTGTGCGGTATTCGGAAAGGCCCGACCAAAGCCGCTTCGGAGCATCTTTGGGATACTCATAAAAACCGCCACCATTTTTACGCCCAAACCGACCGTGGGTCTCAACGAGGCTGGCCAAGATCGCCTCTTGGACCGGATTAACCGAACCCGCGCCAAGTGCCGCTTTGGTGGCTTTGAGGATTTTATAAATCAGATCAATGGCAATTTCGTCGGTCAACGCCAGCGGGCCAACCGGCATACCGGCCATCCGCGCCGCATTTTCGATCATCGCGGGGGGAACGCCCTCATGCAACATCAAATGTCCTTCGAGCAGATAATTCAGCACACAGCGATTGGCGAAGAAGCCGCGTGCGTCATTCACCACAATCGGCGTTTTGCCGATGAGGCGAACAAAGTCGAATGCAATCGCCAATGCTTTCGGCCCTGTCTCCTTGCCCATAATGATTTCGACGAGCTGCATCCGGTCGACCGGCGAGAAAAAATGGATACCGATGAAATCCGACCGGCGCGAAAAATGCGTCGCGAGATCGGAAATGGGAAGCGTTGACGTGTTAGACGCAAACACTACCGAAGCCGGCATCGCCGCTTCCGCCTTTTTAATGGTTTCGGCTTTGACGGTGGGGTCTTCAAACACCGCTTCAACGACCAGATCAACATCGTGCAGCGCTGCAAAATCCGGCGTTGGTGTGATGCGGGCCGAAAACGCCGTGCGCTCCGCCTCCGTTGCTCGGCCCTTCGCTACCCGACCGGAAATCACCTTGTCAGCCGCCGCTTTGCCTTTGTCGGCGGACGCCTGATCGCGATCGATCAGCACGACGTCGATGCCCGCAAGCGAGGCGACCGTTGCAATGCCTGCACCCATAAATCCCGCGCCAATCACGCCGATACGGCGTAACGACATTGCTGGTTCGTCAGCAGGGCGACGTGCGCCTTTGTTCAGCGCTTGCATGGAGACAAACAGCGTACGGATCATCGCTTTAGCGACTTGGCCTTTGAGGATGTGGGCAAAATAGCGGCTTTCAACCCGCAACGCGGCATCCATAGGGAGTTGTAATCCCTCATAGACCGACTGCAACAAAGCGTTGGCGGCAGGGTAATTGTTCTGCGTCTCTTTCCGCATCAATGCGCTTGCCGCGGGCCACACCATCATGCCGGCTTTGGAATAGACGGCGCCGGAGGGCAATTTAAACCCTTCAGCATCCCAAGGTTGGACGGCAGAACCGCCTGCTTTGATCCACTCCTTCGCGCGCAGAACGAGATCGGCTTTCGGCGCAATAGCGTGCACCAGATTGAGCTTTTGAGCCGCATTTGGCTTGAGCGGTTCGCCCTTCATCATCATCAATAGCGCGTCGCCCGTTGGCGCGAGACGCGCTACGCGTTGCGTGCCGCCCGCGCCGGGGAAGATACCGATCTTAATTTCAGGCAGGCCAAGACGGGTTTTGGGATCGTCCGATACGATACGATAATGACACGCAAGCGCCAATTCAAAGGCGCCGCCGAGACAAACCCCGTTGACCGCCGCCGCAAACGGCTTGCCACAGGTCTCAAGTTTGCGAAGTAACAGCGAAAGACGACGCGATTCCTCAAAAAACAGCCGGTTGGCCTCGTCCTCTCCGAGTGTTGTTTCGTTCTGGCGGGCGCGCTCTGCCAAGCCATCGAGCATCCGGATATCTGCGCCGCCCGAAAAGCTATCGGGCTTGCCTGAAACGATGACGCATCCTTTTACCATCTCATTCGCGGATATTTCGTCGATCGCCGCATGCAGTTCGGCCATCGTCCCATCGGTAAACACGTTCATGGATTTACCGGGCATGTCCCATGTAAGGGTGGCGATGCCGTCATTATCCGTCTCAAACTGGAACTGGGTCAGTGCAAGGCTCATGATTGTTCTCCTCACACGCGCTCAATGATGGTGGCAGTGCCCATACCGGCGCCGATACACAAGGTTATTAACGCCATATTTTTGCCCGTTCGCTCTAATTCATCGAGTGCCGTGCCTAAAATCATCGCCCCTGTTGCGCCCAAAGGATGGCCCATCGCAATAGCGCCGCCATTGGGATTGACCCGGTTCGGGTCAACGTCGAAAGCTTGGATGAAGCGAAGCACAACCGCGGCAAACGCCTCGTTGACCTCGAACAGATCGATATCGGCAATCGTCATGCCTGCATTTTTCAAAAGCTTTTTCGTCACATCGACCGGGCCTGTGAGCATCAACGCAGGATCAGACCCTATATTGGCAAAGGCTTTGATGCGCGCGCGCGGCTTCAGGCCGGCGGCGATTCCCGCTTCCTTCGAGCCCAGGAGAACGGCTGCAGCACCATCCACAATGCCGGAAGAATTGCCCGCATGGTGAACGTGATCGATGAATTCGATATCCGGATGTGCCTGGATCGCGACAGCGCCGAAGCCGCCTTGTTCGGCCATTGCCGCAAACGACGGCTTTAAGGAACCCAGTGACTGAAGGCTGGTTTCAGGCCGCATGTGTTCATCGCGGTCCAAGATGGTTAGACCGTTAAGGTCGGCAACCGCGTCCACCGAACCGGCAAACCGGCCCTCGCCCCAAGCCTTTGCTGCCCGCTTTTGACTTTCGACGGCATAGGCATCGACATCGCTTCGTGTGAAGCCATATTTGGTAGCAATAAGATCGGCAGAAATCCCCTGCGGCATAAAGTAGGCAGGAACGGCAATAGCGGGATCAACTGCCCATGCGCCGCCCGACGAACCGAGGCCAAGGCGGCTCATCGATTCCGCGCCGCCGGCAAGCGCCATCTGCTGTTGGCCGGACATGATTTGCGCTGCGGCAAAATTAACCGCATCAAGACCGGACGCGCAGAAACGGTTAATCTGTAAACCCGGAACGCCAATGCCGTAACCGGCGACGAGCGCAGCCGCACGGCCAATATTGCCGCCCGCTTCTGCAACCGGATCGACGCAGCCAAGGATCACATCGTCAACTAAGGCCGGATCAAGATGGTTACGTTCTTTAAGCGCTCGCAGCGGAGAAGCTGCCAAGGCCAAAGCGGTTACTTCGTGTAATGAACCGTCCGGTTTGCCGCGTCCGCGCGGTGTACGCACATGGTCATATAAATACGCATCCGCCATTTTTTACCCCTGATCCTAACCGTGTTGGCCCACTTTAGGCTGACACGGTTAAGGGATCAATGACAGCGGGTGAAAAGGTCTTAGGCCGCAAGCTTTTGCATCGCTTTCAACTCAGCAATAGCCGTTTCAATATCCTGTTTTTGTTTTTCGAGGTGTGCGAGTTGCTCTGAAATTTGAGTCTTAGTGAGTTTTAGAGCGGGCGCCGCCTTGGCCGTACCATCAACACCAAGAAGTGCGCGGATTTCGGTAAGCGTAAAGCCAAGATTGGTGGCTTTCATAATTTCCTGGAGACGCACCTTTGACGCATCGCTATAAAGACGGGTCAGGCCGCGACGCATCGGCTTGATCAGGCCGCGATCCTCATAAAACCGAAGCGTACGCAGGGTAACGCCAAATTCGTGCGCAAGGTCACCGATGGTATGGATATATTCGCTGTTGGCCAACTCGGCCTTGGGGCGACCACGGCCAGGGGCGGCTACACGTTTTACTTTTAGCACTGATTTTACCACAACCCAACTCCACTTAACGCTACAACAACTCAATGAATCACACTTCGATTTTTTCTTCTTCAACGTAATCGGTTTAATCGTCAACATTAAAAACAATAAATTTTTTAAATATAGGAAAATTATCCACAAAATTACTTAAATTTTTATTGTCCCGTTTTACTTTCGTGGGATAGCACCAAAAAAATCCGGCTACATCCAATTTTCTCTCTGACTGCACTTCATTTTGGAAAAATATTAACGAAAATTTTACGTTATTTTTCGAGGATAATTATGCGTTTTTGATCTTTTTAGGACGCCCGGAAGGAACTCGCCTTCTGGTCAAGGTCAGCGGTTGTCGCTGCGGGATGATGCCTATGCGGAAGAATGATGATAATCCACTTTCAGTCAACGCTATCGCAGCGTTAGGCGATGGGGCATGTCCCGTTGGGGCATTACCCCCTACCATTCGCTTAGCAGAGATGATCATAGGCCTGAAAGAAAGGCTTGTGGGACTGCACGGGCAAACCAACGATGCCCGCACCCTTTTTCGCTTGAGCTATTCGATCCTCAGCTTGGAGACCTGTCTCGAAGAAAAGGGCCTTCTGCAGATGAGCCTTGATAAAGCACCCGCAATTCGTTCCATCATCAGGCAGATCGATGATGATATCAGCACGTTGGCGCGCCAGGCTGTGACCACTACGCCCTCCCTTTTTGGGGCAAGCGCCCATCTAACCCGCCAACTCACGGAGACGGGTTACGGAGTAGCAGCCCTAACCGATACGCCAGAAATGGTGCGCATGATGACGGATTTGCAAAAAACCATTACAGCCGACGGTCGACGCCACTATGCATCGCAAGCTGCCTTACATGCTTCGATTGAACGCCTATCCGAGCGCCTTGGGCAAATGGAGGCGAGACTGGTGCCGCCCGTGGAAGAAACGAATCAGGGCTCATCGGTCCACGAAACAGCATCCCGAATGACGCGCGAACCGTCCCCGATTGACCCGCGCCCGATGCTCAAAGCCGCGCGCGCGGCAGCGGCGCGGGCTCTGACGGATATTGAAAACGCACCTGTATCGTCGACCTTGCCATCGCTCGGCGCGCCCCCGTCGGATCAACCGCCACTTCGCCGCCGTCGGTGGAGTTTTTCCTTCGCCGCCGCTTAGGCCGCATGAGAAATGAGCGACGCCAAAGGCGTCTGACTTGCGGCGCAGTGTGTTTTTCTGGCATCGCTGCACGCGTTAGGCGCCTGAAGGGTTTGGAGGCAGACTTCCCATGAGCATCGACTGGGTTCATTTTACACCGTTGGCAGCGCTGGGTGGTGGACTGCTGGTCGGCCTCGCTGCGGCAGCTTTTATTCTCCTGCACGGAAGAATTATGGGCGTTAGCGGGATTTTTGGCGGCTTGTTGATCCCCGTTAAAGGCGATGTGTTCTGGCGGATCTCGTTCGTGCTGGGGCTTGTTGCAGCACCGCTCATCGCGAGGTTTGCCGGTATTTTACCGGACGCAAGGATCGACGGCGATTGGGCGCAATTGCTCCTAGCGGGACTGTTGGTCGGTTTTGGCACTGCCCTTGGGTCAGGCTGTACCAGTGGACATGGGGTTTGCGGGATAGCCCGACTTTCACCCCGCTCGATGGTCGCAACGGTTCTTTTTGTTGGCAGCGGAATGGTAACCGTCTGGCTGGTCCGTTTGCTCGGTTTGGGGGACTAGGCCATGCGTCGCATCAGCGAATTTCTCATCGGTCTGGTTTTCGGTAGCGGGCTATTGCTCGGCGGTATGACGGACCCCAGTAAAGTCAAAGGCTTTCTGGACATTACGGGCATCTGGGACCCCTCGCTTGCCTTTGTCATGGGTGGGGCGGTTATCGTTAGCGCGATCGCCTTTCGCTACGCCAAGCCGTTAAAGCAAAGCCTATTTGGTCGTGTGATTATGCTCGGTGATTTGAAAGCCATCGATTTAAAACTCGTCGGAGGCAGTATGATTTTCGGCATCGGCTGGGGGCTTTCCGGCTTTTGTCCGGGACCTGCGATCGCCTCTCTTGGCACGGGCGAGTGGAAAGCCGCCTTGTTTGTTTTAGCCATGACGGGCGGTATGATGTTTGCTCGCTTTGTGATGCGTCCCCGCGAGAGGTAACATAGCGCCAATGCTGAACCTGCTGCTGCCCATTGCCGGCGTTTGGATCAATCTCGGTGCCGTGGCGGGCGTCGGGTTGCTGATCGGGTTTGTATCGGGTCTATTCGGGGTGGGTGGCGGATTTTTGATGACGCCCATTCTCATTTTTCTCGGCGTCCCGCCTTCCGTCGCGGTGGCGACCGGTTCGGCCCAACTGGTTGCGTCGGCAACATTCAGCGCAACCGTTGCAGCACGTCAACGAGCCATCGACCCTAAATTATCCCTCTTTTTGATTGGCGGCGCTCTTACGGGAACGGTCATTGGAATTGGGGTTTTCAACCTGCTCAGCCGAATTGGCCGTTTAGATACCGTCATCGGTATCGCTTACGTTGTTCTGCTCGGTACGGTCGGCGGATTGATGCTGAAAGAGAGTGTGACCAGCCTGCGGGGTCGAAACGGTGTCTCTATGGAAAACCCGGAGGAAAATGCGGCGCAACGTTGGCTGAACGATCTCCCGTTCCGCCAAACCTTTCCGCATCTCGGAGTATCTCTGAGCCTTGTACCCTTGATCCTCATCTCGCTCGTTATCGGAATCATCGGGACGATATTGGGGGTCGGCGGTGGCTTTATGTTCGTTCCCGCGCTGATTTATTTATTCGGTTTACCGACGCGCGCGGCAGTTGCAGCTTCTCAGGTCCAAATCTTGGTAACCATGATCGCTGCAACCCTGCTCCATGCTATTTTCAACCATGCTATCGATGTCGTGCTGGCGATGCCATTGATCCTTGGCGGCGTTTTTGGTGCCCATCTCGGTAATTTGGTCGGCCGTGTTGTCCATGGTGTGCAGTTCCGATTGGCCCTGGCGCTGCTTATTTTACTGGTCGCCTGCCGGTTTCTCTATTCGCTCGCCGTCGCTGCCCTCGGCGGCTTCGGGTCTACCGCAGCGGTTCCGGTTTCCTTCGCCGGACTGCCTGCTTGGGAAAGCTGGATTGCCCTTCAGGCGAGCCAAAATAGTATGATATATGGATTGTTAACGGCGGTTTTTGCACTTTTTTGTGGTTATGGTGGCGCTCGTTTGTTTGATCGGGATTGATTCTCGAACTATTCTCGCGCAATCGATCTCTTATGAATGAAACAAGCTCACCTCTCGAAACGCCTCGCGTTGCGCTGATCCTTGGCGTCGCCGGTCTTATCCCTTTTGTCGGTTTGGCCGCTGCCATGCTGATCGGACCCGATGGTGTGAGTGAACGGACCTTGCACATGGCGCTTGTTACCTATGGCGCGCTGATCGCTTCGTTTTTAGGCGGTGTGCGGTGGGGCAATGCGCTGAAGGCCGTTGAAGGACAGTCACGGGAATATATCATCTCAATCATCCCCTCGCTGTTGGCTTGGCTCGTGCTTGCCACGCCACGGCCCTATGATGTGATGGTACTGGTCGGCTTATTTCTGGCTCTTGGCGTCTCGGATGTCGGCCTTGTGCTTTCAGGCGGTGCACCGCGCTGGTATGGCAAATTGCGCGTCGGCCTCACCGCCATTGCGACGTTGAGTTTGCTGCTGGCGTTGTTTACCCACCGGTAAACGCACGGAAGACCGTTAATCCGGTAAAAGCGAAGACGGGCCGACGGCATAGACCCGATCAGCGCCTAACAGATGCGTTGTAAACTGACCGTACGCGAAATAGGGTGCGAATGCAGGATCCAATACATTGAGTCCCCCCGCATAGGCGCCAAAAGCCGGCAGAATACAGCGGGTTCCACTCGCAACAAAACATTTCCGCCGAACCGACCGGCCACGACCCCGCACTTTCGCGGCCGGATGGAGATGGCCCGAAATCTGTGGCTGATGCGATTGAACGCTCGGCTCGTGGCAAAACGAAACACCCTTGATCATAAGCTCACGCGCAACGGTGGCCCCCAGATCACGCGGTGGTTCGGGATCGTGATTGCCCGAAATAAACACCCAGTCGATATCCTGACGCAAAAGCCCAAAAGCTTCGACATCCTCGGCATCCATCCGTCCATAACCGCCACCATCGTGCCACGTGTCACCCAAAGCGATGACGGTTTTGGGTTTAAGCCGCTCAACCGCCATTCGGAGCCGACGAAGGGTTTCGCGGGTATCGTAAGGCGGCAACATGGCGCCACGCTTGGCAAAGGCAGAACCTTTTTCAAAATGCAAATCAGCAATGACCAACAGATGGTCTTCGGGCGCATAGAGAGCGCCTGACACATCAGGCACAAAGGTAAGCTCCCCAAGCGAAATGCGGGAAGCTAACGGCTGCTGTTCATTGGTCATCCAATGGCCTCGGCAAAAAGCGCCTGTTCTGCATCGGCCAAAATATCCTCCGCTGCTTGGCCATAAACCGATTCCCGGCCAATTTCGAGCATAACGGCAACCGAGAGAGGTGAGACCTTATCCAGGGACTTTAGAACCACATGGCCTCGAATGCGCTGCAACATATCGCCCAACCGCTTCACATCGAGCAGGCCAAGCGCTGCGTCTGCATAAGCGGCTTTAAGTAGAATATGGTTCGGTTCATGACGGCGCAGAACTTCATAAACAAGATCGGTGGAAACAGTGACCTGCTTGCCGGTTTTTTCCTGGCCTGGATGACGCTGTTCGATAAGTCCAGAAATGATCGCGCAGTGGCGAAACGCGCGCTTCATGATCGAGCTTTCCGTCAACCATTCTTCCAAATCGTCGCCCAACATATCCTCAGACAGCAAGGCGTCGAGCGACACGTCGCCCCGTTCCAGCGCTTGACCGATATCGCCCATGGCCCAGATGCAAAGACCGTAATCATTGCCAACAAAACCAAGCGGCTTAAGTCCCGCCCGCTCCAACCGGCGGGTCAGCAGCACGCCCAATGTTTGATGGGCCAACCGCCCCTCAAACGGATAAAGGGCAAGATAATGCCGGTCGCCGCTCGGAAACGTTTCGACCAGCAATTCATCGGCTGCCGGAACGATTGATTTATCGCTTTGCCATTCAAGCCATTCACCGACTTCGGGCGGAAGCTTCTTCCAGCTTTTAGGGTCGGCCAACATGGCCCGAACCCGCTCGGCCAAGAAGGTCGAAAGCGGAAATTTTCCCCCCGCATAAGCGGGAATTTTCGGGTCAACGCCGCTTGCCGCGCGCGCAACAATGACCTCGTTCCCGACAAGGCCCTCAAAGCGTAAAATTTCACCGGCGAAGATGAAGGTATCACCCAGCACCAGTCCTTCCGCAAAATAATCTTCGACCTCACCCAGCACACGGCCACCCCGCGCCGGCGTTCCGGTTTTGGTCATCCGCCCGAGGCGCACTTTAAGCATCGTTGCTTCAACGATTGTGCCAATATTCATGCGGTATTGTTGCGCCGCGCGCGGTGTAGCGATGCGCCAAACCCGATCAGGTCCGCGTTTAATTTTCGCGAAATGCTCATAAGCACGAAGCGAATACCCCCCGGTTGCTGCAAAATCGAGCACTGCATCGAAATCCTCGCGCGCCAGACCGGCATAAGGGGATGCCGTGCAGATTTCACGGTAAAGATCATCTGCAACAAACCCGTCAGCGCACGCCATGCCCAGAACATGCTGAGCGAGCACATCAAGCGCGCCTTGCCGCGCATCGGGCGTGTCTTGGGCCGCCGCTTCCACCGCACCCAATGCGGCTTGGCATTCTATGGCCTCAAAGCGGTTCGCAGGAACGAGCAAGGCTTCCGATGGCTCATCAAAACGATGGTTGGACCGTCCGATGCGTTGCATTAAACGGCTGGCACCCTTGGGCGCCCCGACATTGATCACGAGATCGACATCACCCCAATCAATCCCCAGATCGAGCGTTGCCGTACACACAATTGCTTTGAGTTTGCCCGACACCATCGCCGATTCAACCTTACGGCGCTGGCCCACATCAAGCGAGCCATGGTGCAAGGCGATGGGCAGAGAGGCCTCGTTGCGTTTCCAGAGTTCTTGAAACACAAACTCGGCTTGCATCCGCGTGTTCACAAACACCAACGTCATATGGTGCGCTTGAATAGCGTTATAAATCTCCGCCATCGAAGCGAGTGCCGTATGACCCGCGAGCGGAAGCCGATTTTTACTTTTTAAAATGCTGATGCGAGCGGACGCACCACCTGACACGGAAACGAGATCAGCCAACTGGCTTTCGCCCTTATCTTGCGGAACAAGGTAGCGCTGAAGCGCTTCTGGCTCACGCACCGTGGCGGATAGACCAATCGTTGTGCAATCAGGCGCCAAGCGATGAAGCCGGGCGAGATCAAGTGAGAGAAGATCACCCCGCTTCGAGGTAACGAGCGCGTGGAGCTCATCCAGAATAATGGTTTTCAGCCCGCCAAAGAGGTCGCCCGCTTTGCGATGGGCAAGGAGAAGGGCCAGCTGTTCGGGAGTCGTGAGCAGGATATGGGGCGGACGCTCCGCCTGACGAGCACGCTTATGGGCGGGTGTGTCGCCGGTACGGGTCTCAATATTGAAAAGCAGGCCCATTTCGGAAACGGGCGTTTCGAGGTTGCGTGCAATATCAACCGCCAATGCTTTGAGCGGTGAAATATACAGCGTGTGCAGGCCGCGTTTTTCGAGCGCATTTGGCGGAACTGCGGCCAGATCAACCAAAGTCGGCAGAAATCCCGCGAGTGTTTTACCGGCACCCGTTGGGGCGACGAGCAGTGCGGAGCGACCTTGGCGGGCTTTATCGAGCAATGCCAATTGATGTGCGCGGGGCTGCCAACCACGCGAAGCAAACCAGTTCGCGAAGGGCTGAGGTAAAATAAAATTGGATAATGTGGGCAGACGGCTCATCCGGAAAGCAAGACTGACGGTTGAGCTTGGGTCAAGGTTTTGTTGAAGGATGCCTCTACAGAAAAAGGCGCCCCTTGCGGAGCGCCTTGATCCTGTCGTCGACAAACGTAATTATCGCATCGTCGGAATCACGAACTCCGCGCCATCCTTGATGCCCGACGGCCAGCGCGAGGTGACCGTTTTGGTCTTGGTGTAGAAACGGAACGCGTCAGGCCCGTGCTGGTTCAAATCGCCGAAGCCCGAGCGCTTCCAACCGCCGAAGGTGTAATAGGCCAGCGGCACCGGGATCGGCACATTGATGCCGACCATGCCAACCTGAACCTTCGAGGCAAAATCTCGGGCGGCATCGCCATCGCGGGTATAGATGGCTACGCCATTGCCATATTCATGGTCATTGGCGAGCGCCAAGCCTTCCGTATAATCTTTGGCACGAACGACCGAGAGCACGGGGCCAAAAATTTCTTCCTTATAGATGCGCATGTCTTTGGTGACATTGTCGAACAGACAGCCGCCCATGTAATAGCCGTTCTCATAGCCTTGCAGTTTGAAATCGCGGCCATCGACCTTGAGGCTTGCACCTTCTGCGACGCCAATATCGACATAGGATTTGACCTTGGCGAGATGTTCTTTCGTCACCAGCGGACCAAAATCTGCCGAAGGGTCAAGCGAGGTACCAACTTTCAAGCTTTCAATACGGGGGATAAGCTTGTCGATCAGCGCATCCGCAGTAGCCTTGCCAACCGGAACCGCAACCGAAATCGCCATGCAACGCTCGCCCGCCGAGCCGTAACCTGCGCCCATCAACGCGTCGACCGCTTGATCCATATCGGCATCCGGCATGATGATCATGTGATTCTTGGCGCCGCCGAAGCATTGCACACGTTTTCCTGCCGCCGTGCCGCGGGTGTAGACATATTCGGCAATCGGCGTGGAACCGACAAATCCAATCGCTTTCACGTCCGGATCGTCCAACAACGCGTCAACCGCTTCTTTGTCGCCGTTCACGACATTCAGAATGCCCGCTGGCAGACCCGCCTCGAGGAACAATTCAGCAATCCGCAAAGGCACGCCGACATCGCGCTCGGAAGGCTTCAAGATGAAGGCGTTACCAGCGGCGATCGCTGGCGCGCATTTCCACAGCGGGATCATCGCAGGAAAGTTGAACGGTGTAATGCCCGCGACCACGCCAAGCGGCTGGCGCATCGAATACATATCAATGCCGGGGCCGGCACCATCGGTGAATTCACCCTTCAGCATATGCGGTGCGCCAACGCAGAATTCGACCACTTCAAGACCGCGCTGAATATCGCCTTTGGCATCGGCCACCGTCTTGCCATGCTCTTTGGCAAGCAGCGTGGCGAGACTGTCATATTCGGCGTGAACGAGTTCCAAAAAGCGCATCATCACGCGGGCGCGGCGCTGCGGGTTAGTGGCGGCCCAAGCAGGCTGCGCGGCTTTGGCATTCTCAACGGCAGCGCGCACTTCGGCTTTAGATGCCAAAGGCACTTTGGATGCGACCTCGCCGGTCATCGGCCAAAAGGCGTCGGCAAAGCGTCCGGATGTTCCCTTGACGTGCTTACCGCCGATAAAATGCGTGAGTTCCTGAGCCATGATCGCCGCCCTCTCAAAATGTTGTCTGTTTCGACCTCCCTCATAAGCCGTTAGCGCTTAGGAGGGCAAGCCCTAGCGAATGGCCGTCGTCGTCCACCCAATATGCGCGTGGTCCTTTGACATCGTAAATTTCCACGCCTTTTTTGGGCCGGCCATCACATTAAGATAATAGAGATCAAACCCGTGCGGTGCGGCCACCGGATGAAAGCCCTTTGGCACCAGCACGACATCGCCGTCCTTGATCGCGAAACTTTCATCGAGCGAGCCGTCATCCGTATAGACACGCTGGAAGCCGAAGCCCTGTGGCGGGTTGAGTCGGTGGTAATAGGTTTCCTCAAGATAGGTCTCGTTGGGGTAATCATCGGTATCGTGCTTATGCGGCGGATAGCTTGACCAGTTGCCGCCGGGGGTGATGACTTCGACGACCAGCAGGTTTTCGGCAAAAGGCGAGACATCCGGTAAGATATTTCGGACGTGGCGGGTATTGGTGCCCTGCCCACGCGTTTCTTCGCCAACGTCCGAGGGCGGGATGACACGGGGGCTCAATCCACCTCCGGATGGGGCAGAACACACCGCGATTTCACAATCACTCTCAGCTTGCACGGTATAATTTGACTGGGCGGGCACATAGACCGACCACGGCAAGCCATCAAACACGCTGGACCGCTCTCCCAAAATACCGCAGTCGAGCGCCCCCGACTTAATCGCGGCGCGGCCTGAGAGGATGACGAGGCAAACTTCTTTGCCCGCTGTTTCATGGGAGAGCGTTTGGCCGGCTTGCAAGCGAAAGACGTCAAAACCGACATAGGTCCAACCCGCCGATTTTGGCGTGATGCTTAAAATGCGGCCTTCCGCATCAGGCAAGGACGGATGGACAAGCAAATGCGACATAACGACGATCTCCAGCTAAGCCCCGTCAGATAATCCCTTGTCTCGACTTAGACCAGAACGATTTTCATTTTTGAGAGCTTACCATTGCCGGCGTCACGGCGAGCGCTCGCCTTGGCGGGTCGCAACCGGATCACCCGCTGTTTCTCAAGCCCGCTGAAATACCATTGATGGTCAATTGAATGCCCTGCAGCACCCGCGAATTTATCCCCTTGAGCCCGTGCAGGATGATGAGGCTTACCCAGCGTTATCTCGTTGATACCTTATTATCCCATTGGTTTTGAGTTTTTATGGCTAAGGTCTAGGTGATCTGCCATTTTGCTGTTAGGTTGATATTCATTGGTCAGCGGAGGATCCATCGCGAATGGATAACATCGACTCCTTAGCCCATTCTTACAGAAAAAATGGTTGCTCACATCATGTTGCCGGTGATGAGTGCCGGTTTTGCAATGTCCGGCGGTTGAGCGTCTGCGCGGCCCTCGACGCTTCGGAATTATCGTTCCTCGAAGACATGTCCGGCGATTCGGTTTTTGCCGAAAAAACATCATTATTCCGCGAAGAAGATAAGGCGGTTTCGATTTTTAACATAACGGCAGGTGTCGTTCGGCTCGTACGCTCCCTTGCTGATGGACGCCGACAACTTACCGGCTTCGCTTTACCGGGAGATTTTCTGGGTCTGTCCCTTGAAAAGGTCTGGACATTTTCCGCCGAGGCCGTGACGGAAGTTCGCGCCTGTCGCTTCAAACGCTCCGTGTTCGAAGATTTTAGCGATCGCAAGCCTCATCTCATGAAGCGTATGCATGAGTTCGCAACCCATGAATTAACGCTTGCCCAAGATCATATGGTGCTGCTCGGCCGTCTAACGGCTGAAGAAAAAGTGGCAAGTTTTCTGGTTACCCTCAAACGTCGGTGGACCAGGGTAGAGGGCCACGAATTAGGCCTGATCCGACTTCCGATGGGGCGACAGGACATTGCAGATTATCTCGGTCTCACGATCGAAACCGTGAGCCGCGTCATCAACCAGATGCAGCGTGATCGAAAGCTCGTGATTGTCCCGGACGGCATTCGCTTTGTCGATCCCGTTTATTTCGAAGAACACGCTCTGCATTAGACCATTGTTGAACCTGCTCAAGCCTACGTTTTGATTTGCATCAATGCCTAGCCTTGTCCCCGAGATAACACTGCCCCGTAATCAGGGGCGGGTGCAGGTAAAATCTGCACGACGGGAATCGAGCGGGGCATCGGCATCATGGATGATATCACCCAAAAAAGACTCACCACCGGCGAATTGGGGTTATCGGTCATTATGGCCGCATTGGCCGTGTTTGCCGTGTTCGTTGCGGCAAAGGCTTGGACGCCGGAATACGCGTTCCATGCGTATTTATTCGCCGCAGCGGCGGTCGCCTCGGTCTTTGCAATAGCCAGTCGCCATATGTCGCGCGCGGCCGACACGCCGCAGGAAATTGACGGAAAGCCCAATTATAATTTCGGGCCGGTGAAATTTGCGACGCTTGCCGCGATGTTCTGGGGCATCGCCGGCTTTACAGTGGGCCTTTATATTGCGCTCGAACTGGCTTGGCCGATTTTTAATCTAGACCTTCCCTGGACGAGCTTTGGTCGCTTGCGTCCCCTTCATACGTCTGCCGTGATCTTCGCCTTCGGCGGCAATGTGCTGCTTGCGACCTCTTTTTACGTGGTGCAACGCACCTGCCGCGCCCGGCTTGCGGGCGATCTGGCCCCTTGGTTCGTGGTTTTGGGCTATAATTTCTTCATTGTGATTGCGGGCACCGGTTACCTGCTGGGGATTACGCAGGGCAAGGAATATGCGGAACCGGAATGGTATACCGATAGTTGGCTGACGATCGTATGGGTCACCTATCTGCTTGTCTTCCTCGGCACGCTGTGGAAGCGCAAAGAGCCGCATATTTACGTCGCCAACTGGTTCTATCTGGCTTTTATCGTGACGATTGCGGTGCTGCATTTGGGCAATAATGCCGCCATTCCGGTGTCGTTATTCTCGTCAAAATCCTACATCGTCTGGTCTGGCGTGCAGGATGCGATGATCCAGTGGTGGTATGGCCACAACGCGGTGGGTTTCTTCCTCACCGCAGGCTTTCTTGCCATCATGTATTATTTCATTCCAAAGCGGGCGGACCGGCCTGTTTATTCCTATCGCCTGTCGATCATCCATTTTTGGGCGCTGATCTTCATGTATATTTGGGCAGGCCCGCATCATCTCCATTACACCGCCTTGCCTGACTGGGCGCAGACGTTGGGAATGACGTTTTCGATCATGCTGTGGATGCCGTCATGGGGTGGCATGATCAACGGGTTGATGACGCTATCGGGGGCTTGGGACAAACTCCGCACCGATCCCGTGTTGCGTATGTTGGTTGTCTCGGTCGCGTTTTACGGCATGTCGACCTTTGAAGGTCCGGTGATGTCGATCAAGGCGGTCAATTCGCTGAGCCATTATACCGATTGGGGCATTGGGCACGTGCATTCCGGTGCGTTGGGTTGGGTGGCTTATGTGTCCTTCGGCGCGATCTATTGCCTGGTTCCTTGGTTGTGGAACAAGCGCGAAGTCTATTCGCTGAAACTCGTCAACTGGCACTTCTGGGTATCGACGATCGGGATCGTTTTCTACATCACCTCGATGTGGGTAGCGGGCATCATGCAAGGCTTGATGTGGCGCGCTTATACGTCGCTTGGCTTCCTTGAATACTCCTTCGTGGAAACAACGGAGGCGATGCATCCGATGTACATCATCCGGGCACTGGGGGGTGGTCTCTTCCTCGTGGGTGCCATCATCATGGTCTACAATCTTTACATGACCATCCGCTCGCCTGAACCGGTTGCCCTTGGCAATCGTTCGGCGCTCGTCCCAGGCGAATGAGGAAACACACCATGGCTAATCCGTCCCACCCATCGCCTACGATTTGGCAGCGGCATCAGGTTTTCGAGAAGAACTCGATTATCCTCGTGATCGGTATTTTAGTGGCTATTTCCATCGGCGGTCTCGTCGAAGTTCTTCCGCTTTTCTACCTGAAAAGTACCATCGAGAAGGTTGACGGGATTCGCCCGCTCACCCCGCTCGAATTGACCGGCCGCGATATTTACGTCCGTGAGGGCTGCTATTTGTGCCATTCGCAAATGATTAGGCCTTTGCGCGATGAGGTCGAGCGGTACGGGCATTATTCGCTTGCGGCTGAAAGCATGTATGACCACCCGTTCCAGTGGGGTTCCAAGCGTAACGGCCCGGATTTGGCACGCGTCGGCGGCAAATATTCGGATGATTGGCATCGTGACCATTTACGCAATCCGCGTTCGGTCGTGCCCGCCTCCATCATGCCGAGCTATCCATGGCTCGAGAAAAATCTGCTCGATTTTGCCCATGTCGGCGACAATATGGCGGTTCTGGCCATGGAGGGCGTGCCTTATACGCCCGAAATGGTGGCTTCAGCGGTATCGGACACCAAAACACAAGGCTCCGCGGACGACGGTGCAACGCCAGCCTTTGCGGCGCGTTATCCCAAAGCGATCAGTCGCGATCTTGGCGGCAATAACGGCAAGCTCACCGAGGCCGATGCGCTGATCGCCTATCTGCAGCTCTTGGGCACGCAGGTTGACTTCAAGCTGTATGACGACAAAGCGAATATTCGGTGAGGTGACACTATGGACGGAAATCCAACCTTTGAAGCGCTGTCCGCCTTCGCTGCCACATGGGGAATGGCCTATTTCGGTATCATTTTTATGATCGTCATAGCCTACGCCTTTTGGCCTTCGAAACAGGACCAATTCAACGCCGCCGCCCGCATCCCGCTGTCTGAGGACTGAACCATGCAAGACACCCCGGCACACCACACCGACGATAAAAAAGCCACTGTCGGAACCACGGGCCATGAATGGGATGGCATTGAAGAACTTAATACGCCGTTGCCGCGCTGGTGGTTGTGGACATTCTATGCCTGCATCGTCTGGGCTTTTGGCTATTGGCTTTTATATCCAGCAATTCCCTTGGTCTCCAGTTTTACGCAAGGGGCCCTCGGTTGGCACTCGCGCAGCGCGGTCGTTACTGATCTCGAGGGTCTAAAGACGTTGCGCGCACCGATGAACGCGAAGATCGATGCGGCATCGCTCGCCGATATCGAGAAGTCGCCCGAACTTTTGTCATTTGCGCGGGCGCAAGGCTCCGCAGCTTTCGCGGTAAATTGTTCGCCCTGCCACGGCGCGGGCGCGCAAGGCTTCAAGGGATATCCGAACCTCAATGACGATGATTGGCTCTGGGGCGGTACGTTGGATTCAATCCACACCACCCTTTTGCACGGCATTCGCTGGGATGCTGACAAAGACACACGTGTCAGCATGATGCCTGCCTTTGGCCGCGACGGGATCTTAAAACCCGCAGAGATCAGCACAGTTGCCGATTACGTGCGGTCTTTATCGGACTTACCTGTTGAAAAAGGCGCTGATCTTGCTCTCGGCAAGACAATTTTTGCCACCAATTGCGCGGCTTGCCACGGTGAAAATGGCGAAGGCAATCAGGATATGGGCGCACCGAAGCTGAACGATAAAGTCTGGCTCTATGGTGCGGACAAAGCGGTTATCATGGAGCGGATAACGCTGGGCGGTGGCGGCATCATGCCCGCTTGGAACGCCCGCCTTGAACCTGCCACCATCAAATCGCTGGCCGTCTATGTTCATACGCTCGGCGGAGGCCAGTAAGCACACGGGTCGCCCATTCTTTTTCGGTGAGCGACAATGTTAGGGGGCATACCGTTGAAGGGCAACGGGTGCCCTGAGTGAAGGACCCAATAATGTCGCTAGCGCCTGCCTTTGATCCGCATCTGAACGAGCCGGAACCCCCGCTCTATGCGGCGCGTAAACAGATTTATCCACAATCGGTCAAAGGATTTTATCGCCGGATCAAATGGGCAATCTTGGTCGTCACACTGGGCATTTATTATTTTCTGCCCTTTGTGCGCTGGGACCGTGGACCAAATGAGCCCTCCCAGGCTGTACTGATCGATTTACCGCACCGCCGCGCCTACTTCTTCTTCATCGAGATTTGGCCGCAGGAAGTCTATTATCTCACCGGATTGTTGATCCTCGCCGCGCTCATTTTGTTTTTGATGAACGCGATGGCGGGACGCGTATGGTGTGGTTATCTTTGCCCGCAAACGGTTTGGACCGACCTGTTTATGGCGGTTGAGCGGATGGTGGAAGGCGACCGCCGCGAGCGGATGCACCGCGACGCGCAGAAGACGAACCTTGAAACCTTCTCGCTGAAACTGCTGAAACATTCGATCTGGTTGCTGTTGGCCTGGTGGATGGGTGGCGTGTGGGTGTTGTATTTTGCCGATGCGCCGACATTGGTGCATGATTTGGCGACGTTTAACGCGGAGCCGGTGGCCTATATCTCCATCGCCGTTTTGACCCTCACGACCTATACGTTTGCAGGTCTGATGCGCGAGCAAGTTTGTCTTTATATGTGCCCTTGGCCGCGTATTCAGGCGGCATTGACCGATGAGCACGCGCTGAACGTCACCTATCGATATGACCGGGGCGAGCCTCGCATGTCGCTTAAAAAGGCGGTTCATGCCCACGCGATCGGCGAACCGGCGGGCGATTGCATCGATTGCCAGCAATGCGTCGCAGTTTGCCCGACGGGTGTCGATATTCGGCATGGTGCGGAATTGGGCTGTATCCAATGCGGCCTTTGCATCGATGCGTGCGACGAGGTGATGCTGAAAATCAATCGACCTACCCGGCTGATTGCCTATGATACCGATGTCAACATCAAGCGCCGCGAGCAGGGGCTTGGAAATATTTTCAAACCGATCCGCTCGAGAACGGTGCTCTATGCGGCGCTGATTGTCCTCATTGCTGGCATTATGGCCTATGCCTTGGCCACCCGTGCGCCGTTTATGATCAGCGTGATCCATGACCGGAACCCGATCTTCGTGAAATTGTCGGATGGCCATATCCGCAACGCCTACACGGTTCGGATTTCAAACATGCTCGCCGAGCCGCACAGCTTTACGCTTGAGGTCGACGGCTTGCACGATGCACATGTTGAAATCATTGGCGGCGAGGGCGAAGTCAATGGCAAACCGTCGATCACGGTGGGTGCCGATCAAACCCGCGAATTGCGCGTCACCGTGCGGGCAACCGACCCCGATGAGCATGAGGATGAGCCCGCCCATCTCGAATTCATCCTGCAAGATATCCATGACGGCCGAACCGCGATTGGTCGCGATTTCTTCCGAACTCCTCACACGCTTCATTGACGGTTGGTGTATTGAACGTCGAAAAGGATTTTGTTTTATGATGGCTGCCAAAATAATGAACGTGTCCCGACCCGATCCGAAGAAACCTAGCCTTACCGGTGGCAAAGTATTAGCGATAATTGTCGGCTTCTTTGCGGTCGTAATGAGCGTGAATTTCCTGATGGCCTATCTTGCGATCCATACGTTTAGCGGGATGCAGACGGAGAACCCGTATGAAACGGGTTTGGCGTTTAACCGCGCCATAGCCGATGCCGAAGCCCAAGACGCCCGCGGTTGGTCAGTGTCCGTTGCCGTTGATAGAGCAGCTACTGGTGCGGTGACGCTCAAAGCGTCCTTGCTGGATGCGGCCAAAGCGCCGCTTTCGGGCTATGTGGTCAATGCCGTGCTCCGCTCGCCGATTGATGCGAAGCGGGACCATCCGCTTCTGTTAACCGATGACAGTAAGGGAGCCTATCACGGCGAAACCGTTGCGGAGGCGGGGCAATGGGATTTGGAAATTATTGCATCTTTGAAGGACAAACCTTTGTTTCGTTCCATTAATCGCGTTATTCTGCATTGAAACGCGGTCTATAGGGGTGGGAATGTGGCAAAATCCGCGGATTATTCGGCTTTTTTGCGCTCCAATGGCGAAGGCCGTCTAACGCTTGATCTTGCGGTTGAGGGCATTGGCTCGCCAGACGCTATTGCCCAGATCGAAAATGCCCTACTTGGCGTTCCCGGCCTTGTCCGCGCAAGATTGAATTTCACAACGCGCCGGTTGGCTACAGAATGGGCGGATGCGGTGCCAGACCCCACCCCGGCTATCGCTACGCTTGAAGGTTTGGGCTATCGCGTCGCCCCGTTTCTGTCCGATAGCGCGGAATCGATCGAGGATCAGCGGACCGAATGGCTGTTAAAATGCCTCGCCATTGCAGGCTTTGCAGCAATGAATGTGATGCTACTCTCCATCTCCGTGTGGGCGGGCAATATCACGGATATTACGCCGGAAACGCGGGACCTCTTTCATTGGCTTTCAGCCCTGATCGCCCTTCCGGCGGCTGGATATGCGGGCCAACCGTTCTTTTATAGCGCCTTGCGGGCGCTGCGCTCGGGCGCGATGAACATGGATGTGCCGATCTCGATTGGTATTACGTTGGCGCTTGGCATGTCGGTGTATGAGACGGCCCACCATGCGGAACATGCTTATTTCGACTCCGCTCTGATGTTAATTTTCTTTCTACTTGCAGGCCGCGTGCTCGACCATGCGATGCGCAAGAAAACGCGGGCGGCGGCAGCCAATCTCGCAGCGCTTCGCGTCCCTGTTGCTACACGGCTCAATGACGATAACAGTCTCACCGGGCTGCCGCCGGAGGCGTTACAACCGGGAGATGTTGTTCTGGTTCGTCCCGGCGAGCGCATTGCGGCCGATGGGGTTGTGCTGATGGGCTCGTCGTCGGTCGACAATAGCCTCGTGACCGGCGAAACGGCGGCTCAAAACGTGAGCCAAGGCGACGAGGTGTTTGCGGGCACGTTGAATGGCCATGCGGAGTTGCAGGTGAAAGTATCAGCGGCCGGATCCGCGACCCTTTTGGCCGATATTGAACGCCTGATGGAGGGCGCGGTTCTCGCGAAAAGCACTTATGTGCAGTTTGCCGATCGGGTGGCGCGGATCTATGCACCGGTTGTCCATATTGCTGCGGGTGTCACCGCCATGGGGTGGATTGCGCTCGGGGCAAGCGTGCATGATGCCATCATCATTGCGATTGCTGTCCTGATTATAACCTGCCCCTGCGCACTGGCACTTGCGGCTCCTACCGTACAAGTTGTCGTTGCCGGTGCACTGTTTCGTCGGGGTATTTTGATGAAATCGGGCGATGTCATCGAACGTTTGGCGGTGGTCGATACGATTGTCTTTGATAAAACCGGTACCCTGACGCTGCCCGAACCCGCGCTGCTCGATGCAGGCGATCTATCCGAAGAAGCCATGAGATTGGCAAGCCGATTGGCGCAATCAAGCCACCACCCGCTTGCCCGCGCCTTGCGGGATTATGGAGTTAGCGCGTTTGGACGGCTCGAGCCCGTTCAGAATGCCGAAGAAGTGACCGGTGAAGGTGTGCGTGCCTTACTTGATGGCGTTCCAATTCGGTTGGGGAATGCGGCTTTTTGCGAAATGGCACCGTTTATTTGGCAAAATGAGGCTTCTACGATCGGCTTTCGGTATGGTGAAGTCACCGGTATCATCTCTATCGGCCAAGCGCTTCGTCCCGATGCAGCGGATACGATCGCTGCTCTTCAACGGGACGGATACCGAATTCTGATCCTCTCCGGCGATCAAAAAAGCGCCGTCGATGCGATTGGACGCGCGCTTGGGGTCGGGGATTGCCGGTCACGATTGCGCCCATCCGATAAGCTTTTGGTACTCGATGCGTTGAAGGCGGAGGGCCGAACGGTGTTGATGGTTGGTGACGGTTTGAACGATGCACCAGCGCTCGCCGCCGCCTCCGTTTCGCTGTCGCCCGCCACCGGTTCCGATGTAACCCAAGCCGCTGCAGATGCCGTTTTTACGGGCGCAAAACTCGGGCCTGTTCGCGATGCATTGCAACTCTGT
>Ga0114964_10000263_pt1 | contig 40443 bp, 22 predicted proteins | sample C_131016_MF_Meta_FD_92638 | JGI IMG/M metagenome (GOLD analysis project Ga0114964, IMG submission 92638) | Freshwater microbial communities from Lake Croche, Canada to study carbon cycling - C_131016_MF_MetaG | ecosystem: Environmental > Aquatic > Freshwater > Lake | place: Lake Croche, Canada... | reverse complement strand
GTCTAAGCCTACCTGCGGCTTGTTCTCACGATTTCCAGTTACTTCAGAGCTTTCAGTTAAAGCAGTTTTTGCTTTAACTTTAACAGATCCTTCCATTACTGTTGGTAGGTACTTTTCAAATGCTACTGAAAGTTTTCTTGTGTCAACAGACTCAAGTAACTGACTCATTAGCGCTCTTTTTTCACCAGTAATTGGTGATAACAACTCGGCCATAACTTGCTTGCGTTCCATCAAATCTTTAGTAACACGAATTTCGCGTTGTACAGATTCTACGATGTTTTCTTTTTCAGCAATAGCTTGAGTTGCTTCTTCAAGTGCTTGATCTTTCTTAGCAATAATCTTTAACAATTTACTTGTTTCGGATTTTTCATTAAGAAAAGAACCTGAATACTCTTGTGCAAATGCTTCATAAATTTTACGTCCGAATGAATTGTTACGGGCACTATCAATATCTTCTTTCAATTGCTTGATTTCAGATGTTAACTTTTTAGTGACTGTAGCTTCTACCACTCTGGCGCTTTGCTGTATGAAACTTCTTTTAATTTCTTCAAACTTGTTTTTAGCCTCGCGAACCAACTTAACTTTCGTTTCAGCTAGGTCACGCTTGTCTACTGCAAACTCTCTAATCTCATTTGAAAGAGCGTGTACAATAAATTGTTCTAATTTGCTAAAGTTCTCTGCAACTTTTTTACGGTCACTTTGGAACTCTACCACTTCTTTGCCTAATTGATTAATAACAAAACTTTCTAGTTTCTTAGCATCTTCAACGATCTTTCTTTGATACATTACTTTTGCTTCGGCTAGTGATTTCTTGTCATTGTACAATTCAGCCATCTCTACGGCCAATCTGTCGCCTAACATCTTGTCGATTGCTTCAACCATAGTAGTCTTATCATGACTATATTTTTGTGCAAATTCTTCACGAAGTTCTGCGGTGACTTGGTCGCGATTCTCTTGAATTTTCTCTGCAAAGGCAGACTCAATAACAGAACGTGTATCTTCTGTCATTACTCCTGACTCTACTAATTGTTTGAATGCGTCCAACATTTATTTCTCCTCGGGCTTATTTTAGACCTTTAATAATATTAAGAAGTGATTCCTTAATATATTTCTGGGCCTTTGGATCTTCTTTTACTTCTCTAGCAACATTGAATGCTCTATTACCACCGCGTGTGTTCATGATATGCTCATAAACTGGCGTTGGATAGGCACCTGGTGCACTAGGTTGTGCAACTACATCAACTGTGATAATCTCAAAATCAGATACTTTGCCAGACATATCGTCAACGTTGCCGCTGCCTCTACTACTGACACCTAGTTTCACTCCGCTTTCAAGCATAGTACGAATTAAGTTACCCATTGGCGTAGGCAAAATTTTCATCTTGCCATATCCATTAGGACCTTCCATCCACATTTGAGTTATCATATGGGATACACGGTCCAAATTCACTTTGAGATCATCTGGATGATCTACTTCACCTAACACTGAGTAACCGCTTTGTAGTTGATCATTAAGTGTTTTCACAGCACGTTCAATTTCGTCTACAGGGTAAACACGTTGATTAGCATTGCGAATTCCACCTTGGATGGCAATACCTTTTAAATAAAGGCTCTTGCCATCCTTGTCATCAGACTCGAGTACTACTCCAGCCTGATCAAAACTCAGGTTTTCTCTTAGATAGGAAATTTGTCTCATCCTGGATCTCTAATTATGCGTTACGGTTTGGAGCGCCGTTTAATGGGCTCTTTACTTGTCCGACACTAGTTTGTCCAGCTTTGTCGCCTGAACCAGAACCAACTGGGCCTGGACCAGAACCTTTCTTCTCAGCACCGTGGCCACCTTTGACAGCGGATAAGTTCTTAACACCCATCTTGCCGCCAGGTACGTTTCCGTTGCCTGTGTTCATATTTTTAGCTGCACTTAGGAAGCCACCTGCTTTACCAGCTGGGCTTGTTCCTGTTGGGGAACCACCTTCGTGTGCTGTCTTAGCAATGTTACCAGCAGTAGCACCTGTTGTAGGTTTACCTTTGCCAGAACTTACTGGGCTACGACCTTCAACTGGAGAACCATCTTTTTCACCAGAACCAGAACCTACGTACTGACCTTGTGACTTTTGGCTACCAGACTTATCCCAGTCGTTACCAACTTTCTCAGTGTACTCACGTGTCATGCGGCGACCTTCAAATGCTGGCTTACCCATCATCATGTCGTCTTCGCCTTCTTCGTCTCCACCCATTTCTTCTTCGTCACCAAATTCACTGTCCATTCCCATGCCGGCTTCTTCGCCGCCTTGAGCTTGTTCTAGCTCTGCAAATGCAGCTTCTAGTTCAGCGATAGCATTCTTGATGTCAAAAATTGCTTGGTCTTCTTGGTCTTCGGAACCTTCTTCGTCTCCACCCATTTCTTCTTCGTCGCCATCCATTTCTTCTTCGTCACCAACGTCGGTAGCAAATTTATCAGTTGCATCTCCGTCATCAGCTTCCATTGAATAGGAATCTTCTAAGTCCATGGATTCGTCCATTTCTTCGTCTTCTGCTGCTTCGTCAACAGACTCGTCTTCTTCTTCAGAAGCCTCATCCATTTCTTCTTCGTCAGCTTCTTCAGCGATTAAATTTTCGTAAATTTCTCTAGACATTTCAACTACGATTTGGTGAAAAAGTTCTTCAGCTTTTTCTTTATCTTCGTTGACAACGTATTCTAACATTTGTTGCATCTTTGTAGACATTGCGTGTATTCTCCTTAATTAGATTGCGCGGCAAGGCTGTATTGTGTTTTTATTTAAACCATTTTAAATAAAGGTACGGGAAATAGGCCTAAAACGACTCATTTCATGTCGTTGGGCAGTAAATTTGTTAATTTTAGTAATAAATTATACCGCTGCTTGTGCTTCCGGAGGAGGCGCAGCATACATTTTTCTTACTAATCCTAATTCTTCTTTTTTCTCTTGCTCTCTGGCATCACCTGCTTTACGAAGATCATTTAACATTCGTAAAGTTAATCTAGTTTTACGAAGATCAGTTGACTTTAATATGCTAGTATCATTACTAGAATTATATCTTAGATCATCGGTTTGTTCCGATTGTGTACTATCAAAATAAATGAACTCGTTTAATAACATAGAAATATTTATGCCGCAGGTGGAGTTTCAGCAGGAGCACTAGCTGCACCTTCTGCTCCTGGATCTTCAGGTGGCGGCTCAGCAGTTGCAGTGTTTAATGAGGAAATATCTCCTCCCATTTGATTTGCAGTAATACCAACACTTCTAAGTTCAGCACTTGCTGGTAATGTAGAATCTTCATCTACATTTTCTTCACGCCATAATGTTTCGTTTTCAGATACTTCTTCTGCACTTAACCCTAAGAAACGTTTTAAAGCAAAACGTTTGCTGATTTGAGGGATAGCAATCATAGTTCCAAATGTACTAACTCGTGCAGTATCCATTTCTGCTTGGCGATATGCTGCAAAGTTTTGTGGAGGATTGAACTTAACTTCGAAGATATTACTATCTACATTAATACCTTTGTTATGCAGATACAGTTTAAACTCTGTATCAAACTGTTCATTCATTAGGGATTGTAGTCGTTCGCAGTATTTGTTGAACCGTAACTCTTGTATATAAGCTGTCCCAACTCGTCCGTCATTGAAGCTGCTCCCGCCATCATCTGCGCCAGTTGGTAAGTAGCTACTAGGAATACGCAGAGCACGAAACAACTTGTTAGTAAAGTACCTAAGGTCATCAATTTCTCCTAAGTTAGTGCCGCCTGGTAAAGTTTCAACCTTGCTTCCTCTACCCTCTGCGGTCTGAGGGAAGAAGTAATCTTCGTTCATACTTAATGGATTATATCCTGCATCTACTACACTTGATCCACCACCGGTTGCACTAGGGATACGGCGTTGATTAACTTCATTTTTAACACGTTCAACAAATCCCATAGCCAAGTGACTTGGCATATTACCAACGTCAATGTAGAAAATTCTACGCTCAGGCGCACGTTGTATACGATAGATTAAAATTGCATCTTCAAGCAATTCTTTTTGTTTGTATACCTTAAACACGCTTTCTAACAAACTAGTTCCAAATGGATAGTTGTTGTCCATACCTTCGCTCATACTAATATGAATAACATGTTTAGCATCAATTGCGTATTGATTTTCTGATCTATTAAATCTACTACCGGCAATATTGCTAGGATATGAACCAGTCATTCCTCTACTTCCACCAGCGCCGCCCTGCCCTGTAGTAGTACCGCCACCTGCATATTGACTACCGCCACCTGTAATATTACTAGGGTTAATAGCAGTAGTTGCTAGTGTCTCTAAGTTAGGATTAAAGTCACGAATCATATATTGTTCGGGCTTCTTGCCTTCTGATTCATTAACAATGATACGGTCTACTTTGTTAGGATCAATGTACATCCACGACTGTGTTTCAGGGTCACGTACAAAGAAAGTATCGCCATATTTAAAACTATTACGAACAATTTTAAAAATCCTAGTTTGGAATTTATTCAACTTAGACCATTGCTGCATGTACTTTCTAATGATTTTAATCTCAGTACTAGTAGCTTGTTCTTTAAAGAATACTCTAAACGGAGTACCGTTTTCTTCGTTAGCTTGGCTGCAAAACTCTGCTAAAATGTCCAAAGCAGCATTAACTTCACTATCACTATCCATGGTGTCATACTGACCATAACGTTCTAAACGATTAGGATGTCCTGAATAAACATCTGGAAGATAACTGGAATAATTCCTATGAGCAGGACTAGTATGAGAGCCAGTAGACCCGCTAACAGGACTCAACGTTCCAGATGCGTTTACGGGAGTAAAATATTTTTTCCAACCAGCCATTTTATGATACCTTAAAAATTAAACAAATTGCCACTTAACGATTTGGTAGCAGATACACCTTGTTTAGCATGATCAGCGGTTTCTTTACTAGCTCTAAGCAGTTCTGTTATTTGTTTATTTAACAATTGCAACTCGTTAACTACATCTTTTGATTCGTTTGCAGGTGCTGTAGATGCAGTTTTACCACCCGCTGCCGGTGAATCTGAAACTCCAACTACTTTGTTAACTAGTCCTGCAATACCAGCCGATATTGATTGACCAATGCTAGGAGTTGCATCTTTAACTTTTTGCATTGCCGCTGCAACACGTTCTAGTTTAGCAGGATCAACACTATTAAGTTTAACCACACCGTCAGCTAACATATTCATTGCAAATGCTGCTGGTAATCCAAATACCGCAAACGGGCCAAACGCTAATAAACTAAAACCAAGTTTACCTACACCCGTCGCTGCTGATCCTAATTTGGCACCGTCTAGTTCTCCAAGTTTTCCTAAACCTTCAGCAAGGGTAGGCAATGCTTTGCCTAATATCCACGAAGCTGCCGCAATACCTGCGCCAATTGCCGCAATAGCTAGTCCAAATCCAGCAGCACCTAACACTACCATAGGATTTGCAAATGCTCTTAACCCTCCTGCAATACCTTGCATAAATGATTTAATTAAGTCACCGGCTCCTTTACCTATAGATCCCATAGCCGGACCTATTTTTCCTAAGCCTTCGGCTACTCCGCCTACTCCTCCGGCAGTGCCCGGTATACGTCCGGCAGCGCCGCCTGCACCGCCTCCACCACCTGTAATCATATTGCCAATACCGCCAATTGCTGATTTTGCTAACATTGCACCTTTATAGGCACCAAACGCTGCAATAAGTCCAATTACAACACCTTTAAAATCTACTAGGGTAGTTACAAGAGAATTCATTATTGGTAAGAAAAAATCAGCAACAGGCAAAATAATGCCATTTAAAATAGTTTGTCCTAATTTTTGTAATGCTTCTTGAGTTTTAACAGCATCTTTAGCTTGTGAGTTTTCTCTTGCAGCTTTTTCCTGTGCAGCCTTGGAATATTGGTCTTCAATACCTTGTCTACCTGCTTGATGATCTTTAGCGGCTAACAATGTAGCATCTTCAATTCCTTTATATACTCCGCCATAAGATCCAACTGCACCGTTAAATCTCATTAAATTTTTTGAAGTTGCATCTCTAGTAGCTGCTTCATTTTTGCTTAATAATTCACTATCGTTACCGTATTGTTTTCTTAAAGCCAGATCTTTCTTAATACCATTAGAGGTGTCATTACTTACTGCTGTTAATTTCCTGCCTGCTTCACCTTGAACTGCTACACCCATAGCGTTTGCTTTAGCAATATCCATTCCGCCCTGCCCGTATAATGCACCTGCTCGTTTAACGTTAGCCTCAATAACTTCTCGTTCTTTTACTGATTTACCTGCTAAAAATATTTGGAAATCAGCAGCTTCCATTTCTGCTTTTTGTTTTTTAGCTATTTCTTCTCTACTTTTTCCAGTAATAGTTGCTAACTGATCAAGCTCTTCCATATATGCTGCTGAACTTTTTGCTAACTGATCAGTATTTTGCATTTCTTTTCTATTGCGTCCTCCAGTAATAGAAATATAATCTATCATTCCTTGGTTAACTTGTTCTGAAGTAAACCCTAGAGCTCTTAAATTTGTACCTGCTTCGCTACTTAATAATGCATTGCTGGCCTTGGCCCATGACCTTGCACCTTCATCTACCGTTCCACCCATCTTTGCAAAATTTGCACCATTTGCTTGTACAATTTTACTAAACTCACCCATAGTCATATAAGTGCTTGCTGCTGCTGATCGCAATTCAGTTAAACTTCCGCCAAAGTTTACACCGGCATTGGTCATTCCCTGATATTGGATAAGCATGGATTCCTGGAATCCAGCTAATTTAGAAAAGCCGCTAGCAACTTCTCCTATACCAAATGGTAATTTAGAAAATGCATTGAATACATCACTTGCTTGACCAGTGCCGTCGGCTAGTGTTTTTCCTAATGCTATAAGCGGTGCTGTAGCACTTACTATTCCGCCAACTGCTGCGCCGGCCGTGTATGCAGCTTTATTAAATGTGCTTAAACTAGGAGCAGCTTGTTGTAATCCTTGATTTGCAGCAGCAACAGCAGCAGGGTCTAACCCAGCTTTTTGTGCTAGTTGTGCAATTGCTGCTTTCTGTTCTTTGCTAGTTGCTAGTGATGACTGTAATAGCAATCGTAAGGTTGCTTCTGTAGCTGCATTGTTTAGCGTTACATTCTCAGTTCCAATTGTGCCGGTTACATCTGCCATTGTTTTCTACTGGTTATATGCGTATATAAATAAGTTATAGACTTAAAGTTTATCTATCTAGTTATTTATCGGAGAAAGAATATATGGAAACTACCAATCAGATTCAAAAAAACCCATTAGCAATGTTTATGCGTCAACCAAAGATTTATATTCGCCTGCCCAGCAATGGAGAATACTGGCCTGAAGGAAGTTTAGTTCCTAGCGAAACTGGTGAATATGCAATATATTCAATGACCGCTCAAGATGAATTAATGTTAAAAATACCCGATGCATTAATGAATGGACAAGCAATTGTAGATACAATTCAACATTGTGTTCCTAATATTAAAAATGCATGGCACACTCCAAACATTGATCTTGATGTTATTTTAATTGCAATTAGACTTGCAACATACGGAGAACAGATGACTACTCCAATTAAGTTTGGAGAATTAGAACTAGAATATTCTATCGACCTTAGAAAAGTTATGGATTCTTTACAAAATCAAATTAGTTGGGATCCTATTGTATCAATTAATGATGATCTTACAGTATTTGTTCGTCCTATCAATTACAAACAAATGTCAACATCTGCAATGCAAGCATTTGAAACTCAGAAAATAATTCAAATGGTCAATGACGAAAAAATATCAGATGCAGATAAAGTAGAAATATTCAAAGATAGTTTTTCTAAATTAACTGAAGTAACTATTGGAATGATTGGCGCTAGCATTTATAAAATAGATTCTAGTCAAGGTAGTACTGATAATCCAACATACATTAAAGAGTTTGTTGATAATGTAGATAAAGAAAAATTTGATAAAATACAAAAACATATTGAAAAGTTGAAAGATCAAAATTCAATTAAGCCTATTTCGGTAGCAGTTACAGATGAAATGCGTGAAAATGGTGTTACCGGAGAATCAGTAGACGTACCGTTAACATTTGATGCATCAACTTTTTTCGTTTAAGGCTTTTGTATCTTGACTTGCCTGGCATAGAAGACTTGGTCAAGGAATACGAAAAAGATGCAAAAGCCATTAAAAGCGAATTATTAAAACTCTGCTGGTATATGAGAGGAAGTTTGAGTTATACTGAATCTCACCTTCTTACAGGTGAGGAGCGTGAACTAATTGGAAAACTAATTACTGAGAATCTTAATACTACTAAAGAAACTCAAATGCCGTTCTTTTAAATAATCTTACCTAAGAAGTTGCTGTGAAATTCAGCAACTACTTTCTTTTTCTTCTTTAATTTCTTTTCTTTAGCTTCTTTAATGCCTTTATCTGCTGCTGCTTTAATAGCTAGTTTGTCCTGAGAAGTTTGCTGAAATCCTGGTTTAACTTTTGCTGCATCTGCGGCTGCTTTAATTGCAGCATCTTGTTGTGAGGTAGCAGCGTTGGCTTGCTTGGTAGCAGCCATTTGTTGTTGTGCTTGCTGTTGGTCAGCTTGACCTTTAGCTAACTTGTCTGCTGCGGCTTTGGCAGGATCGTATGTTGTTCCTTGTGGAGTAGGTGCTGCTGGCGCGGTTGATGCTGCTGGTGCTGCGGTAGGAGCAGGTGTAGCTGCTGGTGCCTCGGGTTTAGGTGTTGCAGCAATATTCTTTTCTAACTCGCCTGCTAATTTTTGTTTGCTAGGTTGATCCAATGTATCAATCTGTTTCATTAGATCGCCAATATTTCCAGAAGTTCCTGGATTTGGTGCTGTAGGTGCTGCGCCTGGGGCAGTTCTTGCTGCGTCCGGTGCAGGAGCAACATACGGCGTTCCAGCCCCACCTGTTGATGCTGGTGTTGTACTTGCTGGCGCTGCACTACTTGCTGGAGGTGTGCCTGTTGCTGCTGGAGGTGTTCCAGACTCAGGATCCCATGATGCTTTTGCATCTTTATATCCTTGTTTAGCATCTTTCCATGCACCTGATAATCCACGACCGGCCGCACCTACTGCTCCTGCAACGTTTCCTGCTGCTCTTCCAATAAAGTCGCCAACACCTTCGTCAATTTCTTGTTGCGGTGCAAGTAATTCGTTAATTCTCATAGTGATTCCTATTATTTCTTTAAGTATGCTAATACTTGTTGTTGTTCAGCAGGGGTAAGTTTTAAAATTTGAGCAAGCATGTCTGCTGTATTTACTCCAGATGCTGCTGGTGTATCTAAAGTTGGTTCAACTGAGCCTGCAGGTGCAGGCAATGACATATCAGTATATGCCTTTGAGATAACTGCTGGATCAACTCCTGCGCCCTGTAATATTTTAGCGACTTCTTCACTGTCCGTTGGGCTTCCTGCTTTTGCCCAGGCTTTTTGTAATGTGCTAGCATCTACCTTGTTGCCCGTGATACCAAATAATTCGTTGAGTTGATTTCTATTTAAAGATTCTGTAGTTGGTGCTGGTGGTTTTTCTCCGGCAGCACCTGCGGCTTGTCCTGCCATTGCACCTAATACCGGAGTTATCATTGCCGCTACACTTCGAGCACTATTCACAGCCGCTTGTACTGCGGTTGGTTCAATTGCCTGGCCTGCCAGTTTCATTGCCGTTTCTTGATATGAAGGATCACTAGCCGCTTGTAAAATAGAGTCCATGCCTTTCATTGCAGCCTCTTTTGCAGGATTTGAGAACATAGCTTCTGCACTACTCATATCAACTGGACCTCTGAGGCTATCAGCAAACGCTCTGCCATACTCTGCATATTTTTTACCATCTTCTGGGTTGAGGTAAATTGTTTGGCCGTCACCAGTTATTACTTTATTTGACAAATACTGAGTTCCGTGGAATGTGCTTACAAGATCTTTTAGTTTAGTAAGAACACCAGCAGTAATACCTGCTACTGCTCCAGCTGTTGCTCCACGTCCGATAGCAGTTGATGCTTTTTGACCTTGTAGCAAGCGGTCGGCAATATTTAGAATGCCCACAGCAATTCCGGTTCCGGTTCCGACTGCAAGTGCTCCGGCACCAACTCCGCCTGCTACTGCAACACCTAATGCCGCTGCTGCTGATCCTGCAATGGCCAACAAGAACTTGTGTAGATTAGGATTAGCTTTAGCAAACTCACCATACTTGGCTAACTTAGCAGCTAGATTAGGATTCTTTGCTGCAATAGATGTTTTAATTTCTTCAAATTTTTGATCAAATGCTTGAACTGGTCCACTACTTTGTAGCATACCTCCAAATTTATTAAACCAAACATCACTGATCTTATCTTTGGCTGCACCAACAGCATCACCTGCTTTACCTAGCATACTTCTACCAGCACCTGTTTCTATGCTTTTGAATAGCTGTTGTATTTGTTCGGGTGCTAGCGCAACCTCACATAGTTTAGGGTGAATCTCCTTTTCCCATTTGGTAAAGTATTGATCTCCGTGACCTATACTTTCAAAGATAGACTTACGAGGTCTATTTTCAATCTCATCTAATCTTGCAGTTATTTGTTTTATATTCATAGGAATGTTTTGAAGTAATATGTTATTTATAAATGAACTGCGTTCATTTGCTTCTTCAGCTAACGCTTCGAAGCAATTGATTACATCGTAAACGAATTAAATATTATCTAGATTAATCAGTCACACTTAGCCCACTAAAGGGCTAAGAAAAAATTGGGCATTATCTGAGTAGCACAATCACATAGTGTTAGAACTATTAGCATTTCTGCTAGCGTAGGCGGTTGACCTATACCTACTCATTCTGTCTTAATCTACAACGGCGGCTTACAAATATACACTATCATATTTGTAAAGCGTGGAGTTTCTGTTATTACTCCATCCTTGGGCCTTACTTTTAACTCTATTCAAACAATCAAACCGCAGGCATTTTGCGATCGTGGTCCGGTTAGGATACTGATTGAGTACTCTTATCGGCAAGAGATTTCCCTCCCTGTGATCCTAGATCCAGGTGTCCGGGCACATGACATTGGCCTGTGCAAGCTATAACCGATTAACTGAGCCTAAGGTTTTTTAATTATATGGGAGCCATGGACACGAACAGATATCTGTCCGTTATAATAGTCTTGTGATTCTAATACTTTGCGGTCGAATTGTTCACAGGCCTCAATGTATGATGTTTCTGCTTTACTGTTACAGTAGTGTAGTATCTCACGGGTAAACTTGTCTACCCCTATTTGTGCAATATCTGCTGTTAGTTCTACACTGGAACCATAATATGTTTGCCAATCCGATTCAATCTTGCCTCGGATCTTCTTTTTCTTCTTTGTGCCGTTCTTCAACTTTACAGTCTTGTAGGTCGTTCTACTAAATTTTGCTAATTTTTTGCCAACATACTTACGCCCTGTGACTGTATTTGTGATAAGATAAACATATCCTATACAATCATCGGGCAGTTCAGTTACTTCTAAACCTTGATAGGTCCAGGTCATTGACCCATTGCCGCCTTGGCTTCCTTGCGAGCATTCTTTTCAGCAGTGATTTCATTGCGGCGAGCCTTAACAGCTTTGCCTAATTCTCCCAATGCCTTGCGAGCACGAGTACCAGCGGCAGCATTTCCTGCTTCAAATTTTGCATCCTCTGCAAGGAATTCTTCCATTTGTTCTTTAATTTGTGTTGTTGATGTCATTTGTTTTTCCTTTTTTTGGTGGCCTACCTCTTACAGTATTCCTAATTCTTGGCGGATCTATTTTTGGTCTGCCTCTTTTCTTTGGTAGAGCTTTAATCCTTGCTTTTTCTTTTTTCTCTGCTTTGTGTTCGTCAATTAAATTTTGAGTATGTTCACTGTACACTGACATAGAAATTTTCCGCATTTCTTTTTCTAACTTTATCATGGCAGTAATTGTTCTTCGAACTTTTGCACCACCTCTAAATGTTGGTTTATCTAGAAACGCTTGATGATAGTTATGCAATTCTATAAATCGTGAGATATATTCTGAATGTAATTCCTTATATAGATTGAATTTTTCATTCGACATAGTCTATATCGTTGCTGTAGCTAGTAAACCCGTTCTCTTTGATAACTCTAAGAACATTATTAACCCGCCCAACTAACTCATCCTTGTGTGATATTAAGTATATATTCTTTGATCGCTCTCTGGCCATTTTCTTTAAAACTGCCAATCCAGCTTCTACTCCTGCTGCATCCATTCCGGCATCCATAAGTTCATCTACAAACAATAGATTAATGCTTTGATACAGACCTTCCCATACATCTCTAAATGCAAAACTCATGGATAAAATTAATCTATTTCGTTCACCTCGACTTAAATTATCAAAATCCAAGTCCTGTCCTAGCTGAGTAATCTCGATACTTAGATCATTTTGAAATATTACTCTATGTGGTAATCCAAGTTTATCAATATAATAACTTAACCGTTTGTTCAAGTAGCTTAAATTTTGATCAATAATCTTTTTACGGATAAAAGAATCTTTATTGGTTAGAAGTTTATGTAAAAATTCTTGATGATCTTTAAGTTTTGTTAAATCATTTACTGCATTCCAATTAATTTCTTGTATAGCAGTCTTCTTTAATTCAATAATTTGTTCTTGATACGGATTGCTCTCATTAATTTTACTTGTTAAACTTTTTTCAAGTCCATCTAAATTGTTTTTATGTCCTAATGCTTCTGATTCTGTATCGTAGAATGTTGCAGGCATACGAGGAGCATCACCAACGCCAATCTCTTCTACAATTTTGTTCAAGTCTTGTGATACTTTATCAAAATATTTCATTGCTTCACCGAGGTGTTGTACAGCAGTTGCAGTCATTTCTTCGTGTTTATGATCGTGTAGCTCTTGTTCACAGGCGTGACATATTTTATCACCTAGACTTGCTAGTTCTTTTTCATACTTTTTAACAGTTCTTTCAGCTTGCCCTAGAGCAGATTCAAGAGTTGCCCGCTGTTTATTAAGATTTCGAATCTTAACATCGTGCTCTTTCCATGCTTTAAGTTTAGTATGTGCTATTAACTCTGCTTCAATATCAACATTTTCAAGTCGCATCATGGCACGACCTAAGTTTTCAATGTCTGATTCTTTCTTTGTGTCCCACGCATTGCTCTTAATACCCAAGCTATCAATGCTTTTTTGTACATTTTCGTTAGCAGCCTTGATACCTTCAATTTTATATTGTTCTTGCTGTATAAAATCTTTACTTTCTTTGACTAAAATCTTCAATGCTTCTGCTTTTTCACTCAATAAAGTAATACCTAATAGCTGTTCAATTACTTCACGCTGTTCCGCAGCCTTCATAGATAAGAACGGTTCAGTATATGTGTTCAAGGCAACCAAGTGTTTGAACATGGTATGCGTCATTTCTAGCATTTGTTCAATAGCTTTTTGTGTTTCTCTGCTATCTCCCTGACTATCATCCTCTGACTCGTCAGTCTTTAATTGATTGTCGTTAACAAACAATCTAAGTATATTGGGTTTACGGCCACGCTCAATACGATATTTGGTGCTATTCTTCTCAAACTCAACAGTGACCAACATGGCTTTACCATTAGTTTTATTAATCAAGTTTTCTTTCTTGATGTTTGTCAGTGCTTGCCCGTATAATGCATAGCTCAACGCATTAACAATAGTAGTTTTACCTGTGCCATTACGAGATCCGGTATCATCGCCACCTAGATCTAAGTTACTTCCTAACACCAGTGTTAGTGCTTGCTTGTCAAAATCCACTGCTTGAGTTTGATTACCTACACTCAAGAAATTTTTCACGGTTATATTTTTTAGTTTAAACATCATAGGCTGTTATAAATTTCTAATAAGGTTGATTTATCAAATTGTTCTGATTCGATATTGATTAATTGTTCTGAAACTATTTGATCAACGCTTTCAAATTGGGTGTCTGGATTGTCATCAATTGTGCCATCCATATTAGTTTTATCTTGTATAAGACTAATTTCGCGAATATCGTAGTCCTTGACAAATGTTTCTTTAATGAAGTTTGCTTCTTCGTAGCTAATATCAATATCAAGATTTACCTTGATATGCATTTTAGACATCATAATAGTGTCAGCATTATCAATTAAGTCACTGAGTTTAACAGTTCTATACTTAGGACAGTCTGGCCAATCAATAAAGTTGGGTTCTCCGCCCCACTCTAAAGTCATCATTCCACGTTTGTCATCCCATGTATCTGAGAAGTTATGGGGAAACGCATTGCCAATATATATTACTTTTTTGTTTTGTTGTCGTTTATGGAAGTGGCCACTGAAGATATAGTCCGGGGCACTAAAGTCTTCTGCTTTAAGTTCACCATGATCGGGCATTTGTACCATAGCATTCATATAAAACTTGGGTAACTCAAAGTGTCCAAACACATATTTGCTTTTGACATTCTTCATAGTCTTCCACTCGTCGCCTACTAACCAAGGTACTAGGGTGACATCGCCTAGGGTGGTAACATTATCTACGACAGTTACACCGGGAATATGGCGTCCAAACGCACTACTATGGATGTCACGCTTGTCTTTATAGAATAAATCGTGATTACCTGGAAACCAGTAGAACTGTTCAAATGCCGCACCTAGTTTTTCAAGGCAACGAATTGATACATCGAGACTAAACAAGTTGATAGAATTTCTATTGTGATGCCAATCTCCCATAAAAATACAAGTTTCGCATTCTGCTTTTTTTGATTCTTCAATAAACCAATCTATAAATTCTTCACAATCTTGATTGTGTGTAGCAGAGTTTGATTTTAGGCCGATATGTAGATCAGTCATGCAAGCGACTTTTTTAAATAAATTCATCAAACTTCCTTTGCTTTATAGCCATTGTAAAATTCTCCATTTTTTGATTTTTCTAATACGGTATTTGCCCATTGGCCTGTTTGTCGTTGAAAATCACTCTTACTTAAAAAGTATAACACTTTTCCGTCTTCAGTTTCAACCTCTAATCTCTTCGAAACTTTTGTAGCACCCTTGGCACCATTTGCTTTTGCAATTTTTTTATGCTCTTCTTTATTTTCTTGTTGCCATTTAAGAATTTTATTAACTTTATTTTCTATTGCCCCCGGAACTGCTTTGTAGTATTCTTTTAATGATTCTGCTCGTCGTGCATTTATTTCTGGAGTAAATGCACGTTTAACCATTTCTTTTCTTTGTTCGGGCGTAGTATTTGCCCACTTTGTTTTATTGTATTCTCTAAAACGATCTCCGAGTGTTGTTTTTATTAGAATCATTTCTTCTTCAGTTAGTTTATACCAACCAGTATGCCCTAATCCATCCCCACCTCTGCTAGAATTTAAACCATTCTTATAAGAATCGTATTGTTCGATATATTTTATTTCTGCTAATGCCAATTGTCCTAGTGATAAAAATTCTCCTTCGATGACCTCGTAGGTACACTGGTCGAGGCCATGCTGCTTCATTGCTAAATGTATTTTTCTTTTAGTATTTTTTTGAGATTCTCGACAATGATCTTTCCACCTTGATTTTTTGTACTCGAGATCAGTGTCCATTCCGATGTAGACTTGATTTAACGGAATTACTGTAATTTTATAAATGAACATATTTTAACCCTAAATGTATATTGTTATTTATACATGTAGGATTAAAATGTTAAAGCAAACTCTGCAGATAACAGTCAAATACTATTTTGCTCATCTTCCTCAATATTAGATTCTTCAGACTTGGGTTGTCTAAAATGTTTATATAGTTCTGCCTGACGAGCAGTTTCTTCTGCATACTCTTGTTTGTATTGACGAGTCATACTTGGAGTAAGTCCTGCTTCTTCTAACATATCATCGCGGATGTTTTGATTCTTCTTTTCAATATTCAATACACGAGTGAACGAATTAGTTACTGCGGCGGTGTAATATGCAAAAGGATTCTCAGATTTACTTTCATCAAACTGTAGACCAATTTGACTTAATTGTAAAATAGCTTGTCCACGCATTTCTTCATTGTAAGTATATCCACGCCAATTAGATCTTTGTGCATAACGTTCACTTAATTTAATAAACATCTTACCTAAGTTTTCGGTAATACGTCCATGATCTTTAGAAAACTTACCAGTTTCAATATCACCCTTCCAGTGACTCTTTGCCACGCAGATTAATTCACCTGCATCATTGTATTTCCAATGTTGGTATGGAGGAAAGTTTACTTTCTCATGACTATCTGCTGTATTTTTAAGTGTCTTTTTACGACCCGGAGCAAGTGGAATATGCTCAAATGTCATAATACGGATAATAATATCAGTTTTTGCAATGGTAGTATAGTCTTCGGTACATTCTGCAAGTTTAATTTTCTTGTCACCTGCTATTCTAGCCGCGCCAAATGCTAAAATTCCCTGACGTTTTGCTCTAGCTCGTTTGGCTTCTGCTACGGTTCTAATGTTGACCTTGTCTAAATTTGTTAAAATGATATCATGTTGTTGATATGCAGGGTCAGTAAAGCTGCCAAATGAACATTTGCTTTTATGTATCTCTGATAATAAGTCTCGATTGTTTAGATACTTTACTCTTTTCCCCGTTGGGGATATATGTGTGGGAAGGGCTGTTGTTATAATTATTCTCCTGGATGTAACATTATAGCATGGATTTTGCCAATGTCAACAAATGTTATACGAGCACTTTATTTATTGGTTAAATACACTACACGAGGAATTTTAGATTATGGCTATTAGAGATGAATTAAATGCTGGTTTACTAGGAAGCGCCAATGATATAGGTCAGGCTATAAACCAACAGGCTGCTGCTCGTATTAAACGACAGGGTGCTACATCATTCGGGGAACGAGAAGTACCCGGTGTATCTGAAGGCGCAGAGCCACCAACACAGCTCTCTACTGAAGCAGTGGTAATTCCTATTAATAAAAACCCGGCTACTGCTGATCTTCGTGTAAAAATAAGAGTTCCAGACAAATATCTAACCCTTGCAACAAGTGGAACTCCTAACATAGAATATACACCGTTAGTTGATATGGGAGGAATAATCTTTCCTTATACTCCTAGTATATCATATAGTGTAAAGTCAACCTATTCAGAACAATTTCCACTACATTCTAACTTTGCATTACAGTTTTTTAAAAATAGCAGTGTTTCCGACATTACTATTAATGGAAAATTTACAGTAGAAAATAGAGAAGATGCAGAAATATATCTGTCCACAGTACTTTTAATTAAATCATTAATGAGAATGCGGTCAGGAGGTGCAGCCATGGGTGACCCTGATAGCGGAGCACCACCGCCAATATGCAGATTAGATGCATATGGAGACATGATGTTAAAAAATGTACCAGTAGTTATTACTGGGTTTAGAATAGAATTACCAGATAATATAGATTATTTTACTTATACAGGACCAATTAGCGGAACTAATTCAATTCCTACAGTTTCTGTACTTTCTATAACTGTATTACCAATGTATAGCAGGAATGAAATGCAAAAATTCTCAGTTGGAAATTATGTTAATAATAATTATAAAGGTCAAGGATATATCTAATGTACAGCAATACTAGCCCCTACTATAAAACAGAAATTGTTAATGGATACATGGACGTAATGACGTTTCGTGATATACCAAGTCAACGTGACGACACATTATTTGAAGTTACTGCTACCTACGAATTTAGACCTGATCTTCTTGCATACGATATATATAAAGATTCTAAATTATGGTGGGTATTTGCTGTTCGCAACAAATCCATATTAAACGATCCTGTATATGACTTAAAGGCAGGTGTAAAAATATACTTGCCAAAGATGTCAACCATGAAAACAGTGTTGGGAATTTAACATGGCTACTACAGCAATGGGCGATGAAGGTGGATACGGAGATGACCTTCCTAGTGCAGATGTGGAAGTAAAAACGGCCACCCCTGATGCAAACAAACAATTCAATGATCAGAGTAAACAAGAGGTTGTTAGCTTTGGTGGCGCAAATATATTAAATGGATATAGGTCAGTTACATATAATTTTACTATTGCAGCATTGGACAACGCCGACCTTAAAAATCCTGAGTCTTATAGAGATAGTGAATTAAAATTTGTTGTATTAAAATCAGGAGGAAAAGGCCCGGGTGGTATGGTTTCATCCCCATCGGAACAAGCTTCTAGATTAGCAAAAGACAATCCCGACGAAGATCCCCGTATTAAACGCACCGTACAAGCAGATGCAAAAACCTCTATAAAATATAATGAAGAATTAGTCACAGGATTTAATAAAGAAAGTCCTGGAAGATTTGATATGTACATCAATGATGTAACTGTTGAAACTATAATGACTACTAATGAAACTAGTAATTCAACATTACCTACTAAAATAAAATTTGATGTTATTGAACCATATAGTATCAATGGGTTTATAGAAGCATTACATGTGGCTGCTATTGCATCTGGATATACTAGTTATCTTGATGCATGTTTCTTACTTAAAATGGAATTTTGGGGATATCCTGACGCTGGTGATTTTTCGGAACCTGTACTAATAAAAAATTCGGAACGATATTTTCCATTTGGCCTTACTGAAGTAGGTGTTGATATTACTGAAAGCGGAACACGATATCAATGTAGTGCTGTACCTTACAATGAAAGAGCATTTGGTCAAACTAATACAATTAAAAAACCTATAAAAATGGAAGGTGCTACAGTACAAGAGATTTTAGAAAATCTTTTTAAAAGTATTAACGAACAAGTTAGAGATTCTATTGATAAATCTAATTCTTCTAATTCCGGGTATGATGAATATGTTATTAAATTTCCATCCGTAGCACCAACTGGAGAATTTGTTGATACTGTTAATACAAAAATTGCCAGTAAGAAGTTAACTGAATTATTAAAAGACAATGCATTGTATGCCATGGCAGAACCCGGTGATACACAAAAGCCTAATGCATATCAAGCAGACAATTCTAAAAAACCTACCGCTGAGCAACAGGCAAAGCAACCGGAGTCGATAAAATATACTCCTGGCAAAACTATTGTAAATTTTCCACAAAATATTAATATCAATGATGCTATTTCAGCAGTGGTGCGCGATAGTGATTACGTTAAAGATATTTTAAAAAATATAGGAAAAAAACCAGATTGTCCCGACCAATATGGATTTCTTGAATATTTCATGATTCAACTTAATGTGGTTAATAAGACACAAAAAAATGAAGCTGAAAAAAGAAATTATCAAATTTATACATATCAAATAGTACCGTACAAAATACATTATACTCGTATACCTGGATACGGACAATCAATTATTAAAGAAGAAGACCTTAAAAAAATAAGTCATAGAACTTACAATTATCTTTATACAGGTCAAAATGTTGATGTTTTAACTTTTAAACTTAATTTTAATACATTATTCTTTGAAGCAGTACCTGCTGCAATGGGTAATAAAGATACTGTTGCTTCAAAATCCGCCGCAGCACCTGGAAATAATGTTGAAATTAAAAATAATACATCTGATCCAAATCTTGATGCTAAAGACCGCCGGTTAATGAATCAAGTGCCTCAGCATCCTGTTAAAGTAATAGCAACTCCTGTTACCGCATACGGTGGAAATGCAACTCAACCTAAAGATGATCCATACAGCGTCATGGCTAGGTATATGCACGATTCTGTAGTTAACTCTCAGGCCAGTATGATATCTGGAGAAATGGATATACTAGGAGATCCGTTTTATATTGCTACTGGTGGTATAGGAAATTATAATCCTAAATCTGGTGCAAAGGGCACAACTGAAAAAGATGAAGCAGATCATTGTGCTGGATCAACACTGATTACTATTAATTTTAGAAACCCAATTGATTTCAATAGTTTTGAAAATGGAGGCATGGCACAATTTGACAATAATAGAGTTCCGTTTAGTGGAGTATATCAAGTCCTTAATGCGGTTAGTACTTTTAAAGACGGGGTATTCAAACAAAAATTAAATATCATTAGGATGCCTGGACAGGTATTAGATTCAAATCTTCGTGCAAGTGATCCTGCTGACAAACAATCTACTATTCCAAATAAAAAAGATGAAATAGTTCCTGATAATACAAGATCTGTTGCTCCGTCACAGCGAGCTGATTCTAATACTGTTAACACTCAATTAAACAGAGGACTACCTAGCACGGATAACAATTTTACAAATGCTTCCGGTGGTCTTGGTGGGGCACCTACAACATCATTAAATCAAACTGCTGGGCAAATTACTAATCAATTTTCCCAAGCTTCTTCAATAGTAGGGCAAACGTTGCCCGGCGCCGAGGATGCATTATCAAATATAAGATTGCAATCATCGGGACTTGTAAATTTAAGTCAACAATCGTTGGGGTCTGCTTCAGTTATTGCAGCCGCTTCTAATGTATTAACAGGTAACTTGCCAATAGAAAGAGCTGCTGGAATGATTGGAGGAGCACTAGCAAACTCTGCTATCAATGCTGCTCGTAATATTGCTAATATTGGATCTGGCATTGGTAAAGGTGCAACGGTATCTATTGAGTCTACCATTCCTGCTATACCTACTATGAATGAAATAACTCGAGGATTAGATATTAGTTCTATTAAATTGCCAACTGATAGTATAAGTAATGTTAACTCAATAATTAGCAATAATAGCATCAATGCTGTAACTGGAATAGGTGCTGGTACTAATAGTTTAGTTGGCGGTGTTGGTGATAAGATAAATGCTCTTACTGCTTCTTTATCTGATCCACAGAGCATTGCTGCAAAAGTAAGATTAGATTCAAGCAAACTATCAGGACTGAGCGGATTATTACAAAGTAAGTTACCTACTCAAATTACAGGAATGATTAACAGCATTCCTTCTAATGTTAATTTAACACAGGCAGCTAGTGCTGGACTTGTGTTAGATTATATTCCTGCTGATAAAATAAAAAATATTCCTGCTACTGCACCTTACGCTACTGCACCTGTAGCAAAAGCTGATCCTGCTTATGCGTCAGAGGTTGTACAGCGAGGCGGCACTACTGCACTTGAAAATTTATATGGAGTTAACAGCGTTAATGAATTATCTACCAATGTAGTTCCTGCTGAGTTAATAAATGAATCTAAAAACATAAGAGTTAACAGTTTTGTTATAAAAGATTCTTATTTAAACACACAATATCCACCAGACTTGGATCAAGTAGATGAAACTGTTGGTATTGACAAGTTAGCGTCTGTTAAATCTCAATTGTCAGGCATTACAGGACAACTAAGTATACCAGATTCAAATGTAGTAGGTTCCGTATCAAACAAATTTGGAAGTTTGAAATCAAGTCCTTTGGACAAATTAGTAAACAAATTTAATGGATAACACAAATGGCAACTGAAACAAGATCGCGCTCGCCTCTTCCTAAACCCGGACCGTATTTGGCCGAAGTAACCAACCATCTTGATCCTACTTATATGGGAGGATTAGAAGTTGCATTATTTGAAGGTATGCCTAGCGCCACACGATTAAAAGGTGAAACTTATGTTGTTAGATACCTAAGTCCTTTTGCAGGAAATACATCTATTAAGTATGAGGGAAATAATAGTAGTAATTTTAACGACGTTCAGAAAAGTTATGGATTCTGGGCAATCCCTCCGGACATTGGATCAACGGTCATGGTTATCTTTATCGACGGTGATCCTAATCAAGGATTTTGGATGGGATGTGTATCCGATACTTTTCAGAATCATATGATCCCGGGCATTGCTGCTAGTAGACAGGTACAAATGACCGACGAGCAACGTAGGAAGTATGGAACTGATTATCTTCCTGTTGCAGAGTTTCATAAGAAATCAAAGGATATACAAAATCCTAACCCTGAAAGATTTGCTAGACCAATACATCCATTTGCTGATAGATTAATGCAACAGGGATTGTTGTTAGACACAATTAGAGGTGTTACTTCAAGCAGTGCTCGTAGAGAAGTACCAAGTGGAGTATTTGGCATATCAACACCCGGCCCCTTAGATACCAGCGCCGGTGCAAAACGTGGTGCAATTGGGTACTCTAACACTGCTCAAGCACCTGTAAGTAGATTAGGCGGTAGTACGTTTGTTATGGACGACGGTGACGTTAATGGGCAGAATGAACTGGTGAGATTGCGTACTCGTACCGGACATCAAATCCTTATGCATAACAGTCAAGACTTGATCTACATTGCTAATAGTGCAGGTACAGCATGGATTGAATTGTCATCTAATGGTAAGATTGATATCTATGCACATGACTCTGTAAGCATACATAGTGAACAAGATTTTAACTTCCTTGCTGATAGGGATATTAATTTTGAAGCTGGTCGTAACATACACGTTAAAGCTGGCAAAAATATGGAAACTAATATCACTGGTTACAATTATTTGACAGTAGACAAGGATCAAAAAATTGCAGTTAGAGGCACACACGATGAAACCATTGGTGATACTGTTAAGATCACAGTGGGTAATAGTTACAATTTAGGATCTGCTAAAGATATTAAATATGCCGCCGAAGGAGCAATTAGTTTGTCTTCGGAAGGCAATATAAACATTGGTACTGCTGCGCAACTTAATCTTGGTGCGAATGGTAATATTGTAGGATCTGGGGCTAATATTCATTGGAACGGACCTAGTGCCGGACCACCTACTCAGCCAGATCCTGCAGAAGTTCCACCAGATCTACCATTGTTTAGTTTGCCTAACAAATTAGTTAGTGCTGGTTGGGCAAATAGTGTGTTTTACAACACCGGTACTATTAAAACTATTATGCAGCGTGTACCAACGCATGAACCATGGCCGCAGCATGAGAATATTAATCCTCCGCAGTTTTCACCTCAAGCAACGGATGTTACATTAGCAGATAGAACTGCATCTGGAATACCACCTAATCCTGCAATGGGAGTACAAGAGTCTACTAATCCTCCTGATGTAACTCCAGGAACTTGCACACCTGAATATTCTAAAGACATTAATGCCAGTTCATCACAAGAGGGTATTAGTGCTATTAAAGCAGCTTGTGCCAAGTACGGTATTACTACACCAATTGCAATTGCATCATTGCTTGGTATTGCAGGCGGTGAATGTAGATGGAAACTTGTCGAAGAAGGATTTAAATATTCTGCAGATAGATTGTTACAAGTATTTCCTAGTGTGTTTAAAGGCGATACAGCACTTGCTCAACAGTATGCAGGCAATCCAAACAATACATTACCTGAATTCTTATATGGTAGTACTACTGCCAAAGGCAAAGGATTAGGTAATACACAACCGGGCGACGGTGGCAAATATATTGGCCGCGGTTATATTCAATTAACTGGTCGTAGCAATTATGCTAGATATGGAACTATGATTAGTAAAGATTTGTTAGCTACTCCTACCTTGCTAAATGATGCCACTGTTGCCGCTGAAGTTGCCGTTAAGTATATGCTTGATAGATGCAAAGTATCACAGTCTGATCCTGGTTATTTTGAAGCAGCGTGTAAAGCAATTGGATTCAATACACCTGATATTCATACTCGCAAGAAGGGATACTATGAGTGTTTTCTTGGACAACTAACAAGTTCGTCTAATGTAACTGACCGTTATGGCGGTATGATTACTGATAGTTCAGGAAACCCTATTAGGACTGGTACAGACACGTCGCCTGTGCGTAAACCCTAATTTTCATTGAATAAATATAATATGCCTTACAAGAATTTAGAAATTAATCCTGCTAATTATAGCGAACAACATACTGATAAATTAAGTCAGTACTATAAAGGTTTTAGCACAGCTAATCCTACCAACCGGGGTTCTAAACTTTATGATTTTGATTTAGTTAAGCAAGATATTCTTAATCAATTTAATACACGTAAAGGTCAGCGTGTAATGAATCCCACATTTGGTTCTATTATTTGGGAAATTTTAATGGAACCACTAACTCCGCAAATAGAAACTTTATTAAAAAATGATGTTACTAAGATTTGCAACTCTGATCCTCGAGTATATCCTTTACGGATATTAGTTAACGAATTTCCTCAAGGATATTTGATTGAAATTACATTAGCAATGAAAAATACCAATCAAACAAGCGTATTGAAATTAGCATTTAATCAGGCAATTGGACTAACTGTACAATAAAACACCCACTTAATTTATACAATAAATACGGTATAGAATATTATGATACCATCAACTAACACAAAACTACTAGTCAGCGAAGATTGGAAGAAAGTTTATCAATCTTTCCGTAATGCAGACTTTAAGAGCTACGACTTTGAAACTCTTCGTCGTACAATGATTTCTTATCTTCAGGAAAAATATCCTGAAGAATTCAACGACTTTATTGATAGCAGTGAATACATTGCTCTTATTGATGTCATTGCATATCTTGGTCAGAATCTAAGTTTCCGCATTGATTTAAATGCTCGTGAAAACTTTTTAGAAACTGCTCAACGTCGTGATAGTATCCTACGTCTTGCACAGTTGGTTAGTTACAATCCTAAAAGAAATGTACCAGCAAGCGGATTTTTAAAACTTACAGCAGTTGCTACTTCAGATACTGTATATGATTCTAATGGTACAAACTTAGCAAATACTGTTATTGGATGGAATGATCCAACCAACCCAGATTGGTATCAACAATTTATTAATATTATAAATTCTGCAATGTCTACCAATTTTGGTAATCCAACCAATCGTGCAACTATTGATGCTGTGCTTACTGAACAATACAAGATTAACAGTTCGTCAGTTGATGTTCCTGCATTTAGTTTTTCTAAAAGCATCAACGGAACATCGATGAATTTTGAAGTAGTATCATCTACATTTGATGACCAAACGTATGTATATGAATCTCCGCCAACACCGGCTAGTGCATTTGGAATTACATACAAGAATGATAATCAAGGAAGTAGCAGCGCAAATACAGGGTTCTTCACACATTTCAAACAAGGTAGTTTAAATGTTGCAAGATTCTCATTAGATAATCCTGTGCCTAATGAAATAGTTGGAATCAATACTCCTAATATTAACAATACTGATACATGGTTGTGGCAGTTAGATAAGAATGGAAATTTTTCAACACTATGGACACCGGTCTCTTCTTTAATTGGTAATAATGTAATATATAATAGTATCAATAAGAGTGTTAGATCTATCTATAATGTTAATACTCGAGAAAACGATCAAATTGATTTAACTTTTGCAGATGGTGTATTTGGCGAATTACCTAGTGGAAGTTTTAGATTCTTTTATAGACAAAGTAATGGATTAACTTATGTAATTAAACCAGAACAAATGAGTGGAGTTTCTGTTAGTATCCCTTATGTAAATGCATTAGGGCAGAATCATACATTACAAATGACATTGAGTTTACAATATACTGTTACTAATAGTTCAGGACCTGAAACCAATGCCAGTATACAATTAAAAGCACCGCAGGCATACTATACTCAGAATAGGATGATTACTGGGGAAGATTATAATATTGCTCCATTAACCGCAGGTTCGGATATACTTAAAATAAAAAGTGTTAACAGAATTTCCAGCGGATTAAGCAAATATTTTGATCTTAGTGATGTTAGTGGCCGCTATAGTAAAACAAATATATTTGCCAATGACGGAATACTTTATAAAGAAGACAAAACAAATATATTTGAATTTGAGTTTTCTAGTAGAAATCAAGTATTAGCAGTTGTTAAAAATCAAATTAATCCAATTGTTTCTTCTCCTTTGTTAAGATCTTTTTATATTGATCAATTTCCAAGAATATCATTAACATCTATTAATTCTATTACATGGAATCAAACTAATGTTATTTCAGAAGAAAGTCGTGGATATTTTAAGGTAGCAGGAATTCCTTCAGCAGTAAGTGTATTTGCTGACAATAATTTAAAGTATATAGTTCCAGGATCTATTATAAAGTTTGTTGCTCCTTTAAAGAACAACACTACGCCGCAGTATTTTGATCAAAAGAATGCATTAAAAACTGTACCGTTATCTGGAGTTATTCCAAATGGAGGACGTCCTTACATATGGGCCACAGTTAAACAAGTAATTGGTGATGGTTCTAATTATGGCATTGGTAATTTGTCTGACGGAACAGGACCTGTTATTTTTTCAACACGAGTTCCCCAGGGCGCTATTCCTAGTGAAATCATATACAAGTATAACAGCATTTTAAGTTATGCTATAGAAACTGAAATTGCTAATATTTGTATGACTCGAAGAAATTTTGGGTTAACTATTGATAACACCACAAGAGACTGGCAGTTCATACTTAATTCCAATTTAAATCTTACTAATCCTTTTAGTCTGTTTAATCAATTTGATTCTACTGATCAAGGAAAAGATTCTAGTTGGTTATTTTCTTTTGTGTGGACTGGCAGAAGTTATGTTGTAAAGTATAGAACAACAGATTATCTTTTTGAAAGTGAATTAGAAACTGCGTTCTTTAATGATGCATCAACGGTAAATTACGATTTCAGTACCAATACTGTAATTAAAGATAAAATTGTTGTGCTTTCAATAAATTCTACAACAGCAACTAATACTATTGGATTAGGATACGATCATACATGGCAAATTGACGGGCCTGTAGTTGAGCCCGATGGATACATTGAGCCAACAAAAGTTAAGGTTAGTTTCTACGATGAAACTAATACAGGACAAATTTTAGATCCAAATTCGTTTGATGAAATTGTTGGTGATCAGTATATATATTTTGAGAAAAATAGTGACAGCACTAGATATGTTTTAAGTGCCGCAGATATATTACCGTTTAGTACAGATACAGATTTTTATGCATATAAAACTGCCAACCCTACTAACTTTGGAAGTTTATTTTATTTCTACGATCCTGCAATTAATGTAGTAAAGTATTGGTCTACTGCAACTGCATCGTTAATATATACAGATCAATATATTGGAAAAATTGGAAGATCTGATATTAAATTCCATTATCAACACAACAGTGGTAATGAAAGAAGAATTGATCCTAGTAAATCAAACATTATTGATATCTATGTATTAACTAATACCTACAATAGTAACATAAGAAGTTGGTTATTAGGAAATATATCAACTGAACCATTACCTCCAACTAGTCAAAGTCTTGGGCAAAATTATCTTTCAGCATTAACACCTATCAAAGCCATTAGTGATGAAATTGTATTTCATCCTGTACAGTATAAAATATTATTTGGATCTAATGCCAATGTTAATTTACAAGCAAAATTTAAAGCAGTTAAAAATCCTGATAAAATTACAACTGATAACTATATAAAAACACAAATACTTGCAGCGATCAATGATTTCTTTGCATTAGAAAATTGGGAATTTGGACAAAGTTTTCACTTCAGTGAACTATCAACTTATATTATGAATGTACTTACTCCGTATATTACTAACTTTATTATTGTGCCTGTGGCAAATAATGGATTTGGAAGTTTGTATGAAGTGGCATGTTTATCAAATGAATTGTTTATAAGCGGAGCAACAATCGGCGACATTGAAGTTATTGATGCAATTACCGCATCTCAATTAAAATCTTCTTCAACAATTATAACAAACAGTGGAACCTAACATGGCGGATAACAAAAAATCAGTTAACCTTTTACCTGAGTATTTAAAAACTGATAAGAATTCAAAATTCTTATCTGGTACACTTGATCCTCTAATACAAACGCCTCAGTTAGAACGTATTGACGGATTTGTTGGTTCAAAAATATCTCCAAATTATGATCCTACTACTGATTTTTATATCAATGAAGATTCTAATTTAAGAACTAATTATTCTTTAGAGCCTGCATTAGTTTTTAAAGATAAGGAATCTAACATTACTGATGTAGTTTCGTTTGATGATATTATTAATGAACTTGAAATTCAAGGTGCTAAAACTAATAATCTTGATAGACTATTTAGATCAAAAATTTATTCATATGATCCTTACATAGACTGGGACAAACTAGTAAACTATAATCAATACTATTGGTTAGTGAACGGACCTGATTCAATTTTAATAGATTCAGCTGTTAATGTTGACACTGATATTATTGGCATGGAATCATATACAATGCCTAATGGTTACGATTTATCTAATGGCATGAAAATTAAATTTTCTCTACAGACCATAACAACTGCTTCTCAAAATAAAGAATTTTACGTTGAAGGTGTAGGTACCAGTATCAAGTTGGTCGCGGTAGATCTTCTACAGGTAAACGATTCAGTATCGTATATTTACAATGAAACATTTGATAGTGATGCATTTGATAGCTACCCATTTGACGGCGATAGTAAGCTACCAACTCTTCCTGAGTATGTAACAATTAATAGATCTAGCAATGATCTAAATCCATGGTCTCGTTATAATCGTTGGTTCCACGGTGAAATTATTCGTATCACTTCAGAGATTAATAATCAGACAACTGTTTATCCTGTAACTTTAAAAGCAAAAAGACCAATTGTTGAATTTAAACCTAATTTGCAATTGTATAATTTTGGTATTGAAGGGATTGAAAATATTGATTTAATTGATACAAATACAGTAAATGTTTTTTCTGATGTAAATGGAACTGTTGGATACTATGTAGATCAAGTATTGCTTGAACAAGGACAACGAGTAGTGTTTAATGCTGCTGGAGATCCTAGTGTCCGAGAAAAAATTTATCAAGTAAATTATATTAATAATATTCTAACTCTAGAAGAAGTTGGAACAGCATTGGATCAAAATTCAATGTCGGTTAATTACGGATTACTAAATCAAGGAACAAGCTGGCATTACAATGCAAGTACTTCTAAATGGGTTGGTTCACAACAAAGAACCCATATAAATCAAGCACCATTGTTTGATATTTTTGATAGTAATAATGATAGTTTTGGAAATAAAGAGCCTGGTAGTTCTAATTTTATTGGATCAAAAATATTTGGATACGATGTTGGAACAGGCACGGCTGATAGTGTTTTGGGATTTCCATTAAAGTATCAAAATAGCGTAGGTGTTGGTAGTTACTTGTTTAAGAATTACTTTATGTCCGATGTTGTTAATATCACTACTAATGGTGTAAGTTCTAATTCTACTACTGGAATTGGATATTTTAAAATTAATATACCGTATGGTACTACACAGTATCCTAATGTTTGGCAATCTTCTGTGGATAATCCAATTCCAGTCGTTGAAATACAAACAGTTATTAACAGTACTAGCACGTTAAAAATTTCTTCCTTTAATCAATTAGATAGTCTTTCAGTATCGGCGTTGATTAATAATTCTTATGCTGCTGTAACTATTAATACGGCTACACTAACTGTAACATTTGATAAGACTCTTAAAATAAATGATGTAGTGTCATTAGAAATAGTTACTAATTCTATTCCTAACAGTAATGGATTTTATAAGACTCCTCTAAGTCTAACTAATAATCCTTTAAATGGACCTATTACTGATATGACCTTAAGTGAACTTGAAAATCACTTATTGACTATGGTTAATCGTATTGATAATTTTTCTGGAGTATTTCCTGGAACTAGTAATTTACGAGACTTATCTGATTATACAAAGTTTGGAACACGACTAATTATTAATTCTAATCCAATCGCATTTGCTCAAATGTTCCTTGGAAAGAAAGAACACAATGTAGTTGATGCACTTAGGTTAGCGGCTGATCAATACAATCAATTTAAAATGAATCTATTAAGAGTTATTGCCAAAATTGATAGCAATGTCTCTCCTGCGGCTGCTCTTGATATTGCATTACTTGAAATTAATGCTAGTAAAAATTCTTATTCTTCCTACTACAGATCTGACATGTTAGGGTATGGAGGTAATAAAGTTGTACGTTCAAGCACAGTTACTAATGTTAATATAGTTACATATCCAATCGGCAATGATTTTGACCTTACCTCATTAAGTTTTAAATCTGTATTAGTTTATGTTAATGATGAGCAGTTAGCAGTAGGCGAAGATTATACTGTTTTACATAATGAAATAACTTTTACCAATTTATTATCACTTGGGGATGTTATAGATATTTGTTATTATCCAGATACTTTAGGTTCGTTTGTTCCTGCAACTCCTAGTAAATTGGGATTATATCCTGCATATGCTCCTGCAATTTATTTTGATAGTTCTTATATAGGTAACGATGTAAATGTTATTCAAGGGCATGACGGAAGTATATTACCAGCATACAATGATTATAGAGATGCTATAATACTTGAATTTGAAAAACGTGTTTACAATAATATAAAAGTATCATACGATGCAACGGTATTTGATGTTAATGCTGTTATTCCCGGCGCATTTAGAAAAGACAAGTATGTTTTATCAGATGCAACCGATATCCTAACAAAAGATTTTATTAAATGGACAGGAACATATAATATTGATGCATATACCAATAATTCTTTTGATGAAGGAAATCCGTTTTCTTGGAATTATAAAGGTAGTGTTGGACAATTAGGAAACACTGTGCCTGGCCACTGGAGAGGTATTTACAAATATTTCTATGACACTGATCGTCCACATACCCATCCTTGGGAGATGCTTGGTTACTCTTCTAAACCATCATGGTGGGATACTTATTATAGTTGGACAGACAATGCTAAAAGATCTGCTTTAATATCTGCAATTATTAATGGAAAAACTAACGAACCACCGTCCATTAAGGTTAACCGTAATTATGCTCGTTCTTTATTTTTATATATTGTTCCAGTTGATAATTCTGGAAATTTAAAAGATCCTGCATCGTTCTTAGTAAGTGCAAATGGATATACTGAAAAAACATCTAAGTGGGTATTTGGTGATCAAGGCCCTGCAGAAACAGCATGGAGAAAAAGTAGCTACTGGCCATTTGCATTGAATGCAGCCGCTGCATTACTTGATCCTTGTACCTATACATCAACAATGTATGATACCAGTAGAACACAATTAAATCAATTAGGTCAAATAAATTACCTAACTGACGATCTTTATTTAAATCTTAATAAACTTCTAATAGAAGGTCCTGTACAAACAGCTGGGTTTGGTGTATACATTGTTGAAAAAGGTTTACAAAAAGATTTAAATTATCGAGATACGTTGAATCAAGATTTTGATTATCTTGATTTTAATTTATTCCATAAGGTAGGTGGATTTGTTAGTAAGGATAAATTACAAATTCTTATTGATTCAATTGATCCATTATCGCAAGCTCAGGGTGTAGTACTACCACCAGAAGATTATACATTATTATTAAATGTAAGTAATCCAATTAAATCAGCTAGCATATCGGGTGTCATTGTACAAAAATTTGAAGGCAAATTTATTGTTAAAGGATATGATAAAATTAATCCTTATTTTGAAATTCTTAATCCAATAAGTTTAAACTCAGCAGGTGCCCTGTCTGTTGGCGGAAAATCTGAACAATTTACTGAATGGGCCAGTGTAGTTAATAATGGAAATAGTGGACTTAGCTCTATTGACATTACCTCTACACAATCAAATACAACACGGTATTATAAACCAGGACAACTTGTACGATATAATGGAACATTTTATAGAGTAAAAGTTGGTCACACAGCACAGTCTACATTTAACCTTGCATTATTCTATCCATTGCCATCATTGCCAGTTACTGGTGGTGCCACAGTACAATTGCCATCAAGATTTGAAACAACTGTAACTAAAGTTCCTTATGGAACAAGCTACACATCTGTACAACAAGTATACGATATGTTACTTGGTTATGGTGCATATCTCAAAAGTCAGGGATTTATATTTGATGAATTTAATACGGATTTAAATGAAATTATAGATTGGAAATTTACTGGAAAAGAATTCTTATACTGGTCTACACAAAATTGGGCCGACGGTAACTTAATTACATTAAGTCCATTTGCAGATTATTTAAAATATTCTTTTGCGGATTCAATTGTTGATAATATTTCTACGGGAAAATATGAATATAGTTTGCTAAAAGCAGATGGAAAATCATTTCCTATTGATAAATTTAGATTAGCACGAGAAGACGGCGTATGCACTATTACAGCAGTTGATACCCAGGAAGGTATATTTTTTGCAACATTGAATTCTGTACAAAAAGAACATGGAATGGTCTTTAATAATTCTACAATATTCAACGATACAATATATGACATTGAAACTGGATACAAACAACGAAGAATAAAACTTTCAGGATTTAGAACTTTAAATTGGAATGGCGATTTGTCCAGTCCTGGATTTGTATACGACTCGGTAGATATAGTTGATTGGAAAACATATTCAACATATCTCCCAGGTAAAGTTGTAAGATACAACGGAGCATATTACGAGTCTAATATTAAGATTGTTAATGATGCTACATTTGATTTTGTCAAGTGGACTAAACTAAACAGTAAACCAGAATCAAACTTGCTTCCTAATTTTGATTATAAAATTAATCAGTTTGAAGATTTTTATAGTTTAGATATTGATAATTTTGATTCTGCTCAACAACAGTTAGCGCAACATCTAATAGGATATACTCCACGGACATATTTAAACAATATTTTCACTAATCCAGTTAGCCAGTATAAATTCTATCAAGGTTTCATAAGAGAAAAAGGAACTAAGAACGCAATTGACAAATTAGCTAAAGTTGGTAAATTTACTCGTCAGGGCGAAGTTTCTATAACAGAAGACTGGGCATTTAGAACAGGAGAATACGGCGGGTTCTCAACTTATAACGAACTTGAATTTACATTGCATGAAGGAATTTCTTCTGAAAATCCATACGCTACTAAAATAGTTAACAGTATTCCTACTGATGCAAACCCCTTACTTAATTATGTTCAGTCCGCATCGTTATTATTAACACCAAATAATTTTGATCCTACTGCATCATTTATTACATATCCTAGCACATACGATGATAATAATATAGAATTACCAATGGCAGGATATGTACGGGCCAACGATGTAACAGTTACCGCTTACAATAAAAACAGTCTCTTAGATATTGCAAATAATTCTTTAATTAAAGAAGGCGATACTATATGGCTAGGATTTTTAGAAAATGGAAGTTGGACAGTTTATCGATATGCTAAACAATCTGCTAAAATTGCTGGAGTATTTTTAAGTGCGCCAGGCGAAAGTATTACATTTACTTCTGATATCAATCACGGACTATCAGTGGGAGATATAGTTTCTGTAGTTAGATTTAATGATCAAGTAAATGGAATTTATATAGTAAGTAGTATCCCTAGGTTGGATCAATTTACTGTAGCGTCAACTTTGGTTACTATAGTTGATGCTACCTTGTTAAGTTATGGTGCATTATTTAAATTTGAAAATGTAAGATACAATAATACAGAACAACTTGCCGGCACTAAAGATGTTTTAACAGCAAACTATGGAGAAAAAGTTTGGATTGACAGTGGTGAAGATGGAAAATGGAAAGTATACGAAAAGGTAAAAAATTATTCTACAGCGTCAAATATTTACAATACATTATCATTTCCATTAGGGCAGAAATTAGGAACCGCAATATATGCCACTGACAATTCTAATGTAGTATTAGCTTCGGCTCCTGGATTTGATCCTTCAGTATTTCCTGTTGTTAAAGTTCCGGGTATTGGTAGAGTGTGGGTATACTTTAAAAACGCAATTACTGGAACGTTATCTAAACAATTTGAATATGCGTTAAACAGTATATCTAAAACTTACTGCAATATCTCAATATCTTCTGACTTTGGATACTCGTTATCATACGATACCAATAAAAAATTATATGTTGCAGGTGCACCTGCTGCAACTAATGTTAGAGGTCCTAATTCTCCAACTGGAGTAGTTACACTTAGTACAGGTGCCGGTAATGTAAGATCATTTACTTCAGAAGGTTTGGTTAAGATTAGTAGTAAAAAGACCGTAATTAATCAAGAACAAACTGAAGCAGTCTTATTAAATCCATACCCGGCCTCTAATGATAAGTTTGGACATTCTATATATGTAGCATCAACCTCGGCCACTGCATCGTCTATGTTGTTAGTTTCAGCGCCAGGGAACAATACTGGAAGGGTTCATGCCTATTCTATTACTCGTGCTACCTTAACTGCACCAATTAGTGTTGCAGCACATTCTCAAGGAATTACCCTAGCATCACATGTGGCGTTAACTAACGGAAGTCAATTTGGACATAAGATTGCTGGCTCTGATAGTGGTAATATTATTGCTATTAGTGCTCCAAATTATACTGCTACTAATATCACTGGTGTTGTTCAACTGTTTAACAAAAATTTAAATTGGATACAAACAATATATTCACCGTTTGGCACTACTGAGGCATTTGGAAACGAAGTTAGTGTTTCCGCAGATGGAACATATATTTTTGTTTCATCAATTAATACTAAAACAGTAGGTGAACCATACGGCAAAGTTGCTGTATATAAATTTAATGGTACAGTTGCAACGCTACATCAGATTATTAATAATCCATTCCGTCACAACAATTTAAAATTTGGAACTGCAATCTCTATTAGTAAAGATAACGAAACTCTAGTTATAAGTGCATTAGGAATTAATGAATCTAATATACTATATTTTGATGTTGATACTAGAACTGGTGAAACAACATTTGATGGTGGTACCACTCAATTTTCTGCACCAGTTCCTGAATCTGGTACTGTATATGTGTTTAACAATCTTGAAGGATATTTTATACCGTCAGATGAATTAACAAATTCCTATATACTAACTAGCAGTAGATACGGAGCATCTGTTGCAGCTACTAATAATAGAATATTCATTGGAGCACCATCAACTGCGTCATCAGGATCTGATAATTCTACATTATTTCAATATGATAAAATTGACAACGGATCTAGTAGTTGGAATCTATTAAGACAGCAAGAAGATTTAGTAGATGTATCTACTATTAATAGAATTGCGTTAATTGATTCACTTAAAGAAGAAGTGACTGAATATCTTGAAATTATTGATCCAGTAAAAGGAAAAATTTCTGGATTGGCAGAGCAAGAATTAAAATATAGATCTGCATTTGATCCTGCTACCTATTCAATAGGATTGGCTAATAATATTGTAGATGCTGATACCAGTTGGATTGATGAGCACGTTGGAGAACTTTGGTGGGATCTAAGTACTGTAAAATATACTTGGTACGAACAAGGCGATGAAATTTATAGAAAAAACAATTGGGGTAAATTATTCCCAGGATCTAGTGTAGATGTTTACGAATGGGTCAAGTCTGATTTACTACCTAGTGAATGGGCTGCTCAAGCAGATACCAATAGTGGACTAACTAGTGGCATTAGTGGACAACCTAAATACCCTAATAACAGTAGCATATCAGTTAAACAATTGTTCAATAATGTAACAAACTCATTTGAGAATGTATATTATTTCTGGGTTAAAAATAAAGTAACAGTTCCTGGTGCTAAAAATAGAAGAATTAGTAGCTATCAGGTATCTAGAATTATTTCAGATCCTCTTACTTATGGATTGAAATTTGCTGAAATAGTATCTCCAAGCAGTATTGCATTTGCTAATATTCAAACATCATTAATTGGTAATCGTATAAGTGTTAATATTGCATCAGATAGCGGTATGAATAATATTCCACGACATACAGAATGGATATTATTATCAGAGGGAACTGCTAACAGTGTACCAACACCGCTGTTGGAGAAAAAATTAATTGATAGTTTGTTAGGACATGATCTAAATGGGAATGCTGTACCTGATATTTTCTTAACTTCTAGAAATAGATATGGAACAGGAATACGTCCTCAACAAACTCTGTTTAAGGATAGAATTGGTGCTTTAAGAAATGTAATAGAATTTGCTAACTCAGTATTGATTAAAAATATAATAACAGCTGGAACATATAATTTTGATACATTAAATCTTCAAGAGCCATTGCCTGATCTTTATACCAGAGAATATGATTTAATAGTTGACAGTAGAGAAGTACGTAATGCAGTTGATTCTTCATTATTTGAACAAGCAACAATTGAATGTGTTATTTCTAATGGCAAAATTGCATCAGCAACTATTGTTAATCCAGGGTATGGATATAGTCTTGCACCATCAGTAACTATAGTTGCAGATTTGTCTGGTGCAGAATTATTAACTGAAATAAATGCAAATGGCCAAGTAGTTGCAGTAACTATTTCAAATTCAGGTTCTGGATTTGTTAATGTTCCTCAATTAATAGTACGACCGCATACTGTTGTTATAACAACAGATGCCGAATGGCAAGGACTTTGGACCAAACATCAATTTGATTATAATGCTCGTGATACTAATACAGATCAAGACAGCTGGTGGATTAGAATTAAAAATCAAACATACAATACTCCCCTTTATTGGAACAATGTAGATTGGGTTGATGATACTTTTAATCAATTTAAAGATTATCAGTATGTAATTAATACCACTGAAGAAATTGCTTCGTTATATGATGTCGCAGTTGGCGATTATGTTTATATTAAAAATTTAGGCGATGGTAACTATGCTATACTTGAAAGAGTATCCACAGAGGGAAATTTTTCACCATTCTATAATATTGTTTATAGAAAAGCAGGTACTATACAAATTAATGAATCAATCTGGAATTACAATAATTTAAATTATGATTACGATATTGCTACATTGGATGAAACACTTTATGATCAAATTCCTGATTTAGAAGTATATTATATATTGCAAGCATTAAAGAATGATATATTTGTAAATGATTTAAAAATCAATTGGAATCTATTCTTCTTTGCAGCGGTAAGATATGCATTAACTGAGCAGAAACTTTTAGATTGGGCATTTAAAACTTCATTTATAAATGTTACTAATCAAGTGGGTGTATTGGATCAACGTCCTGTTTATAAATTAGATAATGAGCAATATTTTGAAGAATATGTTAGAGAAGTTAAACCTTATCATTCAAATATAAGAACTTATACTTCTAAGTATACATACCTTGATGATCTTTACGATCTAACTCTTACTGATTTTGATTTTCCAAGTCAAGCGTGGACAGATAATCATACCTACTCAGTTGGGTCTGTTATTGTTGCAGAATCAGGTACTGGATATACTACTACTCCAGTAGTAACTATTAATGGCGGCGGACCAAATGTTACTACTACTGCCACTGCTGAAGCATATCTAAGAAGCGGTGGAGTATATAAGATATTAATTACAGACCCAGGTGCTGGTTATACTGAATTACCTTCTGTATCTATTACTGGAACCAACCTTACTAATGCTACTGCATCAGCTATATTATTAAATCAAACAGTTAGAAAAAATACCGTTGGACTTAAATTTAATAGAGTTAGTTCCGCATCTGAAATTGGTGATCTTCAAGTTAATGATACATTTACTTGTTCTGGTAGAGATGATAAATTTGTATTGTCTTGGTTAGCGGAACCTAATAAATTAAATATTCAACCTACATTGGATGGAAGATTAATTCTTTCCTCTGACTATACTATTGAATATTATACAGAAACATATAATGATTATTCTAAAAAATATTCAAGATTTGTTTTCTTAAATTATGTTCCTGCAAAATATCAAGTGTTTAATATTACCTATAATAAGAGTATTCAATTATATACTGCTGTAGATATGATTGAACAATTATATACAGGAACTTTTGCAATTTCATCGTTAATGACAGGAACTGTATTCCCTGGATCTGTCGTACAAGGGTTACCTTTTAATTATTCAATTCCTTGGGATACAAACAATTCCTATGATGTTGATTCATGGAGTGACATTGTAACAGATTATACATCTGCAAAATTAGTTGCTAATGCTACAACTGGAACAACAATTTTGTATCTTAATACTACTACTGGAATTGTTCCATGGCAAGAAATTAATTTTACAAATTATTCTACAAATGTAATTAGGAGTAATACAGTCGTTTCATCTGTAAACTCAGTTCTTAATTATATAACTATAGATAATAGTTATTATAATATTAGATACGGTAAATCTACATCAACTAATGTTGGAACAGAGATAATATTTAAAACTATAACAGCATTCAACGGAGGTATAGTTGAAGGTGATAGAATCACTGTTGACGGTATTGACGACTATGGATTTAATGGCACCTATCAAGTATCGTCTATTATTGACATTGATAGATTTGCTGTAATTTCCACTGTAGAACTTTCTACAACAACTACATATCCGTCAGCAGCATCGTCAGCAACTTTATTTTCAGTATTAGAAAATATTGAAACAAACGGCATATACATTGATCGTATTGTAGATAGATTTAGTTACAATACCGAATCGTTTGTAGTAGATACGCAATATGCATATGATGATGTTTCTAAAATTGTAATATTTAAAGACGGGTTATTAGCACCTATGCTAACTGGTATTCCAATAATTGGACCATATCCAGCACAGGAATATTATAGAGCAGTAAAATCTAGCAATGGCAGATTAGTATTAGAATTTTATCAAATGACAGATGCTTATTACGATCTTGATATTAATCTATACAGTGATCCAACAATTGAATTTTGGAATACAGCCGGTATAATTGCTGGATTGTCAACTACTACAACTGTAATTTCTAGCACATTTAATGTAGACCCAGTCAATTATACATTAGATGGAGATTCTTTCTTAAATGTTAGATCTGGATATGCTCCAGAAGAAGCAGTAAACGGAACAGTATTAGATAGTTTAGGTATTAATGTTTATACTAAGGGTGAAGATTCAACCGCATTAGTTTATTCAGGATCGTTCTTAGTTACTCCTAACGATACTAGCGAGGCATTGACTATTCCATGGGCATACGCAGGTATTATGGTACACTTCAATGGAGAAAAGTTTACACAGGTAGCTAATCAAACCGAATTCACTTTATCTACACAATTCTATATGGTTGGAAACACTATTCACATGGCACCTCAAACAGTAACAGGTCGTGCTGGATTTACTGCAATATCTATTGGCGGCGACTATTCCGTAATTGATGGTAACATGGTAACAGTTAATAATTCAAGTCTAGTAATTGTGGAAAGTTTAGCAAGCATACGTGATATAAAGAAAGTGTATGTTTTAATTGATGGGCAAGAAGTTGGAGAAATTTTTACACCTATTGAGTTGGCAGATGGAACCGGCCGTGCATCGGTAGTTGTTACGGGGCTTAATCCAACTCGTACTCATACAGTTGAAGTATGGTTCTTCCAGTCAGATTATACCAACTTCAATAGAGTACACGAAGAAATCTTTACAGTGAGCGGATCAACTGTTGAATTGTTAGTTGCACCAAAAAAATCAGAACCTGTAAGTGCTCAAGTAATTGTTGAACAAAACGGACTAAGATTAACTCCTCCAGCAGTTAGCTATTACAAAGTGGAAAATAATCAACGTATATATAAAGTAGATAATAAACATGTCCGTGATCCTAACACTTATACTGCTAATGATGTATCTGTATATGTTAACGGTGTTACATTACGCCCTGGATTTGAATATGTATTAAATGAATCTAATAATACTATTACTATTGTTCAGGGATTGTTAAGAAATGGAGATGTAATTGCAGTAATGGGATTAGTTAGTGGAGAATATGAGTACCTTATTGATGGAAATATAGTATCTCTAAACACTCCTATTATTGGTGCTACATTAAGAGTTATATCATTTACTGATCATGATAACATGTTAATTAGGACAGAACAGTTTGACGGATCTCCATACAGAAAGTTTGCAATGTCACTTCCTCTGCCAGCTGACGATTATGTATGGGTATATGTTGACGGCGTTCCTTTAACAGCTAGATATGATTTTGAAATTTTAGATGATTCAAGAACTATACAAATTAGCGATGCAATAAAAGTTACTTCATCCTCTACTGTAATTGTTACTACAATTAATCCAGCATCGTTTGGTACAGATATTCTTGGATATAGAATATTTGAAGATATGTTTGGAAAGCAAGGTATTAACCGTTTAGCAGATTTTTACACAACTTCGTTATCTAGTCCTTTACATGCTGATGATTCTGAAATTTATGTAGTGGATGGTAGTAAATTAATTTCGCCAAATCCTGCAACTAATAGTCCTGGAGTTGTTATTATTGATGGAGAGCGCATTGAATTCTTTAAGAAAGATAATAATCGTTTAAGTCGATTAAGAAGAAGTACTCTTGGTACAGGTCCTGCAGATGTATCTGCAATTGGAACAAAAGTAATTGATCAAAGTTTTTATCAAGATCTTCTCGGTACTGAAGTTATTTTAGTACAAAGTACATCAACAACAGCTACTACCTATGCTATTAGCGAAGTAGGAAATTCTGTTATTGGTGACGGAATTACTTTTGTACAAGGGGTGGATCTAGTTGATCAAGTTAGTGTTTATTATGGCGGAAGACAGTTACGTAAGAGTCCGTTGTACTATCACGATACTGCTATTTCTTATGATCCAACTGTTGATAGTGTTAGCATATTACCTCCAGAATTTACAATTACTATT
>Ga0114964_10000261_pt1 | contig 40512 bp, 62 predicted proteins | sample C_131016_MF_Meta_FD_92638 | JGI IMG/M metagenome (GOLD analysis project Ga0114964, IMG submission 92638) | Freshwater microbial communities from Lake Croche, Canada to study carbon cycling - C_131016_MF_MetaG | ecosystem: Environmental > Aquatic > Freshwater > Lake | place: Lake Croche, Canada... | reverse complement strand
TCGTGCAATGGCAACAGCCCGAGATAAATACACCAGCGACATTTCCCGACTACGAGCCTTCTGGCAAACACCAGACAAAATCAACGGACTTAACTTCAAAGAGTGGCTGAACATGGCACTTGAAGAAGTCCTTGTCATAGATGCTTTAGCAATTTACCCACACCCAGACTTAAAGGGTGACCTACACAGTCTTGAAATCCTTGACGGTTCCACAATTAAACCGTTGTTGGATGATAGAGGTATGCGACCACAAGCACCGTTCCCTGCTTTCCAACAGATTTTGTACGGATTTCCGCGTGGTGAGTTTCTTGCAGCAAATGTTGAGTCGGATAGTGCCTACTCGGCTGATGAACTAATCTACAAAGTTCGTAACCAACGCACTTGGACACCATACGGCTTCCCACCTGTGGAACGAGCCTTACCCGTGTCTGATGTTTATTTACGCAGACAACAATGGTTACGCTCCGAGTTCACTGACGGTGTTATGCCTGACCTGATGTTCAAGACGGATGAAAACTTTGGTAACACTCCAGAGTTACTACGAGCATACGAAAACATTTTAAATGACGACTTGGCTGGACAAACAAACCAACGCAAGAGGGCAAGAGTTCTACCTGCTGGCTTAGACCCAATTGACTTAAGTAACCACTCCGAAAAGTTTAGTGCTTCACTAGACGAGTATCTAATTAAAGCAATTTGTGGACACTTTGGAGTACTACCAAGCGAAATCGGATACGCAGACGGTGGTGCATTAGGCGGTGCAGGGCAACAAGTAGGCGAAGCACGGTCTGGTGATGTAATTGGTATTGAACCACTAACACTTTGGCTTGCTGAAATGATTAGCGAAATCAGTCGCAGGTTCCTAAAAATGCCACCAGAACTTGTGTTCTCATTTAATGGTGGGCGTGAAACCGACTCGGAAGCAATGGCAAACCGTCGGGACAAGGAAGTTAGGTCAGGACAGCGAAGCATTAACGAGGCTCGTAGCGAATTAAATCTACCGCTAATTGACAGCCCAATTGCTGATACACCAATGCTTATTGCAGGTACCGCAATCTACACCTTTACCTCAGAAGGCTTAGTGCCTGTGGATAAACCAACGGAAGAACCAACATCAACAGGACCACAAATCAGTGGTGAGGAAGATGCTGAAGTACCGCAAAACGAAGTAGAACAAATTAACGAAGTTAAAGCGTTCCTAAAGTGGGCTAAAAAAGGTAACACAGACCGTGACTTTGAGTTCAAAAGTATTAAAGGTTTCTACGCATCAGCACTAAATCAAGCCGCCAAAACTGACTACCAACTTACTAAAAGTATTGCGGAAGATTTACTAAAAAAAAAGTAAATGCACTTGAGTCTGCTAGGGACCAACTGTTTGCTCGTAACGCACTACTGATTAACAGTGCAATCAAGAACAGCATTAATGTTGAACGACTAGCCAAACGCTGGAACGAACACAACTTAATTAAGTCCACATCACCACAATCAGCAAAAGACTGGGTGCGACTAAACATTGACTTTAATGACCAACAACTCCGCGAAATACTTACAGAGGTTTATGGCTCGGGTTATGCGTTTGGGGAAAATCAAGCCAACCAACAACTCGGTTCATCACTAGGTTTGGACTGGAGCAAGTGGAAGCCTGGTATCCAAAGTGCGGCGGCTCTTTTAGAACCAAATGATGGACTACAAAAACTATTAAACAATGCCAAGGTCACAATTAAAGGCTTGGAAGAAACCGAAATAAGTCAAATTGGTAATGCACTACACAATGGGCTACAACAGGGCTTACCAGCAGGTGAAACCGCAAAACTTATTGACAAGGTTGTGGATAACCCAGCCCGAGCATTAACCATTAGTCGTACCGAGTCAAACCGTGCAATGGTCCAAGCATCACTAGACAAGTACAAAGACAACAACATTGAGTATGTTAAGTGGCTTGTTGCTGACCCCTGTGACGACTGTATGCAGTATGAGGATGAGGTATTTCCTATTGACGATGCACCTGTACCTGTTGATGACACCCACCCAAATTGCCGTTGTTCGTTGGCTCCTGTTGTGGATGACGGAACACAGACTGCGGATGACCAACCTGCGGAAGAACAACCAACTGAAGATGTGCAAAATGTTGGTGCTGACTTGGAGGACAACATTATCCACGACGGTAATGTTAGTGACCCATTTGCGGAAACCAACTTTGAGAGTATGGACAAAGAGCAGGTTCAACAATTTACAGCCGACTACACTCGCTCTACACCCAACAACCTTTTCGATTTGTCTGATAGACAAGCGGTTGAGGAGTACCAAGGTGCTGGTTATCAAGGTCTAAACGACTATTTGCGAGGTGATTTCCCGTTCGATTTCACATACGAAAATCAAGCGGCACAATTAAGTGAAATTATTGCTAAAGCACCAGCAATAGCAAAGCCAATTATGGCTGAACGCTTTATTAAGACTTCCGTCATCAAACAAATTATGGAAGACGCTTCAGTTGGAGATACACTTCAAGACAGTGGATTTAGTTCTACAACAATGCTTAGCAATAACGAAGATTTACAGATGCAACATTTCTACGACATGGGGCTGTATGGGCGTTTCCAAATTGAGATACCAGCAGGCTCTAAGGGTATTGTCGTTAACTCGCTCAACCCAGGCACCGATTTGTCTAGTGAACACGAGTTACTACTGGACAAAGGTAGTAGGTTTGAGTTTATTGAAATAAATAAAGATACAAACACTATTAAACTACGGTTAATTAACTAAGGAGCACAAATGCCTAAAAAAGAAAAACAAGAAGACAAATTTGTTTACACCTCAATGGCTGGCTTAACCATAATCCCAAAAGACAAGAAACCAGCAAAAGAAAATAGACAAAAGCCTTAACCAGCACCTACAATTACCTGTAAGCATTTTCAAAGGATTACTATGGCTCTTGTGCACTTAAATAAGCAAGTAAACACAACCCCAACAATACTGTTTACAGTACAACAGGCTGGTGGTGCTATTGCTGTATCTATTCAGAATAACCACAGTGCTTCTATCTACATTGGTGATAGCAGTATTACAACATCAGGTGCAACACAGGGTCACATCCTCGCTACTGGTGCCACATACCAACTTTGGCTAACCCAAGGTGACACGGTTTATGCAATCTCGGCGGCACAAACTTCTGCGGGTGCGGTTTCCGTTCTTTATTCAGGAGTTTAAGTGCAACCTGCGGTACTGCCTATTACAATTCCGCAAGGTACTGACCAAACTTTTGCGTTCACCATTGCTGGCTATGATTTAAGAACCTACACCGCGAAGTTACAGGCACGCACAGAATACGGTGCGCCAACCGCCTTTGTTACATTAACAAGCAACACAGGTGGCGGTATTACACTCGGTAACGGCACTTTTTCTTGGACTTTTACCAACGCACAAACAAACACTTTCCCACTCGGTCAATGGGTTTATGACTTTGAGATTACCTCTGGTGCTGGCGAAGTAAGTCGTATGATTCAAGGCAAAATGATTGTTACCCCACAGGTGACACAATGAGCGACATAACAGTTGTCAGCCAACCAGTGATTGTGGAAGTTTCCCCACAGGTTTACACGGTCACGGTTTCTAGTGTCGGTGCACAAGGTGCTACTGGAAAAGCCGCAACAATTAATGTTCATTCAACATCAACTGGTGCGGCTGGAACAAACGCAACAGTAAATAATGTTGGCGACCAATACGCGGCTTCACTAGATTTTGTAATTCCTCGTGGCAACACAGGAGCGGCGGCTACCGTAGACATTTACAATCCAACTATTACTGGTGCGGCTGGAACAAACGCAAGTGTAACAAATCAAGGTGATAGCAATAATGCCTTATTTCAATTTACAATCCCTCGTGGCAACACAGGTGCAACAGGTCAAGGATTTACTTACCGCAACGCATGGGTATCGGGTACAAGTTACGCGGCTTACGATGTAGTAACTTACAACGGTTCAACTTATGTTTGTATCTTGGCCGTATCGGGTTCAACGATTCCATCTAGCGATTCAAGCCATTGGACTTTAACGGCATCTAAAGGTGATACGGGCGCGGCGGCAACTATTGATGTTCGCAATACTTATACGGGCGCGGCTGGAACAAACGCCACGGTCATTAATGCTGGTTCAACAAGTGCGGCTTTACTAGATTTCACTATCCCTCGTGGCAATACAGGGCTTGCAGGTATTGTTGCATCAGCAACCGCACCGTCTGATACAACTGTTGTTTGGCTAGATACAGCATCGGCAGGAGCAACTATTACTACCATTGACGGCGGTACACCATGAGTCAATTAAAGTATTGGGATGGTACGCAATGGGCAAATGCTGTTGTTGGTGCTACGGGTGCGCAAGGTGCGCAAGGCAATCCTGCCACAACGGGAATTGTGCCAATTAGCGGTGGTACGGTTACAGCAACATCAGGCGCGTTTCTTACTTTAGATAACATTTTTACTAGCACATACAGAGATTATGTTTTAAAGTTTCAAATAACCGCTCAATCAAGTTCAGCCGCGGCTGTAACTTTTCAGTATCGCAAAAGCGGTTCAACTTTATCCTCAGCCGTTTATTCTGACATGCAAATGCTACAAACATCCTCTGTTGTTAGTGGTCTAACCAACACAACTGCCACAAGTCAAAGATTGACTTACGGTAATCCTGCAAGTGCCTATCCACAAATGCCCTTAGAGTTAAAGATTTATAATCCCCTAAGTGCAACTGTTTACACCACAACTAATCATTCTGCCGTTACAACGCAAGGCGGTTTTGCTTCGGCAACCTTTAACGCATGGCACGGAGCATCGGGCACACCTGTGTCGGCTGATGGTATTATTTTTACGGTTACAACTGGAACAATTACTGCTAACTATCAACTTTATGGAGTAGTGAATCCTTAATGAGTAGAATAACTAACATACAAGTCCGCAGAGGTTTGGACACTGATTGGACAACGCAGGTTTTATCCGATGGCGAGATTGGTTTTGAAACCAACACGGGCAAATTTAAGATTGGTTCAGGCGGTGTTGCGTGGAATTTATTAGAGTACGCAACGGATACATCTAATTTTGTTGGCTTATTGTCTGGTACTAACGGCGGTACTGGCGTGAACAACGGCACAAAAACAATAACTGTTGGCGGCAATTTAACAACTTCAGGCACGACAACTATTGGCTCAAGCACCAACACGGTTAGCCTTGCTACTGCTGGCAACACCTCAGTTACCTTGCCGACAACTGGCACATTGCTATCCACGGCGAATGTTGTAACGATTGCACAAGGCGGAACAAATGCATCTAATTTAGATGTTGCAAGAAGTAATTTAGGTATTGGCTCACAATACTTGCCGTTTGTTTCGGGTGCATACTATCGCTCAGCCGTTCAGATAAGCGTTACTGCCGCGGCTACATTTGCTCAAAACACACTTTATTTAACGCCTTTCTATGTTGGCGCACCAACTACATTTTCAACTATTGGACTTACATCAGCCACAATTACTGCAACAGGCAATGTGCGCTTAGGCATTTACAATGATGGCGGTGGCTCATGTGGCTCGTTGGTTTTTGATTCAGGTGCTGTGAACATTGCAAGCACATCAGTTATCAACACGGTTCAATCGGCCACTTGCGGTCAAACATTGCCTGCTGGTTGGTATTGGTTAGGCGCAGTTCTACAAGGTGCAACTGGCTCATTCTACGGCACAGCCGCAACATCAACCATTGGCGGCCAACAAAGAATGGTTGCGCAACCGTCTTCTGGAACGGTCATGTCAAATCAACAGCAAACATCTGTAAGCGGTGCGCTACCAAATCCGCCAGCATCACCAAGTAACAACTCAACCGCCGCTATAACTTGTTGGTTGCAAGCCGCATAATGAAACAAAATCCTAATTGCCGAGCAGGTTGCAAAACTCAAGACCATAATTCATACGGCGACTGCTTAAAAGATGCCAGCATAGCAATTGACAAAACAAGTCTAAAAGTTAAATAGCATCGTAGACAAACAAACATAGTGTACGCTACAATTTAAGAACTCAAACTAAGGATAATGATGGCACAGACAAATAATGCAACCGCCTTTGCGGAGATTATTAAGTTTGAGGACAAAGCAGACGGCACATTACTTGTGTACGGCAAGGCAACGGATGACACATTAGACTCCGACCAACAGGTTTGTGACCCTGCTTGGTTAAGCAAAGCAATGCCCGATTGGTTTAAGTACGGAAACATCCGCGAACAACACTCACAGATTGCTGCTGGTGTTGCAACAGAATACGAAGCCAAAGGCTCACAACACTTTATTACCGCCCATGTGGTAGACCCAAGCAGTGTAACCAAAGTTAAAGCGGGCGTTCTTAAAGGTTTCAGCATTGGGATTCGTGGTGCCAGAGTAGCAAAAGACAATAAAGCACTTGGTGGCAGAATTGTTGATGGCGAAATTGTAGAAGTAAGTCTTGTGGACCGACCTGCAAATCCGTCTTGCACATTGGTTATGGCTAAATCAATTGGTAATGAGGTTGTTCAGGTGGAAGAATTAAATGAAACAAAAACAATTACCGCAACCGACTTAATTAACACCGCAAAAGAAATTGCTGGTGATGTAAAAAAGTTTGACCAAGCATTCTTTGACCAAGCACGGCAAGGTTTGGCTGGGTTATTGGCAGTAGAAGCAAATGAACTTGGTGATGGTTCTGATGAATCACGCTCGGTTGCACTACTGTTATCTGCTATCCACGCACTATTTGAGTTTCACGAGGGTGAAGCCGCCGAGGGAGAAGTTATGTCAATGGAAGACACACCAGAAGAAGAAAGCCTTGAGATGGCTGACGCACCAGATAAAGAAGAGCCTAAAAAAGAACCTGTGGAAGAACCTGTGGAAGAAAAGGCAGACGCAGATGAAAAGATGTGTAAAGACTGTGGAAAGTCTGAAGACGACTGCAAATGTGCAGAGGGCGGATTTGTGGCAGAAGAAAAATCTACCAAAGCCGATTTAACAGATTTACAACTACGCGAGTTAATCACGGAAGTTGTGAAAAGCATACTAACCAATAGCACAGTTAGCGAAGATGCAATAACAAAGGCAGATGACTCACAACGCATTAAGGAGTTGGAGTCGGAACTAGCAACGGTTAAAGCACTCGCCGCACCGACAGGTCCATCACGACTTGTCACAAAGACGGTTGATGCAAAAAATAATAGTTCGTTACTGGCAAAACAGTACCGAGCAAAAGCGAAGGCAACCCTAGATAAGTCACTTGCTACTGGTTACTTACAGTTGGCAAGAGATTTAGAAAGTTCCGAAAACAACTAACCCTTGAAAGGGGAAACTACAATGGCAAATTCGCCAAAGGCAACGGACCTATACGGTACCGATAGCCCAGTAGTTGCGGCACAAAAGCACGAAGAATACTTAGGTGCACTTACCGAGTCAATCGCAAAAGGTATCAGTGGCGAAACCACTGTGCCTGGTATGACACCACAGGTATCTCCAGCCGCAACACTTGAATCACTTGTTAGCAATGCAAGTGTAACTAAGTCAATGTCACCAGAAGCGTTGTCATCTTTGACTACCGCTTTGGACACAATGCGTTCAGACATTGTAAAAGACATCACCACCACAAACCCAATTTCTACTGGTCTTGTTGCGTTTGACTTGGAAGCACCTGCAAAACTTATTGCACCTCGCCCAACACCTTTGCGTAACAAAATTGTTCGTAAAAAGGGTGTCGGTCTTGCTCACCGCTTTAAGGTAATTGACGGTTACACTGGTACTGGCACAGGAAGTCAGGGCAACATTTTCCCTGGTATTACTGACACCAGCACTGACACCTTTGGTTCAACAACCACTTACAATCGTGGTAAGAAAATCACTTACAACGGTTACGACAAAGTTGTTAACTACAAGCAGTTCTCACTATCTGACAATGTTCCTTTCTCTGCACAGTTCTCTGGTCAGGGTTATCAGGACATTCGCCAGTTGGCACAGACCACAACCTTGTACTCATCTATGTTGATGGAAGAGCGTATGCTTCTAACATCTCGTGGTACTGACACAGGCTTTGTTGGTGCTTTGGCTAAGCCAGATGCAACCACCAACGCAATCACCTTGACCGCTCGTGCTGCTGGTACTGGTGAAGTTGGTCTAGCAAGTGGTGTTTACTATGTATCTGTTGTTGCTGACTCAGGTGACTTCGGTGGCTCGGTAGCATCTAACATCATTACATCCGCATCTGTAACCGCAGGTAATGTGCTTGATGTGAAGATTGGTACTGATGTTGCTGGTGCACTTGGCTACGAAATCTTTGCAAGCCAAACCACTGGTGCTGCTAACCTTATTTTCCAAGGTCGTACTGGCTACAATGTCTTTACACTTGGTGCTTCGGCTCTTATCACCACAGGAACCAACACCGCAGACAAGTACGCTTCAGATACTTCTGCTTACGCAACTGGCTACGACGGCATTATGCCAATCATCCTTGCCAACGGTGTAAATAACCGCATCAACTCTGCTCTAAGCACCACCAACCCTGGTGTTGAGTTCCAGAGCGTTTTTGCAACCCTTTACTCCAATGTTAAGGCTGACCCAGACGAAATCTTGATGAACGGTCTTGACCGCAAGCAGTTGTCTGATGCAATCAAGGGTTCAGCAAGCAATGTTGGCGCTTACCGTCTAAACATCCAGCAGAGCGAACTTGATGGTGTCGCAATTGGTGATGTTGTTCAGGGTATCCACAACGAGGTAACTGGCAAGTTCGTTAATGTTCAGGTACATCCTTGGATGCCACAGGGCAACTCTGCCGTTTTGTCATACACACTACCTATCCCAGACACTCAGGTTTCTGAAGTTTGGTCAGTAGTTAATGTGCAGGACTACATGGGTATTGAGTGGCCAGTAGTGGACTTCAACTACTCAAATAGCACTTACTGGAACGGTACATTTGTTTGTTACGCACCTACCTTCAACGGTGTTGTGACTGGCATTAAAGCCGTTTAATAAGTAATTAAGTTAGGGAAGCCCCGACCTCTAGAAATTGGGGGTTGGGGCTTTCTATTTTAGGAGGGTAATTTATGACGAAGTATTTTGCTGACAGAGCAGTTAGCGGTGTGTCGGTTAGTGGTGCTATTACTGGGCACACTCGGGAAATCCCAAGAGATAAAGATGGGTTTTATGTTCCGCAATCTAAGGCAGATGAAAAGGCGTTACAACAGAGTGGGTTTGCTAAGGCTTCCGCTAGTGGTGTGGCTGTCGTTAAAGGCTACGATTGTTCTAATTGTGGATTTGGTAGTTTTTTTGCAAAGTGTTCTAAATGCGGAACGGTAAATAAGTAGGTTTTATGTCTAATCTTTATGGCGGTACAACTAAATTAAACTCAACACCGTATTTAACGATTGCCGAGTTTAAGTCTGCACCTACCGCAATTGACTACAACAATCTTGTGGTTAATTCTGGTGACCCAGCAGTCCAAGATGCTGAATTAAATAATGCAATTGCTAGGGCATCTTCTTGGATTGACACCTACTGCAATCAGGTTTTGGCTGCCACTTTGGAAACCGAGCAACAACGGACTCGTATGCGACCTGATGGGACAATAGTCCTACATCCTCGCTACAACCCCGTAGTGGCACTTTTATCTCTGTCCTATGGAACATACCCAAACCAAATGAACACCTATCTAGACTGCTCTCAGGGCTGGATAGAGGATACTCAGATTGTTCTTCCTTACACGGCGGCATCTGGGTCAATTAGTTCGGCTGGTCCACTTCAGTTTGGTATCCCATCTTCACCAAGTCAATTAGTTTTTTGTAAGTATCAGTATGTTGCTGGGTACACAAACACGGTTATTGGCGCAAATGCTTCTGCCAACGCCACCACATTGACGGTTAAAGATGCTTCTGGCATTACGGCTGGTATGAGTTTGCAGATTTATGACGGTTCATCTACCGAGTTGGTGACAGTTGCGGACACATACACATTTAATTCCACGACGGTTCCGCTCACATCTGGGTTGTTATACGCACACAATAAGGGAATCTCTATCTCCGCACTTCCACCAGCGATTAAAGAAGCGGCAATTTTGGCGACAACCGCTTTCTTGAAAGTTCGTGGCGATTACTCACTAACGATGCAGGTAACTAATCAGGTGGGTACTGTTGGTCTAAATCGTGCCCAGTTGGATTACGATTTGGCTTTGGCGAAAGAACTTCTACAACCGTTCCGTAGGATGCGTTAATGGCAACTCGTGCAGAGGTTCGGCAGACACTTTACAATTTTCTTTCTACCGCCAACATCCCTAACTTGAATAAAGTTTGGACTTCAATGCCCAAGCAAATTAACTTTCAAGAGGGTGCGGTTGCTGGTCAAAACTCACGAGCACAAGCGTTTATCTTTATTGAGGGCGAAACTGAAACTCGTATTGCACTCGGCGGTGCAACAGGTGGCAAGAAAAGAATTGACTACGACTTAGTGCTTCAGGTCTTTATGCACTCGCTAGAACAAAACAGCGAAACGGTGATGGACACTTTTGACACACTTATTGACGACATTAAAGGAAGACTTAGAAGTGACCACCGCTTTGGTGATGACACAGGACAACTTGTCTGGCAGGGTGCGGAACCAAGTCTTAATGTGATGTACGGAACGCCAGCAACTTCCAATCGTGGGGCAACAGAGATTTGGGCTGGAATTAGATTTCAGGTTACACAGATTTTCACTGCGTGACCTGATGGGAACTAGGTGGGTAATGCCTTCCACTCACCTAGTTCCTCCCATTTTTTTAGTCCTCGTCTAGCCAGATTTCCATAAACTCTTTTGCTTCCCTCAAAGTATGCTTTTTGCTGAACACCTCGCCGTTGCGTGAGATTAGCCAGATGGTTTGATTCCACGCTTTGGCTTTTCTGATTTCGTATCCACGCCATGTGTAACCGTCTGCGGTTTTAATCCAGTTTGTCATTATGCACCTGCCCTTAGTTCAATAAACATTTTCAATTGTAATTTGGCGAATTCCAATTTGTCAGATGAGCAAATGTAGGTGCTTTCGGTATGCTCTGCGTTCCACTCGTAAACAGTCCACCAACCCGAGTCTTCCTTGATTAGGGAAAATTGTTGGTGGTCATAGTACCCAGCCCGTATTTTATTAAGTATCATTATGCACCTACCTTTGCTGTGTAGTTTTCTGCGTACTTTGCGTAAGTTGCCAATGCTCGTTGCTTGATTTCTACCGCCTTGCCAAAGCGGTGTGCCGAGATGCGTGTACTACAACGCATGGTGTAGGTGTCTAGATTTACTGCCACGAAGTAAGTGTCAAATGATTCGTACCAAGCGGTTTGATGGCAGTTGGAGATAAAGACCCAGTAGCGTTCTGTGGTGTCTTGTTCAACTTTAATTTCCCAGCCTTTATCGGCAAACTGTGCAACGATTTGTTTGGCGGTTGTGATGTTCATTTGGTTCTCCTTTAGGTTGTCGGGTTCTTACCCCGTGTTGGTTCCATTATTACCTATTTAAGTTGTAAATGTACAATTATTCTACAAATTTTTTTTCTAGTCGTTAGAAACCGTTAGATAGCAACAGAAAAAAAGTTAAAAAAAGTTTTGTAGTTTTGTCTAAAAGTTAATTCATTTCCAATTTAATTGGTTTTGTGATAGAATCAACTTGTCGGCGTAAGAAGCCGTAGACCAAAGGAGGTGAAAATGACAACAGCAACTGGCTACAAGCAAAAAGCAATTGAACTTATGGAGCAGTTGGGTGCAACTGATTGTGTAGTAGAACACTTAGGATTTCCTGATTTAATCTACACAGTAGATTATGAAGCACCCGTAGGCAAGTATTGGGTGGAGTCTGGCTCGCATAACACTTGGATACGCGAAAAAACATTAACCGAGTGTTGGAAAGCACTTATTAAAACTGCACGCTTAGGTTTGGGAGATTGTAATGCAGACTGTGAAGAGTGTTTAGACGCATAGTTTGGCAGTACTGCTCAAGTACGCATAGAGTGGTAGTGGCCACTTGGGGAAGTAAGCCGCAAAGGAAGCCTCGGCATTAGTTGGGGCTTTCTTTTTTGTATTGGTAATGAGATACTAATACTGTGTCGGGTGAACTTATTTCAGTTAAAGTTGTGGGCGTATCCGAAACCATTGCAAAACTAAAACTTACACAAGAAGCAATAGACCAAGCGGTAATGCTTGCAACAACCGCAATTGAATTAGATGCTAGTTCCGTAATGATGGAACAAATTGTTGGCGGTCACGCATACGGAACACCACGCTCATCAAGTCCCACAGTTGTTGAGGGTAAGCCATCATCCGTCACAGGTGCCTTAAAAAACTCTATTGTCCCAAGCAGTTTTACTAAGCAGATTGGTTTTGGTGAATACCAAGCAGTTGTTGGTCCTGGAGTTGTTTATGCTCGGTCATTGGAGTTAGGTAACCCAAGATGGACTTCAGGTGTAAAGTATCCATTTGTCGCTCCTACTGCTACAATTATGGGCGAAGGCAATCGTGTCCGTAATGTTTACAAAACTGCTCTTATGAAAGCGTTGAGGGTTTAATGGCTAAGTTCCAAGTCCAGCGTGGCGGCGGCAGGTATGAGTTTCCGACTCTTGGCATTATCGCAAACGACGGTGATGTTCTTGATTTGCCTGACGATACTGATGTTGTTGGCATAATCCCAGTAGCAGACGCTCCAAAGAAGTCTGCCAAAGCGGTTAGTGATACTACCCCAGACACCACAAAATCGTCTAGCGACAGTCCTAGTGACACCAATGAACCATCTAATCCTAATGAGGGAGTGAACTAACCAATGGCATTACCACGCTATCGTTCGTATCTTGCTATCGCCAAAGAAACTGCACACGCTGCTGGTGTTGCACCGACACCACAGACAACACCATCGGATTGGATTCCAGTCTTAGGTCTAAATTCGCTGGACAACATTAAGTATTTGGAAGACAAAAACTGGCGTGGGTCTATGGCTGAAACTTATGGCATGGTTCAAGGCAACATCCACGCCGAGTTTGAGTTTAATGGTGATGTTTTCCCCGACACTATTGGTTACCCGATTGCTGGTTTGCTTGCTGATTACGCAATTACTGGTTCAGCATCACCGTACACCCACACAATGAGTACAAAGAATAGTGGTAACGGTCAGGGTTCTTCATACACAATTACCGACTACAACTCAAACAATGCTCGTCAGTTTGCTGGTTGTCAGTTTGAGTCACTTGATTTCAAGTTTAGTGCTGACGGTTTGTTGGAATACACCGCTAAAGCAATGGGTTTCCAGTCTTCGGTTGTTAGTGAGCCGTCGAGTAGGTCCTATGGTGCAGTAACCAATGTGCCAGTTTGGACTGGTGTTACTACAATTGCTGGAAATGTTAATGCAAGACTTGCAGAAGGCAACATTGCAATCAAGCGAACAATCACTCCTATCTTTACTGTTGATGGAAACCAAGCACCGTATCAACTTTTCCAAGGTGCGGTTATGGTTGATGGTGCAATGAAACTGGTATTTGAAGATGACACAGAACTTGGCTACTACTTAAACAACACCCAACCAAGCCTAGACATTGCATTTACACAGGGTACCAGTACTAGCCAAACAGTCGTTCAGTTCCACATAAGCAAGTGTGCATTTAAGGTTGCTAAGATAGACCGTAGCAAAGACTTTGTTGAGTTGGATGTAACTTACGAAGCGATTGCTAATTTGACAGACCAAGGTGCTACTTTGGGTTACTCGCCTATTAAGGTAACATTGAAGAACGCAAAGAGTACGACTGTTTACGCTTAAACTTATTGGAGGGCAAATGCGTATAGATGTTTACAATGGTTGGATAGAACTTCGTGACCCTGATTTGGTTCCCGAAAGACTACGCCGCCCAGTATTTGAAAGTTCAATTAAAGGTCAGTCGTTGGCTCAAGAAGCCGACAATGGGCTAACCGAGCAGAGTGTCCAATTCTTTAGTGAGTTCAACGACCTTGTTGCAATTGCACTTATTGGGTCTTGGTCTTTTGGTGACACGGTTACAATTGACGGACTTTTGGATTTGCCGTCAAAGTCTTATGACGACATCCGTAAAGCAACATCACCGTATCTAACAAAGTTAATTCCTGACTTTGGAGTAGATGTGGACCCAAAAGCAATTACCGAACAATCCAGCGAATAAGGTGGGTCTTAAAGGGCGGTCAAACGGATGATAGATTTCCGTTACCTGCTGTCGTTAGGGACTTTATGCTCGCCAAGCAGTTTGGTTGGACTAAACAACAGATAGATGAGCAACCTGCTGTATGGCTGGATTGGATGCTCACGCTTAGTGGTTTATGGGCTGAAGTAGAAAATGAAGCCTATCAGTAAGTACAATAGATGTTTAAAGCCTAGTGCGGAGTAACTGTGTCTGAACTACCACCAATTTTTCTGGAATTCAAAGCAGACATTAGTAGCATTAATGCTTCAATGACCATCGTCCAAGAGCGTCTAACTCTTCTTGAAGAGAAGATGGGTGCTACTGCTGTCGCATCCAAGGAGATGGGTGCCAAGACAATGGCTGGCGGTATGTTGATGGCGCAGGCATTAACAATGGTTGGTATGAAAGCCATACATTTTGCTAAAGATACTGTTGGCAAGTTTGGCGAGGTCGGTGGCGAAACCTTAAAAATGAAGCGTGTGCTTGGTGGCACCGCAGAAGAAATGTCACGCTTAAGATTTACTGGCGAAGAACTTGGTGTATCAACAGACCAAATCTCAGTTGGTATGAAAGTTCTCAGCAAAAACATTATTAACAATAGTAAAAACATACAAGGTATGGGCGTAGATTTCCGCGACAGTTCGGGAAAAATTAAATCAACCACACAGATTTTAAGTGAGGTTGGAGACCATTTTAAGACTATGCCTAACGGCGTACAGAAGACTGCCGAAGCGGTAAAACTATTTGGTCGTAGCGGAACATCCCTTATCCCACTTCTTAATCAGGGTTCCGAGGGGATGAAAAAGTTTGCGGAAGAGTCAGACAAACTTGGGCTAACAATGAGTCAAAAAGACTTGGATGCTTCTCGTAAGTTCTCACTGCAAACAAAAGAAATGCACGCATCACTTGAAGGTTTACAGGTAACTATTGGCAGGGCGGTTGTTCCTGCTTTGACCGCTATTGCTCGTGCAGTTACTGCGTTTCTTGCTAACAATCGTGTGCTTGTAATTACCATTTTGGCTGTTGTTACCGCTCTTGGTGCAATGTTCCTTGCAATGAAAATTTCCGAAGCCATGATGAAGTTGTATGAGTTCAGAACAAAACTTATGGCTTTGGCAACAAAGGCTTGGCAAATGGTAACCAAGATTGCAACTATCGCAACAACCGCATTTAGCACGGTAATGGGTATTTTGTCTGGCGAAATTGCTTTAGCCGAAGCACCTATTTGGCTTGTGATTGCCGCTATTGCTGCACTTATTGAAATCTTTTTCTTTGCTATCCGACACAGTAAAACTTTTGCCGAGTTTCTAATTAAAGCAATTGGTTTTGTTGGTGAAGCGTACGGCACAGTTATTAAGTACATCCTTAAAGGTATTGGGATTTTTGTTAATGTGTTTGGTGCGGCTGCTCGTGAGTTCCTAAAGGCTATGGCTATGATGGCGGCACCGCTAAAAGTTCTTGGCATTAACATCTCGGATGACTTAAATAATGCGGCGGCGGCTGTTGATGACTTCAAGAATAGTACCGTTGGAAAACTTAATGAGTGGGCTGATGCGGCACCTGCTGTGGGTAAGCGATTCGGCGAAGCCATCGGCAAGGGAGTTGTTCAGGCGGCTAACTTTGATGTGATGGGCTATCTGAAATCTAAGTTTGGTGGCTTCGGTGTTGATGATGCACCAGCATTAGGTGACAGCACAGGTGGTACTGGCGGTAATGGTGCTCATAAAAAGAAGAAGACTGGTAAAGCAATTAGTCAGGCGTTGGCTATTGCCAAAGAAATAAATGCCGCAATTGCTTTGGAAGATAGCAAGTTCAAGCAATCAATGGCGAAAAACGAGCAAGCATCTTTTGATGACAGACTAAAAATTGTTAAAAACTTTATGAAGCAAAACGCTAAGGTTATTGCCTATGCGGAAGAACAAGAGAAGAAAACTCGTGGCACAAAAGACCATGCGGCTGCTGTTAAGGCGTTAGCGAACGCAACTAAAGAGCAAGCCAAGATGCAAACCGAGTTAAATAAGATTAACAAGGAAGCGGCTAAGGCTTTGCAAGACCAAGCGGATGCACAAAGTCGGTTAATGCGACTACAACAAACTGCGAGTTCTTGGTTGCAAGCACATACGGCTGGGCTACAAGCACAGAATACTGGAAGCGTTGTTGTGCCTGTAAGCATAGATGGGCGTGAGGTTTTCCGTGCTGTGCAGAAACAATCTACGCAGAATAGTCGCCGTAACATTTCTAACGGATTAACTTTCACAGGTGCCACATTATGACAAAGGACATGCCATTAGTTGGTGTTACTTTGTCACCTTATGTGCAACCCAATACAGATTGGTACGCACGGTCTGTTCTAAAGACAACCGCTAATACGCCCACAAGCACAGCCCCTAGTTCTTTATCTACGAGTATTGGTAACCGCACATACGCATTTAGTACTAAGCGTGGTCGCACCTATGACTTAGGTAGAACAGAAGCAGGAACATTAGACCTTCGTGTGGACAACACAGATGGTGCACTTAATCCGCTTAATTCTTCTAATAATTTGTATCCATTTTGCCCAGTCCGTGTAACTTGTGCTTACCCAAAGACTGGCAACATCTTAAATGACACTAATCAGGGATACATTGGTGATGTGACTGCCGTTGTTACGGCGGCTTCTAGTTCTGGGGGTGTGGTAACTTACACCGCTAATAACACTTTTCAACTAGGTCAGCAAGTTTCTGTAACTGGTTTGAGTTCATTAAACTTAACTAGCAAGATTATTACTGGTGCAACCTCTACAACATTTAGTGTTAATGACACAACGACTGGTTCTGTTACTGGTGCTAGTGGTTCCGCATCATTGGATTTGCCAGCAACTTGGGCTGACTACGCAGTTAGTGTCTGTGCAAATGATTCTAATTTTGACTTAGGTCGTATTAGTAACTGGTACACAATTCCAGCAGGTACTAATGTCACTGCATCAAATACCTACGCTCATACAGGTACTTATTCAATGCGTATAAATAGCAGTTCTACCGCATTTTTAGATGTGCCTTGTGTTGCTGGTCAAACTGTAACCTTATCTGCGTGGGTGCGGACAGGTAGCGGAACTACTGGCGGGGCAGTTGGTATCTATGCAGGTGGATACATTGATGCAACAGCATCGCCAACTTTAACTTCATACACAACTAATACAACATGGACTAGGTACAGCGTTACGGTAACCACTACTTCTCCGAAAATAACTGTCGTTGTTAAAAATACTGGCGGCAACTTTACTTATGTAGATGATGTGCAAGTTGAATTTGGTTCTACTGCGACTACAAACACAACAATAGGTTCAACTATCTACAACTTATTTAACGGCTTTGTTGAGCGTTTTCCGCAGTCTTTCCAAGCACCTAATCGTGGTGAAGTGAACATGGCTGGCACTGATGCTGTGGCTTTGATGTCGCAAAACACTTTAACTAATCCTTACTCTGCTTTAGTTTTGCAGGACCCTAATAGTTATTTGTTCTTTCCATTTAGCGAAGCAAACAATGTGGTTGCTGATGTTTACAAAGCCACTTATTCATCCGTAGGTGGCACAACTATTACTTACCAAAGTATTAACTCTTTTGTTGTTGGCGACCTTGTAACCGTAACTGGGATGGGTGCAAACAATTGCGAAAATCTCGCAGTTACTTTTACTGATGGTGTTACATTTAAAGTGTTTGGACTTGGCTCGGGTACTACCTATGGTGCTGGTACCGCAACCGCAACACGAGTTTATTCACAGTCAGGTAATGCTTACGCAAATACTATTGGTGTTGGTTACACATTCAATGCTGGGAAAATTACTTTAGCGGAACAAAATAGTTTGGTTGGATTTAATGGTCAAACAAACATTAACTTTTCTGGAACTTCGTCTGATACTGCTGAGATTGCTGTCGCTATTCCGTCTGGAGTCCAAAGTGCCGTAGGTTCTAACTTTATGCTTGATGTGCTTATGAAGTGGACAACATCAGGCAAGTTCTTGTCTATCAACCACGCTGACGGTACAAGTACTCAAATTAGTTTAAACGCTAGTGGCTATCTTTCCGCAACAAGAAGTGGTGCTGGTACCGCAACACAGACAGGCACTAACAACATTGTTCAAGCAGGAACTTGGCGATTGTTTAGGTGCTACTACAACGGCACAAGATTGTATTTTGGTATTGCGGATTATGATGCTGCAACAGGCACATCAGTATTTAATTACACATTTACCACTTTAGTGATGTCTGCAAGTAATGTTACTAGCATCACTTTAGGCTCGATTGCTAGTGGCTTTAATGGCTCTTTTGCTGGGTTACGCTATGGTGCTTACAACACACTTAACCAAGGCTCTGCAATTAGTAAGAATCTTTTTCAAGTTGCTTGGTCTGGTTACTTTGGGGCAACAACAGGCTCTCGTTTTGCAGATGTAATGCAAAATTATTCAGGTTTTGACTACACGCCTATTGCCACAGATTTAGGCGTAAATCATTCTGGGTCAATGGTGTTAAGTGGTCGTACGCTTCAAGATGTCGTACAGGTTACATCCGACACCGAGCAAGGTTATTGGTATGTGGATGGTTCTGGCTTTGTAACATTTAAGGACCAACTTCATAGAAAGTGGACAACACCTAATCTGACGCCAGTTAAGTTTGCGGACAATGCTACTGATGTGCAGTACGAAGGTGGGTCATTACAAATTAACTATGACTTAACCTTTGTGTACAACCAAGTAACCGTGTCTTGTGCTGGTGCAAATTACTACGCTGAAGACAACACAAGCATAAATAGGTACTATCCACGCACATTGCAATTAACTACCGAAAACGCTTATCCGTCGGAAGTTTCTACACTTGCTTCCACATTGCTGGCGAAATACCAACAACCGCAAGGTCGTTTGGAAACAATTACATTTACACCAATGCGTAATCCTGCTATCTGGGGACCAATCTTGGGCTTGGAAGTTGGCGATTATGTGCAAATTACTCGTACACCCTACGGTCAATCCGCAATTACTTTTAATGGTTGGGTAGAACAAATTGAACATAATTTTGACGGACAAACTGGTGACTGGGTAGTCCATGTAAATGTGTCACCACACTTACCTACGGCATAAGGTACAATTAGATTATGTTTAACTTGGTGGTTGTCTTGTAATGAATTGGGGACTTTACGCAAACGAAGCACAAGTTATTTCAGTTGTAGTTGCTTTTATTGCTAGTGGGTATGGGGTGTATCGCACAATGGACAAAAAACAAACCAGATTAGAAACTGATTTAAGTTTAATCAGCCAGAAATTAGAATTTATTGTGCAACAATTTGGACCAAACGGTGGTGGACTTCGCCAAGCAGTTAATGAAATGTCTGACCGTTTGTACAAGATGGATGAGCGACAAATAGAAATTGGTGACAAGGTTGCCGAGTTAGACGGGCGTTTTAGCCAGCATTTAGCAGAAAGTAATAAGTAGCAGATGTTGTTTTTGGTTGTTTTCACGCTATCATTATGTGTAGTCGGTGTCGTGCTGGCTTGGCTGGAGGAAAAAAATGACAAGTAGATTCACAGGTTTGCAAGCGTTTAATCACTTAAAGCAGTTAATGCTAAATCACGCTAAAGGATTTCAAGGTCACTGCCATAAGACCTGCCAAGATGCTTGGGGCTTGCCAGTAATGTACGCATCAGCGATAGATGCTTGGAACCATGTACCAGAAAAAGACCGTCACACAGACCCAGCCAAAGCACCTATTGGTGCACCGCATTTCTTTGCAGGTGGTCAATACGGTCATGTTGTTTTGCAATCCGACAAAAAAGGTGTGGTCATTTCTACTGATGCGCCAACAACCGATTACATAGGCGAGGTGCCTGTGATTTGGTTCTCACAACATTGGGGTAAAAAGTATTTAGGTTGGGCTTCTAACTACAACAACACAAACCTACAACTTAAAGAAATGCCACAGTAAGGTGTAACGGATGAACCCTAAACTTAAGTTAGTTCTTCAACATTATGTTTATGCCGCTTTGTCGGCCTTGTTAGCCGCTTATGCCGCTGGCTATCACAGTGCAAAAGACTTAGGTTTTGCTGCATTATCGGGTTTGATTGCTCCTATTCTCGTTTCTATTGACCCAACTAATGCTTTACTTGGTTTGCGGTTAGCACCAAAGCCTGTGCAGGTTGGTGCCAAAGCGGTATTAAAGTCAGACAAATAGGTCTAAATAATGTCACCGAGTTGCGGTGTGAAACGCATCCTAAATGAGATGGATGACCTAGACAGCAAGGCACTTTTGTCTTTATTGGACTCCCCAATTGCCGCAATTGCAGTGTCTAGAGAATTACAATCCGCAGGATACAAAATCGGCTACCAAGTTATTTACCGCCATCGGGTTAGGACTTGTAGTTGTGACTGACTTCTCAAAACGAGTTAATGATTTACTTAAGACTATTGAGCAAGCAGAACAAAGCGTAAGCACATCCGTGCCAAACAGTAAGACAAGAGCATCAGAGGGTGCACAATGGACTGCTGGTGTTGTATTTAATGGCGACAATGGGCAGATTACTACACGCCCAACTGATAAACCTATTGGCGACTGGGATAGTGAACTTCGTTCGTGGGGTTTTGACCCAGCCAAGTATGAGGTTGTAGAACCAATTAAGTTTTCTACTTGGGAAGCACAAGTTAAAGGTGGCGGTATCCGCCAAATGTGGGCTTACCGAGCAACAATCAAAACTAAAAGTGGTTTAAGTTCTACCGAGATAGAAGCACTTACAAAGCCAGTCTTTAAAGACAAACGAGTAGTGAAAAAGCACAAAGGCACATACACACTTGTTGTTCCGCTTGGCGATTGGCAGATTGGTAAGTCTGACGGTGACGGACTTGACGGCACAGTTAAGAGAATTGAGAAGTCATTTCAGTCTGTGTTAGACCGTGCAAACTATTTAAGAGAGTGCGGATACGCAATTGGCGGATTATTAGTCTGCTCGCTTGGTGATTTGGGTGAGGGTTGCCAAGGACATTACGAACAACAAACTTTTAATGTGCAGTTAGATAGGCGTGACCAAAATAAAATTGTTCGCAGGTTGGCTCGCAATGCGTTAATGATGTTGGCACCACATTTTAGTAGAGTTACAGTTGCCGCTGTCGCAGGTAATCACGGAGAGAATAGGCGTAACGGAAAGTCTTTTACAAGCACGAACGACAACGACGATGTTGCTGTGTGGGAAAGTGTTGCGGAAACTTTAAGTGTTAATCCTGATTTGTACGGACACATAAAGTGGTTGTTGCCTACAACTGAATTAAGTGCAAGTGTTCAAGTTGGTAAGCGTGTAATTGGCTTAGCACATGGTCACCAAATTAGAGGTGGTGATGCTGGTACTTGGTGGAGTAAACAAACACTTGGTAATCGCCCAGTTGCTTCCGCAGACATTTTATTGACAGGACATTACCATCATTTTAAGTGTGTAGAAATTGCTAAACAAAAGTGGCACATACAAGTACCAAGTCAAGACGGTGGGTCGTTGTGGTTTGAGGAAATTGCTTCTAACTCAAGCACAGGTCAAGTGACTTTTTTGTTAGATGATTCTGGTTGGTGCGAATTACAAATTGTGTAAAACGAAAATCCTCCAGAGGAAGAAAGGACAAAGAACTCTGGAGGATTTTCTATTCAGTTATGGCATCCAATTGCTTGGATAATCTCAGCATAGTTGTTACTGATTAAGTTGGCAAGTGTCTACAACCGTTGCTACTAAACAAGAAAAAAAAGTTTCTAAAATAGTTTACATTTACAACCAAATTAGGTTATAGTTTTACCAACGGGGTAAGAACCCACAAAACATAGGAGAAATAAAATGTCAGTACCAACCACCGCAAAAGAAATCAACACCGATTTTATTCTTGCAGTTCCTGCTTATCTTCGTCACCTAGCCAATTGGTCAAACGAATTCAAGGGCGGCAAATACACCGACACCGTAGCAAACATTATTGTTCGCTGGTACACCTTCAACGACAACGGCAAAGCATTGGAAGAGTTGCTTCTTGAAATTGCCGCTTGGTATCACACATCACTTGAGTTCAAGGTAGGTGCATAATTATGGTTTGCCAAATCTGCAAAGTAGAAATGTCAGCAATCAAGCACAACAACCGTGAGGTTACAGGCACAGTCGCTCGCAAGGGTGGCGGTTGGGCTTACACACGCAACACAGTCAGTACCTACACCGCTTGGTACTGCCCAAATAGTTTTCAGCACACAGTTGTTGAAGAACCAAACAAGGAAGGTAACTCAAATGAGTAACAACGAAAGCGTAGATTACGCAGAAAAGGTTGGGCAGAAATCTGCTCAATGGCGTGTCCCATCTTGGGGCACAATTGGTATGGATGCTTCTCAGGCAGTAACAGCAGAGGAAGCACTAACACTCGGCGGTCTTAACTGGACTGTCAGCAAGAACGAACTAACAACATCCGTAATTAGCGAAAGCGGAGTAAGCAACATTGTTGTACCTGACAAGTTTGCAGTAGTCCGCAATCATCCTGAACTCGGTCCAAAAGCACTTGGTGTTGTTGGTAACCGCTACCACTTGGTACAAAACAGCGAAGCATTTTCTCTGTGCAACGCTCTTGTTGATGACGGCGATGCTAAGTTTTCTGCCGCAGGTTCGCTTGCTGGTGGTCGCAAGGTATTCGTTGCTATGGAACTGCCACGCGAAATCCTAGTCGGTGGGCAGGACTTGGTTAAGAACTACCTATTGGTTACCAATACCCACGATGGCACAGAGCCACTAATTGCCAGCATCACAAGCATCCGCTTTGCTTGCACAAACCAAATCCGTGCAATCAGTCGTAATGCTAAGTTCCAATGGCGGTTGCGACACAACCAAACGATGGATGGTCGTTTAGAGGATGCACGACAGGCATTGGCTTTGTCTTGGCAGTACATGGATGAGTTTGAGGAAATCTCAAATGAGTTAATTAGCACTCCAATGACTCGGACAGGGTTCAAGCAGTTCATTGACTTCCAATTCCCTGTCACCGTCACCAAGACCGAAGCAACAAATAAGGCAGTAACCCAGAACGAAAATCTGAAATCTGAACTTATGGGCTTGTGGCACGCACAAACACAGGCAAACATTGCTGACACTCGTTGGGCGGCGTACAACGCAGTCGTTGAATACTTTGATTGGATGTCACCAGTTAAGGGCAAGGACAAGGATGCTCGCCGAGCAGAACGCACAATTGAAAATGCAAATCACGCTGTCACTAACAAAGCACTAAAAACTCTTTTGGCAGTTTAACGAAAAATGTCCTAACCCTAGGATAAAATCAACCAATCGGGGGCGGAGTAAAATCCGCTCCCGATACTAAACAGGAAGGCAAGTTATGGCACACTTCAATTTAGAGGACTACGAAACCGTAGAAACTCGTATTGACAAATTCTGGGTCAAGTATCCAGACGGTCGCATCTCTACTGAACTCTTAGTAGAGGGTGATGTTCGTTTCATTGTGTTCGCAAGCATTTACCGCAGTCTTGACGATACACATCCGTTCGCTACTGGTTATGCAGAAGAACGAGTAAATCAGGGTATGGTTAACAAAACATCCGCCCTAGAAAACTGCGAAACTTCCGCTATTGGTCGTGCGTTGGCTAACGGTGGTTTCGCTACTCGTGGCAAGCGACCAAGCAGGGAAGAAATGCAAAAGGTTGCTAACGCATCCGCCAAGAAACAAATGTCCGAAGAAGAAATCCAAACAACTTTAAGTACCGCAGTTGCTGATGTTGCTGAAGCGGAAAACTTAGATGCTCTGAAAACTTTGTGGAGTACCCACTCGGATTTGTTGGATGAAAAAATTGACGGCAAGTCTTTGCGTTCAATAATTATGCTTCGCAAGGAGTACCTAGAAAATCCGACAGTCCAAGAGGTTGTTACCAAAGTCAAGAAGTTAGCAACGGAGAAAAACAATGACTAATCCGTATTTACCTTATGGCGGTGGCGAACCTAATAGTGGTTGGTCTGGTTCTACTGCATCACAAGCCCGAGCATTAAGCGAAGACAAAAACGGCACAACCTTTAACCGACAAATGATTGTTTGGGGGCTGTTAGACCATGTTGGCACATTTGGAATTACTTGGAAAGAGTTATGCGACAAGATGGGTTGGCATCACGGTCAGTCCTCTTCCGTTCTAAGTGTTCTGCACAAGGCTGAAAAGATTAGCAGATTAACGGAAACGCGGAATAAGTGTTCGGTTTATGTATTACCTCGGTTTGTGCACGGTCGTGCTACATCACCGCATGGTCGCACATCTACAAGCAAGAAGTCCGAGCAACAATTGCGTAATCAGATTGCTGATGAGGTTCTAAATTATTTTCAGCAACACGAGTGCAAAACTAATCCGATAGATTGCGATAACCCAATTTGTTTGATTGGTATGAGTGTTGTACAAACATTTGTGGATTTAATTAAGCAGAACAATGTTGAATCTTGATGAACAGATTTGTCGGTGCAAATTTTGTGGCGGTTGGATGTACAAATCTAATGGTTGTAAAACTTGTCAGGACTTGGTATTAAAATGAACCAACCGATAACGCCAAGTGATGTTGAGCAAAAACTTGTTTGGTTGTCCAAGCAAATTGAAGACACACAAACGCAACTTGACGAAGCGGAAACGGAATACCTAACTGCTAGGACTGATTATGAACTTGCAATTGCAAAGGCTCGGCTAATGATACGCAGAACAACAAAGACAACCGTTCAGGACTGCGAGGATAGAGCCACGCTTATCTGCGAAGAACAAGTCCGCAATCTTGCGATAGCGGAAGCAAAAGTAAAAGCATCTAGGGGCAAAGCATTTATGCTAAAAACACAAGTGGACATTGCTCGTAGTGTCGGAACCAGCGTACGAAGTGCGTTGGAATTATAGAAAAGAGAAACAAATGAAAATGCAAGTAAAGGACATAGTGGAAACACTACAAAAGCACTACAAACAAGACGAAGAGATTTATGTTGTTTGGTTTGCTCGGGAGGAGTTAGACACAGTTCTTCAAAGGGAAGCGACAGATGAAGAGTGGTCTTACTTCCTAGAGCAAATTGAAAAGAACGATTATGTTGAGGAAGTCCTAGACAACGAGGTTAGCGAAATTGCTAACAGCCCAAAACTTCGGTTGGTGTTAAATGATTAAAGAAATTTTAGTTGAAAAGTTAATTACCGAAGACAGCAAGCGAGCAAGAACCACACAAGTTAATGTTGGTCCAAGTGAAATTGGTGGATGCCAGCGTAGGCTTTGGTACAGACTTAATGCTGTTAAGCCAACCAACACAGGAACATCACGGTTGGCGGCAATTATGGGAACCTCTATCCACACCGCTATTGAAGTTGCTTTTAGTGGTGATGAAAACTACCTAACCGAAGTGGAACTAACGCACAATGGTCTGACAGGTCATGTGGACCTATTAGATGTGCAAGGCAAAACTATCTGGGATTGGAAAACAATCACAAAGGCTGGTTCTGGTTTCTTTGGCAACGAGGGTCAAATTGCCCAGTTGCAAGTGTACGGTTGGTTAGCAAATAACTGCGGTTACGAAATTACTACGCTTGGCTTGGTTGGCATACCTCGTGACGGAAACGAAAACGACATTATTGAGGTTACCTGTGCTTATGACGAAGACAAAGCGTTGGCTTATCTGGCACGACTTGAAAATGTTAAAACATCTTTCGCAATTCCAGAGCCAGAAAAAGAGCAGTCATTTTGCAAACGGTTCTGCGAATTTTACGGAACCTGCGATGGCTTGCCAGAAAATACACAGCAAGAAATTACCAACGATGAAGTTATACAACTTCTAGTGCAGTACAAGTCACTACAAGAGCAATCCAAGAAAGTCGGACAGGAACTTGACTTCTTAAAAGAAGCACTAAAGGGAACGACAGGAGTGACACCGCAAGGTATTAGTATCAAATGGTCACAACTTGCTGGTCGCCAAAGTGTTGATGAGGAAGCGGTGCAAAAACTTCTCGGGTATGTGCCAAAGAAGCAAGGTAACGGCTACGAAAGACTAACAATTAAGTGAGCAAGTACAAGCAAGCAATCTTGAGTGTTATGGAAATTCATAGCCCAATAAAATACAAACGGTTTGTTGAGTGTAGGCGGTGCATAACTTTGTATCCCTGCGAAACAATAAAAGCCATAGCACAACACGGTGTTATGGTGGAAACAAAGTGGGATAGAATCCTGCAACAAGAAAAAGGAAAACAGTAATGGCTGAAATGAAGAAAATGTTACAGGAGTTTGTGGATGAGTGTAATCACAATTCCACACTCCCAAAGACTGTCCAAGTTGAGTTGGATTATGTAATCAAGCGTTTGCAAAACATACTCACCGACAGCGTGTTGGAACCCTCAACCTATGTCGTAGAAGCAGATGGAGACGGCTTTATCCCAGATGGGCAGTATTTAATTACTGTTGGTGGCGATAAGGCTAGGCTTGCATTTAGGGAACGCCGTGGCGATACTTGGTCACCGCCACTTTGGGCGAGCCAAAACTAAACAATCAAGTTATTTGTGGCAAACTGTGGTGTATGACTACTCCGTTCTGGCTTAGAGGTGCACCACAGTTCAGCAACCCACTTTGTGCTGACAAAGATGTGGACCCCGAGTGGTTCTTCTCTGCTGACTCGGTTAGTCCAAATCCACGACACATCCGCAAGGCTAGAGAACTTTGCTTTGCTTGTGTTGAACAAAAAGACTGCCTAAAGTGGGCACTTAAAAATAACGAAAAGTTTGGTATGTGGGGCGGATTAACTGCCCAAGAAAGAAAAGAGTTTTTTAGCAAAGATTAGGAGGACAAGTGCATCCCTATGTAGTTACCTACTTGGAAAACTTGCCACCAGAGTTACGACCAGACTTGGTTAATGACAAAATCCTAAATGCTTTGCGTGTCGCTTGGAAGAACAAGTGGGAAGCACAGGATTTAGCCAAAGCCGTATGTAGTTCCAATTACCAAAACAGTGCAAACCCAGCAGGTTACGCCGTCTATCGCTTAACACAAATTGCTGAACAACCAGCGTTTGTAAAAAAGGTTAGAAAAGTCAAAACAGAAGTAGAAAAGTTTGATAAGGTTTCACCCGAGTTAATTGCTGCACGGCACGCACTGGTTCGTAGAATTATGGCGGAAAAAATCCCAGCAGAAGAAGCATCAAGACTGATGAACGAACTCGCGGAAGAACATAAAACTAAATAACAACCACAACAAGTTGTAAAACTATTGCCTACGCTTTGCTCGCGAGGTTAGCCGTCAGAGGGTGATAGGGTTCTGCTGGGTGCTTCCCAGTAGCGAGCATTACGACTCACGCTTTGTATGGGTTTCAAAATGCGAACATTACAAATGGTTAGTAACACGAGCAACCTGCTAACCGATTAACAAGTTTGTAGTGTGTATGGCGTTGTTGTACTTTTGTACCCTTATGGCTGTAACAAGCCAGTTGTGCTTCCGTACCTTTTGTTGAAAATGTAACCAAATCTAGGCTAGGCATAAAAAGTTTTGATTAGATTTCTGTTACAACTAAACAAAAAACTAGCCTTAGAAAAATAGTTTGTAGAAAAGTGTACAAAAACAACTAAATTAGGTTATAGTTTTTCTATCGGGGTAAGAACCCGCAAACAAAGGAGAAAATCAAATGACAACACGCACCGACATCCACCGCCCTTCAAGTCCAGACTTTGACCCACAGGCATACAGTTTTATGGGCATTTATGCTCACGAGATGGCAGGTTCGCTTATGGCGTTTAAGCAAGTAATTAACAAACTCATTGACCAAGGTTACAAGTTTGGTGCTCACGGCTCATCACAATGTGGTCACTGCGGAGCACGCATTAAGTTCTTTGCATTAATGGTTCATCACGGCGTAAAAGAATTTATTGCTGTCGGCGAGGACTGCCTAGACAATCGCTTTGATGCACTCTCAAAAGCAGAGTTCCAAGAACTACGCGAACAAGGTCGTCTAAATCGTGAGCGTGCAACACTTCAGGAACGCATCCAAAAGTTACTTGCCGATTACCCAGAACTTGGCAACATGGTTCGCTACGAAGATGACAGTTTTATCTCGGACATAAATAACCGCTTCCTACAAACTGGCATTTTAAGTGACCGCCAAATAGAAGCAGTTATTAAAGCAATGCCAAAGGCTGATGAACGCAAAGCCAAGCAAGCAGTTTGGGCAGCCGAGAAAATTGCTCTTGAAGCGGCAGGTGTAATTGCACCCGAAGGTCGGGTAGAAATCACAGGCACAATCGTTAGTCGCAAATGGCACGAATCAGACTTTGGTGGTTCATACAAAATCACAATTAAGTCAGACGAAGGCTGGACAGTTTGGATGACAGAACCAAGCAATGTTTACCCAGAAGTAACTGACCGCATCCGCGTAACCGCAACCTTAACTCGCTCGGATTCCGACAAATTATTTGCTTTCGGCAAACGCCCAGCCAAGGCGGTTATCTTGTAATCGTAAATAAGTTGAGGGTGGGAAACCACCCTTTTCTTATGTTAGCCCTAGATACAGCCATAATGCAGGGTTCTAGATGACACGCTATCAACCGTAGACAAAAAGGCGGTATGTTTCATCACACAGATTTTGCGGTTCTCTATCTGTCTTAAAAAAAAATAAAATAATTTGCAGAATTGGCACACTCTTGTCAGAGCATAGGTTATAGTTTTATCAACGGCGTAAGAAGCCACCAAACAAAGGAGAAATAAAATGTTAGAAATCACAACCTCAAAAGTCCAAACACAGACAATTTTTGTAGACGGACAATCACACGAAGCACGCATTGGTATCGCTCGCAACAACGATGCTTACACTGGTCGTTACGGTAAAAACAAAATGCGACCACGCATCTACATCAGTATTGCAAACGAAACTGTTTTGGAAAACTTGCAGAACCGCACAACACGCCCAACCAAAACATACAAGGCAATCGCTCAACGAGTATTGCAATCGCTCGGCTTGGAATCAGACTACAAATTATCTTGGTCACAGTACGCAGGTTGCGACTGCCCTTGCAGTCCTGGACTAATCGGTGTACCAAACGACAAATGGTGGGGCGGTCCACTTGCTGGGCTTAACATTTTCATTCAGTTAGATGCCAGCGAACTAAAAAACAATGGCACATCACGCGACATTACAACAATCATCTAAGGAGAAATCAGATGCGACTTTACTTCGGTGACGAAAAAGCACCACGCACATACTCGGAAACACTTATTGGCACTAACCACATAATGCAGTACGACCCAAGCCGTAAGGTTTGGATGCTGTGGGAGTTAGATGTCTTCGGCAACAAGGTCATACAACCTGACGGCAACCCAATGTTGTTCACAAACAAATCTGATTTAATTAGTTTTGTTTTTGGACTTAGTTAATACCAACAAAGGAGAAGAAAATGACAAATCAAACTCTAGCAATTCAGTACCTACTCAAGTCGTTAGACATTGCCTACACAATTACAGAGGGCGAAAACGAAAATCCACCAAGTTGGGCTAAACCTAACTGGGGCATTAAAAACACTCGCAGTTACCGAGTTCTACTTAGTCGCAATAACCAATGTTACGGCTTTGACTTCCACCAACACGCGAGCAAGGAACAACCACCAATTATTGCTGATTGCATTTACTCGCTTTATGCCGACACGGACACACTAATAGATAATCTTGGGTTTGAGAACTGGGCAACAAATCTAGGTCTTAACCCAGACAGTATTAGCGATAGGGAAACCTACAAGCAAGTGCTAACGAACGCAGTTACTTACTGTGATGTATTTAGTGCACCCGAGCAACTTATTCTAGAAACTATCTTTACGGACTACTAGGAGTAAAAATGAAAAATTGGAATTGGACACCACGCGGTGAGTTTGTGCTATCGCTTCTTGGGGCAGTAGGAATGCTCGCTTGGTTCTACACAATGATTTTTTGTCTAACAATTCTTGTTGGCTAAAAGTCAATACAAGCAACACAACATAGGATAAAATCCAACAAACAAAGGAGAAAACAAATGCAAACATTTCTACCGTACTCTCACTTCCGCAAAAGTGCCGAAGTTTTAGATTACAAACGACTAGGCAAACAGCGTGTAGAAACCTACCAAATTCTGCGTGCCTTAGACGGTATGACCAAAGGTTGGGTTAATCACCCAGCAACCAAAATGTGGCGTGGGTATTCCGATGCACTTGCGTTTTACGGCTTGATTATGTGCAACGAGTGGGTTAAGCGTGGTTACAAAGACACACTTGCCGAACGCTTTATTAACCGCTTACCCAGTACACGGATAGAGTATCCGCTTTGGTTAGGTGACGAACGCATACACATTAGCCACCAATCTAATTTAATTCGCAAAGCACCCGAGATTTACACACCAATCTTCGGTGCTGTGCCAAACGACATTCCCTACTACTGGGCAACAGAGGAGTTACAAAATGCTTAGTATTTGCTTGCTGATTAGTGTTCCGCTAATCATTTTAATTAGTTACAAACTTGGGCAGTCAAGCGTAAGTGAAGTACATAACTGTCCATTTGATTGCCATAAAGTCCTGAGCGAAGAGGACAATCCAATCTACAATTCAATGGCATTGGATTACCCACAAACATTTATGTTTATGAAATCAACAAGAGGTTTAGACAAATGAGTAATTACTGCATCCGACACGAGTGGTTGGAAGACGAAGACGGCACTTATTGTAGCCAATGCTCGGCAAAACAAGGAGGACAATAATGTACACAGTATTTCATTACTGCATAAGTTGGTTGTTGGTTATGATTACATTGACCATCACCACAATCTTTGTAGAAGTAATTAAAGACTTTACAGACGGTTGGGCGGAAGATAAAGACCGCAAAACAAATAATTCAATCCAGCGTGTGCGTGAGTTGCATTACGAATACCTAGACGCAGGTGACTGCGCAGGGTGTGACCACATTTACCCATGCCCAACTATCAAAGCGTTAGACGGTGAGCAGAAATGACACAACAAACAACAACCACAATGTACAGCGTTTGGGTTGGTGCGGTAGAAGTTAATCGCACCTACATAGACACGCTCACAAAAGCAAAAGACTTAGCGACTTATTGGCGTGAAGAAGGCTACACTGATGTTGTTGTTGAGGAGATACAATGTGGCGTAGAAACCGAAAGCGAATTGCCTACCTAGAGTTACTACTGTGGAACTATAACCACTACCTGCAAGAGATTAGGCGTGTTCACACATTTAATAAAGCCGACAAATCTTGTAACGGATGTGCAAGTAGTTTTCCGTGCAAAACAAACTTAATTATCAACAAGATTTACCAAGCCAGAGCAGTCAGAAATTTGACACCGCCTACTGACAAAGTACAATAGTAAAGTCCTTTCTTGTTGGGAAAACTTAGCACCTGCTCTCTCCTTTGTGGCAGTTTCTTAGGCAGGGTGGCACCGCCTGTCGCTAACACGGTGCACTATTAACTAGGATTTAGTTATGACAGCCAACGATTTACCAAGTCAAATAGACAAACTAATAAATGACATTGGTGCGTCTTGGCGTAAAGACTCCGTTTGCACATCTTGGATTTTAATTACCGAGTGGGCTGACAGCGAGGGTAACCAATGGCTGGAAGAAAGCCGTGTCACCGACTTAACACCTTGGAAGCGTCTAGGTATTCTGTACCATGTAATTAACAAAGACGAGCCAACGGAAGAAGAAGATGACATTACTTAGACAAAACTCGGAATTACGAGCAGACCGCATTTGGAATTGGACACTCCCTGCTTGGGTAACAAAGTTGGAAGACGGCAGAACCGTAAATGTTTGCCCAAAAGCAAGTTTGTGTGCATCAGTTTGTTACGCACGGAACGGCACATACAACTTTAGAAATGTAAAGCAAGCACATCAACGCAATTTACTTATGGTGCTGGACAAGTTGCCCGAGTGGATAGAACTTATGCGGTCAGAACTATCACACAAGAGGTTCAGACCATCGGGTAATCCTCGCCTAGAAGAACATAGAGAACAATTAAAAGCAGACGGTTGGATACTAAACTGGCTTAACTCGGGTGGCTCTGCTGTACGCATACACGATGCTGGTGATTTCTTTAGTGACGACTACTTAAATGCTTGGTTACAACTTGCTACCGAGTTCCCCGACATTTTGTTTTACGCTTACACAAAAGAAGTAACTCGTTTTAATCGCTTAGTTGAGGGCAAAGCCCCAGAAAACTTTAGGTGGATTTATAGTCTTGGCGGTAAAGAAGACAAATACATAGATAAAGACACACAACGCCACGCCGAAGTGTTCCCAACGAAAGAACAAATTGAAGAAGCAGGTTACACGGACCAATCGGACAACGATTTGTTAGCGGTGTTACTACCCACAACTCGGATTGGTGTTCCAGCAAACAACATCCCAGCGTTCCGCAAAATTATGGATGGCAAGACTTTTGGCGAGTTGCAACAAATTAGAAATAGAACAACACCAGATGCCTAGCCAACACCGCAAGCACAGAGGATACAAGACACAAGATTTAATTGCTCAGTATCTAAAGAAGAACGGATTTCCGTATGCCGAAAGCACAGGTGCAGGTCGTTCAGGTACGGACATAACTGGCACACCTTGCATTGACTGGGAAGTAAAAGCCCGAGCAAACTTTGACCCAATTGGTGCTATGAAGCAATCAATGGAACGAGCATCAGAAGGCACATTACCAATTGCTGTGTTACGACCAAACGGTTGGGGCGAAGCAAACATAGACAAGTATCCGTGCATAATTCCGCTAAGTGTTTTGGTTCAATTACTGCGAGATGCTGGTTATGGCACCGACACCTAAACTTTACACATCAGAACTATCAGCACATTACGGTCGTTTATGGAAGTTTGCCGAGTTACTGCTTAAAGTTCCAAAGGTTCGCAAGTACCCAATTGTCCTTCATTTAATTAGTTTGGCACAAGTGTTTGCAGACTGGGCAGCCGACAGAGCCGAGTTAATGGCTTACACATTAGACATAGATTTCCCAAACCGTAAATCCGTCTATCCGTTGTTTGGTGCTGACCCACTCGTAGGTGACCACTTAGATTTCATTGGCAACGAGTTAGGCAACTACACACACGAACACCCAGAACTTGGCTTTGAAGTTATTGGTGAAGTAATTGCTTGGCACAAAGTCGTTTTACAAAGAACCAATTGGCAGACAATGCCGAGTTATTTATCTACCAAACCGTGTATTAAATGCGAAGAATACTCTATTATTAAAACCAACAAGACATACATCTGCTTGAATAGGGAGTGCGAACACTCGTGGGTAAGGAAATAGCAAAACTAAGAGATGCACTAATTGAGAGGTGCAAAGGCTATTGCGAAGCCTGTGGAAAGCCTATGACGGATAATTGGGCATTACATCACCGCAAACTTAGGTCGCAAGGTGGCGACAATTCACTGAGCAATTTAATGGCGGTTCATCACGATTGTCATAATCTTGGAACTAAGTCAATTCACTTAAATCCCGAGTGGGCTAAAAAGAACGGTTACATAGTAAGTTCTTGGGGAAATAGTGCAGAAATACCAATACTTTGGCAGGGTAAGGTGATAGTATTATTTAAAGATGATGGCACAGTTCATCACCCAACAGGGAGGTCGTAATGGCAGGAGAACCAACAATCACAATTATCGGCAGACTTGGGTTTGACCCAGATGCACGATTTACAAAAGAGGGTAAGTGTTTCGCAACCTTTAGTATTGGTTGCACACCGTCAATTAAACAAGACGGAGAATACAAGCAAGGCGAAACTATGTGGTTTAAAGTCACAATGTGGAAAAACGCAGAAGACTTTGTAGAAACCGCAACCAAGGGCACACAAGTTGTTGTCACAGGTAAATTGTCGCTAAACAGTTACAAGACAAAGACTGGCGAAGACAAAACCGAGTATGTTATCACCGCAGACGGTGTTGGCATTGTTCCAAATGAAAACAAGAAAAAGAAAGACGAGTGGCTATGAACCGAGTAGTTGCAGTTAAAGAAAAGTTTGGCATTTCGCATTTACAGGCACACGACATTGTTAAGTTTGTGTCCGAAATGATTGCCGAAGAACTAACAGCCGAAATTGACTTTGTGAAGTCAGACGGTGATTTGTACGAGTTATCTAATGGTCTAAATAGAGCCGTGCATAAAGTTAAGACTTATGACACAGAAAGTTGGTAATTGTGGAAGAACAATTTGTACAACAGGTAAGCGGTACGCCTTATGAACCCGAGGAATTGGAAGAAGGCTATGCTAAAACTAATCGCATCTATCGTGATTTGCGTAGTGCAAAGGCTCAAGGATTAAATGCAAAAGAAATCCGTGCTTGGGCAAAAGCAAACGAATTAACAATTGGCATTAGGGGCAAGATTAACTCACAAATCATAGTTGCCTACTTAAACGCCCACAGATGACCTATGCCCGACTTAATTATTGGCGGTGCAGGTTTATTTGGTCTCACAATTGCTGAACGAGCAGCCAACGCTGGCTACCAAGTTTTAATTGTAGAAAAAAGAAACCACATTGGCGGAAATGTATCGTCACACATAGACGAAAAAACTGGTGTTGAAGTACACACATACGGTTCTCACATTTTCCACACCAATAATGAAGTTGTTTGGGATTATGTAAATCGGTTTACAGAGTTTGTGCCTTACCAGCACCGAGTAAGAACCACAGTTAAAGACGGCAGAGTAATTCCGTTGCCGTTTGGTTTAGCAACTTATAGTGCTTTGTATGGTGAACGCTTTACACCAAGCAAGATGCGACAATTTGTAGATTTGTTTATGTCTGAATACGGCAACACAACAGTCAAAAACTTAGCAAATGTCGCAGTAAGCAGTATTGGTCCATACGCCTACGAGTTACTTGTTAAAGGCTACACACAAAAACAATGGGGCAAAGACCCACAAGAATTGCCAGCCGAAACAATTAAACGCTTGCCTGTGCGGTTTACTTGGGATGACGGATACTTTACAGACAAATACCAAGGGCTACCAAAAGACGGCTATCAGGCTTGGTTAGAAAAGATGGCAGACCACCCAAACATTGAAATTAAATTAGAAGAAGATGTTTTGGCAGTTTGGGATAAGAAAACACCACTACTGTTTACAGGACCAATTGACTTATTCTTTAATTACGAGTTTGGTGAACTTGGTTGGCGTACCGTTGATTTAGTGGAAGAACACCCAACGGTGGAAGATTACCAAGGTTGCCCAGTAATGAACTACGGAGATGCAGATGTTCCGTACACTCGTATTCACGAATACAGGCACTATCGCCCAGACTTGGCAGACAACTATAACGGCACAGTAATCCACAAAGAATACTCCCGAGATGCTGAAAAAGGCGAAATTGGTGCGTACCCGATAAACACAGAAGCAGACAAAGAGATGCTAAAGCGTTACCGAGAAGCCGCAAACAACCTAGACAATGTGTGGCTTGGTGGAAGACTCGGAACATACAAATACCTAGACATGCACATGGCAATTGCATCAGCACTTACAATGTGGAGTAACGACATACAACCGCACCTAGAAAAAACGGAGAATAAATGAGCCACGAAATTGAGTATGTACCTTTAAGTAAATTAAGTGCAAACCCACTTAATCCAAAGAACCACGATGAAGCACTAATGAGCAAATCACTATCCAAGTTTGGGTACATTGAACCAATCGTGTTGGACACTCGGACAGGCTACATGGTTAGTGGGCACGGAAGAGCAAAAGTCCTAGGAAACCTATTCAACGAAGGTGCAAGTGTCCCAGACGGCATCCAAGTGTCTAAAGACGGCGAGTGGCTCGTACCTGTAATTAAAGGCTGGGCATCAAAAAACGACACCGAAGCAAATGCCGCACTTGTTGCCTTAAACCGCACAACCGAACGAGGTGGGTGGGATGAGCAGAACCTACTCACAATTTTGCAGGAACTTGCCGAGAAAAACGTACTTGATGTTGTTGGTTATGTTGAATCCGATGTAAAAATCTTGGAACGAGCATTAGAAGCCCAAGATGTGTTCCAAGTTGATGTGTCCACCGCAATTGACGAGTTTCTAGACGACACAGGTGCGGATACCGACATGGTTGGCTTTACCTTTACAACAATGGTGCGTGTGTACTTCCAGACGGAAGAAGCCCGAGCCGATTTCTACAAGGCAATTGACTACCCAAATGTTGAAAAGCAGAAGCGTATTCGTTACCCAAAGACCTATCAGCGTGAGGAAGTGCCAACTTGGATGGGGTAACAGGACCGTTAGATTTCCCAGTCTACATCCCCACAAAAGGCAGACCTAAAACCCAATTAACTGCAAATGCTTTGTTGGACTTGGGCATTAAACCAATCTTGGTTGTGCAGGAAAGCGAAGTAGATGCATACACGGAAGCAAACCCAAACTGCCGAGTAATTGCTTGGGAACAAAAATACTTTGACGAGTATGAGAAAACACCAGAATTAGACCCACACCCAACAACAGGTGCGGCACATAACTTCGCTTGGGCACACTCACTATCCGAAGGCTTTAGTCACCATTGGATTATGGATGACAACATTAGGTACTTCCTAATCCGTCACAATGCACGCCGTATCAGACTTGGAAATGCTAAAGCACTACATTGGCACGAAGAATTTATCCAAAAGTGGCGAAACCTCGCAGGATTAAGTTTGGCAATGTCCCCATTTATGTTGGGCAAGCCAATCGGACTAAACACACGACTTTACTGTGCAACTTTGTACCGAAACGACTTACACGAGTACGGCATTAAGTGGCGTAGAGGATTAAATGACGACACAATTGTTAGCATAGACATTTTAAAGACTGGGTATTGGTGTACCGCCGAGTCAAGACTTGTTGGTATTCAGAAAATCGGCACAAGTCGTAAAGGCAGAATGTCGGGCGGTATGACTGACTTTTATGCAGACGGTGGGTTTATTAAAAAGTCGGCAGAATTAGTCCGCCTACACCCAGACTGCACAAAGACCGTCATTAGGTTCAACCGCATCCACCATGTTGTAGATTTCTCAGGCTTTAAGCAACAGTTAGTCCCAGTAGATGCTAATTATGTTCCTAAAGTTAAATCAGTTAATGCTAAACCTGCCAAGAAAAAAATAAAATCCACATCATCAAAAAAAACACAAACGGTTATTGGGGCAGACTTCCAAACGGGAATAGATTTAGCCGAACAATTAAAAACAGACTTACACGGAAACCATAAAGTTATGTACCCAATTTACATACCATCAAAAAATAGGGCAGGTTCAACAACAACACCACAACTACTTCGTGAGTCTGGCGTATCTTTCTATGTTTTAGTAGAACCACAAGATTATGAGAACTATCAAAAATACCACCCAGACCACGAACTTCTGATGATGGACAAAAATGACCAAGGGATAGATTACGCACGAAACTTTGCCAAAAATCACGCAACAGAAAACGGACACACATACCATTGGCAATTAGACGACGATGTAAAAGCATTCCGAGTACGCATAGACACCAAAAACCTTAAAACCACAGGAGCACATGTTCTAAGCATTGTAGAGAAAGTCACAAACCTTTACTCCAACATAGGAACGGCAGCACCAATGTATGACACATTTGCTTACACTGTACCAACACCGATAAAACTTAATAAGATGGTAGCCAGCGTGATGCTATTCAAAAACGACCCTGAAATTATCTTCCGCCCAATGATAATTGACGACATAGATGTCACAATGCAATACCTTGACAAAGGATACTGCACCTTAGTATTTGCAAGAGCACTCGCAAGCCTACCCACAACGCCAAACGACACAGGCGGAATGGGTGCGGAAGCACGAGTAGGACAAACAATGCGTACGAGATGCGAAAACTTAGTTAAACAATGGGGAGAAGACGCATTTAAAGTAATCACCAAAAACAATGCACCACGAATAGCCCCATCTAGAATTTGGTCCACATTTAAACAACAACCACATTTTCACACTTCAGAAGAACATAAGGACTAAAAAAAATGCCTAGAAGAGCAGTACCACTCCACGAAACGATAGAAAAAGAACGCCAAGTCTTAGAACTACGCTTGGCATCAGTCCGTTGGGAAGACATAGCCAAAACAGTCGGATACGCAAGTGCTGGTGCCGCCTACAACGCTTACAAACGAGCATTAGTCCGAACCTTGCAGGAACCTGCCGATGAAATCCGTAACCAAGAGCGTGAACGCCTTGACCGTATGTCCAACAGCATTTACCGCCAAGCATTACAAGGTGATTTGCAAGCGATACAATTGATGTTAAGAATTATGGACAGAAGAGCAAAGTTAATTGGTTTGGATGCACCAGTTAAACAGCAAATGGAAGTAACCACATTTGAGGGCGGTACAGACATTGACCGAGAAGTCCAAAAACTCGTCAATTTACTCTCAAAGAGTGGCGGCGAGCAGAGTACTGTGGACACACCAACAGGCACGACCGAACCAACTACCACCTGACGGCGATTGGCAAGTTTGGCTAATCCTCTCTGGTCGTGGGTGGGGTAAAACACGGACAGGTGCAGAGTGGGTTGCTTGGAACGCCCTTTACACGCCTAATACTCGGTGGGCAATTGTTGCCCCGACTTTCCGAGATGCCCGAGATACTTGTGTTGAGGGTGAATCAGGACTACTCAATGTTTTACGCAGGTATGATGCGTTTGACAATTACAACCGCTCTATGGGTGAGATTAAACTCAAGAACGGCAGTCTAATTAAGTTATTCTCTGGTGATGAACCCGAGCGTTTGCGTGGACCACAGCATCACGGTGCTTGGATAGATGAGTTAGCGGCTTTCCGCTACCCAGAAGCGTATGACCAACTAATGTTTGGTTTGCGATTAGGTAACCACCCGCAAGTTGTAGTCACAACCACGCCAAAGCCTAAACCACTAATTAAGAGTTTGGTTAGCCGTGAAGACGGAAGTGTCATAATCACAAAGGGCAACACCTTTGAAAATCAGGACAACCTCGCAAGGTCAGCACTAGCCGAGTTACAAGTACGCTACGGCGGTACACGGATAGGTCGTCAGGAACTCTATGGTGAAATCCTAGACGATGTAGAGGGTGCGTTGTGGTTACAATCCACCATAGACATAAACCGCCATACAGAGCCTTCTAGCGGTCTTATTCGTATCGTTGTAGGGATTGACCCTGCGGTAACAAACAACGCCGACTCGGATGAAACTGGAATTGTTGTCGCTGGCAAGAACGGACAAGGCGAAGCGTGGGTACTCGCTGATGTGAGTTGTAAAGCAAGTCCATTGGAGTGGGCAAAGAAAGCCGTCAATGCTTACTACGAATACGGGGCAGACGCTATCGTTGCCGAGGTCAATAATGGTGGGGACATGATTCCCACAATCATTGGGCAAATAGACCCATCTGTAAGAGTTAAATCAGTTCGTGCAACCAAAGGCAAACGCCTACGAGCGGAACCAATAGCCGCATACTACGAACAAAACCGTGTCCACCATGTAGGTACATTTACCCAATTAGAAAATCAAATGACCACTTGGACACCAGATGATTCCGACTCACCCGACAGACTAGATGCCCTCGTATGGGCTTTGACCGAGTTATTGCCAACATCTTCTTTGCTTGGCTACTTGTCTAACCTTGCTGTTTGGTGCGATAATTGTAATCTACCAATGCCGAAAACAATTGGCGTGTGTAGTAACTGCGGTAATGTACTAATCGAGAGTACCAACCAAGAAACATTAGGGGTCTAAGTGGCTATCTGGGATAATCTTTTTCGCAGAAACATAGACAAAGCCGCACCCCAATTCCCAGTCGGAGCCAATGTAACCGAGATAAACCAAGCAGCCTTATTGCCACAAACCTACGGTATGGGCAGTATGACACCACTCGAACGACAGGCTTGGTTAGCCGCAATTCCGTTTGGTCCTGGGCGACCACTAACACCTGCGGCAATTAACCCAGTTAATGAAGACGGAAGACCTGACCCACGCCGTTGGGAATACCCAGTTGCTTGGAACATTAATGTAACCAACCAGCGACTAATTCCGTTCTCAATGTTACGGTCAGCCGCAGACCAAATTGACATTATCCGCCGTTGTGTAGAAGTCCTTAAAGCCAGAATTGCAGGTATGGAGTGGGACATAACATTTAGCACATCAGCATCAGAAATGATTGTTGCCGAGTCGGGTGGTGACCATGTTCGTGCAATGGCAACAGCCCGAGATAAATACACCAGCGACATTTCCCGACTACGAGCCTTCTGGCAAACACCAGACAAAATCAACGGACTTAACTTCAAAGAGTGGCTGAACATGGCACTTGA
>Ga0114964_10000260_pt1 | contig 40533 bp, 39 predicted proteins | sample C_131016_MF_Meta_FD_92638 | JGI IMG/M metagenome (GOLD analysis project Ga0114964, IMG submission 92638) | Freshwater microbial communities from Lake Croche, Canada to study carbon cycling - C_131016_MF_MetaG | ecosystem: Environmental > Aquatic > Freshwater > Lake | place: Lake Croche, Canada... | reverse complement strand
CATACCGCTACCCAGTTCATTATTAGCAGCGATGGTTCCTAGTCGATCTAGTGCGAAAGGTGATAGTGGTTTCTCTGAACCATAGAAGAAGTATGCATAGGCACGTTCTCTGGATCTGCCAACCCGACCCCTGATTTGGTGCAGTTGAGATAAGCCAAAGTTCTCGGCCCGGTCAACAATTAAAGTGTTGGCATTAGGAATATCAATACCGGCTTCGATGATGGTGGTTGAAACCAATACGTCGTATCGTCTTTCCCAGAAGTCAATAACAACCTGTTCCAGCTGATGTTCATTCATCTGCCCGTGGGCAACAGCAATCCTGGCATCAGGAACTAGTTCAGCTAACCGGTTGGCCACGAAGTCAATGCTGTCTACCCGGTTATGAACAAAGAACACTTGGCCTTCACGGATTAGTTCTCTGTGGATGGCAGCGGCCACCTGAGCTTCGTTATAGGGACCAACGTAGGTCAAGATCGGGTGACGCTCTTCTGGCGGGGTAGCCAGGGTAGACATTTCCCTGATGCCGGTAATCGCCATCTCTAAGGTTCTTGGTATCGGGGTAGCCGACATGGACAGAACATCAACATTATGTTTTAGTTCTTTGAGTTTCTCTTTGTGTTCAACCCCAAAGCGTTGTTCTTCATCAATAATTACCAAACCTAGATCTTTGAATTTGATGTCTTTGGATAACAGCTTGTGGGTTCCAATCACAACATCGACTAACCCGGTTGCTAAACCTTCGATGGTTTCTTTGATTTCTTTAGTTGATTGGAATCTTGATAAGGCTCTAACATTCACTGGGAAACCTGCATATCTTTCGATGAAGGTTTCAACGTGCTGACGAACCAGCAGTGTGGTGGGAACTAATAGCGCCACCTGTTTGCCATCTTGAACTGCTTTGAAGGCTGCTCGAACTGCTATCTCGGTTTTCCCGTAACCAACATCACCGGCAACTAACCGATCCATCGGAACTGGTTTTTCCATGTCTCGTTTGATTTCTTCAACAGTGTTGAGCTGGTCGGGGGTTTCCATAAATGGGAAGCTATCTTCCATCTCAGATTGCCAAGGAGTATCTGGCAAGAAGGCATGGCCTTTAGCGTTCATTCGCTGTGAATAAAGTTTCACCAGATCAATAGCAATCTTTCTAACTGCTTTTCGGGCATTGCCTTTAGTTCGAGCCCAGTCGGAACCGCCGAGCTTGGAAAGCACCGGTGCTTCACCGCCAACATATCTGGTTAGGAAATCTAACTGATCGGTTGGAACATAGAGAATATCTCCAGATAAACCTCTTTTAGCCGGAGCATATTCAACAACTAAATACTCTTTGACGTGTTTCCGAATCCCGTTACCAAGTTCTCTCTGCACCATCTCAACAAAGCGACCGATACCGTGAATCTCATGAACAACATAATCCCCAGCCTTTAGAGCTAGCGGATCAACTGCCTGGCCACGCTTCGCGGCCATTCTTGACTTGGTTGGTGGCGTAAAGCCCGATCCCCTGCCAAAGAATTCACTATCGGTTAATAAAATCAACTTAGATTCGTGGGCAACAAAACCTCTACGCAGTGGCGCTTGAATTACATAAACCTTCGTAACATCGAGTTCCTCTGGCAATTCTTCAGTTAAGAGAGCCGGGATTTTGGCTTCGGCTAAAAGTTCAACTATTCGCTGCGCGGTTCCGTGACCAATAGCTGAAACAACTATTTGCTGTTGCTGTTTGATTTGATCGGCGATGTAATCGATGGGTTCGGTTTGTAACCCTTTGAAGTTGGGGGTCTCATAGATATTCAGGTTTATTTGACCCACCTCATCAACCATGAACTGGGTTAGGTTAACTAAATCTCGCTTCCCAAGTCTCTGAACAAACTCATCAACTGTTCTAAAGCCACCGGCAGAAAGATCTATCGGAGCACTCGCTCCTTCAATAGCAGCATCCCAGGCCGCGTGCAAAAACTCTTGGTTAGTTTGAATTAGGTTGGTGGCTCGAGCGATTGATTTCTCCGGTGACAGCAAAGCGATATATGCATCTTGAGAAAGATAATCGCTTATCTGACCCAGTTCACTTACTAACACTGGAGCTAAAGATTCCATGCCATCAACTGGAATACCTTGGCCTATTTTGGCGAGCATGGTTGAAAGGTTAGGGAACTCATGTTCCATCTGTCTTGCTCGATTGGCAACATCGGGGGTGATGATTATTTCTCTAGCCGGATAGATAGTTATCTCAGTTGGTTTATGTTCTAACGATCTTTGATCGGCAACAGCGAATTCTCTCATCTGCTCTAATTCATCACCGAAGAATTCAAGGCGAACCGCATGTTTAGCCGTGGTTGGGAAGATATCCAAGATCCCACCACGAACAGCAAACTCACCACGCTTAGCGACCATGTCTACCCGGGTGTAAGCAATCTCAATTAGTTTTAGTGCCAGTTCGGGAAGTAAATAGTCTTTACCAACGTTGAAAGTTAGCGGTGGGTATTGATCAAGACCGAGTACTACTGGCTGTAATGCTGCTCTGATTGAACAAACAACAAACAACGGTTTGTTTGTTTCTTTGAGTTCGCTGAGTGTGTGTAATGTTTTGAGTCGCTTGCCAACAGTTTCCGCCGAGGGGCTAAGCCTTTCGTGCGGAAGGGTCTCCCAAGAATTAAACTCCAAAACTTGCGCATCAGGGTGAACCAATTTGAGGTATGCAGCTAACTCTTCGGCTTCTTTACCTGAACTAACCACAGCTAAACACTGGTTCGAAAGCTTCTTGGATTTACGAAGTTCACTAATGCTGGAGAGGATCCAGTTCTGCGCTCCCTGGGGAGCAACTATCTCTAAACGCCTGTTATCTAGTGCTTTGCTGACCGCAATGAAAGGATATGTATCGCTCAGACGTGCGACAAGGCGCGACAACCCCTCAGATCCGTCATGCACGTCCATGGATATAAGTCTAAGTGGCTATTTGCTGTGCTCTTGATGGATATCTAGAGGTGTAAACCAAACCGAATGAAAGGTTTGTTCTGCTCACACATGTAATCCTTGAAAGGCCCGGCTTTTTTGTCTTTCATATGTTCACGCATGAAATCAATGAGCTTTACAGAATAATCAAAGCCATTTTCTAGCGCCCAGGATAGAACTACTTCTTTTGGTGCTTTATGTTGGCAAAACGCGTAAAGATAATCAAAGCGATATTCAAAGTCTTCTGAATCTTGCAATTCATGAAGTACCACAAGACCATATCCAGTTTGCCCAACAGCAATATCAGCCATTTCCCTCCTGACTATTTCCCCAACAGAAGTAGCCTTGCAGGAACCACTGACTTTAGGCGGAGTGAAAAATTAGCTGAGCTTCAGTTAGCCCTTTAGTAATGATGGCCTCAACAGCATCTGCTGCTAGTTCCAAGGTGGTTGGTAACTCTGCTCTTTCAGTTGAGTTGAAGTCTTTGAGGACAAACTCCGCTGCATCCATTGATCCTGGTGGACGACCAATACCAACTCTGATTCTGATGTAATCATTGCCAACGGCACTGATGATATCTCTCAGCCCATTGTGACCACCATGACCACCAGAGAACTTGATCTTGATGGTTTCTGGATCTATATCTAACTCATCGTGAATCACAATAAGTTGATCTGGTTTCAGATCATAAAACTTGAGCAAGTTAGCTACTGGCCCACCTGAGGTATTCATGTATCCGAAGGATTTGGCTAAGACAAGTCTTGGTGCATCAAAGCCTTGGCCTAGTTTGCCTTCAGCAACTTGAGCACCGGCTTTATGTGACTTAAATTTTGAATCTATTCGTTTAGCCAAAACATCCAACACCATCTGGCCAACGTTATGCCGATTGTGTGAATAGTCGGGCCCGGGGTTACCGAGCCCGACTATCAAATAGGTCTGGCTAGACAGAATTACTCTGCCTTAGGTGCTTCTGCTGCAGCTGGGGCTGCTTCTGCGGTGCCTTCGCTTGCGCCGGCTCCGGTAGCAACGACAGATGCAACCAACTCGTGGTCGTCTAGGTCAAGCTTTGCTCCAGCAGGAAGTTTGATGTCTCCTGCGGTTACGTGGAAACCAAGACCTTCCTTGTTGAAGTGAACTTCAACATACTCAGGAATGGTAGTTGCCTCAACTTCAAGCCTTAGAGTCTTGTGCTCAAGATCAACAACAGTTCCAGACATTGACTCACCAACGATGTGAACAGGAACTTCAACGTGAACACGCTCGCCCTTAACAATCTCAACGAGGTCGATGTGTTCGATTACCTGGGTGACAACATCTTTGGTAGCGCTTTTAACCAACACAGTCTCTGTTTTACCGTTTAGGTCTAGCTCAATGATGGCGTTCTTGTGACGAAGCACAAGTGCGATTTCGTGAGCTGGAAGAGTGATGTGGCGAGGCTCTGAGCCATGACCGTAAATAACCGCTGGGGTTCTTCCGGCAGCGCGATCTTTACGTGCAGCACCTTTACCGAAGCTGGTTCTAAATGAGCCAACAAGTTTGTTTTCTGACATTTTTATTCTTTCTGTTAGTTCAACTCAAGCATGAAGCGAGGAACATAAGAGCTGATTTCCAGCTTTACACCCCGTCGATTACGGTCCGATTTGGACCCTCGCCGTTGTTATCTCTTAGCAGTCTACTTGTTTCTAAGAATCTTCTGCAAGGCCGTTCTAATCAGCCAGGCGATAGCTAGGACTACTGTGCTGACTAAAACAGCGGGTCCCGGAACATTTACTAGCAGTGCTAAACAGAGAATTAGTCCTAGGTAGGCAACGAATAAAGGTTGTCTTCTTTGAAGCTGTGGCTGTCTGATCACACTCAGGTGTCCAATCGCGTAATAGAGCAGAACGCTGAAACTGGAGAAAGCAATCACCCACTGGGTGTATTGCCTGGTTTCGATCAGGATTACCGCTCCAAAAGCAATTAGGAACTCAGCTAACCAAGGAGATCCATATCTATTTCTACTTGCAAACAGCTTAGGTAATTCTCTATCTTCAGCCATAGTTGCGGCTGTTCTGGAAACTCCGGCTAATAAGGCCAGGATGGAACCTAGGCTGGCAGCCGCCACCACAAAATCAATCCAGATCGGATTGAACCAAGGGGCAGTCCTGGCTAAAAGTGTTTCAAAGACTGCATCGGGCATTGCCTCATTGCCACTATTGATGACTCCGACCACAACGATGGTAATCAAAAGGTAGATTGCTAAAACAATGCTCAATGAAATGACTATGGCTTTCGGGATGTTCCGCTTTGGGTCTTTAACTTCATCGCCTAAGGTCGCAACTCTTGCATACCCTGCGAAAGCAAAAAAGATGATCGATGCACTTGACAGTGTTGAAAGTGAAGCCGAAGGCATACGAATCGAAGACTGAAGATCAGTCAGGTTCACCCCAAATGTGAAGCCTGAGATGAGACTGAAAAGAATAAAAGCCATGGTGATAATTGCAAGGATTGCAGCCATCTGGGCAGTTCTATTGATGCCAAGCAGATTCAGCACCGTCATCAGAACAACAACTGCAGTGGCAAAGTGAACTCCTGGCAGCAGATAGGTTTCAATGATGATGGCTATCGCTGCGATGGAGGCTATCTTTCCAAAAACAAATGCGAAGCCAGCTATGAAACTAAAGTCTTTTGGTAAATAAACTCTGGAATAGGCATAGACGCCTCCAGCTCGGGAAACATTGCTGGCTAGTTGATAGACCGATGCGGCATTAAGTGCAGCAACTAAACCGGCTAAAAATAAAGCAAAGAAAATCTGATTGTGTGATTTATCCCAGGCGGTTGACCAGACGAAGAAAACACCGGCTCCGAGCATAGATGCTAAACCAATAGCAACTGCTCCAAATAATGAGAGCTGCTGTTTAGACGTGGCCATCAAACAGGCTAGTTACGCTGTCATCGTTGAATACAGATGAGATTGCTCTAGCGATTAGCGGTGCAATTGATAGCACAGTTAGCTTCTCAAACTGCTTGTCTTTAGAGATAGGCAGGGTATTGGTCACGATTACGTTGTCAACTTCAGGACCCGAGAGTCTTGCAACAGCAGGGTCGCTAAATACAGCATGAGTTGAAGCAACGATGATTCGGCCAGCTCCGTTATCTCTTAATGCTTTTGCGGCAGCCACAATTGTTCCAGCGGTATCGATCATGTCATCGACCAGAACACAAACCCGACCGGCAACATCACCGACTAATTCATTAACCTGCACCTGGTTTGGTTTGTTTGGGTCACGTCGTTTATGAATGATAGCTAGTGGAGCTCCAAGTCGGTCAGCCCAGATATCAGCAACTCGAACACGACCTGAGTCAGGTGAAACAACAGTTAAATTCTCTGAACCGAAAGTCTGCTTCACGTAGTCAGCTAGAAGTGGCAACGCCCAAAGGTGATCAACTGGTCCATCAAAGAAACCTTGAATCTGTGGTGAGTGTAAATCAACAGACATCAAGCGATCTGCACCAGCTGCTTTATAAAGATCGGCAACTAGGCGAGCCGAAATAGGCTCACGTCCTTTGTGCTTCTTGTCTTGACGAGCATATGGGAAAAATGGTGAAACAACTGTGATTCTCTTAGCGCTAGCTCTCTTTAGAGCATCAACCATGATTAGTTGTTCCATTAGTTGATCGTTGATCGGGGCACAATGCGACTGAATAACAAAAGCATCAACACCACGAACCGATTCATCGAAACGCACAAATATTTCACCGTTGGCAAAGTTATATGCGGTGGTTGGCACAAGTTCGGTATCAAGTAGGGTCGCAACCTCTTGAGCTAACTCTGGGTGAGCTCGTCCGGTTGCTAATAGCAAACGCTTTTGGCTGGAGTTCTTGATTTGCATTTATGCTTCCCTTATTCGTTCGATTTTCTAGCAGCTTCGGCACTTGAAGTTTCAGCTCGCTTCGCTAATACCCATCCTGCCAAGTTTTTCTGCGGCGAAAGGCTCATAGCCAAATCTCCAGCCGCAACATCTTTTCTAACCACTGTTCCGGCTGCAGTGTATGCACCATCGCCAATGGTGACCGGAGCCACGAATACGTTGTGTGAGCCTGAACGAACATAGGAACCGACGTTGGTGTGGTGCTTATTTACTCCGTCGTAGTTGGCAAAAATAGTGCCAGCACCGATGTTTGAGTGCTCCCCGATGGTCGCATCCCCGACATAACTTAGGTGCGGAATCTTTGAACCAGCACCGATAACGGCGTTCTTGGTTTCAACGAAAGTTCCGATCTTGCCACCGGCTCCCAGATGCGTTCCTGGACGAATATAGCTAAAAGGACCAACGGTGGCATCATCATCGATAACCGCACCAGTGACCTGTGATTTAACAATCGAAACATCCTTACCAACTTGGCTATCGTGAAGCGTAACTTCAGGACCAATGGTTGAACCAGATCCAATTCTGGTAATTCCTCTGAGGTGTGTGCCCGGCAGTAATGTCACATCTTCACTAAGCACAGCGGTGATGTCAATGAAAGTGGTTTGCGGATCAAGGATGGTGACTCCAGCTAGCATCCAACCTTCGCAGATTCTTCTGTTTAGCTCTGCTCCAACCTGCTGCAACTGAACTCGGTTGTTTACTCCAGCAACCAACCAGTTATCGGTAACCGGCAAAGCAATAACCTCTTTACCAAGTTTTTTGATCTCGATAGCAACATCTGTCAAATACTTTTCGGAAGCGGCATTATTAGTCCCTACTTTTGCCAAAGCTTCTTTTAGTAACTTAAAGTCAAAAACATAAACACCGGCATTAACTTCGCTTATCGCTAGCTCTTCTAGTGAGGCGTCCCGGTGTTCAACGATGGCTACAAACTCATCATGTGAACCTCTAACGATCCGTCCATACCCAGTTGCATCTTCAAATACAGCGGTAAGCAAAGTAGCCCCTGCACCGGTTGAAAGATGAACATCAATCATGGATTCAATGGTGGCAACATCTAGCAGCGGAACATCTGCGCTGGTAACCACAACTGCACCGTTGAAATCATCAGGCAGAACATTCAAAGCACACTCAACAGCACGACCGGTTCCAGTTAGTTCATCTTGGTGAGCGATGTGGGTTTTAGGGAAGAAGGCGTGAATGTATGGTTCGATTTTTTCTTTTTCGTGACGAATCACCGGAATCACATAAGAAGCGCTTAGATTGCTTGCTGTAGCAAGGCTGTGGTGCAGCATCGGCAGCCCAGAGATCTCATGCATCACCTTAGGCGTGGACGAATGCATTCTGGTGCCTTCGCCAGCGGCTAAGACAACCACAGCTAGGTGCTGTTCGCTCATCTAACCTCCGTGGTTTGTTAAATCGCTGCTCCCCCAGGATTCGAACCTGGACCGAACACCTCCAAAGGGTGCCGTGCTGCCGTTACACTAGGGAGCAATGTCAAGGACTTTGAGCCCTTCACACCTAACCTCAAGTATTCCAGAGTTTTAGTCCTCCAGCCGTGTTCCGGCATAACTTGCTGAGGCAACTAGGGCAAAACCACCAGAATTGTTGATGCTGACCCTAGCTAACTCCGCTTGCTCCAAAGAACTAAACAGTCCTATAACTGAAGGTCCAGAACCAGAAACCATCGACCTAACTGCACCCAACTCTAAGAGCCTTGCCTTAGTGATTGCGATAGCAGGGAGCAAGGCGATAGCTGCTTCTTCAAGGTCATTGCTCATCACTGCGGCTAGATCTTCTAATCCCGCTATCTTCAGAGCACTGAAGTCACTGAAAGGTTCAGCATGGAAGAGCTCATCGAATTTAGCAAACACAACCGGAGTCGAAAGGCCTTCACTGGAAACACAAACCACCCAGTGGGTTTCAAAAGTCAGAGGACTAAGTGGAGTAAGTTTCTCTCCCCTACCAACCCCGATTTGCAAACCACCTTCAATTAGAAAAGGAATATCTGAACCTAGGGTGGCAGCTAGTTCTTTAAGTTCGGGGGTAGTTAGTAATTTGGTTTCAAATCTTTCGTGCAGATAAGAATTAAAGGCAACCAGCATTGCTGCCGCATCAGCGGAACCTCCAGCCATGCCTCCGGCTACCGGAATTCTTTTATAAAGCTCAATCTCGATTGCTGGAAGCTCAACTCCGAGTTTTTCACAGAGCGCATGCGCTACTTTAAAAATCAAATTACTAGAATCGGTCGGCACCGCATTTAGGTGTCTTGCTGGCAAATCACCAGCAACAGATAAAGTAGCAGTTCCTAAACTTGGTTTGATTTCAATCTCTTCACGAAGATCTAGTTCCAAATACAAAGAATTGACCCCGTGATAACCCGAGTTATCTAATTCCCCAACTTCAAAGATTAGGTTTATTTTGGCAGGGGTGCTCGCTCTAGTCATCGACTCACCTGCGCTATCAGTTTGGTAAATAGTTCATTCCAGTATTTAGTAGTTATTTTACGAGACTGTGAATCTTTGATGAACTCGTGTTCAACGATAACCAAACTACCTTCCCGCCTTGTTTCAAGAACCAGGGTCGCCCTGGTTTCATCTTCAAAAGTTAATACAATTCTTTGATCTTGGACGCTCTTGAGCACCCGCCTGAACTCTTTGCCATAAATGCTGGCTGAGTTCAGGAGAGTGTATGTTGAGGATAGATTGGTTGGAACTTCAAATACCAACCTAAGTGAATTTGATTTAGCCCCAGATTTTGCCGTGGCGCGCCAATCCAAATACATCAACGAAATCGAGTTGGCCCACCACTTCTGAACCCGATAGTTATCTTGCAAGAATGTAGCTATCGCTAGCTGCTTGGCTTCGCGCTGCTGGCTGGAATAGATGATCTCAAGCCACGTTTCTCTCTGCTTACCAGTGTTAGCTATCAAACGATCAGCGCTGGGGTTTGCATCAAATGGCGCATCTGGAATGAGCATTGCTCTTCTTCCAGTTTTCTTTTGTTCTCTGGTGACTGGTTCAACCGAAGGCGCTACCGGAAGATCATCGAAGATCCCCGGCTCCTTCTTCTTTCTTTTGAACATCAGTTAGTTGCCTTAGCTATGGCAACAAAATCCAAGATAGAAAGATCTTCTCCTCTGGCACTAGCTGAGATTCCTGCTCTGATTAGTAGTTCCTCGGCAAGGGCCGGAGAACCTGCAAAGGTAGCTATCGCTTGCCTCAGAGTCTTTCTTCTGTGTAAGAAGGCATCGTCAATGATGGCAAAGGTGATTTTTCTAAGCGCTTCATCACCGAGTGCAGTTTCTCTCTTCTTGAAGTAAACCAGGGCAGAATCAACATTAGGAGCTGGCCAGAAGACATTGCGACCAACATTGCCAGCCAGATTACTCTTGGCATACCAAGCCAACTTCACACTCGGTGAACCATAAACCTTAGAACCGGGAATAGCTGCCAGCCGATGAGCAACCTCTGCTTGCACCAGAACAACACCTGAACGAATAGTTGGGAAGTGTTCTAGAAAGTGAAGTAATACTGGAACCGAGATGTTGTATGGCAGGTTCGCTACTAAAGCATCAGGATTACTTGGTAGTTCTTTAACCTTTAGCGCATCAGCGTGAACTAGCTGAAAGTTCTTGCCAACAACTTTAGAGCCAACCGTCTGTTCAATGGCTTGTGCCATCTTGTTATCAATCTCAACCGCGATGACATTATCAACCACTTCGAATAACCCAAGAGTTAGTGATCCTAAACCAGGACCAATCTCAACCACTGTTTCTTTTCCGGTTAGCTTGGCAACTGCAACTATTTTTCTGATGGTGTTTGGATCTATAACAAAGTTCTGACCTAGCTTCTTAGTTGGGCTAACCCCTAACGAAGTTGCTATAGCCCTGATTTCGGCTGCACCAAGTAATTCGCTCATCAAAGACCTTCAGCCCAAGAACCGTAAACCGCTTCGGTGTTCTGAGTGATTTCAGAAGCCAGGTCAGCGGCTGTAATGCCTCTGACCTCAGCCATTTTTCTAACCGTTAGTGGAATCAGATAAGGCGAGTTAGGTCGACCCCGATATGGCTCTGGGGTTAGGAAAGGCGCATCGGTTTCCACCAAGATAAGTTCAATTGGCAACATGGCTAGTGCATCTCGGAGTTCTTGGTTCTTCTTGAAAGTAACGGTGCCAGAGAAGGATGCATACCAGCCATTCTCAATCAGAATCTCAGCTAAAGCTCTATCGCCACTAAAACAATGGAACACGGTTTTCTCGGGTGCACCAACTCTAAGTAATGTTTCAACAACTTCATCGTGAGCATCACGATCATGGATCTGTAATGCGATGTTGTTATCTTTAGCAATTTGGATGTGTCTTTCAAAAGAGTGGTGCTGCAAGAACTGAAGCTCTTTTTCTGTTCTGAAAAAATCAAGGCCAGTTTCACCAACGGCTCTAACCCTCGACTGTTTAGCCAGCTCCGCTATTTCATTTATCGCTAAATCAAGTTCAACGGTAGAACCAAATTCAGCAGCAACATTTGGATGCAGTGCAACCGCGGCTAGCAGTCTTGGTTCGATTGCCGCTATTTGAGCAGACCATCTAGAAGTTTCAACTGAACCACCAACCTGAACTCCACCGAGAACGCCAACCTGGTTGGATAGATCAAGATGTTCACGATAATCCATCGGATTTTCGCCATCAGCTATTTCAAGGTGAGTGTGATTATCGTAGGTGCCAACTTTTAACGGTTCTGGTAATTCTGGATAACTTAGATCCCTAGAGCCACCATCTTCAGATTTTCTATTTCTGACCCTGATGTAGTTTTCGCTAGGTTGATCCATCGGATTATTTCTCGGTTTCGATGCGAGGGAATAACACTTCCAACTCGGTTACTTTTGTTCCCTCAGGTAATTGACCCCATTGGCCAGCATCCTGCAATCTTTGCTCTGTGATATCTCCCAGTTGACCAGAAGTTAAAGCAGCCCACAATTTAGCTGTTGCCTTAGGTGTTATTGGCGATAACAGAACACTGAGCACTCGAAGACCCTCGCAGGCAACATACAAAACAGTTCCTAGTCGGTCACGGTTAGCTTCATCTTTAGCCAGCACCCAAGGCTCTTGAACTGTGATGTATGAATTGAGTTCATCAACCAGGGTCCATACAGCGGTGATTGCTTCGTTGATAGCAACCTCATCGATAGCTCGATCAGAATCCTGAACGGCCTTCTGAGCCACAAATATAACCTGGTCATCAGCTGCTGAATAGCTTTTCGGCTGTTGGATAACCCCATCAAAATATTTATTGACCATGGCTATGGTTCTTGAAGCCAAATTACCAAAACCATTAGCAAGCTCTGATTGGTATCTAGCCGAGAGGTCTTCCCAAGAGAACGAACCATCTGAACCAAAAGCAATGGCTTTCATGAAGTAATAGCGGAAAGCATCTGAGCCAAAGATATCTGTGATCTGAGTTGGTGCAATACCGGTGAGCTTAGATTTAGACATCTTCTCACCCCCAACTAGTAACCAGCCGTGACCAAAGATTTGCTTAGGCGGGCTTAGCTCCGCCGCCATCAACATCGCAGGCCAGATAACCGCGTGGAAACGCAAGATATCTTTACCAACAATCTGAACAGCAGCTGGCCAGTATTGTTCGAACTTAGCCTGGTCTTCACCGTAACCGATGGCGGTGATGTAATTCAGAAGTGCATCGAACCAAACGTAGGTGATGTGTGAATCATCCCAAGGAATATCGATTCCCCAATCGAACTTCTCTTTAGATCTTGAAATTGAAAGATCATCCAGTCCTCTAGAAACAAAAGAAATGACTTCGTTTCTAGCTGATTCCGGCTGAATAAAAGTTGGGTTTTGTTTGAAGAAATCTAGTAGTGGTTGCTGGAATTCTGAAAGTTTGAAGAAGTAGTTATTTTCTTCTAACTGCTCCACCGGCTTTGAGTGAACAGCGCAAACTTCCTGCCCAGCAAATTCGCCAGTGCCTTCAACTAGGTCACCTTTGTTCTTATACTCTTCACAACCAACACAGTATGCGCCTTTGAATGAGCCTTGGTAAATAAAACCGGTGTCATAAAGTTTCTGCATGAACTTTTGAACGTTCTTTTCGTGCCTTGGTTCAGTTGTTCGAATGAAGTCTTGGTTATCGATGTCTATGGTTTCTAGTAGTGGCAACCAGGAATCGTGAACTAACTTGTCTGTCCAGGCTTGAGGTGAAACATTGTTGGCCTGAGCAGTTCTTAGAATCTTCTCACCGTGTTCATCTGTTCCGGTAAGTAAGAAGGAGTCTTCACCACGGGCTCTGTGCCATCTGGCTAAAACATCGGCAGCCACCTCGGTATAGGCATGCCCGATGTGTGGGGCGTCGTTGACGTAGAAGATCGGTGTCGTGACATAAAACGATGGCTGGTTATTTGACATTAGTTCAATCTTATTTTGGGTCTCTAGATCTAGAGTCCAAGACTTCCTTATACAGTTCACTCTTCCCGACTCCGTGAGCACTTGCAACCTCTGCTACGGATTGTTTCAGTGATAAACCAGTGTTTCTAAGCTGTTCAACAGATTCGACTAGGTCAGCTAGGTTCACTTCTTCATTTCTAATAAAGCCGGCAATAACCAAGACCATTTCGCCTTTAGGCTCTATTTTTGACCATTCAACCAAAGACTCTAAGCTTCCCCGCTTAGTCTCTTCAAACTTTTTGGTTAGCTCCCTTGAAACGCTGGCCTGACGATCATTGCCAAATACTTTAGCTGCTGAGACTAGGCAGTCAGTTAGCCTGTGTGGAGATTCAAAGAACACCATAGTTCTGACTTCATTTGAGAGATCTTCAAAAGCTTTAGTTCGCTCACCAGCCTTACGAGGTAGAAAGCCTTCAAAGGTGAATCTGTCGGTTGGTAAACCAGATACTGATAGAGCAGCTAACACGGCTGAAGGACCAGGAATAACCGAAACAGCGATATCTGCTTCAATAGCAGCTCTGACTAAGACAAAGCCAGGATCTGAAATAGTTGGCATTCCGGCATCAGAAACCACCAAAACATCATTCTCAAGAGCAATATCAAGAATCTTTTTTACCCGATCTGCCTCATTGTGTTCATGCAGGCTAAACAGGGTGGCATTGAGTTTTATGCCTAAACCGTGGGCTAATTTGAGCAAAGTTCTAGTATCTTCGGCAGCAATGAACCTGGATTCGGTTAAAGCCTCGATCAATCTCGCTGAGGAGTCTGAGAGGTTGCCGATAGGTGTGGCGGCCAAAATGAGCATGCTCTATTCTCTCTCACTAGCATTTAGAGGTGGTAACACTTTTTAGATACAAACCCCAGTGGGATAGATACCTACCTCTAACGGTATTGGCTGTTGCCGCTTTCCTTAGGCTATTCAACCTTGCATATCCAGGGGTTTTAGTTTTTGATGAAACCTATTACGTCAAAGATGCATACTCCCTCATCCATCACGGAGTTGAACTTAGCTGGGGCTCTAAAGCAGATGCCAGTTTTGCGGCTGGTAATCCAACCGGGCTCACCAATGACCCTAGTTTTATAGTTCATCCACCTTTAGGTAAATGGCTTATCGGCTTAGGCATGTTGGTCTTTGGCAGCGGTAATCCTTTTGGTTGGCGCATCGCAGTTGCGCTATTAGGAATAGCTGCCGTTTGGCTGAGCATGAAGTGTGCTGAAATATTGTTTGGCTCTAAGCGTTGGGCAGCCATCGCAGGATTACTATTTGCAATTGATGGTGTTGCCGTGGTTCTTTCACGAACTGCACTGCTGGATCAGATTGTTGGCTTCTTTGTGATTCTGGCTTTCTATTTCCTGCTCAAAGATTTAAAAGCAAAACCAGACAAGCGTTTGTTCCGACCCTGGCTGTTACTAACCGCAGTTGCTCTTGGGTGCGCAACCGCAACTAAATGGTCTGGTTTATATTTCGTTGTTGCTTTCATTGGTTATATTGCTCTGGTTGATACCAACAGAAATTATCAACTGCATAAAAAACTTGAATTAGAAACCGAAGGCAAACTACCAAAGCAACTTTGGATATTGCCATCAGTCAAGAAAGCTATAAGAACTTTTTTTGCGGTAACAATTCCGACTTTAGTCATCTATGTTGCTAGCTGGACCGGCTGGTTCTTATCTTCAAATGGTTATGACCGTAACTGGGCTGAGCATAACAAGAGCGCGGGTTTAGTCAACTACCTACCTAAGTCACTGCAATCTTTTTGGCAGTATCACACTGAAATCTATAACTTCCATGCCAACCTGCACGCCAGCCATCCATACTCTGCTAACCCGCTGTCTTGGATCTTTATGCTTAGGCCAACCTCGTTCTTTTGGGCAGAACAACCTAAAGGTTGCTTGTTAGAGGTTTCTGGAACTACCTGCACATCGGCAATAACTGCACTGGGTAATCCTTTTATTTGGTGGGCAGCGATTCTGGCAGCTAGCGTCCTGATTGGTTCTTGGTTTAGGACTAGAGATAAAACCACAACATTGATTTTCCTAGGAATAATTGCCGGTTTTGTTCCTTGGTTATTCCTAATGGGCAGAACTGTTTTTGAGTTTTACGTGATTGCTTTTGAACCTTGGATCATCTTCATTTTGGTGGCCGGTCTCGTTGCCTGGAAAGAGAACAGTGAGCGGCCGGTTTTAGCAAGACGACTAATCCTTGGTTTTATCTGGCTTTGTGTTTTAGGTTCGGTTTTCTTCTATCCAATTTGGAGTGGAATGTGGGAAGGCTATGACTTCTGGAGGCTCCACATGTGGCTGCCTTCCTGGATTTAAGGGGTAGATAGGCTTATAGGTAGTGCGTACCTATATTGATCTGTTTAAAAGACCCGGAGTTGCCCAAGTTGTTTGGTCCCAGCTATTGGCTCGCTTTGCCATGGGCATGCAAACGATTACCTTCACCATCTTCTTGCAACAGGTTTTTCACAACTACACCGTGCCTGGTTTAGCCATTGCCGCCTCAACCGTTGGTGGAGCGCTTTCAGGGCCTATCCTGGGCCGTTGGATGGCAACTGTTGGGATCAGGCCAATAATCTTTGTGAGCACGATTCTGGCTCCGATTTGCATGTTGCTTATCGGGTTCTTCCCGATTTCCGAAGCCCTTGTGGTCTTCATGTCTTTGATGTTGGGGGTTTGCGTTCCACCAATTCAACCAGCAGCTAGAGCGGTATACCCAACTCTGGTTGAAACAGAATCACAAAGAAATACTTTGTATTCAATTGATGCAATCTTGCAGGAAATAATCTGGATTCTAGGTCCAGTACTGGCAACGCTTTTGATAGCTTTCACCAACACTCTGTTACCAATTATTGTGATGGCAGTAATCCAACTAGGTGGTGGCCTATGGTTTGTTTCGCTGAACAGAGTGCACAGCGCTCCTATCCCTCGCTCAACTAAACCGATGGGTTCAGTTTTGAAACAGAAGATCGTCGTATACATGATCGTGGTTAATCTGTTGTTTGTGGCTTCATTTGCAGCTTTAGAAATTGGAACAGTTGCAGCGGTTGGCCAAAAGCAGGCCGGTTTTGTTATTTGTATGCTTTCAATCGGTTCGGTTCTAGGTGGTCTAGCCTTTGGTCACCGAGTGAAGTCAGCTTCGGCACTGACTAAACAGTTGGCAATTGTTCTAATCGGTGATCTTCTGATTTTCTTCAACGCAACCTCACCGTTCTGGTTGGGTGCTTGCTTGTTCATCTCCGGAATCGGAGTTGCCACTGCCTTCGCAACTATGGGTGCAGTTATTGGCAAGGCAGTTCCACTAGATGACACCACCGAGGTCTATGGCTGGATTGGCTCAGGTCAAAACATCGGTTACGGTTTTGGAGCAGCGGTAGCGGGCATCGTTGTTGATCAACTCTCCAGCACCCACTCACTGGGGCTAGCAGCCAGCCTAGACTTCCTCGCCATGCTGGTGGCTTTTGCTGCTATTTCATTCACACCTAGTTTCCGATCACAGAAAGATAAGTAATGAGCGTTTTCGTTGTCACCTACACGTACGGTAATGACCCGATTGAACTAAACCAGATTCGACCAGATCATCGAGTTTGGCTAGCCCAACAGTTTGAAGCTAAAAGTCTGCTGGCTAGTGGCCCGATGGTTGATCGCCAGGCTGGCCTATTGATTTGGGAATCAAATTCGATTGAAGAACTAAACGCATTACTAGACCAGGACCCTTTTGAGATTGCCGGAATGATCGCCGAACGAACCATCGAAGAATGGAATCCAATCTTCGGTCCGTTTGGTAAATAGGAGTTTTAAATGAAGGTGCTTATTTCTGGTGCCAGTGGTCTCATTGGGACCGAATTACAAAAACAACTAATAGTGCAAGGTCACACTCCACTACTGCTGGTCAGACGACCTGCTAAAAACTCTACTGAGATTGAGTGGAACCCAATTAAGCATGAACTTGATTCTAAACAATTAGAGAGCATTGATGCGGTTGTGAATCTAGCTGGTGCAACCACCGGCAAACTGCCTTGGACTAAAAAATATAAATCAGAACTAATCTCTTCAAGACTTGATTCAACTAAGACAATTGTTGAAGCTATTGCTAAAACTAAAAACAAACCTAAGGTTCTAGTTAGCGGATCAGCATCAGGTTTTTATGGTGATCAAAAAGATGGTTTGCTTACTGAATCTTCACCTAAAGGATCTGGCTTCCTATCTGATCTTTCAGCCCAGTGGGAGCAGGAGGCGCTAAAGGCAACCGGTAACACTCGAGTTGTTCTAGTTAGAACCACCATGGTGTTCTCTCGAAAGCTTGGCGCTTTAGGGAGATTACTTCCACTCATTCGACTAGGTGTTGCTGGTTCATTGGGTAGTGGCAAACAGTGGTGGGCCTTTATCTCATTACCCGATGAGGCTAGAGCCATCATTCATCTAATCAACACCCCAACAGCTCATGGGGTTTATAACCTCACAGCACCGGAAGCTGCCACCTGCAAACAAATCATTAACGGCTTAGGGAAACAAATGCACCGACCAACCTTGATACCGATTCCTGGGTTCGCTTTGAAGTTAGCTTTTCGAGAAGGCGCTTCTGAGCTTTTACTTTGCAGTCAGAAGATGAGTGCTGAAAAATTACTAGCCACAGGTTTCGTGTTTGAACATCCAACCTTGAAATCGGCTTGCCAATGGGTTTGCTCTAAGTCTGAATAGAACGAATAAACCTAGATTGGCTAGCTGCAATCAAGAAAGCGCCTAGCCCACCAACAATCATTGGTATTGGTAAATCAATCTTGGCTAGAAAACCACCGATCAAACCAGCGATAGGCATAAGTCCCCAAACCAAGGTTCTTCTGGTGCCGTGAATTCGACCAAAGATTTCATTTGGAATCATGCCGTGATAAGTACTCATCAACAAAATGTTCCATTGGGCAATAAAGAAACCGTGGAACAGGCTGGCGGCCATATACCAATAAACATTGGGTGATACACCAGCCAACAAAAGCGATAACGAGGCCATCGGTAGAGCAATACTCAGCGCAGTACTGCGGCCTAATCTTTTAGACATCCGAGGTGAGGCAAAGGCCCCACCTAGAGCTCCGAAAGCTAAAGGCAGCATAACTAGTCCATAGTTGATTTCACTCACATGCAGGTGATCAAGAATAAATAGCACCAGGGTGGCAGTTCCCATAGCCGTGAAGAACCCAACCGCTCCGGTGGTCACTACTAGACGCAGCAAAACCTTATCGTTCCAGAGATAGCGCAAGCCCTCTTTGATTTCAACGCTCAGAGCAGGCCTCGGTGCCTTTATATCTATTTCGCCCTGCAATGCCTGTTTGCTAATTGAATAGACCAGGAATATGGCAACTAGATAGAGCACCGAGATGCCTAGGAAAGGAGAATACTTCAAAGCGGCAAACAGGATTGCACCCAGTGGAACACCGACGAAGCTCTGCATGACAGTATCGGCTATCTGCAGTCTCGAGTTACCGCGTTCCAGATCGCTGCCTTTCAATAAGGAAGGAATACTGGATTGGGTTGCGGTGTCATAGACCACCTCTGAAATACCAAAGATGAAAGTCAAAAGCATCAGAGCCCAAAGAGTCATCGTTCCAGCAATAAGCATTTGAGCAATGATGGCACCAATCAGAACTCTGGTTAGTTGAACCATCAGCATGACAACTCTTCGGTTGAGCCGATCCACTAAAGCGCCTAGAGGAATCGCAAAGAACAGCCAGGGCAATAACATCATGTTGGATTGGATGGAGATTAGGACTGTGTCTCGAGTTAGGGTTGCAGCCAACAGTGGAATGGCGGCTCCGGTCAAACCATCAGCAAATTTACTGAACATGGCTGCTGACCAAAGTTTGTTGAAAGTAGCGCCTAATGAAGGTTTGGCTTCAACGGCAGATTTCACAGGTAAAGACTAACGGTTAAAAGAAAGACCCCGATCTTTCGACCGGGGTCTAACTCGATAAAAAGAAATTACTTCTTCTTAGCTACAGTCTTACGAGCAGCTGCCTTCTTTGGAGCAGCTTTCTTAGCTACAACCTTCTTTGCAACAACCTTCTTTGCAACAGCCTTCTTAGGGGCAGCCTTCTTTGCAACAGTCTTCTTTGCAACAGCCTTCTTAGGGGCAGCCTTCTTTGCAACTGTCTTCTTAGCTACGACCTTCTTTGCAACAGCCTTCTTTGCAACAGGCTTCTTTGCAACAGTCTTCTTTGCAACAGCCTTCTTAGGTGCAGCCTTCTTTACTGTCTTCTTTGCAACTGCCTTCTTAGGTGCAGCCTTCTTTGCTACGGTCTTCTTTGCAACAGCCTTCTTTGCAGCAGGCTTCTTAGCCACTACCTTCTTTGCTGGTGCAGCCTTCTTTGCAGCAGGCTTCTTAGCCACTGCCTTCTTTGCTTTAGTTGTTGCCATTTTCGCTCCTTTGTTTACGGCCTTTGCGGCCTTAGCAGTGATCACAGGCGTTGCCTTTTTGACACCGTTTGCTGCTTTCACTACACCTTTATTTATTGCCTTTTCGGCTTTAGCAGTTACAACAGGAACAGATTTTTCAATCTTCTTCGCTGTTTTAACTACTGATTTTTTTGCATCTGATACAACGTCATCAATTTTGTCGTCTAATTTATCGACAGCTTTGTTAACGTCTTTAATGACTTCTTTCCCGGCTTTATTGCCAAGTTTTCTAAGGTCATCTAGTAATCCCATTTGTCAACTTTCCTAACTGAAGGGTCTATTTAAGATTAGTGGTGTTTATAAAGCGATTGGGTAAATAAATGCAACATTTTTTGCAACTATTTTTAATGATTTTTTAACCGTTTGAACGTCTTCTTTTAAGAATTTCATCAAGGCTCTCTGCCGAGACTTTTTCTTTTTCTTCACGAAGTTTTTCTATTGGGTGAACCTCTGCCCAGCTAACATTTTCTAAAGTTCCTAGTCGAGCTGAAAGAGGATCTGGAAGAGGACTAATAATTACCTTTTCAGCTGCTTTTTCTACTATTTTTTCGGTGATTGAACCAGCCTGAACCCCTGTAATTACGCGGTATCTAGGTAGATTTCTAGTTTTACGACTAACTGCAACTGTTTTTAGTGATCTTGCTTGTCTTTTTGCTCTTGGTTGACGGTCTTGTAATCCTTTTTGACCGGTTGGAGTTAGAAAACCTAACCATAAAACTGCGAGCACCACTAACACGATGCCGCCTGATCCGAGAAACTCCATACGTCAAGAGTATTTATCTTTGAGTGATGTGCCCGAGTGCTCTCGGCGTGTCTAATTTCGTAATTTTTTGTCGTAATCGTAAGAAATTTTAGGAACTTGACCTTTAATCCATCTTGCTAAGACGCCCTGGGGAACTTCCTCCTTGGTCAAAGCAAAACTGTAATGGTCACGCCAAGCATTACTGATGTGAATGTGCCCGCGCTTTAGACCTTCAAGTCTCAAACCCAACTTCTCAACAACACGTAGTGAAGCTTTATTCTCTGGACGAATATCTATTTCGATTCTGTGCAAACCGATAACATCAAACATATAATCCATGGCCATCGCAACAGCAGTTGGTGTGATTCCGTGACCGGCAACTTCAGGAATTAACCAGTAACCAATCACGCAGGACGAAACAGATCCATACAGAATGTTTGCAACATTGAGTTGCCCAACTAAATCACCTTTATAGATGATCACAAATGGAATGCCCTGTTGGTTATCTAACTGTCTAAGCAGTGATCTAACCTGTGCTTTGAAATCAAAAGATGTTGGTCCGTGCGGGTTAGTAGCTTCCCATGGTCTTAACCACTCACGATTACCCAGCACTAACTGTTCTAAGCGCTTAGCGTCTTTAGGCCGAACAACTCTTATGCCGATATCACCGTGGTTGAGTTCAAATAAATTGCTCATGCTGGCAAGATTAGTGGCATGAGCGAAATAGTTGCGGCTAAGCAGGCACTGCGCCAAGAAATTCTCAGCAAACGCAAACTTAAATCTGCTGTTAGCTTCACTGAAAATCTGCTGAAACTAGTTCAGGAACTCAAACCTGAAAGAGTTGCGATTTTTGTGTCTTTCGGAACAGAGCCAAATACCGAAGAATTCATCAAAAGCTGTTCTAGTCCTATTCTCATCCCAGTAACACATGCTGATCATTTGACCTGGCAAGAAATGCCGAATGGGAATGAAACTCAACTAGCTTCTGGTGACCTGTTGTTGATCCCTGCAATAGCAGTTGATCGAGAAGGCAATCGGTTAGGTAGGGGTAAAGGCTACTTTGATAAAGTCTTGGCTGCTCTGCCAGATGAGGTAAAGGTGTATGCGGTTACCTATGAATCAGAGTTCATTGAGAGCGTGCCAACTCAGTCACATGATGCCAAGGTTGATGGTCTGATTACCGAAGTGGCGATAAGGAACTTAAACTAGAGAGATGCCAACATACAGTTACAAATGCGTTGCCTGCGGGAATGCATTTGATATTCAACAGTCCATCAAGGATGAGCCGATGACTGTGTGTCCAAACTGTCAGGGTAAGCTCAACAAAGTTTTTGGCAAAGTGGGGGTCACTTTCAAGGGCTCGGGTTTCTATCGAACCGATTCCAATCCGCCTAAAACCGACTAGGACCAGTGGGGCGGTTTGTCTGCCTTCATCTGATCATCGTGGCTGACTGTTCTTTCGCCCCAGGCGGCATCGGTATCTTCAAAGACTCTGGCAACCGGAGCGGTATTGAGCATAGATGGAGTGATATCGACTCCGAGTCGAGCGGCGATGCGCTCGGCAACCGCCTGTGGGTCACTGAAGACTTCAAAAGAATAAACTCGCTGATAGCCCCAGCCAAGATTACGCAAAAGAGTTGGGCGCAACCTGATCCGCTCGGTGAGATTTAGGTTGGTATTACTCCAGTCTGGTTCAACAATCAAGTTCTGATTTCCGTAAGAGGCAACTAAGGGAATGCGCTCGCCAATGCCTTCAACCACTCTGATGCCAAAACGCTTAAGTCTTCTGGCCAAATCTCCGAGCATTGGATCTGAATCGAAGGTATCTGATTCAACCTGCTCGTTATAGATAGGTCTAAGCAGGTTTTCAAGATACTCGGCAGCCCCATCGGCTTTGAGTTCCGGAAGGTCATAAGCGCTGAAACAGCTCACGATAGTCATCCGGTATCTCGCGCTAACTAGCATGTTAGCCATCCAACGTTTCGCTTCAGGTTCGTTCAATAGCCCAAAGTGATTTAGCACCTTGCCGTTACTGGTTCGGCCAAAGCCAATGCTGAAAATGATCCGGTCAGCAAGGCGATGATTCAAATCAGCTAAAGTTGCTATCTCAAACTTCTCCCGACCATGTTTTTGGAAGAATTCCAGCAAATCCAGGTTGGCCTCTAAAGCTAGCTGCAATGCAACATGCAAATTCTCAACATGTTTGCCACTGGCACTAACCACCAAAAGTGACTCTTCTGGGGTTTGTCTCACATGGTCCAAAATCAGTTCAATCACCTTTTGAACCTCAGCTTCAGGTGACTCGGTTGAGGCTGATTTATTAGCATTCGATCTGGTATCGCCATCAACTATGACCAGTTCTAGTGCTGATTTACCATCAAACTCATTAGCGGTTGGTTCAACCTCTAATCGGCCCTGATAGAACTCTTTATTCAATAATTGGCCAAACAATTGGCCCTTTAACCTATATGAACGGCGAAGTTGTTCAACCCCATAAACCTCACGGATAACATCAAATGCACTCGGTGCTTCTGGTGCTTTAGCTTTCAAAGAAAGCTGCCATTCAACTTCGAAACCGCTAGGAACCGCAATCATTGGATCGCCCAAAGCAATGACCTGCTTGCCACGCATTAGACCGGAAAGATTCTCTGGGATGGTAGTTCCAGCAGCGTCCATGATGATGACTAAATCAAAGTTGCTTTCAGTTATCTCTTCAGAGATTTCATAAGGAGAACTTGAAATATGGTTGGCGACCAGCGGCCAGATGTTTTTGGCTTGGGCCAATAAAGGCATCTGGTTCACCTTCTGCTTTAACAGAAGTTTGAAGTTTTGAGCTTCTTTGAAATGAGTCTCAATAGCTTCATGCCAATTGCTACTGGTTCTAAACGAGATCTCTTTGCGAGTTTCATTTTGCACCTGTAAATCAGCTTTGACGAAGTCAGTTTCTAGTTGAGCTAAAACCTCAGGACTATATGAAGTGAACGAATTATCCCCAGAGAGCAGATACTCGAAGGCAGAAAGCCACCAGCATTGATCAAACTCGGCAACCAGTTCATCGTTTCTAGCTCCGTTTTTAGCCAGCGACCTGACCAGAGCGGTAAGGCCAAGTTCTGAAACTCTTCTACGTAAATCGTTTTTAGCCACCAGGTTATCTAACGGTGCAGTTTCTGTGGCGAGAGATCTGAGTGTGCTGGTTAGTTCAGCCAGTGGAAGTTCAATCAGGTTTTTGCGCTTAGGGTCAGGATCTAGATGTGAGTCCAGTTTTATCAGGTCTGCCATCAGTGATTGATAGATAACCTGGGTGTCATCAAGGCCCAGTGGAACTACCGGTCTGATTGGTTGTTGGCAAAGCTGACGCCACTGCTCTGATTGCTCTTCGATTTGTAATAGGGCGGTGTGTATATCTGTTACAGAAACACCGGCTCGAACATACTCTTTGGCATGTTTAGCTAGCGCTCTCCTAGTCTTACCAGACATAGAAGATTTCTCTTGCCTAGGGCTGGTAGCGGCGATGAGGTCGGTTAGTGGTCTATCGAAAACTTCTGGTTTGAATCTATCCAGGGTGTTTCTGATGTTGATTAGAAGTCTTAGATATTCACCCCAGGTTGAAACATTGTTTGCTTCAGGGAAATGCACCTGGTTAGCAAAGTCATCAAGTTTTTGACCCAGGTTAGGTAAAACATCATCGGCCAGTCTGGAGGCTAAGCCTAAAGTTCTTGGGACTTCGCTCACATCTTCGAATTGAGCATTGAACCATGGGCTTAGCTGATTCTGTTCGGAGAACTCACCAAGTTCAACTGCTTCGTGCAAGATGGCTAGGGCACTAGTTCTGTTTCTAGTTTCGAAAAGTGCAGGTCCGGTGATTCTGGCAGTGGTCTTAGGCGGCTTAGGTAAAGCACTGAGTTGGGCGAGTTCCTTTAGAGCATCTCCGATGCTAATTCCTAAAACAGTGTGTTTGCGTTCTAAAGAATCGTAGTAATTTTCTAAGGCTCTAACTGCCTGTTCTTTTCTTTCTAGAGCTGAAGCTAGATCTGCTGGCTCTGCTTTTTCGAATCTAGAGATAGCTGAAATCACATCGAGCCAAGGTGCGTAACTTCTAACCACCAAACCATATAGACCGATAGAAGCTAACCGGGCATTTAGTTCATTCAAAGTTTGTCTTCTAGGGGCTAGAACCAAAGCTCGCTTGCCGGAAGCGCAAAGTGCTCCAAGAATATTTGCAACAGTTTGGGTGTATCCAGCACCTGGCAAAGTTTCAACCGCAAAGCTCTCACCATTTAGCGCTCTTTCGATGATCTTGGTTTGTGGCTGATCGGCATCGGCTGCAATCAATGGAGCTCTTAGATTCTGTTTATTTGCAACAGGTGCTTGTCTTTGCGCTATCTGGTTTACCAACTGGTTTGGGCGATCAGGTAATTCATGCAACATCAAAGTTGGTGCAATAGTTGCATTAGTAAGCACTAGCGTTCTTTGAATTTCAAGTTCTGGAACTTCCCTGGTTACATCGGCTAAATAACTCAATAAAGTAATCGGAACCAAATCGGTTGATTCAACATATAACTTGATTATCTTTTGAACATTTAATGTAATGCCGAATTCTCTTTGCAAAGTCAAAATCAGTTCTGGATTCACAATCGGTTGATCAACCAGGCTCAGTTCAAAATCTGCACCCTTACGGATCAGTTCTGCTTCCCACAAAATTACCGGAGTTCTTAGATCTAAACCGCGGTGGCTGAAATCAACTGCCCCGGCTAATAGAAATAGTGAATCAACACCAAAGTTGGAAGCCAACCGTTCACTCTTGATCTTGATTCTTCTAGCTTCAGTGATGGCCTTGGAATAGGCAATTGGGTCTCTAACCAGATTGGCTAAAAGCCCACTGTGGCTTTTAGTGAAAAGTGATAGCCCGATCGAATGGGCTCGCTCTAAATCAACCAGCCCCAAAACCTCGGTATCTAGGTTAGTTAAAGGATTAGCCCCACCGATGCCGCGGATCTGCTCCAGCCATTGACGGTATTGCTCTTGGGCTAACTCTGGATTGTTCATTAGGCAACTAGCCTAACTTTGGAAGTTTTAAGTTCACTGCAGGCTCGGCAAAGATTCGGGTAAGTTTGAATTTGCTAGCCCTCGTAGCTCAGTGGATAGAGCATTGGTTTCCTAAACCATGTGCGGAAGTTCGATTCTTCTCGGGGGCACAGTTACGCAGCGTTAGATAGCGCTAAATACTCATTCCATTCGGGTTCTAACCGTTCAGCTCCTCTAACCAGCCAGGCGCCACCGGTTGGCATCTTTGGAGTGAAATCTAAAACCCAACCGATTTCATGCAGACTCTTATCACCTTTGATGTTGTTGCATCGCAAACAGCAAGCCACCAGATTGTCCCAACTGTCTGAGCCGCCTCTGGATTTAGGTTGAACATGGTCCACCGTGTTAGCTGTTCGCTTGCAATAGGCGCATCTAAAGCCATCTCTTCTGAGCACACCCCTTCTAGATAAAGGTATGTTCCGATTACCTGGCACTCGAACATATCTACTGAGCAAGATCACTGAAGGCAGTTCGTATTCGCCCCTGGCGCTATGCACCTTACGGTCAGCTGAACCTTCTAAGACCGTTGCCTTCTGATTCAAAACTAAAATGATCGCACGTTTGAAAGAGACCACACCGAGTGGCTCATACCCTGCATTTAGAACTAAAGTTCTCATTACTTTCCCTTTCGAAATCACCTGCACGGATTGCAGGTTTTCGTTTGAGTTAGCTACCTAGACAAATAAAAAACGCGCCACCATAACCGGTGACGCGTCAAGCATGCCAAATCTGACATGGACAAACTATATGAAGATATTGAAACTCGTGCTTGGAGGGCACAGGATTCATTTTCATGATCAATTTTCCTTATCAGGTTAGATAAATAACTTGCCAAAAGATTACGCCTGAAAAGAGCTTTTACGCAAATAACACACCGCTATAAATGGTTAAGAATTGGTGTTGATTTGGTTACTGAATAACTCGCATAATGTAGTAACTATCGGTGAAAATAGGAGCCAACTTGACCCGGTCCCCTGGGTGCGGGGCGTGATAGAACATTCCAGAACCGGCATAAATTCCCTCGTGACTTAGGTCATTCAAAATAACGATGTCACCCGGTCTGGCATCAACTCTGTGGATACGAACCAAATGTGGATCATGTGATTGAGCGATAACCGAGTGTGGCAGCAAAATACCAAACTCCGCAAAGACAAGACGGGTATAGCCCGAACAGTCCAGACCGGTTGGGAGCTCACCACCCATGATGTATGGAACACCAACCCATTTGGCTGAAACTTTCATAATGTCGTCTGGATTGAGGTTGGCATAAGTAGGGCTGGCCGCATAATCAATTGCGGTCAAACCCTTGTAGCCGACGTAATTATTTCTGTTATTCATCCGCTCAAGGTCAGCAGCATCCATCATGCCGAAGTTTCCTCGGTCATAGTTGGAAGCAGTTTCTCTAAGCAAAGCCAGGCTTTGAGCGTTATCGGTCATGCCACTGGTGAAACCCGAGGCTGCGGTTACCGCTGGTGAATATGCATAGGCCGGTAGGGCAACTGTGGCAATCACACCTGCTGTGAAAAGCATGACTACAGAAGTTTTGACCGGTTGACGCTTACGCCAAGGAAGCTTAGGGGTTGCCACCAAGACAGTGTTGATAGCAGTGAGTGGGTTGCTCGGTGGGTTAACGGCAAAATATTTGCGGTCAAGTTTGGCAGCCTTTTTTTGAGCGCGAATATCACGACGAGATTGGCGTCTTTTTTCGCTCTCTAAAACAGATCGACGGCTGCGCAGCTCGAAAGATTCCAAAAGGTTAATCTCGACGTCTGCGCGACGTCTACCCGAAGGCTTATTGCTCAAACTATTCCTCCTGAACCTTTATCGGAACTCGAGTTCCGGCTCGGTTGCGAAACTGTATTAGTCATACTCGCACCTAAATCTGGTCTGGCTGACCTAGGCTCTATGATTTTACCCCGAAACTTAGACTCAAACTCTCCCCTACACCCCCCACACACAGGCTTCTCTAAGCCATAAACCTATGTATTACAGGGCTTTTACGAAGATATGAGCTAGATCAAAGGCCGTTAAACTCACCGAGTGTTGGCTCTCCTGAGCTGTTATCTGAATCCCTTTTTGATCTTCTGAGGCTGTAATGATGGCGCTTGGAACAATTCCCGCTGCCTTTAGGTGAGCTAAAACATTCGGATAACCCTGAAGTGGTTCTGCAATCCGCATCAACCGCACCGGAACATCCAAAATCTCAATCAGTGGAATAACCGCTTCATCTTTAGCCGGCTTTGCTCCTAAAAGATCTAACCCAGGGATGGGATTACCAAATGGTGAAACACAGCTGTTGGGGATTAGTTCCAAAATCTTACGCTCCACCTGCTCGCTCATCACGTGCTCCCAGCGGCAGGCTTCTTCGTGAACCTGATGCCATTCCAAACCAATAATCTCAGCTAACAAAATCTCGGCTAACCGATGCTTGCGCATAACCTCAGTGGCCTTCTTACGACCTTCAACGGTCAGTTCTAAATGTCTATCTTCGGAGACCACAACGAACCCGTTTTTCTCCATCCGGGCAACTGTTTCAGATACGGTTGGGCTGGACTGGTCTAATCTTTCTGAGATGCGGGCACGCATAGGAACATGACCTTCTTCTTCGAGTTCCAGAATGGTTCGAAGATACATCTCGGTGGTGTCGATTAGATCGCTCATAAAGATAAGCCTAAATCTAGTTGGCTTTAGTCTCGGCTAAACTTTCAGAATGGTAGAGATAAATATCCCCCAAGATTTGCTTCCCCTCGATGGTCGTTTCGGCTGCGGACCGTCAAAGCTGCGTCCAGCCCAAATGGAAGCTTTCCTGAGCGCCGGTGCCAAACTGATGGGAACCTCCCACCGCCAAGCCCCAATCAAGAACTTGGTAAAAGAAGTTCAAGATGGCCTCATGAACCTTTTTGGCAACCCTGGCGGTTACGAGATTGTTCTAGGTAACGGTGGTTCAACTGCGTTCTGGGATGTTGCTGCATTCTCACTTGCCATCGGTTCTTCCCAAGCCCTAGTTCACGGTGAATTCGGTTCTAAGTTTGCTTCGGCTCTGAGTGCCCCCTGGCTTACTAAACCCGAGATTATTCAGGCTGAGCCAGGTTCAAGAAAAGAACTGGTAGCTAGAGCAGGAATCAAAACTTATGTCTATCCGCAGAATGAAACTTCGACCGGTGTGATCACACCGGTTCAGAGGCTATTAGGGGTTGACGAGGATGCCATCTTTATGACCGATGCAACCAGCGCTGCCGGTGGCATTGATTTTGATGCCAAGCAAACCGATGTTTACTATTTCGCACCACAGAAGAATTTCGCCAGCGACGGTGGTTTGTGGCTTGCTCTCATGTCTCCGAAAGCGATTGAACGAGCAGAACAGATTGCTGCCTCGGATCGATACATCCCTGAATTTCTTTCACTAAAGATAGCCATCGATAATTCAAGATTAAATCAAACCCTGAACACCCCTTCCGTTGCAACGCTGTTTCTTCTGAATGAACAGATCAAATGGATTGAATCAAACGGTGGGCTGGTTTGGGCAGATAAACAAACTAAGGCAGCTTCAAACCTTCTATATAGCTGGGCAGATTCAACCGATTATGTGTCAGCCTTTGTTGCTAACCCAGAATTCAGATCCCAGGTAGTTGTGACCATCGACTTCGATGAAAAAATTGATGCTGGAGAAATTGCCAAGACGCTAAGAGCAAACGGCATTGTTGATACTGACCCTTATAGGAAACTTGGTAAAAACCAGCTGCGAGTTGCGACCTTCACTTCGATAGATATCAGTGATGTTGAAAAACTCATTCAAAGTATTGAATATGTTGTTTCCAGGATGAACTAATGCGTTGGATTGCTAAAGATTCTGAACGTAAACCTGATCCGGCCCCAATTAAAGGAACTGCCCGTAAGGCTGTAATCTTCGGAATGATTGGTTTTGCTTTGATGTTCATTCTTGCAACTGTGTTCTATAACCAGATTGCATCGCCCCACAAAATCTGGTATCCATACACAGCTCTAGTTGGTTTGGTCCTTGGCGTCTTCGCCTTCTTCAAGGTTGGCGACCGCTAGGTCAGTTTCGCCGTCAACCGCATTGACTTCAGCATCTTCTTTAGCCTGCTTTTCAAGTTCTAATTGCAAAGCTTGATAGTCAGCTAAACGTTCAGCCCAAGGAATCCAGTTAGGTGCCAGCAGCGAATCTGTGCCTGGAATCATAACTACTTCAGACAGGGTTGGTTCCGTTGCTGGATCTAACTGAAAAACAGTTATTGCCCAGCGCCAACCAACGTAACCTTTTTGGTTAGCTTCGAAGAAATAGGTGTTTAGTCCTTCGCCCTCTTCTGTCAGTTCAATAAAAGCGCCCAACTCATTTGGCTTAGCCGCTGACTTAGCAGCCGCTTCAGCAAAGGCTTTAACATCAAACAAAGCTTTAACGGTCTTAGCCGGTTTGATTAGTTTGACGAATTTAGGAAGCTTCTTGACCCTAGCCATTAGCTGTGTATTTGATCGGCTAGTGTCCTAAGCAAACGAGCAAGCTTGTCTGCGGTAGCACCTTCTGGTAGTCGACCGTGTTCGATGCCAGGACGAATGTTATCTAGAGCTGCAATTAGGCCTTCAACCAAAATAACCAAATCTTCGTTCTTCATTCGAGTTGAAGCTCGCTGCTTCTTCTCTAAAGACTCAGGAACCTCAAGGATGCGCAAAGTCATCACCTGTGCTCCGCGCTTGGAGTCAACAATGCTGTATTCGATGCGAGTTCCAGGCTTAACATCAGTAATCCCGTCAGGCAGGTTGCTAACGTGAAGGAAGGCTTCAGTCCCCTCATCCGATTGCACAAAGCCGAAGCCTTTGACGGCATCAAAGAACTTTACGTGTCCAGTTGGCATAACTACCTCTTTCATTACTGCAGCCTTCATTTTACTTTAGGTTTGCAAGTATCCTAAAAGGATGGCTAATAAAGATAAAGATACGAGCACCCTGCAGAAAGCCCTAGCCTTCTGCTTCGTGGGCTCGGTTGGACTCAGTGTCCTAGCAGTTCTGGTCATTTTGCTGGCAGCATTCAGTAATAATGCTTGGATTCCTAACGGTTTAGGGCTTGTTCCCATGCTCGCGCTCCCCTTCGGTTTCTTATGTTTAGTGGGTCTTTTGATCCTCAGCTCTAGAGATAAGAAGAAAAACAAAAACTAATGTCTGAAGTCCTCCAGGTAGCCAAAGCACTAAGTCGCTCAACTGATCTTGAAATTGAGCGCATCATTGGCATCCGTTTAATGCCTTCATCAGCATTCAAGGACTTCTTCGATTTTGCTCAAGCTCTAGTAAAGCCACAAAATGTGAAAGGTGCTGTTGCTGGACTTACCAGTAACCAGATTGCGGCTTTCAATAACCTGCTAACTGGCAAATCAACTAAAGCTGATCTTGAGAGCTTAGAAGTCTTAGCCAAACTGTTCTTAGTTGAAAAGAAGATTGATGGAGCTAAAACTACTTTTCTTCCGCTAGAGACCGCCAAGACTATTTTCAAAGATTTGGTCAACCAAGAATTTAGGAACAGAGTTGGCGAGTTTAATTTAAGCCTCGAGACCCTTAATTCCAACCATGAACTAACCGATCCGCAAGCAGGCGTTGGTGCTTTTGAAACTGCCCAAGCGCTAACCGAATTGATTATTGAATTGGAACAACGTCTAGTTCCTGAAGTTGGTCGCGGTGGTGTTGGGCTTCCAGAACTAAAAAGACTAGCTAGCTTCTTAGGTAAAGATGTTGAGTATGCACGACGGTTATATTCTTTGGCTCAAATAGCCGGTTTGATTGTTTTGTATCAAAAACGTTGGCGAGTTGGCAGTAATTATCAGTTGTGGCTAAAAAGCACCCCAGCTGAACGTTGGTTACTCTTAGCCAACGCTTGGTTATTGTTACTGGGTCCTGAATCGGCTAAAGAACTATCTGAAGAAAAAGATCTATCCCAGGCCATGACTAAGACATTCCCTTTAGCTACTGAAGGCATCACCTCACACATGACCGACCTAATCAAATTAGCTGAACTTATTGGCCTGACCGCTGACGGTAAAACCACCAGTTGGTTTAAACCTATGATGTTAGCTCAGAGCCAAACGGCATTGAAACTTATTGAGAAACAAATACCTAAGACTCAAAATAAAATCATTGTCCAAGCCGACCTAACTGTTATCTCAACTGGGCCACTGGATACCCAAACCGAGATAAAGCTTCGTCGTTTTGTTGATATAGAGCGGATCGGGGTTGCCTCGAGCTACCGAATATCCCCACTGAGTTTGACTTACGGCATGGAAACTGGTTTGACCGAATTAGATATTAGAACAGCACTAACCAAACTTGCCGAAAACGATATTCCACAACCGGTGGATTATCTGCTCCGAGAAACAGCTTCACGGTTTGGCAGGCTAGTAATCAAAGCCAAAGACGGTGGCACCGTTGTGTTATCCAAGGACCGAATTCTTTTAGCCCAAATCGAAAGTGATTCTGAACTTCGAGCCTTGGCTCTCAAACAAATCTCGGAATCAGAACTGTTTACCCGATTTGATCCTGAGATGGTTTATTACCAACTCCGAGAAAGCAAATATCCAACCATTGCCCATGATGAAAATGGTCAAATCATTAGCTCTTGGTTTAGTCAACATTCAGAAGTTATACCTAAATCTCACTCGGTTAGAGAAGACATCGCTAGGTGGCGCGAACACGATAAGCGAATGGGTGAAGCTCCATTAGGCGATGACATCGTTAGACAGATTGAACTAGCCATCAAGAGCAAGAGCCTCATCAAGGTGACAGTGGTGGCCGATAAGGTCAAGCGTGAATTCAATTTGGCTCCAACCGGTTTAGCTAACGGAAGATTACGAGCCAAAGATAAGCAAGCTGACTGCGAAAGGGTTATCCCTGTGGCACTGATTACCTCGGTTACCATAGGCTAGAACGATGTCTGGCGGACCACTAATAGTTCAAAGCGATAAGACTGCCCTGCTTGAAGTTGATCACCCGCAGGCAGCCGATGCCCGTCACGACCTTGCTGTGTTTGCAGAATTAGAGCGAGCACCGGAGCATGTTCACACCTATCGAATTACAAAACTGGGTCTCTGGAATGCCAGAGCGGCTGGTCACGACTCCGGATTTGTGCTTGATGTTTTAGATAAATATGCAAAGTTCCCAGTTCCACCGAGCATACGGATAGACATCGAACAAACCATGTCCCGTTATGGGCGTCTAGTAATCCGCAAAAACGAAGCTGGTTACCTAGAACTACATTCCACTGAACCAGCTGTGCTGGTTGAAGTGACCAGGCAACGCAAGGTCAATGAACTACTTATTGATCGCATCGATGAAACAAGTTGGCAGATTGCCGAATGGGCACGTGGCCAGATCAAACAAGAATTGCTAAAGCTTGGTTGGCCAGCCGAAGACCTAGCCGGCTTTGCGCCAGGTAAGCCACACGAAATGAATCTAGTACTCGATACCTGGGATTTACGAAACTATCAGTCACAGGCAGTTGAACGATTCTGGGATGGGGGTTCCGGTGTTGTGGTTCTACCCTGCGGTGCCGGTAAAACTATTGTTGGTGCAGCCACTATGGCGGTAGCTAAAACTAATACATTGATTTTGGTAACCAACACTGTTTCGGCTAGACAGTGGAAACAAGAACTACTTAAAAGAACCACCCTTACTGAAGATGAGATTGGTGAGTACTCGGGTTCGGTGAAAGAAGTTGCACCGGTAACCATAGCTACCTATCAAATCTTGACTACTAAGCGTAAAGATATATATAGCCATCTGGCTTTATTGAATAATCATGATTGGGGTTTGATTATTTATGATGAGGTTCATTTGCTGCCTGCACCAATTTTTAAGATGACGGCTGATTTGCAAGCCAGAAGACGTTTAGGTTTAACGGCAACCTTAGTTCGTGAAGACGGTAAAGAAGGGGATGTCTTTTCTCTAATTGGACCAAAGCGTTTCGATGCGCCTTGGAAAGAAATCGAGGAACAGGGATACATCGCTCCAGCAAACTGTTATGAAGTAAGAATTGATCTACCTGAAGTTGATCACCTAGAGTATGCGATTTCTAGCAATGAAGATAAATACCGTTTAGCCGCTACTTCACCAAGCAAGATTCCGGTGATTCAGCGATTGCTCCAAAAACATGCTGGTGAACCAACTTTGATCATTGGACAATATTTAGACCAGCTTCATGCCGTTGCCGACGCTCTTAAAGCAGATCTGATTACCGGGGACACGCAGGTGAACCAGCGTGAGAAACTTTTTGCCGATTTTAGAGCAGGACGAGTTAGCGTTTTAGTCGTTTCTAAGGTGGCCAACTTCTCAGTGGATCTTCCTGAAGCTTCTTTGGCGATACAAATCTCTGGGTCTTTTGGCTCTAGACAAGAAGAGGCCCAACGGCTCGGTCGGTTGCTCAGGCCTAAGGCCGATGGTCGTTCGGCTAGCTTTTATACCCTGATTGCCAGAGATACCGTGGATCAAGACTTTGCCCAGAATAGGCAGCGTTTCCTTGCTGAGCAGGGTTATGCCTACGAAATCCTTGACGCAGACGAACTCTGACTCACAGTATTTTCACAGGGTATATTCAGGTTTATTGTAGTGATGCCTGACAGATTAGAGCCATGAAGAACCCACGCGTACTAATAGTTGATGATGAAAAGAACATCAGAGATTTACTTGAAGCCGGCCTAAAGTTTGCTGGCTTCAGCGTTTACTCTGTTGGCACCGGAACCGAGGCGGTGGCTGTTGCTGAAAAAGCTAAGCCAGACATCCTGGTTCTCGATGTGATGTTGCCAGACCAATCAGGTTTCAGTGTCACCAAAAAACTCAGATCTATGCAGATTGATATCCCGGTGTTGTTCCTCAGTGCTCGTGATGACGGTGCCGATAAGGTAACCGGTCTAACTGTTGGTGGAGATGATTACATGACCAAGCCTTTTTCTATTGATGAGGTGATTGCCAGAATTCACGCAATTCTTAGAAGGACCAATAGGCAAGAAACCGAAGACAGCATTCTTGAAGTTGGGGAAATCAAAATCAACCAGGATGCACACGAAGTTTTTGTGAACGGTACTGAGATTGAACTATCCCCTACCGAATATAAGCTGCTTAGATTCTTGATGTCTAACCCGAACCGGGTTATGAGTAAAGATCAGATTTTGGATCACGTTTGGGAATATGACTTCAACGGTGAACAGGGAATTGTTGAAAGCTATGTTTCATACCTGCGTAAAAAGATTGATCCATTGAGTAAAAACTCACTGATTCAAACTAAGCGTGGGGTTGGCTATATGTTTAGAACTTTCAAAGAGGACTAAATGTCAGAGACAACCAAGCAGCTAAAAAAAGAAAATAAATCTGCAGGAATTTGGTCAAAGATTTCTTTACGAACCAGACTTACTTTTATTTCAGTCGGAATCATCGGCTTATTGCTTGGAGTTAGCGTCACCGGTACGGTTGCTTTACTAAAGACCTACCTGCAACAAAACACAGACACGTTACTAATTCAAACTGCTGCGACTTTAGCCCTAGAAGATCCAATAACTGTTGAAGATCGATTGGCTACCGAAGCAATTACTCTTCCTGCTTTACCTAGCGATTACTACATCGCCTTCTTGGACCCTCAGGGTTCGCTTTATCTTGGTTTAGTTTCTGCAGCCAGACAAAAGCATGAAATTCCTAACTTGTCTGAATTTAATCTAATCTCAGTCAAGGCCACCCATGGCATCCCCTTCACAGCGACTATCAACCAAGGTTCAACTAGCCAGCTCTTTCAGTGGCGCTTAGTTGCTGTTCCAACTGAGGATTTGGCCGGCTCTGTGGTTATCGGTATCCCAATGAATCAGAACGATGCCATCATCAGTCGTTATCGTGTCATTGGCTTTGGCTTTAGCGGGTTATTGCTACTAATTAGCGGTCTAGCCCTGTGGCTGACCATCTCATCGGCTCTAAGACCCCTGCGTGAGGTCTCTGTAGCCGCCAATGCGGTGAGAAGCGGAGCTTTTGATCGCCGGTTACCTGAAATTGCAGGCAAAACTGAGATAGCTAAATTGAATAACTCTCTGAATGAGATGTTGGGTTCAATTGAGGGTTCCATTAATTCTCGCAACCAAACACTAGAACGCATGAAGCAATTCGTGGCTGACGCTAGCCATGAATTAAGAACCCCTCTGGTAACCCTGAGAGGTTACGCCGAGCTGTATCGCAAAGGTGCATTTAAATCTAAAGCCCAGGTCGACGATGCAATGTTGCGCATCGAAAGCGAAGCCATCCGTATGTCTTCTTTGGTTGAATCGCTCTTGGCCTTAGCCAGATTAGATAACGATGCCAAGTTGGTCATGAAAAAATCCGACTTAGGCAATATCGCCGATCAGGTTATCGCCAACATTAGAGCAGGTCACCCAACAGTTGATATCAGTTTGACTGATTTAGAAGGTAACAAATTAGCCGGCGAATTCATTGCAAAATTTGATGAATCTGCTATTCGTCAAATACTTACCAATCTTCTAAACAACGCCTACACCTTCGCAGGGGAAAAGCCAATCAGAGTTGCCCTTGGATCTACGCAGTCTAATACTGTGATTGAAGTAGTTGACTCTGGTGAAGGTATTCCTAAACAACTTAGGGCTAAAATCTTTGAACGTTTCTATCGCAGTGATAGCTCGCGTAACCGTGATACCGGTGGTTCCGGTCTTGGTTTGGCTATTGCTAAAGGCTTGGTTGAAGGTCACGGTGGAAAAATTGTTGTTGACCAAACTGTTGGCGGCGGAGCGACTTTCAGAATTACTATTCCTAACAGCTAATAGTTTCTATAAGTTACTAACAGTTTTTTATGAGCTTCACTTAACTAGCTCCTGGTGTTATGAAATTGGTTACCGAAGGAGGTAACAATGACACAGATACAAGTTGATAGCGAACAGGTTCTAGCCGCTAATTCACAAATCCAAGCAACCATAGCCAAAGTTCAATCCGAAGTCGATGGTTTACATTCTCAACTGTTGAGATTAGAAGAAGTTTGGCGTGGATCGGCAGCTAGCAGTTTTCAAGAGCTAGTGGCCAGATGGAAACTAACTGCAACAACTGTTGATAACCAGTTGGGTGAACTGGGTAATGCTTTGCGCTTAGCTGCATCTCAATACAGCGAAATCGAAGCCGCCAACCAAAGACTCTTCATGAGTTAGAAGCAATTCCTTGTTTAAAGGTTAAAGGGGTGGAACTAATAAAAGTTCCACCCCTTTTTAGCCGGAGCGTTTACTGGCTAAGTTTTAGTAGTCCATTCCTCCGCCACCAGGCATCTGTGGTGCCTGAGGTTCAGGCTTGTCTGCAACAACAGCCTCGGTAGTTAGGAATAGACCTGCAATAGAGGCTGCGTTCTGAAGTGCTGAACGAGTTACCTTTACTGGGTCGTTGATACCGGCGGCTAGCATGTCAACATACTCTCCGGTAGCGGCATTTAGACCATGGCCGGCAGGCAGGTTGGCAACCTTCTCAGCAACCACACCTGGCTCGAGGCCAGCGTTTAGAGCAATCTGCTTCAAAGGAGCTGAGATAGCAACCCGAACGATGTTTGCTCCAGTTGCCTCATCACCAACAAGCTTGAGAGTCTTGAAGGCAGCAATTCCTGCCTGAATTAGAGCAACACCACCACCGGCGACGATACCTTCTTCAACAGCTGCCTTGGCGTTACGAACAGCATCTTCGATGCGGTGCTTACGCTCTTTCAATTCAACTTCGGTAGCAGCACCGGCACGAATAACAGCAACACCACCGGCTAGCTTGGCTAGACGCTCCTGAAGCTTCTCGCGGTCATAGTCACTGTCTGTGTTGGTGATTTCACGACGGATCTGCTCAACGCGACCAGCAATCTGCTCTTTATCTCCAGAACCATCAACGATGGTGGTCTCATCCTTAGTGATGACAACCTTACGAGCACTTCCAAGCATCTCTAGAGTTGCATTCTCAACCTTTAGACCTAGTTCTTCAGTGATAACTGTTGCACCGGTCAAGATTGCGATGTCTTGCAACATAGCCTTACGGCGGTCACCGAAACCAGGAGCCTTAACAGCAACTGACTTGAAGTTGCCACGCATCTTGTTCAAAACAAGAGTCGCAAGAGCCTGGCCCTCAACATCTTCAGCAATGATCAAAAGTGGCTTGCCCGACTGAACCATCTTCTCAACAACTGGAAGGATGTCTCCAACCTGGGAAATCTTTGAGTTGGCAATCAAAATAAGTGGGTCTTCAAGAATTGCTTCTTGACGCTCTGGATCAGTTACGAATAGACCTGAGATATATCCCTTGTCAAAACGCATACCGTCGGTTAGCTCAAGGTTAATTCCAAAAGCATTACCTTCTTCAACTGTGACCACACCTTCATTACCAACCTTGTCGATAGCGTCAGCGATGATCTCACCAATAACGGTGTCACCGGCAGAGATAGAAGCAGTAGCTGCAATCTGCTCTTTAGATGAAACAGGCTTAGCCTGCTTGAACAGTTCGGCGATAACAGCTTCAACAGCTTTCTCAATACCGCGCTTCAAACTGATTGGATCAGCACCAGCGGCTACGTTACGCAAGCCTTCTTTAACAAGTGCTTGAGCTAGAACAGTTGCAGTTGTTGTTCCGTCACCGGCAACATCATCAGTCTTCTTCGCAACTTCTTTAACCAGTTCGGCACCGATGCGCTCAAACGGATCATCTAGTTCGATTTCTTTAGCAATAGAAACACCATCGTTGGTGATAGTTGGAGCACCGTACTTCTTTTCAAGAACGACATTGCGACCACGTGGGCCAAGGGTGACCTTCACAGTGTCAGCAAGGATGTTCAAGCCCCGCTCAAGACCACGACGTGCCTCTTCGTTAAAGCTAATTATTTTTGCCATGTTGGGTTACGCCCTCCTGGACGATCAAAGTGATTAGTTAGCACTCGCGTATTGAGAGTGCTAATCCATTTTGGCACTCTAACCGGCAGAGTGCAAGTTTGGAGCTTAAAGACAAAGACCACCCTTGCGGGTGGTCAAGCCTTATTAAATTTACTTAGATAACGAAGACGTTGTCAGCCTGTGGGCCTTTGTCGCCGTTCTTCACTTCAAACTCAACGCGCTGGTTCTCTTTAAGTTCCTTGTAGCCCTCAGACTGAATAGCTGAGAAGTGTACGAATACGTCTGCTCCACCATCCTGAGTGATAAAGCCGAAACCCTTTTCAGAGTTGAACCACTTTACGGTTCCTTGTGCCATTTGATGCTCCTATAACTTTTATTTCAGATCCGGTACTTCCTTCACTGCAGCCCCAACCCATGATTACTCAGGGAAGCGATTTCGAGTGTTGTAGCAAACGAATCTTTGAACCTTGTTTAGTCTAGGACGAAAAGCGGGTATCTGTTCCTAAAATTTCTAGTACTATAACAGGACTGTTATAGAGCAGTTTTAGCCGTTTGGCGGCGTATAGCCAGCTCCGAGGCGGACTTCGATTGGATATTTGGCTTTTGGGGTCAAAATAATCTTCATATTTCCAACCAATTTCACTATTTTCTTGGCCAGTGCACGGTATGACTCGTCTTGGATGTGAATTGCTGAAGCTGGCAAAGTTAGGTCTAAATACCTGCTGTATGGAACAACCAGCCCAGAATCCAGCAAGATCTGCCCGATGCTGGCACCATATTTTCTAGTCCCGGTTCCATCCATAACAGTAATTGGGATACTCAGATCTACTCCATTGACAATGTGATGGGTTGGTTGCGGATTAGCGCTCTGCGCTGCAACATATTGCAAACCAAAGTAACCGCCGGTGCTTAACAAAACCGAAGCAAGGCTTAACCAAGCTAATTCGATCCAACGATCTTTAGCTGTTTTACGTGCACGGTGACGGCCAACATGCTCATAGTCTGCATCGAGCAGGTCTAAAGCATCCTGTGCTTTGTCCTTGGCCATCTGTGTCTCCTTAGCTAACTGTTCTATATTAGATACCTAACCTGTGAAAAATCTGGAGAAGCCAAAAATGACCGAACGTAAAGTCGAAAAAACCGAAGAACAGTGGAAAGAAGAGTTAACTGAGGTCGAATTCCACGTGCTCAGGGAAGCCGGGACCGAAAGAGCCTTTACCGGTGAACTCCTAGATGAAGACCGAGTTGGGACCTTCTTCTGTCGAGGTTGTGGGGCAGAGCTTTTCACAAGTGTCTCAAAGTTTGACTCTCACTGCGGATGGCCTAGTTTCTATGAACCTAAAGAAGATCATGCGGTTGAGCTTAGAGAAGACAATTCTCACGGCATGAAAAGAACCGAAGTTGTTTGTAAGGCTTGTGGTTCACATCTAGGTCACGTTTTCGAAGATGCACCACAAACACCAACCGGTGATCGGTACTGCATCAACTCAGTGAGCATCACTTTCAAAGCCGCCGAATAAGTAACTAATAAAGAAAGCTAGGAATAATGTCTGAATTCAGTAAAGCCAAGTTCAAAAAGAAACTAAAGAAAAAGATCAAAAAGAACATTATCAACAACAAGAACTTCACCATCAAAACCCGAAGCTCTATCTATTTCGTTGGTGCAATCGGCGCAGCTATCTACTACATTTCAACGGCAACCGATTTCTGGATGGGTGTTTTAGGACTCTTGAAGGCTTGCGTGTGGCCAGCATTCTTGGTTTTTGCAGCACTAAAAGGTTTAGGGAACTAAATCCCCTTAAAGCTAAAGACCTCCTCAAGGGAGGTCTTTTGTTTTGGAGCCGACCAGGGGACTCGAACCCCTAACCCTCGCATTACAAGTGCGATGCGCTACCAATTGCGCCAGGTCGGCTTGGACTTACGTCCGAGAAAAAGTTTAGCGGTTTACGTGGCTCAGAGTTGCTGATAGAGATAAAAAGACCGGCCCTAAAGGACCGGCCTTTCTATTTAGATCTAACTACTTCTTAGCTGTGTAGTGAACAGTGATCGGTGCAGAAGT
>Ga0114964_10000259_pt1 | contig 40618 bp, 61 predicted proteins | sample C_131016_MF_Meta_FD_92638 | JGI IMG/M metagenome (GOLD analysis project Ga0114964, IMG submission 92638) | Freshwater microbial communities from Lake Croche, Canada to study carbon cycling - C_131016_MF_MetaG | ecosystem: Environmental > Aquatic > Freshwater > Lake | place: Lake Croche, Canada... | reverse complement strand
CCAGTTATCCGTGGCCAGTATGAGAATCGCAACTCTGAGCGTATGCTTGAAGTATTCCGCTATGTCAACAAGGAAGAAGTTATTCTCTTTGTTCCAGAGCGTAAGAACCTTGTCCTTGACCGTTCAAAGAACTTCATCGGTGAGATTCCAGTAGTTATTGCAGTACGCCCAGGAATTGACTCAGATGAGCACCAACGTGGTCAGTTCGATGACATCATGTGGGTACAAGTTGCTCGCTCACGTTTTGCTACACTTCAATTGGAAGCAGCACAGAAATCTGTACAGGCTCCATTTGCACTTCCTTCAGATGTTAACGTACTTGAAATTGGACCAGACGCAACTATCCGTTCTGCTAATCCAGAAAAGATTCGTCGCGTTGGTCTTGATATTCCTAGCGGTATCTTCCAAGAGTCAGCACTTCTTGACCAGGAACTACGCGTAGGCTCACGTTACCCACAAGGCCGTCTAGGTCAGCAGTCAGGTTCTATTGTAACTGGCCGTGGTGTAGAAGCACTCATGGGTGGATTCGATACACAGGTTAAAACAGCACAGGCTGTATTTGCTGAAGCATTCCGTCACGTCATGCGTATCTGCTTTATGATGGACGAAAAAGTATTTGGTAATGTTGAGAAGGAAGTACGCGGTGTTAACGCTGGTGCTCCTTACGAAATCAACTACACCCCAGCAAAAGATATTGCTGGAGACTATTGGTGCGATGTTACATATGGCCTTATGGCAGGACTTGACCCAAACCGTGCACTTGTCTTTGGACTACAAGCACGTGGTGACAAGTTAATCTCACGTGACTTCCTGCGTCGTCAGATGCCATGGGAAATGAACGTCACCATGGAAGAAGAGAAAGTAGAAGTAGAAGAATTAAGAGATGCGCTTATCCAAGCAGTAGCAGGATACGCACAAGCATTACCAGCAATGGTTGCACAGGGACAAGACCCATCAAAGATTCTGTCATCAATGGCAATGATTATTAATGGACGTCAAGCAGGGCAGGCTATCGAAGATACTATCTCCGCAGCCTTTGCTCCTGAACCAGTTTCCCCAGAAGTTGCAGCCGCTGGTGAGGCACAAGGTGCCCCAGGACAGGTTCCTTCTGGGGGTCCTAGTGGTGCTCCTGGTCAATTACCTCCAGGACTAGAAGCATCTGGACGTATGCAAGGTGTAGCGCCAGGTCAAGAAGGTATGGCTCCTGGCGGACGCCCATCACTGCAAACATTACTTGCAGGTATTTCATCTTCTGGCGCCGCGCAGATGTCTGCGGGTCTTGTCAGAAAGCAACCAATCTAACGCGTTTTGGTTGTCAAACAAAAACCTATAGGAGAAAAACAATGGCAAAAGTAGCCCCAATGACAAAGGCAAACCTTACAACTAAGGTTCCTTCACCAGCAAACCAAGGTGGACACGGTTCATCTGACGCAACAACACAGAAGACAAAGATTCAGCCAAAGCGTGGCCCAGAGGCTACAGGCGATTCAACAATTCTTTACACAGCGCAGCCAGCAGGCACAAAGGGTACTAACCCAGGCGCTAAGTAAAAATGGAATTTGACGACGAGGGCAAGGCACCAACGCGGGTAACTAAGTTCGATGTCTTTGCTCTCGTTGTTGAAGCCGTAAGAGATTTATTAATTAGCATTGCTGACACGCTTTCAGTAGCAAGTCAAATGCTACAAACACAAGCAAATTTCGTGGAAGAAAAAGAAACCTTTCACGAGTATGCCGCGAGAACCATTGAGACATTACAAGAGGGAGAATAATCGTGCCACAGGCAAATAAGCCATCAGCGACACCATCACTCCCAGGTGCCAAGAGCACACGAACCGATGGCGGACCAGCATCAAAGCAAGCAATCCGTTATGCAGCGGGAGAACCAGGCGCAGAAGACTTTGTAAATTTACAACGTCAAGCACCTTTGTCAAAGACACAAGGAGTAAAAGCAATGCCTGCATCTCAAATTGAAGCAGCAGTATCGCAAGATATGGGACAGCCACAACAGGCTATGCCAGCACAGGGTCCACAGGCTATTCCTCTGGACGCACCTTCACAATACCCAGGACAGCCAGTAACTCATGGTGCAGCAGCAGGTCCAGGAGCAGGACCAGAATCATTGATTCTCCCTAAGCCAATGGATACACGTCAGCAAGAAGTTAATACTTTGATTGCTCGTTATCTTCCAGACTTACAAGCAGCAGTAAACATTCCTGGTGTACCTGATTCATACAGAAGGTTCGTTAGTTATTTAACTAAGCAGGCACAATGAATCAGTGGGTACCTGGTACAATTTTCGATAACATTGACAAGTTTGCAAATAGTTTAGGCTATGAGAATGCCGCTATTGCGCTTCCCCTTGCAATGGTTCCTTGGCAATCAACAGATGATAGAGACGCGTTTATCCGCGCTCTCACTGATGCCGACCCTAAAGGTGGCGACGGTAATTTGCTTTCTAACATTATGACGAAGGGTGGAACTAAGTAGTGTCACTCTTTGACGGTTTTATCAACACGATTAAAGATGTTGTCGGCGGAGTTCTTGGTGGAGTAGTTCAGGGTGGTGCAGGAATTGCATCACAGCAGGCTGCTGGTCCACAAGCACAAGCCGCTGTACCTGCATTGCAGGCTGCAACTCAGCATGCCCTTGCAACATCTGGCGTAAAGCCAGTAGGTCAAGCATCTACAGACCTTTTACTCAAGGCTTCTGAGCCTGTCAACAAGGTTATATCTACAGTTGTAAATCGTCCAGTGGCTACAGTTGGCCTACTTACAGACCCAAGCAGCCCGCTATATACAAGCGAGCAGTATGGTCAAGGATTTCAGTTTTCAGATATTGCTAAAGCGTATGACCGCTCAGCAAAGGTATCGCCTTTTCAGGCAATGACAAAGAGCAGCATCTTCCAAGATTCACCATTTGGAATGCTCTCAGATAGACTTCTCAAAGAAGGCGGAGTTAATCTCCAGAAAGTAAACCTTTGGGACAACAAAGATATTGAAAAGAACTTTATTGAAAACCCAGCAGGTAAATGGTTTACAGGTTTAGGCGATTTCGTTCTTAGCAATGTGGCCCTTGGTGGCGTTACTGGCCTTGCAAAGGGTGCACTTGGTGCAGGACTTAAGGCTACAAACCTTACGACATCAATTACATCTGAAGCAGATTTGGCTAAGATGGATGCGCTTGCAGATGCGCACATCACACATCTTAACACCAAAGCGCAGATGGGCACACCTACAGTATTCGGTGCTGATGTCCAGCAACTTGCTGAGACTAAGGACATGAACCTTATTGTAGATAAGGTACGTGACTATAGCAATAACGAAAGACTTCCTGGGCTTATTCAGAAGGCTACAAACCCAAGCGTTGTCAAGGACTTGCTTCTTGCCGATAAAGGTTACATGCCAGCACTTGAGCGCCTAGGCACTACTGCTCCTGCAGATTTGTGGGAATTGCACGACATGAACTCTTTCATCAAGGGTAATGTTGCAGCAACTGGCGTAATGCCAACATTTGAAGGCGATGCATTAAGCCGTACACTTGCTGCGTTTGACCAGGCTATTTCAGAAAGCCCTGCACACAAAGAGATTTACGATGCATTCCTTACACCAGAAGGTGACGTCAAGGCACTTGGTAATGCTTACAAGCCAGTTGACCCTAAGTTCTTTGCAGAGACTATCGGCAATGTACGTACTCGTGTAGATGCAGTTAAGGCTGCAGCAACTACACGTGAATTCGGTGATGTTGGCGGAGCAACAGAACACTTACTTGGTGGTGGGCTCAATCGTCCAGTAACTGCACTTGTACGCTTTATTGGAACACAAAAGCCTCGTGGATATATCACCTTTTCAGGTGCACGTCCATGGGATGGTGTGGACGAAATCCACTCAATGTTTGATGACATTCGTATGTTTACCCGTGGTGAAACTCCAATCACTACTGGGTATGAAGAAGTTGCTGGTGCATTAAACCCAATTAAAACTACAGCCGCAGACTACCGCAACAAGGTAGTTCAAGACTTTATGAACGCACAAACACCTAGCGAGAAGGCTGCAGTAATTGATGAACTTGACCAGCGTATTGGCCATGATATTGCCCGTACCCTCGGTATTACAAACAAGGCTGAAATTGATAACTTCGTCACAACAGCACGCAATATCCTCAATACTTCACATACTGCGCTAAGCCGTGATGGGTTTGCCTTTGATGCTGCAGGACGTCGTATCATCGTAGACCCACAGACACAACGTCAGTTGGCTGATTCAGTAGCAATGCTTCCATGGGGAAAGATTGAACGCGACATGCGTGCAATGGTTAAGACATTTGGTGCCATTACAGAGTCAACTCCTGGTGTAGCACACAGCGCATTTGAAGGACTTAACAAGATATTCTCCTTAAGCGTACTTGGCCGTCCTGCTTATATTCCAAAGAACTCTATGGCTGAGCCTTTGATTAGCGCATTCTTGTCCATGGGCCATGACTACATGGAAGGTTCTGTTGGTACAACAGCATCTAACTTTATCAAGAATAATACTAATCGTATTCTTTCTGGCGTAACTAAGATTGCTGACCGCAGCAAGATTAAGAATGTCAACGAAGTTGTTAGCAACAAGATGAATAAACTCAATGAGGCTATTCAGTATCGTGATACTGCATATGCTGAATATGAGAATGCTTTCAACACAGACAGCCTCTCCCCTGCAGCAAAGCGTGAACATCTTGATACTATCAAGTCTAACCTTCGTGAAGCACAGGCACTCGTAGGGCGCCTTGAAGCAGAAACAGACGTGGCAGTTAAGCCATATGGTAAGTTGGATAATATCCCTTCTGTCTATTCGCTTAATCGTCGTATCGAATTCTTAAACAAGAATGCTGCAGTTGCTGGCAAGTACGGCTCAGATATTGCATCTGCTAAGTTGCTTCTTCAGAAGGCAATTGGAAATATCCATACTCTTTCTCCAGATATTATGGAGCGCAACAACGCCCTTGAGAAGGCTTGGAAAGTCATTGACAACATTGTTGAAGACAGCAAGTTAGCAACCAAGGAACAAGCAGAAATTCTTGCCCGTCGTGAAGGTTACAAGCAGCGTTTCTACGGTACAAAGGAGCCACACCTTATCAAGGTTGGCGACCAACAGATGCCAGTGGAATCCTTGTTTGACCAGAACAAGTTTGGCGATGCACTCCGTAGTGAGTTTTCTAACGAAGATACACAGGAACTCAACTTCTTATCTGAACTTCGTACTGGCTCAAAGGCTGGATTACTTGCACGCAAGGGTCCAACTGGTATTGTAGATATTAATGACCCAGTGTACTTTGAGGAACTAGCATACGTTGTCAACCGCCAGATGCGTGGTGACTTACTCGTAGATAGAGTCCTTGAAGGTCAGTCTCCACAGCAAATCATGGAATGGGCTAAGACAAAGGAAGGCGTAGAGTACCTACGTCAGTTTGGCCTTGAGTCTCCTGGAGACATGACATCTATCATTCAGGATAGAATTAACTTTGTTAAGCGTTACCTTCCAGATGATGCTGCTCGTGCATATGCACTTAAGAATACAGTTACATCTGTTGGGCTACAAAAGTTCCTTGCTGACAAACTAGATATTCTTTCTCCAATCCACCCATTGGATATTGATTATGGTACAGCGGCAACTCTTGGCAAGACTCAGATTGCTATGGAACGTGCACAAGATTTGATGAATGCTGGCTGGAAGAAGTTGGCTAGTGCAGAAAACCCATACCGTTGGCTTTGGGCTGATAAGAAGTTTGCTCAAGTTATTGAGAATAAGATTAACATTCTCCATGAGCAGGGTGTTCCTATTACTACAGAGTCTATAAATGCTCTACGCCAAGCGTCGTATCGTGAAGCACTTGATGAGGCTGGCAAGGTGTTCTACACCATCCGCCGTCAGAATCGTGCACTCTATGCAGCACGCACAGTAGCAGCATTCCCTTCCGCGTCAGCAAATGCACTCTACCGTTTTGGCCGTCTAGGCATCAAGAACCCAGCACGTATGGCTGGATTTATGCGCAACTACTACGGTGTTTATGATTCATTTGGTGTTGATAAGAATGGCAACCCAGTAGATAATCCTGAAGATGCAACACACATTGTTGTACCTGGCACAAAGGAAATGGGTTTATTTGGAGAGCAAGGCATTCGCCTAAGTACCAAAGCATTTGGCTTCTTGGCTAATACACCTGGTCCATCATGGCTTTCAACTATGGCAATTGGACACTTCCTAGCAAGCAAGCCAGATAACGCAAAGATTACTAAAAGCATTATTGATAATACTATTGGCCATTTACCTGGAATGAATTATGATAATCTATTTCCAATGGGTGTAGATTCATCAGTAGGTTCAGGGTTTATTCCTTCATGGCTCAGCGACGCAGTTAAGTATGTTAAGGGCAACGACTCAAGTGCTGACTTCTTGCAGGTACATCGTATGGTAAATAACTACCAGATGACTCTGTTTGAAATGAAACTTGGGCCTAAGCCAACCAATAGTTCTGTTATGCAACAGACTCGTGATTGGTTTGGACAGCGTGCATTATGGCGTTTTGCCTCACCATTTGGTATGGCTCCTAAGCAGGATAAGCCTGGTCAACTATTCCAGGATTACGGCTCACTACTTCTCAAGAAGTACAACGGAGATGCTAATAAAGCACAGGCTGAGATGATGCAAGTACTTGGGACAAGTTTCCCAACAGACCGTTATCTTTACCGTGGTAATACTAAGGCTGCGTACATCGCTCCTACATATGAAGGTTATGCCCGCGTATGGGAAAACAATAAAAATCTTGCTAAGCAACTTGAACAGTTGGACCCAAAGGCTGTAGGACTTCTCACCTCAGACATTACTGGGGACCCAGACCCACAGGTGCAAAAGTATTTATCAAACCCAGGTACTGCACTTCCTGGCGGAGCATTGCTTAATGCAAAGCCTTTGACACCAGAGCAGTATGAAACAAACCTCACAATTAACCGTGCTTGGAATGCTTACCGCACAACTAAGGACTCAATCCTTACTCAATTGCGCAAGGCAACCGATAACCCAAAGGCTCGTATTGCTGACTTCCCAGAAGCAAAGGCTGCATGGAATAACTACGTTGCTCAACTAGCAAAGTACAGCCCACAGTGGTTCGATGACTATAACCAGAACGCTACTGGGGATAACGCATACACCATGGCTAAGGGTATGCAGATGATTGTTAATGACCCAGTCTACAAGAATCGTACAGATAATTACTGGCAGCAAGTTAAGACATTCATTAATTATCGCAACAAAATGGTTGATGCTTACAATAGCAAGGAAGCAGATTTAGCAAATGCTAAGACTGCTATCCAACAAGCATGGGTTTCATATCTGCAGAATGACACAGCAGGAGCGTGGGACCCACGCCTCCAGCAAATCATTGACAGATATTTTGTAAACGATAGTTTGAAGAGGACTAAATAATGACTACTGGATTAATGCCACAAGCACCTACAATTGTTATTACAGGTGGTGGCTCTAAGGCAGCAAAGACATACGCTTGGGATGGCAGCAAAAAAGTTCTTGCAGCAAACTATAAGAAGAGTTGGCTTAACTTATCACCTGACCAACAGCAAAGCGTTATGGATTATGCTGCTTTGATTGGCAAGAAGCCAACGATGGCTAAGACTGTATGGGGTGAATTAGTTGACGCCTCTGCATCTTCATATGCAAATGGCGTTCAAAAGTCTCCATGGCAAGTCCTTCAAGATACTATGGGAAAAGTTGCTACAACTTATTCTTCAACGTCAAAGCAGGATTACGATGTTGCTGCCCAAACTGCAGCCATCCACAACTCATATGTTAAGTTGGTTGGACGCATGGCTACGCCTGAAGAAATCCAGAACATTATTGATACAGCAAATGCTCAGGTAGGAACAGTAAGTAAGACAACTTACGGTCCAGGCGGGTCAACAACAATGACCACTCCAGCCAAGACACCTGAGCAGATTGCACAAAGCACACTTCTTTCATCTGGGCAGTACAAGCCAGAGCGTGAGCGTGAGCAAAACCTTAACTTTGCAAGTTGGCTAGACACGGCAATGACAGGTGGACCAAAGGCAGCGGGGAGTTTAACTAATGGCTGATACTACGCAGACTACAGTAGACCCGATGCTCGTTGGCATCACAGAGGCAATGGTTGCTGCTCACCCAGAACTAGCCGATGTGCGTGCCCTTTACCTCAAGGGTGATTATGCTGGTGCCCTTAACAAACTTTATGGCACAGACTTCTTTAAGACTACTGGTCCAACTAAGTTTACAAACCAGCAACTCAAGGCTAACCAACCTGGAGTCTATGAAGATACCATTAAGAATACATGGCTTCCAACTCTTAAGAATTATGTAACCCAGAATGGCCTAAAGGTCAGCGATGAAAACCTTGATGCAATTGCTCGCAAAGCATTTGACATGGGACTTACTCCAACTGCCGCTGGCACAATGGAACTTTTCAAAACAGGAATTACCGAAAAAGGTAATGTTGTTCCTAACCCATATATTGCTGGTATTACTGGCGGTACAGCAAGTACTGCTCGTCAGAACCTAGCAACAATGAATGCTGATTACGGCGCAGGGTTTAGCAATGACTGGGTAGCAAATGCTGCAGAGTCAGTAGCAACTGGTGCAACTACAGAACAGTATTGGTCAGACCAAGTTAAGGCTCAGGCTGCAGGTGCATTCCCAGCATGGGAAAGCCAAATCAAAGCAGGCTTGACAATGAAGCAAATCGCCTCGCCATATATTAATACTTATGCTAACATACTTGGCATAGACCCAGCAGCGATTACGCTCAACGACAACCTTATTAAGCAGGGCTTGCAAGGTACAGACCCTGCCAAGCCTGGCGCTATGCCACTTTGGCAGTTTGAAAAGCAGGTCCGTCAGGACCCACGTTGGGCAACAAGTAAGGACGCTATGGATAGTCTGAATGCAACTGGCGCAACAATTCTTCGTCAATGGGGGTTGATGTCCTAATGGCTAAAGCACCTATCGAACAAGACGGAACTACATCAACACCAACTTCAACATTATCTAGCACTGCATCTGCAGCGGCTAATGCAATTCTTACAGGCAAGGCTCTTCCTACAGCAGCAACATCTTCTGGCTACGCAGCAGCACAAGCGACAGAAGCAAAAGCGGCTCAAGCAGCAAAAGATGCACAGGCTGCTCAAGCAGCAAAAGATGCAGAAGCGGCAGCCGCAGCAAAAGCCGCAGCAGATAAAACTGCAGCAGATAAAGCAGCAGCCGATAAGAAAGCAGCAGATGATGCTGCAGCGCAAGGCAAGACGGTTTCAGATTTACAGAAGCAACTCGCTGACCTTAAAGCAGCCAATGCTTCACAAACTGCAATGGCTCAGGCTAACACTCAACAGCAACAGCAAAACGCAATTACGATGCTTACCCAGACATTTATTAACTATGGGCTTAGCGCAGACATTGCTAGTGCAGTAACTAATCTTGTGCAGCAGGGCTATACATCAGACACTATTCAGGTTATGGCTCAGGACCCAAAGGGTACAAACCCATTGGCTCAAGCATTTCAGCAACGCTTTCCAGCAAACGCTGCACGTATGGCTGCAGGACTTCCAGTCCTTAGCCCAGCACAATACATTGCTAATGAGCAGGGTTATGCACAGGTCATGCGTGCTTATGGATTGAATCCAAGTTTTGCTACCAACAAGGATGTCTTCACTAAACTCCTTACCAATGACGTTAGCCCAACAGAACTTAATGGCCGCGTCAATACAGCCAAGCAGGTAATTGAAAATACAGACCCTGCAGTAGCAGAGCAACTTCAGACTTACTACGGCCTCAGCCAAGGTGACATGATTGCTCACGTACTTGACCCAACTATTGCAACTCCAATCATTGAGAAGCAAATCAGTACATCTCAGATTGGTGCAGAGGCTGCACGCTATGGTGCAAATGTTGGCCAGTCTTATGCAGAGCAGTTGAGTAACCTCGGTGTTACACAGGCTCAAGCAGGACAAGGATTCCAAAACATTGCACAGCAAATTCCTGGAACTCAGGAACTAGCAACTCGTTACGCTGGCTACACACCAGCAGGACAAGTTGGTTCAGCACTGCAAGCAGCGCAGTTTGGAACCACTGGTGCTATCCAAGCAAGACAAGACTTAGAGCGTCTTAAGACTCAAGAAATTTCCCAGTTCTCTGGTTCATCAGGAGCAGGTAAGGGAAGCCTCATGGGCGCTGAAGAAGGCGTTTCCTAAAATATAAGAATCCGTACAGACTGACCAGCATCTGATACGTGTATTTAGACTGGAAGTGGGAGCCAAGTACTTCTTCCCCTGGAAGTAATTGCGGCCTGCGTCTCAAACAAACGAAAGGGAGTGCCATATGGCAAACCAATATGAAGATGACGACTTCGATGATGTCGAAGAAACTCAAGACCAAAACGGCCCAGCGAATCTTCGCAAGGCATTGAAGCGAGCAGAAAAAGAAAAGAAAGACTTAGCAGAACAATTGGCTGCTATTCAATCTGACTTACGTTCACGCTCAGTCAAAGAAGTATTGGCAACTAAAGGCGTACCAGATAAAGTCGCCAAGTTTATACCAGGCGATGTAACAACGCCAGAACAGATTGATTCATGGCTTACTGAGAATGCAGATGTATTCGGATTCAGTAAGACTGAAGAGGCTGTTCAAGCCGACGAGGAAACTCAGGCCAATGTTGCTTCGTACCAACGAATCAACGCAGCAACCCAGAATGCAAACACTCCAAGCCGCGACCAGGATTTGGCCGCAAAATTGGCTGGAGTTAAATCTATTGAAGAACTCAATGCATTGACGGGAAACCCATCAGCCAGATTCTCTCGCGGTAAATAACCCATCCGCACAAACCTTTAGAAAGAAGGTGACACATGGCTAACGCATATACAGATTCATCCAGCGGGTCGCTAGGTAACTACCTAGTCCAAACCGCGTATGACCGTTATGTTGAATTCGCACTCCGTGCTGTACCTATGGTACGCGATGTCGCAGACAAGCGCCCAGTACAGCAAGCAATGCCAGGTTCTTCTGTAGTCTTCCAGATTTACACAGACCTAGCAGCAGCAACAACAGCACTCTCAGAAACAACTGACCCAGATGCAGTAGCACTTGGTAACACAACACAAGTTTCTGTAACACTACAGGAATACGGAAATGCTTCACTTGCAACACGCAAGTTGGAACTCTTCTCACTCTCAGATGTTGACCCAGCAATCGCTGACATCATCGCCTTCAACATGGCTGACTCACTTGATACAGTTGCACTTGGTGCACTTACAGGTGGTACAAACGCTATTGCTGAAGTTAACGGCTCTGCTGTATCTACCTACGCAGGTACATACACCAACGGCACAACACAGAAGTCAATCCTCTCAACTGACGTTATCAAGTCTCGTGACATTCGTTTAGCAGTTGCTAAACTACGTGCTAACAAGGCTGTCCCACGTCAGGGAGAATACTACTGGTGTGGTATCCACCCAGAAGTTTCACATGACCTCCGCGCTGAGACAGGCTCAGGCGGATGGCGTGATGACCACAAGTACTCAGAGACAGGTGCTTCTGAGTTCTGGCCAGGAACAATCGGAACATACGAAGGTGCTATGTTCGTAGAGTCTCCACGTATGGCTAACTTCGCTGACGGTACAGGTGCAGGTTCTGCATCAGGTACATTCGGTACTTCTTCATACGTCAACGCAACTGGTGGTGTTCGTGTATTCCGTACACTCGTCGCTGGTAAGCAGGCTCTTGCAGAAGCAGTGGCTGAAGAACCACACGTAATCTTCGGTCCAATCGTTGACAAGTTGATGCGTTTCCGTCCAATCGGATGGTACGGCGTACTTGGATGGGCACGTTACCGTGAGCCATCACTCGTTCGTATTGAAAGCACGTCTTCAATTCACGTATCATAATTAACTTAAATAGTTAATTGCCTTAGCCAAAAGGCTGGGGGAGTCCTTAAACTTACCAAGTGCGGTGTTACAATCGTCACAAAGTAAGCCACGGACTTCTCCAGTCTGATGGTTATGGTCAACAGATAAACGTTTGCCATTAGCCCCAGTAAGTGCGGCACAAATAGCACAACCGTTATTCTGTTCAGCAAGTAAAATTTCATATTCTTCAATAGTAATACCGTATCTACGCATGTAAGCAGTAACGCGCATGCGTTCTCTCATACGTTCTTTGTTTCGTTGATACCACTCTGCACTATAGGCAGCCTGGCATGGTTTACATACAGAAACCCTGCCGAACTTATGGCCTTTAGACATGTGAAAGTTATCTAGCGGTATTGCTTGTTGACAGTATGAACAGACTTTAGTTTCCATACAGAAAAGAGTACCACATGGTCTACCAGTTTACCCCGCCAACGGTTGACGAAACCCCAGCAGGGTTTGGAAGACTGATGTGGCGTTACCGTATTGCACGCGGAGACAGCCTTCTTGTCAATGGAACAGCAGTAACTCGTCTTCGTACCCCTGGTGTTGACCAATGCCTTGAGGCTGATTATTACTACCTCGGCGGACACGTCTATAACATTACAGAAGTAGAAAAAACAATTTTAACTAACGCTGGCTACGGCGCACTCATCACAACCATCTAGGGAGATAAATGTTTAATCCAGGAAGATACAACATTACCGTTGTCAAAGGCACAACGTTTACTTTATCTCCAGTATGGAAGATTGATAACCTTGCAGTTGACATTACTGGCTACAGCGCAACCATGCAGGTACGCGATGTAAGCAACAGCCTCATTACTGAAATGTCTACAAGCAATGGCAAGGCAGTTATCTCAGGCGCCCTGGGCCAGGTAACATTTACTCTTAGCGCATCTGCTACAGCAGCACTGACTGCTGGCACATACACATACGGCTATAACCTTACCGACACAACAGGTAATGTTTATCAGATTCTTACAGGAAACTTTACAGTTACAACTAGCGCGGTGCAATAATGGCGATTACTGTAAACAGCGTTTCTGTAGTTGAAATCCCATTAACAACAAACGTATATAACGTAGGCTCAACACAGCCAATCATTATTGAACTCGGACCCATTGGCCCACAAGGTGCACAGGGTTCTGCAGGTTCTACAGGATACACAGGAGCCACAGGCTCAACTGGTCCACAAGGAAGTCAAGGTGTCACAGGTGCAACAGGCTCAACAGGAAACACAGGCTCCACAGGACCTACTGGAAGTACTGGACCAACAGGTCCAACTGGTTCTACAGGAAGCACTGGACAAACTGGACCAACTGGAAGTCAAGGTAACACAGGCCCTACAGGCGCTGTAGGAGCAACAGGAGCAACAGGAGGTACAGGTGCTACAGGCAATACAGGCCCTACTGGTCCTACTGGCTCCACTGGTCTTACTGGTAATACTGGTCCTACTGGTGCGGTTGGAGCGACAGGTGCAACGGGTAACACTGGTGCAACGGGAGCAAACTCGACTGTTGCAGGTCCAACTGGACCTACTGGCGCAGTTGGCCCAACGGGTGCGCAGGGCAATACTGGCCCAACAGGTTCGACAGGATTAACTGGAGCAACTGGTCCAGCATCAACTAGCAATGCTCACTCATCTGCTCGTCTTGCTACAACAGCAAACCTTGCTACTACATATACCGCTGGCACTATTGACGCTGACGGTGGATATGGAATTGGCGCTAAGTTAACTGCTACATCAAATGGACGTGGTTCTATTGATGGAGTAAGCATTACTACTGGCGACAGAATCCTAGTCAAGAATCAAACTACTCAAACTCAAAATGGTATCTATACAGTCACCACTCAGGGCGCTGTCGGCGTTGCATACGTCTTAACTCGTGCTACTGACTACAACAACTCAACTTCTGGTCAAGTTGAATACGGAGACTTCCTCTTCGTAACTACTGGTACTGTCAATGGTGCTACTAACTGGATTCAAAACAATGTTGGAACTGGAACTAATGGCAACATCATCATTGGTACAGACAATATCACCTTCGCTCAATCTGGCGGTGTAGGCCCACAAGGCGCTACAGGCGCCACAGGAAGTACTGGTAACACAGGAGCGACTGGAGTAACGGGTGCCACAGGACAGACAGGACCAACGGGACCAGCAGGGGCGACAGGGGCTACGGGAGCGGCTGGCAACACTGGCGCCGCGGGAGCAACTGGTTCTACTGGCAGCACAGGAACGACTGGCCAAACTGGACCTACTGGGCCAACAGGCAGTACTGGAACTACGGGAAATACTGGCGCAACTGGGGCCACAGGAGCGACAGGCGCTGATGCGACTGCACTCCCAGGCATACTAATGCTAGGTGGAATGTGATACACTAAGCAATATGAAGATTGCTGTGTATGCTATAGCAAAGGATGAAATACTCCATTGCGAAAGATGGGCAGAGGCAACCAAAGGTGCGGACTATCGCATCGTTGCTGACACAGGTTCCACAGATGGCACTCAGGAAAAGTTAAAAGAACTTGGCGTTACAGTCCATCAGATTCATGTAAGGCCTTGGCGCTTTGACATGGCACGTAACGCATCCCTTGCACTTGTTCCAGATGATGTAGATGTATGTCTGCAGTTAGATATGGACGAAGTTCCAGAACCTGACTTCTTTAAGAAGGTACGCAAGTACTGGGTACCTGGCTCAGATATGGGCTGGATTAGCATGCAGACAGATGCTAACAAGTGGGAACGAGATAGACTTCATAGCAGATGGAACTGGATGTGGAAATATAACATCCATGAAGTAAACATCTGGTATGGCAAAGGCGAAGCAAAGGACTGCGATGTTCGCCAGGCAGTAATTCAACACCTGCCAGATAACAATAAGTCCCGTGGTCAATACCTTGGAATGCTTGAAGAAGGCGTCAAGGAATATAAAGACGATGCACGCATGTGGACATACATGACACGTGAGTATTTCTTCTACTCCAAGTGGGCAGATGTTATCAGTAGCGCAGAGACAAAAGTAAAACTTGGTGGTTGGGACGTAGAGTCCGCCGCCGTCTGCCGATGGGCAGGAGAAGCAGCACACCAACTTGGCAATGAAGAAGAAGCCAGGACCTGGTATGACAAAGGAAGAGACATACTTCCAACACAGGGCGAGCCGCAGTTTGGTGTAGCCATGGATGCTTATAGAAAACAAGAATGGCAGCGTTGTTTAGATGCTGCGATGAACGCCTTAGAGTCTCCCCGCTCTAACCATTACTGCTACGAATCAGCAGTGTGGGACTGGAAAGCCTACGATTTAGCAGGCATTGCAGCCTACAACCTCAAGCACATAGATGAGGCAATCACCTTTACCCAAGAAGCGGTTAAGGCAAATGGTCCAGAGAATGAGCGCATCATGCGCAACCTAGAGTTCTTTAAGAAAGTGAAAGATGAATCATCAGCACACAAGCAAAGTTCTAACGTGGGGAATAAACGAAAAGTATGAGTCAGTTCCGTTACTTTATGGATGCACTGATTGTGAAGAAACCTCACCTGTGGCGTTTAAGTATGAAGAAGTTGATACTGGTCATTCTCGGCATACTGCTTATACGGAAGGTTGTTTTGGCTGTAAAGCAGAGACGCTCCAACTAAGTACGGGAGATGCAGGACGCTCTGATTCTATGAGCGACAAGAAGTGGAATGCAGAACTTAGCGCCTACAGAGATGCAAGAGCGCAAGGCGTACAGCCAGCAGGTACAACCATGAAGGCTGTCAAAGACGCAATGGATGCAAGCGACAAATTGGGAGCAGCGTATAACGCTGATGTCATGCCATCCGTAGACAAGATTACCAAGCAAAGTGCTGCGGTATTGAAACACACAGGAGACATCTAATGGCAATGTATGATGACAAGAAGCAAGATGCCAAAGCAATGAAGGGCATGAAGCCTGCACAGAAGGCTGCCTTCAAAAAGGCTGACAAGAAGATGGACGCTAAGAAGCCATCGGCTAAGGCTGATATGAAGATGGACAAGGCACTAGCAGCGAAGATTAAAAAGGGTAAATAACATGGCAGCAGCAAAGAAGGGCATGGGCTTCAAAGCAGCACAGAAGTCAATCGCCAAGAAGCAAGGTATTCCAATGGAAAACGCTGGTGCAATTCTTGCAGCAGGTGCACGCAAGGCAAGCCCAGCAGCAAAGAAAGCAAATCCAAACCTAAAGAAGGTAGCAATGCCTAAGAAGAAGGGAATGTAATATGTGCGTTGAATGCGGATGTAACTCAACAATGATTGGCAAGCCATCAGACAAGTTGACAGGCAAGCCACAAGACCCATACGGCCAGTACGACGGCGTTGGCGGAACTAAGTAACTAACAATTTTAAGAAGGAGTTGAGATGGCATTAACGGATGGCAGAACTGCTGTTTACCATTTGAATCGTTTGGCTGGCACACTTATTAATGATGTCCCGCAATATGATTTTAATGGTGCTGCAAATATCTGGGCTTTCAACGTGACGGGCAAGAAGTACTCCCGTGGCATTGATGCCCTCAACCAGATTTACGCATACCGCAATGGCGGTGTGAATTTTTACTACGATACACCAGGTGCCTTCAATGCCCTTGCTGGCACATTTGGTCTAGGTGAATCAGAAGCAGCAAGAAGGATTGCCTCGTGACAACTTTTATTGACCTTATCAATGAGACAAACCTTGCGCTCACTGGTTATACCAACCGCCAAGACCAGGCTACTTATTTGACTGCGCCGCTAACTGCAACCGCTACAACATTTGTGGTTGCGGATGGAACAGTCCTCACACGTGGCCTTGTTGAAATTGACGATGAACTTATCTGGGTAGACTCCTTCGATAGAACATCTAATACGGCAACGGTTCCTGCCTATGGCAGAGGCTTTCGTGACACAGTAGCAACAACCCACACGGCTGGTACTCGCGTCACCATTGCGCCATCCTTTCCGCGCAGTGTTATCCGACGAAACATTAACCTTGCAATTGATGGGGTTTACCCAGATTTGTTCGGAACGTATTACACAACATTTAACTGGCAGGCAGCACGTACTACCTATGCTCTCCCACAGGAAGCAGTAGATATTCTTGGCTGCTCATGGCAGACCATTGGTCCATCACGTGAATGGCTACCAGTTCGTCACTATCGTGTTGACCGTATGGCTAACCCAACCACATGGAACACAGGCAAGACTGTATCAATCCGTGAAGGCATTATCCCAGGCCGTCCAGTTATGGTTACATATACTAAGAAGCCTACTGTACTTCAGTATGATTCAGATGATTTTACAATGACTGGCCTTCCTGAGTCAGCACGAGAAGTAATTATTCTTGGTGCTGCATACCGTACAGCAATGTACTTAGACCTTGGCCGTGTCCCAGCAGCGACTGCTGAAGCGGATGCACAGCAAGGCAATGACCCAATTGGTTCTGCAGCAAATATCGGCAGAGTCCTACAGCAAATGTACCAGCAACGTCTTCTTGTTGAAGTACGTCGTCTACAAGAGCAATTCCCACCTAGAACACATTACACAAGTTAAAGGAAGAACATGGCAACTAGACGATATTACTCTTCTACTGCAGTTGACAACACAGTAAGCAGCGGCATTAACAACAGTGCTACATCTGTAATTCTGTCGAACTCACCAGTAGGTTATCCAAGCAGTTACCCATTCGTGGTTGCTCTTGACTACAACACAGCCTCTGAGGAACTTGTGCTTGTTACCGCAGCATCTGGTACAACACTTACCATTACTCGCGCATACGGTGGTTCATCTGCTACTGCCCACAACGCTGGCGCTGTAGTACGCCACGTCATCATCGCTCAAGACTTGACAGACTTCCAGGACCACGCAGCAGCGGGTCCTTCTGGAGTACACGGCATTACTGGTGCAATCGCAACCTTCATCAGCACACCAACATCTGCAAACCTAGCATCTGCTATCTCAGATGAGACTGGCTCAGGCCCAATCGTCTTTGCAACTGGCCCAACACTTTCAGGTCCAACGATTACTTCACCAAAGACAACACTTGGTATCAATGCACAGACTGGTACATCATATAGCCTAATTGCTTCTGACCAGGACAAGATGGTTACGCTTAATAATGCTAATCCGATTACCTTGACAGTCCCATCTGCAGTCTTTAGCGCAGGGCAGTACATCAACATCCAGGCCCTTGGCGCTGGACAGGTGACAGTACAGGGTGACGGCACATCTACTGTAACAGGCACAGGTACCAAACTTCGTGTACAATACAGTGCAGCAACTATCTTATGTACCGCAAGTAATACATTCCAGTTGATTGGGGACTTGGCATAATGGCAACTTATTCAATCCTTGGTACGCAGACTAAGCCTGCTGCTACAACACTTACCACACTGGTGACAGGTGGTTCTAACGGAACTATCGTTGCTAACTTTACAGCATGCAACACATCAGGTTCTAGCGACTCAATCCGTGTAGCACTCACACCATCAGGCGGAAGCACTGCCGCAGCCAACTACGTTTGGTATGACTTCACAGTTGCGGCTAACTCTACTTTGGAATCAACTCCAGGCTGGACTCTTGGTACAGGTGAGACTCTTAAGGTTTACTCAACTAACGGCAACATTTCATTCACAGCAACAGGAAGTGTACTCTAATGGCTGTAACACTATTAACTAACACAAGCGTTACACCAACGCTTACAATCAACGCACAGACTGCTTCATATACGGCTGTCCTTGCAGATGGTAACAATGCACTTGTTACCCTTTCCAACGCATCTGCTAATACATTTACAATTCCACCTAACTCTAGCGTGGCATTCCCAGTAGGCACAATCTTGAACTTTGCCCAGACTGGGGCAGGCCAGACAACAATCACACAGGGTTCTGGTGTAACCATCACATCTGTAGGTGCTACAGCATCTGCTCCCAAGACTCGTGTTCAGTACTCGGCTGCTTCGTGTGTGCAGACATCAGCAAATAACTGGCTAGTGTTTGGAGATATTGCCTAATGCCTATTATTGGAATTTATGCTTCACAAATATCTGGCCACCTTGGTTTATCTACAGACTATCTTGTAGTTGCAGGTGGTGGCGGTGGCGGTGGAACAGGTAACGGAGTTAATGGTGGATATGCTGGCGGTGGCGGCGGTGGTGCTGGTGGCTATCGAACTTCTATTGGTGGCACTGCTTTAACTCTTAACTTAAATACTTCTTATACAGTTACTGTTGGCGCTGGAGGCACAGGCGGTTTGTATTTGGCTTCAACAAGCAGTAATGGAAGTAATTCTGTATTTTCTACCATTACTTCAACAGGTGGCGGTGGAGTCGTAGCAGGAGTTGGTCAAAGTGGCGGTTCAGGTGGTGGCGCTTACGGCAACAATGCTGTTGGTACTGGTAACACGCCTTCAACTACACCATCTCAAGGGTTTAGCGGTACGCAAGGTACTGGCGGTGACGGTGGTACTGGTGGTGGTGGAGCAAGTGCTTCTCCTGCCGCAAAAACTGGTAATGATGGCTCAGCAGGAGGCGCGGGAACTGCAAATTCAATTTCAGGATTATCAGTAACTTATGCCGGTGGCGGTGGTGCTGGTTCTTATTCAGGTGGCGCTGGTGGTGCTGGTGGTGCTGGTGGCGGTGGAACTGGTGGAACTTACGGTTCAGGTGGTGTTACGAATGGAACTACCAACTTAGGTGGCGGTGGTGGTGGTGCAGGGCAAATAAGCACAACTTCAGGTTTAACTGGCGGTAACGGCGGTTCAGGAATTGTTATTGCTCGCTACTTAAGCGCTACTCAAAAAGCAACTGGTGGAACTGTAGTTTCATCTGGTGGTTATTACTATCACACATTTACTTCTTCAGGAACTTTTTTTCCATTTACTTTAACTGGCGTTAAAGCAACTGGTGGAACTATTGTTCGAGATGCTTCTTATTGGTATCACACATTTACTTCATCTGGAACATTTACTCCAACAAGCGCATTAACTGCTGACATTCTTGTTGTAGCAGGTGGCGGTGGTGGTGGAAGTTATACCGGTGCAGGTGGCGGTGGTGCAGGTGGACTTCGTTCAACTCTTACTGCTAGCGGTGGTGGCGGTTCACCTGAAACTGCGCTATCTCTTTCTGCAACAAGTTATACAGTAACTGTCGGCGCAGGTGGTGCTGGAGCAATTACCACTACTGAAGCATCAAGTGGTTCAAATTCAGTATTTTCAACTATTACTAGCACCGGTGGCGGTGCAGGTGGTGGATATAAAGGTTCATTCTACGCCGCAAAAACTGGTGGTTCAGGTGGTGGCGCTCCTTACAATACTTACACAACAGGTGCTTCAGGAACTACTAATCAAGGCTATGCAGGTGGTAACGGACAAGGTGGTTACGATGCCGGTGGCGGTGGCGGTGGTGCTGGCGCAATAGGTGGAAATGGTAATGGTTCCGCAGGTGGTAATGCTGGTGCAGGTGGAAACGGAGTTGCGCTTTCTTTATTTGCAACTGCAACCGGAACTGGTGTGAATAATTATTATGCAGGTGGTGGCGGTGGTGGTAAGTACACTGCTAGTGCAGGTGGCACAGGTGGAACAGGCGGTGCTGGTGGTGGCGGCGCAGGTACTACTGACCTTGTTTCAACATCAGGAACATCAGGAACTGCCAATACAGGCGGTGGCGGCGGTGCAACTGGTAACGCAGCAACTGCACCACCGGCGACAGCAGGCGGCGCTGGTGGTTCTGGTATAGTTATCATCCGATATGCTATCTAACCAGGAGGAACTATGACTAAAGACAACGTAACACCTATCAAAGAAACTAAGCCTACTCAGTGCTTCAGTTATGAAGTAACAATGTTGGTGCACATCATCGCAGATGATGAGACAACTGCTAAAGGTCAATTAGATGAAAAGGGTGGAATCGTCACTAAGCGTGACGTAAAACTACTCAACGCAGTAACACTTTATGGTGAAGAAAAGGATAAGAAGTAATGGCTCATTTTGCACAAGTAGAAAATAACATTGTGACACAGGTTATTGTTGCAGATACCAAAGAGTGGTGCGAAGAAAACCTTGGTGGTACTTGGGTTCAGACTTCTTACAACACCATTGGCAACGTTCATACACTAGGTGGCACACCACTTAACAAGAACTATGCTGGTATTGGATATACTTGGGATGGCGTTGGATTCTCAGCACCACGCCCATTTGAATCTTGGACACTTAACCTAGATACATACCTTTGGGAAGCACCAACACCTATGCCTGTAGAAGAAGGCAAGATGTACAACTGGGATGAACCAACAAAGTCTTGGGTTGAAGTAACACTCTAACAACAAGCAGTAAAACTACCCGCCACGTGCGGGTTTTTGTCGTACCTAAAATAAACTAAGGAGTTAATGTGGCATACGGTGATGATGGATACCTACATATTGCAGAACGCCCAGTTGACCCAGTTGGTCAGCCTGCTAACTCTGGTGATACTTACCAGAATAAGAGCAACCAGTACGACGTAGCAATTGCAGGACTTCCATTCTTCCTTGGTCCATCAAAGGAATACCCTTACAAGCGTGAGACAGCGCAGTACCGTAAGCAACAGATTGACCAGCAGAAAGAACCTGGCGAGCAAACACTCACAGGTTGGTGGCTCCGCTCCCAGTCCTCATTCAACTACGGTGCAGGTATCCGTTACGAGGAACCAGTTGAAGGTGCAACAGTTGGGCAACGCTTTAACAAGTCTGCAGGTGTAGATGTATTTAACACTGGTCGAGTTACCCTACTCCCAGATGTCACTAAACTATCTACTACTCCTGCCAACACACCTATCATGGTGGGTGGCACAGATACTAATGGTGTCAATGTTGTTATCTGGTCAGACGACGGAAGCCTTTACCGCACTACTGCAGCAGGTACAACTACCACCCTTACATGGGGTGGCTCTGGAACTATCCTAGCCCTTGCACAAGATGGCGTTAACTACTACGCAGCAAATGCAACTGGTATCTACAAGGGTCCATTGACAGGTGCCACCTCTGGCGCATCAGTCTTTACACACCCAGCAGCAGTAGGCACAGTCACATCAGTAACCCTTAACTGGGTTAAGCAGCGCATCATCGCTGGCGTCAACAACTATATCTTTGAAGTAACCCCAATTACTTCTTACACTGTAGTTGCTGGCCAGTTGGCAAACAACGTAGCCACACTCAAGACTTCTACAGCACACAACTTTGCAGTAGGTAGCCAGGTAACAGTTGCTTCTATCAGTTCTGGGTTCAACGGTACCTTCTCAGTAACCGCAGTCCCATCTGCTACAGAGTTTTCTTACTACCATAACTATACAGACCAGCAGTATGCAACTGGTATGACAGGTACTGCAGTCCTTGCATCTAACAATAACCTTCCCATCTATGCACATCCAAACACAACATGGAAGTGGACTGGAGTATGCGAAGGCCCTAACGCTATCTACATAGCAGGCTACGCAGGGGATTCATCAACTGTGTATCGTCTTTCCCTCGATACAAATGGTGCAGTCCCACTCCTAACCAAAGCAGTGACTGCAGCCGATATGCCAAAGGGTGAATTGATTTACGCTATTGGTTCATACATCGGCAAGTACATGGTTTTCGGTACCAACAAGGGTATTCGTGTAGGCACCATTGATACATCAGGCTTCGTGTCATCTGGTTACATTACTTACGGCCCATTGACTGTAGTCACCAATGGGTATGACCCCGCTACAGGTACAGTCCTTACAGGTCAGCCATGTAAGTCCATCACATTCAATGACCGTTATGCATACTGCACAGTGACAAACTACATTGACTCAAACGGTGAAGGCACAATGAAGTCTGGCCTAGTCAAGATTGACTTGAGCAAGGAAATTGCACCTAACCAAATGGGCTATGCAACACACCTACAGATTCCCACAACCAATGAATCATCTGCAGTCTGCATGATTGGGTCAACTAACAAATTGGCAATCGGTTCAGCAGCCACTGGTATCTACTTCCAGAATGACACATTGGTTACATCTGGCTACATCCAGACAGGACAGATTCGCTACTTCACCCTTGAAGATAAGCACTTTGAGTTGGTCAAGTTGCGTCAGACTCTGCCAATGGTAGGCAAGTTGAAGTTGACATCAGTAGATGCAAGTGGCACAGCAACTGACATCATTACAGTAGATAATAACTTTGACTTTACCCAAGACATTACTGGCCTTGACCAGTTTGACTTGACACCAAAAGAATCTATCGCCCTACGCTTCACACTCTACCCATCATCAGGACAGACAGTGGGCACAGAGGACTCATTCAACGGCTATCAGTTGAAGGCCTTGCCTGCGGTACGCCGTCAGCGCATCATCACCCTTCCCCTTCTTTGCTATGACTTTGAAGGTGACAGATACAACATGACCACTGGCTATGAAGGCCGTGCGTCTGAGCGTGTCCAGTCACTTGAAACAGTTGAGTCCAATGGAGATGTTGTTATCTTGCAGGACTTTACCAATAACGAAACCATCCGTGGAGTTATTGAAAGCATTACCTTTATCCGCATGACACCACCTGAGCGCCGCTTCAAGGGCTTTGGTGGAATGCTTGTAGCCCAGTTCCGTACCGTCTAACCTAAAGGGAATACCGCTAATGTCACCAGACACAGCAACCATCGTCTACTCCTACTTCTTCGTAGCCGCAGCACTCATGGCTGGACTTAGTATTGTGGCACGCCACACCATTACAAAGTACACAGAAGAACTTAAGGATAAGTTAAACAGGATTGAGTACGCACTGTATAACGATGGCAAGACTGGCCTCATCAACAAGGTTGAGGAACTGCTTGAGAACCAACAGGCAATCAAGATTGATGTGGAAGTAATGAAAGCAAAGGCGGAGCAGTGAGCCAAGCACAAGATTTCTTAGCAGTTGCTGTGAAGGAACTGGGAACAATTGAAGTTCCAGATAACAAAACTAAATATGGTAAGTTTACAGGACACGACGGACAGCCATGGTGTGGTTCATTCGTTATGTGGTGCGCAGCGCAACTTAAGCCAGTAGTGAAGATGCCCAACTGCGTCTACACACCAGCAGGCGTATCAGGATTCCAAGGCTTAGGCACATGGTCTAACCATGAGACAGCCAAGCCAACCCCAGGTGACATCGTATTCTTTTCCTTTGATGGCAAGGGTACTGAGCATGTCGGCATAGTACTTCAAGACAACGGTGATGGTACTATAACTACAGTAGAAGGCAACACATCGCCCGATACAAAACCAACTGGAAGCCAGGCTAATGGTGGAGAAGTGTGCAAGAAGTTACGTGCATACCGCTCAACTAACAAGAAGCATCTGCCAGTATTTGTAGTTGGTTTCGGCAAACCGAAATGGAGTAACTAATGGCTAACAATAAATATCTTATCAACGTACCACCAAAGGTATGGACAATCCTTGCAGCATGGTTTCATGTGCTTGTCGGAGGAATCCTAACCGAGTACATTGTGCATCACACAACATCGCTTAAGGCACTTGCTGGTGCAGGTGTAGCAGCAGTTGTCCCACTTATCTATCGCTATGTAAATCCAAGCGATACTTTCCCATTGCCAAGTGCAACACTTGTTGCTGCAGATGAGGCAGTTAAGAACAACTAAAACTTAATAGCAAGAGAGGCCGCCCTTCGGGGCGGTCTTTTTTGTTTTTGTTTTCTCTATTAGGCGCTATCACCATAGCCGCGCCATCGGGAGCCCTTCAGGCTCCCCGTTAATTAAACTCGCTTCGCTCGTATTATACTCATACCCAGTTGCGTACTGTCAAATCAAACCCCAGTTGCGCCTTCGGCGTGTCGGTGATGCAAGGGGTACTTCACGCCCTGCTACACTTGACCTATGAAAAAAGAAACATTAGTAGCACACAGAAGTTTTTCATCGCTAACATCTTGGATTCGCTGCGGTAAAGCATGGCAGTTGGAGCGCGAATTACAAGCACCTTCCGAACCCGCATGGTGGTTCGTCGGAGGTTCTGCATTCCACACAGCAGCAGAGAAGTTTCTACTGACTGAGTTTGAAAAGAAGAATGACAAGTCAGTAGAGGTACCGTTCTAATGAAGCACATTGAATGGGGCCATTCTTGGAATGGTATAGGATTTGGTTTTTGTATTAGTAAATGGGCTTGGCACATTGATTTTCTTTTCTGGTGGATAGGTGGCGAGTTCTAATGGCCAAGGACATTGCATACTTAAAAGCAGTGCCAGGTAACGAAGGTGACTACCGCGCCCTTGGCCCATTGCGTATCTGCCCATGTGGTTCAGACCTATGGAATGTGAAGTGTAAGTTTGATGATGACGGCGAGTTGGGTATCTACTTCCTTGACATGCGCTGTACCCAGTGTGATAGCCTCGCTGTTGCACCTATGCCAGATTGGAAGACACAGTAATGGGAACAAAGAAAGCAAAAGTTATTAGTCGTGATGCTTTTATGAAGTCATTTGTAGAAGCAGAAGTAGTGATGCGTCGCAACCTAGCAGCACGTATTGATGTAGCCATTGAGACAGAAGAGAATGAAGATGTTAAGGCTGGACTTCTCAAGGCTAAGGAAATTGTATTTGGTAAGGTGGAATCAGAATGACTTGGGATACCATCTGGGAAGAATCATTCCTCGAACAGATTGCTGAGGTTGAAATTAAGTCAGGCACCAATCCAGTTGACTGGCGTGTGGCTGGCCGTAAGTCTGTAGCCAATCCAAACAAAGAAGACAAGGTTTGGTGGGATGAGAACGGCAAGAAGATGTTCTTTGACTTCATCAATGCTTGGACTGAATCAGGCTTTGAGTTGTGGGTTTCACCTGAAGGTGTACCTGGTGTAGAAATCGGGTTTAACAATTCATTTGGTGAAGTACCTGTCAAGGCATTCGCAGATGCTGTTGTCATGCAAGGCAACGAGATTGCAGTTGTAGACTTTAAGACTGGTAGTTATATGCCAGACTCATCTCTGCAACTGGGTGTCTATGCCAGCATGATGGAGATGCAGTTCGGTGTACGCCCAACCAGAGGCTACTACTACAGTGCCCGTAAGGCACAGTTCATTGAGGCACCAGGCCTTGACCGCTGGACTATCCCAGTACTTACAGAACTCTTTACCCAATTTAACCTTGGCATTAAGCACGAAATTTTTTTACCCAATTTGGGTATGTCATGTTCGACATGCGGGGTCAAAGAATACTGCTATGCTTTTGGCGGACAGTTAGCAGAAGTGTATGACCCGCTGGCAAATTTACAAAGAAACCAAACTAACGAAAAGGAAACAGCATGAGCGCACCAGATACAACAAAACTACAAGTCAACTACAAGTTGGCTGATGGCACACTAATCAACATCTATGCACAGAATGTTAAGGACTTGGAGACAAGCCTTGCTGACATTGCAATGAACGCATCTCTTATCCGTGCAACTGCAACAGACCTAGGAGCAGCAGCACCATCACCAGTTGCTCTAGTTCAGCAGCAGATGGGTGGACAGGTTATCTCCCAGTCAGCACCATCATCTACTGTTATCGAAGAAGGCAACTGTAAGCACGGCAAGTTGGTCTACCGCACCTCGAAGCCAGGGGCTCCGAAGGAATGGAAGGGTTGGTTCTGTCCGTCGCCACAAGGCACACCAGACCAGTGCGCTCCTAAGTTTATCCGATAGATAAACCATGCTGTCACTCACCCAGGCAGCAGCGAAAAGCACCAACGATTTCCAAGTACTGCCAGACTTATTCAAACCTTTAGTAGATGAAGGCATAAGGTTTCGTAGAGGTCAGTTAACAATGATTGCGGGTCAGCCAAATGCTGGCAAGTCACTCATCGCTTTATGGATGGCAGTCCAAATGAAAGTGCCGACGCTGTACATATCAGCAGATACGGACGCATACACAACATCTATTCGTGCTGCAGCCATGGTTACAGGCCATCAGGTTGCAACAGTTGAAGAAGCATTTGCAAGTGGTGCAGGTTCTGATTTTTACAGAGAAGAACTTGCAAGCATTAACCACTTACAGTTTGACTTCGCTCCTTCTCCTACCCTTGACGAGATAGACCTAGCCATTCGTGCATACGCCGAAGCATATGGTGAGTATCCCCATATGATTATCGTGGACAACGCCATGAACGTAGTGTCCATGCACAATGACGAATGGTCTGGCCTTCGTGAGATAGCCAAAGCCATGCACCACATTGCTCGTGAGACAGATGCAGCAGTCATACTGCTACACCACACAAGTGAGAATGAGGGCAAGGCTGACCTACCACCAAGTCGCAAGGCTATTCAAGGAAAGATTTCCCAGTTGCCAGAAATGATTCTTACTGTGGCTCTTGTGCCATGGTCAGGTGAGTTCAGGGTTGCTGCAGTAAAGAATCGTTTTGCAAAACACTCCGCAAGTGGAGAGCATTACATCACTTTGTGGGCAGATGCTAGTAGAATGAGCATGTACCCAACGCGTACTGCTATGGGATTTGCCGAGAGTTGGAGAGATGCACAATGAGCGCAGCAAATAAACGCAAGGGTAGTCTGTTTGAAACCAGCATCCTGAAACTATTCCGCTCACGCAAGATAAACGCAGAGAGATTACGGTTGGCTGGCAAAGACGACGAGGGTGATATAGTCGCTATCGTTGCTGGCCAACCGTATATTTTTGAACTCAAAGCAACAGTGAAGATGGACCTGCCACAGTTCTGGCGTGAGGCTACTCTTGAAGCAGCCAACTACGCTAAGGCTAGAGGACTAGATGTAGTGCCACCAGCATATGTCATAGTCAAGCGCCGCATGGCAGGACTAGAACAGTCATGGGTTATCCAAGATTTGGAGCAGTGGATGAGAGTACAAGGTGGTATCTAAACCTGACATTGGTGTAGTGCTTGAGCACTATGGCCTCAATGTTTTAGACAGACACGGATGGGTACCATGCAAGTGTGTTATCCATGAGGACACGCAGGCCAGTGCTGCGTACAATCTTGACAACCAAGCGTACAACTGCCTGGTGTGTCAAGTACTTGGAGATGTATACACCTTAGTTCAGGCAAAGGAAGGTTTGGATTTCAAAGATGCTAAACGAAAAGCAGAGACAATCACTAACGGACGCAGCAGAAAAGTACTGCAACAGTCTAACTCCACAGGCAGCCTCTTACCTAGCGGGACGAGGAATAACCAAGGAGGTAGCAAATACCTTCCGTCTTGGAAGCGTCGTTGACCCAAGTGCAGGACACGAACACGCCGTTGGTAGACTCAGCATCCCGTACATTACCCCTGCTGGGGTTGTGGGTATTAAGTTTCGTACTGTTGATAATTCAACACCTAAATATCTCTGGCCTACGGGTCAAAAGATTGGCCTATTTAACGTGGGTGATTTGCACAAGAACTCTGGCACGATTGCCATTTGCGAAGGTGAGATTGACACTATTGTATTATCGGGCCTCGTTGGCATACCTGCGGTTGGAGTCGCGGGAGTATCTCAATGGAAGCCTTGGTTCCCTAAACTCTTTGAGTCATACTCACGCATCCTTATATTCGCTGATAATGACGTCAAAGAGGATGGAAGAAATCCTGGACAAGAACTTGCTAAGCGTATCAAAGAAGACTTGGACAAAGCGGACATAGTACATTTACCAGACAATCAGGATGTAAATGATATATACTTAGAGTATGGTAACTTATGGTTTGATGAGAAGTTAGTGGCATGACAACTATCGCCTGCATACAAGGGCCTGACTGGGTAGTAATCGGGGCAGACTCACAGTCATCTGGTGATGACGGCTTCTCCATTATGATTCCAGATGGCAAGATATTTAAGAACGGCCCTATTGTATTTGCAGCAGCGGGGGCAGTGCGTGGTATCAATATCCTTGAGCATAACTTTACTGTCCCTGAGATGAAGACTAAAGATACCGACAAGTATGTTACCCGTCAGTTGATACCAGCCATGCGTAACACCTTTCTCAATGAGGGCTACGAGATGAACAAGGCTGAGGCAACAGTAGAGAATGATAATGTTTGGATTGTTATTATACGTGGACAGGTGTACCGTATTGAAGAAGACTATGCGTGGGAGCGTACAACAGATAACCTATATGTAGCAGGTAGCGGAGAACGCTTTGCACTCGGTGCCATGTCAGCGTTGGTTGGTAGCACCATGGTAGATGATGTGGCTAAGGCCAAGAAGATTATTACCAAGGCTATTCAGATAGCCAGCAAGTATGACTCATCTACGGGTGGCAAGATTTCTGTGATGGTAGTACAGGAGCCCAAGTGAGTAGAGACTTATCAGACTTTGACCTCGACTTTGCTTATGGCCATGAAGGTGAGCAGTTAGTACGAGAGATTCTTACAGGTGGATTAACAGTTGAAGTCAAGCGCGATAGGCGCTGGGTCCACACAGGCAACATATACATTGAGACTTCGTTCTACTCACGCTCTACCTACAACTGGATAGAGTCTGGGTTGATGAAGACGAAGGCAGACAGGTGGGCTTTCGTACTAGAAAACCTTGTCATCATTGCAACAACAGATGACTTGAAGAAAGCAATTGATATGTACGGCAGACCCATCAGCAATGAGAAGGAGCCAAACCCAAGTAAGGGATTCCTTATTACAGTTGATGACTTAATGAATGTGCAACGTGCCTAACTATCCAACATTTATGTGGGGTCCAAAGGATGGCACACCTGTGCCAGAAATGTTGTGGGCTTTAGATGAGATTGAACTGCAAGAAACAACTCGAACTGGTACCATCATACATCTCTATAGGATAAATTACGAAGATAAATCATACTACTATGCAGGTGCCGTCGGCACCAAGGAGGAACAATGAGTGACAGAGGATTTACAGAAGGCATGCGAATTGTTAGTGCAAATGGGTTTCTCAATAGTGCAGATGGACTCAGCATTAAACCAAATAACAGTAGCCCTACCTCTAGTTCGGACTTCGTAGCAAATGTCTGGGACATCATGGACTCAGCAGGTAACTTACTCATCAAGAAGCACAAAGACTACGGCCCAACCAACATCTCACGCTCACCAGGTGGACCACTCAACGGCCTACGTGTGCGCATGTGGGACAAGACGGCGCGTATCAACCACCTCATTGACAGTGGTGCAACGCCAGAGAACGAGTCGCTACGTGATTCGTTCATTGACCTACTCAACTACGCAGCAATTGCAATGATGGTTATAGATGGGACTTGGCCCGAATGAAATCCATAGTTATTTTGTCGGACCTTCAAAGTCCCTATCACGATGTGGGTGCAACCAACGCCATCAAGAAGTTCATCCGTGCATACCAACCAGATGTGGTGGCAACATGCGGAGATGAGATTGACTTCCCACAGATTAGTCGTTGGGAAGAGGGCGGTGAAGGTGAGTGGCAGCGAGACTTAGGGCGTCATCGTGACATCACTGTGAAGTTACTTGAGGATTTAACTGTTGAGCATATGGTGCGCAGTAATCATAGCGACAGACTTTACAATAAAATTAAAGCAAAGGTGCCAGGGTTCCTTGGGCTACCTGAGTTAGAGATTGAAAACTTCTTGAAGTTAGATGAACTTGGTATTGAATACCATCATGGTCCATACGAGATTGCACCCAACTGGTTGCTCATGCATGGAGACGAAGGCAATGTGCAACCTACTGCAGGTGCTACTGCCCTTGGTCTAGCCAAGCGTAGCGGTATGTCAGTAGCATGTGGACACACACATAGAGCAGGACTTACACACCATACACAAGGCTGGGCAGGTAAGACAAAGACTGTGTGGGGTATGGAACTGGGCAACCTCATGGACTATAAGCACGCTAAGTATATTAAGGCTGGTTTGTTTACATGGAACAAGGGCTTCGGTATCTTGCATGTTGATGGACAGAATGTAATGCCACAACTGGTACCAATTGTAGGTAATTCATTTACTGTTGATGGGCATGTATGGCGGTGGTAGACCCATGGCTTCAAGAGTCCCGTGAGATTGCGGTGACTGTTGCACGCAAAGTACATCGTAGATACCATACATATTTCGATGTGCAAGATGTGACACAGGAACTTATGGTCTGGGTACTCAAGCGTCAGGATAAGATTAAGGAATGGCTTGACCATCCTCTTGAGTCTGACGAGTACAAGATGGGTGTGCGTAAGTTGGGTAAGACTCTTACTCGCAACGCAGACAAGTATTGTCGCAGACTGAAGGCACAGAAGTTAGGCTATGAGGTACGCGATGAGCAGTACTACTCACCCATTTCATTGAGTGAGTTGCTCCCATTTGTATGGTCTGATGTAGTTGAGACACGAGATGCCAGCAAGCCAAAGGTATCAGGTGGTGGCAACCCAGCAGAAGGTGGCAACTATGTCATTCAGTTGTTCGACATTCGCAGGGCACTGAAGAAGTTAGACCCGCAAGATAAGTTAGTATTGCAGATGAAGTTCTTTGAGCAGTTGAACTATCAGGAGATAGCAGAAACATTTGGCGTATCTGATAGCACCGCACACCGCAAGGTAGATGGTGCATTGAGGCGCTTGAACAACCACCTCGGTGGGCAGACACCATTCCAAAGTGAGGTAGAGATGTGAGTAAGAACAGTCACCCATTGCACCATCCCGATTGCTACACTGAGGTAGTGCGCATTGAAGGCAAGACATACCATGAGTTGATTTGGAATTGCGTGGACGAATGTAAGGTGGGCAAATGATTTATCAGTACGAGTGCCCAGGTGATGGCACAACCATTGACATTGAGCGTAAGATTTCTGACCCAGAAGAATCGTACTACTGCTCAACATGTGGCGCTATGCTTAGCAGAGTATACAGTGCGCCTAGTGTAGTATTTAATGGCACTGGGTTCTATACAACTGACAACCCAAAGCAATAGGTTTGTGTAAGGGGAAGACACAAAGCAAAAGACCCACGGTTTTTACGCCGTGGGTCTTTGTGTTGCTCAACCGATGTGGAAGGGTCATCGGGAACAGTTGATGTTGTAGAACGGTTACAACACCAATCCTTGTGGGTCCTGCACTGTCGCAATTAAACCATATGACTGGCTGTCAATGGCACCAACATGCTTCTTGTAGTCCTTCAATAAATTATTCTTGGTGTTGTATGGGCCCACTGCTATTGCTACCTTTGCAGTTGGGTGTACAACTACTGCCATGTATGACTCGCGCTGTGCTATCAGTTCTTCAACCAACGCCCACACTTTCTTAGCCATATCTTCTGATGAGTCTGCCTCTGTATCTAGCAGTGCTGCTACTTTCTTTATCTCACTAGGCTTTGCTTTCACTGAGTGCCTTCATCCACTTGACACAGGCATCCACATTTTCTTTGAGTGTAAGGTGCCCGTATATCTCACGATTGTCTAGGTACTGAGGGATACCCAACTGACGCAGTGTGCGTGAGAATATGACATACTCATAGTCATCGGTACCATCTAGGTATCGCGCATTCTCAAAGACATCACGGCGTACCAGATAGGTACAGTGAACCACATCACACTGTATCAGTCCCTTAATCTCACGATTGAGTACTGTGTAGTACCTCACATCGTCTCGGTAATAGCCATTGACATTGGTCAGCAGGTGGTAGTTGCTGTATGGCTTGTGTTGTTCCTCATCTGGTGTCACTGCATAGCGCAGGAGCGGGGCTACAACGGGCAAATCCAGCCCTACAAGGGTGCGTAGCGTGTGTGGCAGCACGAAGTTGTCCACATCTACCACCCAATAAAACTGCGCCTCTGATTGCCACGCTACCTCAACACTGTGTTCACGGATAGCACCCAACGCCTTGAATCTGACAGGGTTCCACTCATGCACATCGAACTTGTGTACTGGCTCTTCAATATCTGAGTAGTCAGTGACAACGAATCGGTACCACTTGCCTTGCTCTCCTACCCATGCCTTGAGGATTGCCTCTGTCTCATCAGTGTTGTTGTTACTACGAATGTACAGAATCATTCTGTCCTTCGGATAATCCCACTGCTCTAAAGACTTGAGCCACTCAGGTAACATCTTTGCCTTCTGCTTAGCCAGTATGGCTACGAATACCAACGGATACTCTGTCATTACCAGCCACCTAAACAACTCTTAGAGTGTGTATGTAGGGCAAATGCCACAAGGTACTCACCCTTTGTTGGCGCGTAGAGTGCAGTGCTACATGCACCACACTTGCCATGCCATTCATCTGCAAAGAAATCGTATGTCATTAGTACCAGCCCTTCCTTAGTTCATGGTGCCACGCATAGCAGGGCTTACCTGAGTAGCGTGTCTCGATGTACTTCTTCTGCCACATCACCTGCGTGATGGGGTTGTGCTTCCAGTCTGTGCTAATCACATTGTACTTGGTAGGTGGTAGTGCTTGTGCGATTCCATATGCACCACCCTTGCGGTTGCGTGAGTGCCAGTTCCACTGTGACTCGTGAGTGTTCAACGCGTCGAGGCACTGCCACTCCCTGCCCGATGTACTCCAAATTTTTTTGGTAATTTTTTTAACCTCTGCCTTACTCCACTCGTCTGCTGTGTTCACTCTAGGCTCCATGATTCTTCCTGCTGGGAAGCAGAGAGTGAAGATGAGCGTGGCGATTGTGGCACCGACAGAAATTCGGCGATAGGTATAAACTCTTTGACTGGTTTGGGGATTGGTGGGCATACAAGACTCGCTTTCTTGCTAAGAACTGCTGCTCTTAGTTTGGAATAGTAGGAGAAAGATGTTGGCTGCCCTTGTGGCAAGCCGATTGCTTTATCTCTCTCGTGAGGGAATGTTCCGCCCCATATGCCATACGCCTCGCGCATATCTATCGCAAATTGCAGGCACTTTGATTGCATAGGACACCGCGCACATGTTGATAGTGCAACGATGGTTGAGTAGACAAGTTCTTGTCCTTGCTCTCCGTTGAAATGGCTACGCCCTGGTGTTGGGTCGGGGAAGAAAGACTCAGGGTCTAGGTCAAGGCAAGCGGGTTGGTCGTGCTCGCCTAGATTCATTCTCCTATATCGCCTGCTACTTGCTGACGGATTCTTTCTTCACTCTCTTGAATATCTTTGAGTGCTGTGTCGTATCCTGTCTGCCATGCCACTTGAATTGCCTCATGCAGCGCGTGAGTTGCGTTTACTGCTATCTTCTCTGTCATAGATAGGCTCATGCCGATTGCTCCTTCTGTAATAGTTTGATTGCGTCGAGTCTTGCCGTGCGTGGGAAAGAGCCGAACTGTATGCAGTACTTTCGATACAGTTCTGCATACTCGTCGGGGTGGTTGGCTTTGAGTTCGGTCAGTGCCTTACTCTGTGCCTTACTTTGTAGCGTCACTCGCTGCCTTCCCCTCTTTTATACTCGTGCCTAAGTCGGCTAGTTCTTGCGCTAATGAGATAAGGGTATCCCAGTCTACTTGCTCGTTATCTTCCATTGTCTTGCTCCGTTTCTGCTATTGGTTGCTTGGATAGTATTCCTGCTACTGCCATGAGGATAATCGGCAGCCCTGCTAAAGTCAAGATAATCACGGGCGACACCCGCAATTTTCTAATGGGGTGAGGCAGTCACCACAGAACATGGTACATAGGGTGCAGCCGTCGCCTTCACACTCTTTACAGATGGCTTCTAGGTTCACTCTCGGGTGGAATATGCACCGTCTCGTGTTGCGTTGCGGTTGGTTGTAGCACTCGGCTACTTCGCACGTCCTAGTCTTTACTGTACCGTCGCTCACTCTGTAAACTTCCCTTCTAGTTCTAGTTGGTACTCCATAGGCTCGCCTAGTGGTAGCCCACATTCTTGGTCTAGTTTCTGCAGAGCGAAACGTTTTGCCTCGTCCTCGTTGTCTGCATAAACTACTGTGGTGATATTAAACAAGTCATAGACCAGCGTTATGGTGTAATCGTTCACTCTGTGCCCTCGCTAATCTGTGCGATGTCGAAGAAATACTCCGCGATGGTGCTAGTTTCTGCCTCGTTGTATCGCTTTTTGGTTCTTGCTCCATCTTGTCGGGCTTCTTCCGCGCTCTTGTAGTACTTGCTCCAGCCGTCCACGGTCTTGAAGATTGTTATCTCATAGAGTCCTGGCTCGTCTGCCTGTGGCTGGTCTTCGGTGAAGTCTAGGTCTATCCCATAGAGGACAACGAGGCGCCCCTCTGTATCCTTTAGGGCGACTTGCCCCGTCTCGTCGCACTGATAGAGAAACGTTGCCTCTTGCACCTCGTAAGCGTCCAGATAGACGCCCTCAAGGTTGATGGCTGGCACCTTGTCCCCGTCGAGGGCTAAGTCTTTGCGGATTGATACCTTCATGCTGTTAATTCCTTCCTGTAAAAGTTGAGGGCGTTGGTAAAGTCATAATCGGAAAATCTTTTGTAGCCTCTCTCGATTTTGGTGCGACTGTTGCCGATGTAGATTTTAGGACTAGGACATGTGTCCCAGTCGTTAGTCATAAGTAAATCAAGCGGGACGCCGTTGCGGTGTAGTGCCTCAAGGAATCCAGCAGCGCGCCAGTGCTTGGCGTCTGTAACGTGGCGGGTGTAGGTGTCTTGTCTCATTAGTACTCCACCCGTCCCAACGTTTCAAGGACAGAAGCGTCACCGATGAAGTGCTCCCACTGTTTTGCTAGTCGTTCGACGGCTTCCCATGTGTTGAGAGTGTCGTCATCCCATCCGAACTCACCCGCAAAACCTCGCACGTTTTCGCATGACTCCCAGGTGTTCCAGTCTGAAGTGAGAGAGTGCACAACGTCGGCAATAGTTGTCTTCTTGACTGCCTTACCCGTAAAGTATGGCACCGCCATCGAATAGCCGTTATACGATACGACGGCGAGCCATGAATTGGCGCAGTTCTTCTGCCACTTGCTTGCGTCGTGTGGCGTCTTTGCTTTCTTTAGTTGTAACTTAATGCCGAACTCTTCGCACAGTTGCGGGAGAGTCTTCTCTTCTGTTGCTGTTGTCATTATGCGCCTACCTTCTCGAACTGTAGCGCCATCTTCTTAAGGCGCTTGAACTCTGACGGTGCTACGGTAATCTTCATACTTTCGCCGTCGTCATAGGCACGGATAGCGCCGTGTCCCTCGTAGCCTTCCTCTATCCATTCGAGAGGTTGCCCTGTTGAGCAGTTGGTACGAATCCAACCCCTGCGAGGGTTTCCGTTTGTGTCGTTAGTTGTTGCAATATAAATAAGCATTTACTGTACCCCTTCCAGAGTATCTAATCCTCTCTCGGTGAGAGGCTGAGAGGCTAGGGTATAACGCCCTAGCCACCCCGTCAAGCACCGATTATCTCGTGTTTAATTATGCGCCACTCCATTACTTCAAGGTAGGCGGTTAAGAAGTCCATATTCTGAAAGCCTTCAATCTGTGTGTACTCTGTGCCTGTATCGTGCCACGCTGGCGAGTAAGTTATCCGCGCCTTAAAGAATTGTAGGGTGCTCATGCGTTGCCTACATACTTAAATCCGCACATAGTCGCGTCCGCGTCTGCCGAATAATGGCAGTGTGTCTTTACTGTGTGGTGCGTGGCTAGGAATCCGACGCCTAGCGCGATGAGGGCTAGAATTAGCCCTGCGACTAGATTGCTGGCAACTTTGCTCACTTAGTTCACCACCAATTCGACGTCAATATCTCCCGCGCTTGAGGTGTCGGTATCGAACTTCCAACCTGCCCAACCTCCCGCGTCTGCTATCTTCTGCGCTTCTTCTTGCGATTCTGCTTCAATCTCAATCCATGCATAGGTGTTGAGTATCGCCTTAGCCTCGTATTTTGCCATGCTGTTCCCTTCTGTGCGGTCTTTCCGCGTGTCCCCTGTAGGTCGCGAGCCTGTGCCGACTTATCGGGCAGGGGACGATAGTGCCTAGAATAGGTTGCTTACCATATCCTTAAGAGTAGCATATTCTGTGAAGTCTTCCACCGTGTCGCGGAAGATAGCGCGGACTTCCTCCTCCTCGCGAATAGCCTCAATTACTAGCATTTCATCAACTAGCAGGTCTCCCGCTAGGCATGCGATTACATTCTGCGGTGAGGTGCGCATTATGCCACCTTCACTTTCTTAGGCAGGAATGACTTAGGCATTGACATAGGCTTAACCTCGATGTCGCCATTAGGCTTTATCTTGAATGAGCCGACGCGGTGGCACCCTGTCATCTCGCGATTAAACTTATGGACACTTCCGACGATAGCACCGTCTTCTCTCTCTCTTCCTATCTCGAAGAAGTAAGACGCGCCATCATTACCGACGTATCGGTTAGACATTCCTGTCTGCTCATAGCATGACTTCTGCCATAATTCGAGAGTATCTCCCGCTAGTGCTGTGCAACTATATCCCATTTTCTTAACCTTTCAATAGTGTGTTATTAAGTTATGATGAGAAAGATACCCTATGAATAAGCGTGTGTCAATAGTAAACGAGGGTAATTAGGTAACAGTTTCATAACGATTAGCAGGGGATTACATGTGCGTTTCCTGAGAATCATAAGGTGAAAGGGAATCGGACATAAGGGACGGAAGCCCTAATCTGCGCTAATGGGACGGAATGGACACGAGAGGACAGTCCCCCGCCCCGCCTCTCGTAACCCACACAATACGGACATATCCCACTAATACGGGATAATACGGGGCAATTCGGACATATAAGACACTAGGTCGGGCGCATATCGTGGCGCTTATATCGGGTTCTCCCGTAGGGAGAGTCGTTGCTCCGTAGCCGTGGAAAGATAATTCTACGGGGCGCAGGGGTGGGTTCTTTACGAGCGGAGAGTCCTAGCGACTACAGCACAACCCCAGGGTTTTTAGTTTCGGCGCCCACCTATCGTTACTATCCACCACAATATTTTTTCTAAATATAGGCTCTGACCTGCGGTTATATATAATGTGACTAACATCACACACATAAAAGCGGGATGAAAGGTATTTATCCCGCCTTAATATATATAGGGGATAAAATAAAACAGCCCTCTCTAAGTTCGGCTCTCGGCAGCCGAGCCTCACAGCGAGGTTGCAATTGAGCCGAACGATTTGGGGTCGGAAGACTCCTAGGGGTCGTCTTCCTCCAGATGAATTGGGCGCCATCAGCGCCCCCCTAACATAACCCAAGCGGTGCCCATAGGCACACGCTTCGCGGTAGGAGAAATAGGTTTATGACTAAACCCAAAAGCAATACCTATAAACTTGCCCCAGGTGCATCTATTCCAGCCCCAGATGCAAAGAAGAAACTTATCGCGCTCATCGAAGACGGACTTACCGTCGAAGATGCTTGTCGCGCCGTAGGCAAGTCAGTTAAGTCTTACGAGTACTACCGCGCTTCAGACCCACAGTTCAAAGAAGCCATTGACCTCGCCAGAGTAATTCAGAAGCGTAAAGGTGTCGTCTCAGACGATGACCAAAACATTACCTTTGAAGAGTTCCGCTCTAAGTACATGATGAGCCAGACCTTCCCACACCAGCGCAATATCATCTCCTTGTTGGAAGATGGTGAGCCAGCATGGCTCCATCCCAACATGATTTATGAACCTGGCTTTAAGAATTACGTGCTCTGCAATATGCCTCCAGAGCACGCGAAATCTATGACTGTTTCGATAGACTATGTAACCTATCGTATTGTGACCGACCCGAACGTCCGTATCAAGTTGGTTTCTAAGACCCAGCAGATGGCCAAGGAGTTTCTCTATGCTGTCAAGCAAAGACTCACCTCGCCTCAATGGATTGAACTTCAAAGACGTTATGCTCCTGTGGAAGGCTTCAAGGCTACTGCTGAAAAGTGGACCCAGGATGCAATCTACATCGAACGTGATTCTGGCGAAAAGGACCCTACCCTACAAGCGTTGGGTATCGGCGGTCAGATTTACGGTGCACGTGCTGACCTCATCATCCTCGATGACTGTGTGACCCTCTCGAACTCTAACGAGTATGAAAAGCAGATTCGTTGGATTCAGCAGGAAGTCCTGACTCGTGTGGGACCTACTGGCAAGATTCTTGTCGTAGGTACTCGCGTAGACCCAGTTGACATGTACCGAGAGATGCGTAACCCAGACCGTTACCCTGAAGGCAAGTCTCCTTGGACTTACCTTGCAATGCCAGCAGTATTAGAATTTGATGAAGACCCTGAGAAGTGGCAAACACTCTGGCCTAAGTCTGATAGACCATGGGCAGGTGGAGAAGACCTTGCTGATGCAGATGGACTCTATCCTCGCTGGGATGGACTCAACCTCAAAAAGCGTCGCGGTGTCTTAGACCCAAAGACCTGGGCAATGGTTTATCAGCAGCAAGACGTTGAGTCTACTGCAATCTTTGCACCTGAATGTGTACGCGGTTCTGTATCAGGTATGAGACCTATTGGGCCAATCATCCCAGGTGCTCCAGGGCAGCCAGAGCGTATGAACGACCAGTACATTGTCGCGTCTATGGACCCTGCCATGTCTGGAGATACATTCTCTGTCATCATCGCAGGTGATAGGACAACCCAGAAGCGTTACCTGCTAGAGGCCTCGCGCATGCCAGCGCCTACACCGCAGATGATTCGTGACCTTATCTTTTCTTGGACTGAAAAGTACAACCCAAAGGTTTGGGTAATTGAGAAGAACGCGTTCCAGTTGTTCTTGACTCAGGACGAGCAGATAAATAAATTCTTAGCATCTCGCGGTATCCGCTTGGTGCAACACTACACGGGTGCAAACAAGATGGATGCCGAATTCGGTGTCGCTTCAATGGCCCCACTATTCGGCACGACGGACAACCAAGGCAAACATATTAAAGGTTCAAACCTTCTGGAGTTTCCTCGTGCCGATAACGAACACATCAAGGCTCTTATCGAGCAGTTGATTACCTGGTCTGCTGGCACTAAAGCCAAGCAAGACGGACCAATGGCTCTCTGGTTTGCAGAGACTCAGATGCGTGACTACATCAATCAGATGGGCGCATATGGCGGTTCTTTCGTAAAGAACCCATTCGCAACAAAGGGACAACTTGCTAGTCGCAAGGTTGTTAACTTAGAAGAATACGCCAAGATGCAAGAGCAGATGGCTTCAAACGGAGGAACCTGGTATGGCAATGGATATAGATGACCTAGGGGTTAAGGTTCGCAAACTACGCGAACACTACCACCTTCGTGATGCCCGCTGGGCTGACCTGCTTTCAATCCGTCAAGGAAACATTCAGCAGGTATTCCCTGAACTCTTCTCATCAGACTTTCCTAAGCCAATGGTGGCAAATTTCATTGACATCGCAGCACGCGACGTAGCAGAAGTTATCGCCCCACTGCCAGCATTTAACTGTGATACAACAGATGCAATCAGCGATAGAGCACGCAAGCGTGCAGATAAGCGCACAATGATTGCTGCTGGCTACCGTGACTCATGTAACCTTCAGACTCAGATGTACACAGGTGCTGACCGCTACTTGACATACGGCATGCTTGCGTTCATCATTGAACCAGATTTTGAAAACAATCGTCCAATGATTCGCTTGGACAACCCAATTGGTTCATACCCTGAGTGGGACCGTTTTGGTAAGTTGATTTCTTACACACGTCGCTACCAGAAAACAGTCCGTGAACTCTGCAACGATTTCCCAGAGCACGAGCCAGTTATCCGTGGCCAGTATGAGAATCGCAACTCTGAGCGTATGCTTGAAGTATTCCGCTATGTCAACAAGGAAGAAGTTATTCTCTTTGTTCCAGAGCGTAAGAACCTTGTCCTTGACCGT
>Ga0114964_10000258_pt1 | contig 40636 bp, 39 predicted proteins | sample C_131016_MF_Meta_FD_92638 | JGI IMG/M metagenome (GOLD analysis project Ga0114964, IMG submission 92638) | Freshwater microbial communities from Lake Croche, Canada to study carbon cycling - C_131016_MF_MetaG | ecosystem: Environmental > Aquatic > Freshwater > Lake | place: Lake Croche, Canada... | reverse complement strand
GGCAGCTCCTAATTTCATGGTGGCAGGAGAAGTTGGCTCTGTCCGCCGCACACGCGGGGGAGATGCCCATGAAGCGCGCGTGGCAGAAATTGGGCCTGAACCAATCATGATTGGCATGCCATCTCTTGCGAAATTGAAATTAATTCACGGCTCATGACCTTGATCGTAATCTGTGGTGCAACCGCAACAGGTAAGAGTGATTTGGCTGTGGCAGTCGCAAAAGAAATTGGCGCAGAAATTGTTAACGCAGATTCGATGCAGCTTTATCGCGGGATGGATATCGGTACCGCGAAGCTATCTTTAGAAGAACGTGAAGGCATACCTCACCACCTTCTCGACATTGTTGACGTCAGTACTGATGTAACTGTTGCTTTCTATCAGGAATTGGCCCGTGCGAAAGTCGATGAGCTACTCGGAGCGTCCATGCCGGTCGTTATCGTCGGGGGAACAGGTTTCTACATCAAGTCGATTTTGGATGATTTGAATTTTCCAGAGACAGATCCAGAAGTCAGAGCCAAGCTCACAGAAGAAGCCGAGAGAATAGGCGCAGCGGCACTTCACAACCGCCTTGCCACTTTGGACCCAGCAGCTGCAGTGGCTATTCCAAAAGAGAACGTTCGACGAGTAGTGCGCGCGCTGGAAGTCATTGAAATTACGGGCAAACCTTTTACGGCAAATCTTCCTCGCGAAGATTCGACCCGCTACCCAAAGGCGCAACAATTTGGATTGGCACTTGATCGCGCCGCCCTTGATGAGCGAATAGATAAACGTGTTGAAAGAATGTGGGAGAGAGGTCTTGAAACCGAGGTTGATAAGTTGATTGAGTTAGGGCTTCTAGAAGGCAAAACGGCGCAGGCGGCTTTGGGATATGCCCATATCATCTCCGCAAAGAGCGGTTTAAGCGCTGATCCAAAAAATGAAACAAAAATTGCTACCCGCCAATATGCCCGTCGCCAGGAAACCTGGTTCACTCGCGATGAGCGCATCACGTGGCTTAAACCCGAATCCACGACTGTGCTCCTAGAGCGCGTTCTAACCTCTATTATCAAATCATGATTGGAACATACGGCCACGGTACACACAACGATTTTGTGTTGCTTTTCGATCCGGAGAACCAGCTGGAAATCACTCCCGAGCAAGTAAAGAAGATCTGCAACCGTCAAACAGGGATCGGCGCTGACGGCCTTATTCGTATCGGCAAACTCGATGGCAAGTGGTTTATGGATTACCGAAATGCCGACGGCTCTCTTGCAGAGATGTGCGGTAATGGGATTCGCGTAATGGCGCGCTACTTAGTTGAACGAGGCCATCAGCCCGAAGGAATATTTGGAATTAACTCGAGAGCAGGCATGAGGTATCTAGCTGTTCCCGCTGACGATGACATCTCTGTCAACATGGGCCACGCAGTTCTTGATGAGGAGTACCCAGAGGTTGCAGTCACGGTGAATGGAAAATCCTGGCCTGCTTTCAATATAAACGTTGGCAATCCTCACGCAGTTGTATTTGTGGATGACCTTGCAGAAGCAGGGGAGTTATTTGTTGCTCCAGAGGTAGATCCAGTGGAGGCATACCCAGAGGGCGTTAATGTCGAATTTGTTCAGCTCCTGGGGAATGGTGAACTTGCAATGCGAGTACATGAACGCGGTGTCGGAGAAACTCAATCCTGTGGAACTGGAACGTGCGCAGTTGCGCTCGCTGCCACGCTAAAGCTTGGCAAAAAACTTCCATCGCACTGGGTTATTAATCCTCCAGGTGGACGACTCGTAGTTGATACAGATGGCCACAACAACGCAACACTTATTGGCCCTGCAGTCTTGCTCGAGGATCGCGATGTGAGTCAATATTTGTGAAAGATGAACCTCTCGATTTAGATATCGATCAACTCCTTCGCGAATCGGCAATGGCCGCTGCAGAGTTTGATGCCGCCGAAAGTGATGCAAACTATGCAGAAAGCTCGCAGCATGATTTGCAAGATCGCCAAGCGCTCCGACGTGTAGCTGGGCTCTCAACCGAACTTCAAGATATTTCAGATGCCGAGTATCGCCAACTCCGATTGGAAAAGGTTGTGTTAGTCGGCGTATGGACAGAAGGCACCGCGAGCGATGCAGAAAATTCATTAAAGGAATTGGCAGCTCTCGCTGAAACTGCCGGATCTGAAGTTATGGATGGATTAATTCAACGCCGTGATAAACCTGATGCATCAACTTTTATTGGTTCAGGTAAAGTCGAGGAACTCCGCCAGACGGTACAAGCGACGGGTGCGGACACGGTTGTTTGCGATGGCGAATTATCTCCGGCGCAACTTCGAACTCTGGAACAGAAAGTTAAAGTAAAGGTAATTGATCGAACTGCATTAATTTTAGATATTTTTGCGCAGCATGCTAAATCTCGTGAAGGAAAAGCTCAAGTTGAATTAGCACAAATGTCATACCTCCTTCCACGCCTTCGTGGTTGGGGTGATTCACTTTCGCGTCAAGCAGGCGGTATCGGGGGACGCGGTCCTGGTGAAACAAAGATTGAAACTGATCGGCGCCGTATCAATGACAAGATGGCAAAACTTCGTCGTGAAATAAAAGAGATGAAGACAGCTCGTGACACTATGCGTCAAGAACGTCGCAGAAATAATATTCCGTCCGTTGCGATTGCTGGGTATACAAACGCAGGAAAATCATCTCTTATGAATCGTTTAACAAATGCTGGTGTATTAGTTGAAAATGCATTATTCGCGACACTTGACCCAACCGTTCGCAAGGCAACAACAACTGATGGTCGAATATTCACCCTTTCAGACACTGTCGGTTTTGTTAGGCACTTACCGCATCAATTAGTTGAAGCTTTTAAGTCAACCCTTGAAGAGGTTTCTCAATCTGACTTGATAGTGCATGTTGTGGATGGTTCGGATTCAGATCCGCAAGGACAAATTCGCGCCGTTCGCGAAGTGATTAATGAAATTGGTGGCGGAGATATTCCGGAAATCATTGCAGTAAATAAAGCCGATGTTGCGCTACCTGAGGTACTTATGCAATTGCTTCGAGAAGAGCAAAATAGTTTCGCGTTCTCAGCCCGAACCGGTTTCGGGCTAGATACCCTGCTCAAAGCGATAGAAACTTCGCTTCCAAAACCACGGATCGAAATTACCGCTACTATCCCATTTAGTCGTGGTGATCTGGTGTCGGCCATACACGAGCGGGGCGAAATCATTTCCGAGTCATATTCAGAAGATGGAACAATCATTCACGCATTTGTCGATGGTTCTATCTCACGTAAACTGGAAGAGCTAGGGTAATCACGTGAGCGTTTTCTTGACACTAGATTCTGAGGAACGGGATGCGACGAAGGATGCAGTTCTTCGGAGCATCAAAGCGGGTTCTGTCGCAGTCCTAGCTTCAGAAAATGGATACATCTATGTTGCGGATGCTTTTAATTCGGTCGCAGTTGAGCGAATTCACGCAATTAGAAAAACAGAGACCGGAACTGCATGCCAAATTCTTGTCGGATCTCTTTCGACAGCCCTTGGCGTAGCTCGCAATCTGGAAAGTGATGTGAAAATAGTCGCTGAAAAATTTTGGCCAGGCCAACTCACATTGCTTCTCGCGCCACAACGCGGATTGAGTTGGGATCTTGGTGACGAGGGAGCGCTTGATGAATTTGCTCTTCGAATTCCCACGAACAAATTTCTATTAGAAGTGCTCAGCGAAAGTGGACCCTTGGCCGCCGCATCGGCGTCGGTGGCTGGAAGGCCACCAACTTTGGATATTAACTACGTACCCGCTCTCCCAAGTGATGTCGGTATTTACGTCGATGAGGGGCCAATTGCACAGGCAGGGAACTCGACAATTGTTCGAAATGGAATCTCAGGATTGGAGATGGTCCGTGAGGGAGATATCTCATTTGCCCAACTCGAAGGGGTTGTTTCTGGCATTTCTCACGGCACGCTCTAGGCTTGCCCCATGACAACTTTCTTCGGTCCAGATTTCGATGCACTAAATTCACAAGATCCAGATATCGCAGCTCTCTTATTGACCGAGCTTGATCGCCAACGCAAAAATCTCCAGCTTATTGCGAGCGAGAACTTCACATCCTCTGCCGTTCTCACTGCGCTTGGTTCAACCCTTTCTAATAAATACGCAGAAGGCTATCCAGGAAAGCGTTATTACGGTGGGTGTGAAGAAGTTGATAAAGTGGAAACGATTGGGATCGAACGCGCAAAGGCTCTCTTTGGCGCCGAACATGCAAACTTGCAGCCACACTCAGGAGCGAGTGCGAACGTGGCCGTCTATAAAGCATTTACAAATCCTGGCGATACCGTTCTTGCAATGTCATTGCCACATGGTGGTCACTTAACCCACGGTGCCAAAGTTAACTTTTCAGGCAAGTGGTACAACATTGTTTCCTATGGCGTCCGCAAAGATAATGAATTAATTGATTATGACGAACTTCGAGATTTGGCCATCGAGCACAAACCAAAGATGATTTGTACCGGCGCAACAGCGTATCCAAGCCTGATTGATTTTGAGACAGTACGAAAGATTTGTGACGAAGTGGGAGCAATAATGTGGGTGGATGCCGCTCACTTCATTGGTTTAGTTGCTGGAAAAGCTATCCCTTCACCAGTTCCGTTTGCTGACGTCGTTTCATTCACGACGCACAAAGTGTTGCGCGGACCGAGAGGTGGAATGATTGTTTCAAAGGCAGAGCATGCAGCAGCCTTAGACAAAGCAGTTTTCCCAGGAATGCAAGGCGGTCCAATCATGAGCGCTGTGGCTGGAAAAGCGATTGCATTGAAGGAAGCAGCCCAACCCGCATATCAGGCTTATGCAAAGAAAGTTATTGAGAATGCACAAGCACTGGCAGCTTCACTTGAAAGCGAGGGTATGCGAGCCGTTTCAGGTGGAACGCAAACTCACCTTGCACTGATGGATATTCGTGGAACTGGAATTAATGGAAAAGTTGCTGATGAGCGTTGCGGACTTTCAGGAATAACGTTAAATAAGAATTCGATTCCATTCGATCCAGAAACCGCCGCTGTTACAAGCGGTATTCGTGTTGGAACGGCTGCCACAACAACTCAAGGTATGGGTGTGCCTGAGATGCAGCAGATTGCCTCACTAATTTCTCGCGCAATCAAAGATGGCGCGGATGAATCAAAGGCAGCTGCAATTCGCGCAGATGTTCACGCGCTTACCTCAAAATTCCCTGTTTATCCTCACTCATAAATTTCAGGTAGATGCGCGAATATCTTCTCACCGCTAGTTTTGCGGCAACGCTCTGTTTCCTGATAACTCCATGGGTTGCACGCTTTGCTATGCAATCTGGGGCGTTCATCAGTATTCGAGAGAGAGATATTCATAAATCTCCAACCCCGCGATGGGGCGGAATTGCGATGTGGGCAGCGATGTCAGTGACGATGATTGTCGTGAGTCATCTTCCGCTCGTCAGTAAATCATTTGGAAGAGAAGCTCAGGGAATTTTTTTGGCCGGCACGTTCATCATGTTACTCGGCGCACTAGATGACCGCTTTGATTTGGATGCCGTAACAAAGTCGGCGGGACAAGCACTTGCAGCAGGAATTCTTCTGCTACATGGGGTGCAGATTCTCTGGCTCCCGATTAATGGAATTTTGACTTTGCCACCGGCGCTGGGGCAAGTTCTCACCGTTATCTTTGTAATGTTGGTCATTAATGCTGTTAATTTCGTAGACGGTCTTGATGGGCTTGCTACCGGAATAGTTGCAATCTGCGGCACGGCCTTCTTTATCTTTTCCTACATTCTCGCAGTTGTAAATGGATTTAATCGCGCCGGCGCCCCATCACTCATTACTGCTGTCTTGGTTGGAATTTGCATTGGGTTCTTGCCTCATAATTTTCACCCAGCCAAGATTTTTATGGGAGATTCGGGCGCCATGCTCCTAGGCCTCTTACTCGCATCAAGTGCAATTACTTTGACGGGCCAAATTGATTTAAATGCTATTTCACAGTCAAATTCACGAAGTACTTTCTTGCCACTTTTACTGCCATTTACAATTCTTGCAATTCCGCTGATCGATCTTGGAATGGCAATTGTGCGCCGCCTCCGTGCTGGCCGCTCACCTTTTGCTGCTGACCGAGAGCACCTTCATCACCGACTCCTATCAATGGGTAACTCGCATAGGCGCACAACATTTATTTTGTATATATGGACAGCGATGTTTGCCATCCCCACGGTTATCGCTGCATTCGCACCGCTTTGGATTGCAACCGTCGTGGCGCTCTTTATGCTTTTAATTTCACTTGCCATGATTGGCGACACTCTAAGAAGAAATCAGGTGCTCGAAAATGTCTCAATCTGACCAATCTGACCAATCTGCAACTGCCATGTGGAAAGGCGCCGTTATCCCCTCAGTTATTGTGGCAATTATCTGTTTAGTTGGTTCTGATTTAATTCGACACACATCTGGCCTTTGGGGCGCCCTCATGGCGAGTGCCACCGTAATAATCTTCTTTTCAATCCATCTGATCATCAATCAGCTTTCCAAAAATCTTGACCCGATTGCGACAATGGCGCTGGCGATGTTTTCATATTTTGCAAAGGTCCTCGTGATGGGTGCCTTTTTGGTAGTAGTCACAAAGGCAACAACCCCTGACTCCGTGGACCGACCAGCCTTCGCCGTGACAGCTCTGGCAATTACGGCGGCCTGGCTGGGCGGAGAGATTAGAGCCTTTTTGAAGCTCCGCTTGGGGTTACCATTACCCTCCAAGGCAGGCGGTTTAGATAGCGGCGTTTCAGGAGGCTCAGATGGCACGAAGTAACGAAGAAGGTGCAATGTGGTCGATCTTCGGGTACCTGCTTTCAGGGCTATTGGTCTGGGGCGGCATTGGGGCGGCAATTGACCATTGGGTTATTCACCACAATCACTGGTTCATGCTCGTTGGGTTCCTCTTGGGCATGGGGGCATCCCTCTACCTGGTCTGGCTCCGCTTCGTTAAGGAATGATGAATTCTTAGTTGAGGAAACTAGTAGCCGGCATCACAGCCCTCTGGATTTCAACTTTCCTTGAATAACTAATAAGGTTCAACCGTCTTCCCGTTTACCCTCAATTGGGCTCTTATGTAGGAGTTTGTGTGCGCGCTTTTGCTTTTGAAGGGGGCTTCGTCCCACCTAGCACTGCCGACTTTAATCTCCCACCCGCATTTGGAAATAGCGAATTTACAACTAAGCCGATACTCCTAGTTTTTCTCTCAGTAATCCTAGTTTCCGTATTCTTTGTTGCAGCATCCCGCAAAGCACTCGTGGTCCCAACAAAACTTCAATTTGCTGGTGAATTGATCTACGGATTCGTTCGTAACGATCTTGGTAAAGAAATTATCGGCGCTGAATTCATGCGCTTTGTTCCTTTGCTTTTCTCACTCTTCACATTTATTTTGACCAACAATATTTTTGGAATCGTCCCACTTTTGCAATTTCCTGCAATGTCGCACGTTTCATTCCCATATGTCTTGGCAGCTTTTCCATTCATCGTATTTCACTGGGTTGGAATTAAGAAGCAAGGCCTAGGACATTACCTCAAGGGCATCGCGTTTATGCCTGGTGTTCCAAAAGCCGTATATGTTCTACTCACTCCAATTGAAATTGCTACATTCTTCTTAGTACGCCCACTGACACTTTCGCTTCGTTTATTTGCAAATATGTTTGCGGGCCATTTGCTACTTCTCGTTTTCATTATGGGCGGAGATCACCTCATTAAGGGTGTCATTGGACTCAAGCTCGTTGCTCCGTTCTCATTCACCCTTGGCATTGTCATGACATTCTTTGAATTCATGGTTCAGTGCTTGCAGGCTTACATCTTTACTCTTCTATCAGCGCTCTACATTGCTGGCGCGCTGTCAGACGAGCACTAACACGAACAAAACCCAAAGCACCATCTACAGAAAGGCACCACAATGAAAGGCACACTCAACCTGGTCGGTTATGGCCTATCAGCTATCGGACCTGCTATTGCAACAGGCTTGATCTTCGCTGCATACATCAACGGCGTTGCTCGTCAGCCAGAAGCTCGTAGCGTTCTACAGCCAATCGCGTTCCTCGGATTCGCACTTGCTGAAGCACTTGCTCTGTTCGGTCTCGTTCTCGCATTCGTTCTCTAATCCCGAGTTATTTCGTACTAGCTAATAATTAGGAGATTTGAGTGAAAACTAGGTTTGCAGCTGAAGCAGCAGCCAATCCATTAATTCCGCACACCGCTGAATTAATCGTTGGTTTCATCGCCTTCACTTTGCTCTTCCTTGTCCTTCGCAGGGCAGTTGTGCCAATGTTTGAAAAAGCATTCGCAGCTCGCACCGAAGCAATTCAGGGTGGCATTGAAAAGGCAGAGCGCGCGCAAGCAGAAGCAGCAGAGGCGTTGCAGTCATACACAGCGCAACTTGCGGATGCTCGCGGAGAAGCTACAAAGATTCGTGAAGAGGCACGCGTTCAAGGCGCAGCAATCATCGAAGATTTACGCTCACGTGCGCAAGAAGAAGCTGCTCGCATCACAGCACAGGCTCACGCTTCAATTGAAGCTGAGCGTCAGGCAGCGATCACCTCACTTCGTCTTGAAGTTGGTTCGCTTGCAACAGATCTTGCATCCAAAATCGTTGGGGAAGCTCTAGAAGACCAGGCTCGTCAATCTCGTGTTGTCGATCGCTTCCTTGAGGATCTTGCTACAGAAAAGGGACGCAACTAAAAATGTTGAACCTTGGTGGAAACTCTCGTCAATCGCTATCGGCGATTCGCGTTGTACTTGATGGAAAGCTCAAGGGCGTTTCATCTGCTGAGTGCACGGTAGTTTCTGCAGAACTGTTCAATGTATTACTTGCTCTTCAATCATCAGGCGCGCTTCGCCGCGCAGTCACTGATCCAGCACGCGACCATGTGGCTAAGACAGCTCTTGTCACGGATGTATTTGGTTCATCGCTATCAAAGTCGACGTTGGACTTGGTTGTTCAACTTGTCGCACTTCGTTGGTCACGCACCTCAGATATCGTTCATGCAATTGAACAATTAGCTGTAGAAGCAGAAGCAACGGCAGCGAACACTGAAGATCAACTCGACCAAGTTGAAGAGGAACTTTTTGCTTTCTCTAAAGTCTTGGTTGCAAACAATGACCTCCGCCAGGTGCTCAATAGCTCACTAGATTCTGGAGATCACAAAGCTGAACTGATCAAGACAATTTTTGGTGGTAAGTACAAGCCATCATCAGTTCGCTTGTTAGAACAGCTCGTGCGCGTACTCCAGCGTCGAAGCATTGAGCTTGCGCTCCTTGCTTTCATTCACGGGGTTACTGCACGTCATTCCCGCCTCCGTGCGGTGGTGCGAAGCAGAGTTGAACTCACCACTGCGCAACGCGAGAAGTTGGCTTCAACTCTCACAAAGCAGATGGGCCAACCAGTTCATGTTTCAGTTGAAATTGATGCCAGCGTTATCGGTGGCATCGAAGTCCGATTCGATGATGAAGTCATCGACGGAACCATCAGCAATCGTTTGGCAGAAGCGGGCAGAGCGCTCGCAGTTTAAGAATTCTTTACTAATCACCCAGTAAAGACCAGTTAGAGGATCGAGGGAGTACAAATGTCGGAGACAACAATCCGCCCGGAAGATATTCGTGATGCGCTTGCAAAGCACGTTGCGTCATATAACCCAGGCGCTGCAGCTCGCGATGAAATCGGTATAGTCACCGAAGCAGGCGATGGTATTGCGCGCGTTGAGGGTCTGCCTTCAACCATGACTAACGAACTTTTAAAGTTTGAAAACGGAACTCTTGGTTTGGCTTTGAACCTAGACGTCCGTGAAATCGGTGTCGTTATTTTGGGTGAATTCACCGGAATTGAAGAAGGAACAACCGTTCGACGGACTGGTGAAATTCTCTCAGTACCAGTCGGAGATGGTTTCCTTGGTCGCGTTGTAGATCCACTTGGCCGCCCAATCGACGGCAAGGGTGAAATCGTCGCTGAAGCTACTCGTGCACTTGAACTTCAGGCTCCTTCTGTAGTTCAGCGCCAACCAGTCAAAGAGCCAATGCTCACAGGTATTAAAGCTATCGACACCATGACAGCGATAGGTCGCGGACAGCGCCAGCTCATCATTGGTGACCGCCAGACCGGTAAGACTGCAATTGCAATCGATACCATCATCAACCAGAAAGAAAACTGGAAGAGCGGGGATCCAAAGAAGCAAGTTAAATGTATTTATGTAGCTATCGGTCAAAAGGGTTCAACAATCGCTTCAGTTAAAGGCGCGCTTGAAGAAGCTGGCGCTATGGAATACACAACAATCGTTGCATCTCCTGCATCTGACCCAGCTGGTTTCAAATATCTAGCACCATACACAGGTTCTGCAATTGGGCAGCATTGGATGTACGCCGGACAACACGTTCTTATTATTTTTGATGATCTCTCCAAGCAAGCAGAGGCTTATCGCTCCGTATCACTTTTGCTTCGTCGCCCACCGGGTCGCGAAGCGTATCCAGGAGACGTTTTCTACTTACACTCACGTTTGCTCGAGCGTTGCGCAAAGCTTTCAGATGAACTCGGTGGCGGTTCCATGACTGGCCTGCCAATCATCGAAACAAAGGGAAATGACGTCTCAGCGTTTATTCCTACAAACGTTATTTCTATCACTGATGGCCAGTGCTTCCTTGAAACAGATCTCTTTAATGCGGGCGTTCGTCCGGCGATTAACGTAGGTATCTCTGTTTCTCGCGTGGGCGGATCTGCTCAGACAAAGGCAATCAAGAAGATTGCTGGACGTTTGCGCCTTGACCTTGCGCAATATCGCGAGCTCGAAGCATTCGCAGCTTTCGGTTCTGATCTTGATGCAGCATCAAAGGCACAACTTGAGCGCGGAGCTCGCATGGTTGAACTATTGAAGCAGGGTCAATACAGCCCTTATTCAGTAGAGCGCATGGCTGTTTCAATCTGGGCTGGAACAACTGGCAAGATGGATTCGATTCCTGTTGCTGACATCCGCCGCTTTGAAGCTGAGTTCTTAGATTTTGTTGCTCGTGAGCGTTCATCAATCATGGATGTCATTTCCAACACCCGTGAACTCACCGACGATACTGTTTCAGCACTTGAAGAGGCCGTTACAGTATTTAAAGGGCAGTTTAAATCTACTGAGGTGAAGAACTAACTCATGGGTGCACAACTACGGATTTATCGCCGACGGATGCGTTCCGTTAAGGCGACAAAGAAAATTACGAAAGCGATGGAGCTAATTTCTGCTTCTCGAATCGTTAAGGCGCAGCAGCGTGTGGCTGCTTCGTCTCCGTATGCAAATGAAATTACGAATGCAGTGGCAGCGATTGCTACCTATTCCAATACAGATCACCCGCTCACCGCTCAACATGTAAATGCGGGACGCGCATCGGTTCTGATCATCGCAGCTGATAGAGGTATGGCTGGTGCTTACTCAAATGCCGCAATTAAAGAGGGCGATCTTTTGATTGCTTCACTTAAAGAGCGTGGACTTGATGTCCGTACATATTTGGTGGGGCGTAAGGCAGTGAATTTCTATAAATTCCGTAACCGCGCAGTTGCTGGATCTTGGACTGGTTTCTCCGATAACCCAACATTTGAGAATGCCAAAGAAGTTTCTTTCGCACTTGCTCAAGAATTTCTTGGAGATTCTGACGAAATCCATATCGTTTATACAACTTTCAAGTCGATGATTACTCAACAACCAATTGCAGCACGCATGTTGCCGATGGTTCTTGATGGGGTAATAAAGCCAGATGGCCTACTTCCAGAATATGAATTCGAACCCAACCCAACCGAGGTGCTGAACTCTTTGTTACCTCGCTATGTTGAGGCTCGAGTATTCAACGCGATGTTGCAATCGGCAGCCTCGGAGCATGCAGCTCGTCGCCGTGCTATGAAGTCAGCTACAGATAATGCTGATGAGTTAATTAAATCTTTGACCCGACTTGCTAACGCAGCTCGTCAGGCAGAAATTACACAAGAGATAAGTGAAATTGTTGGCGGCGCAGATGCGCTTGCCTCAGCTAGCGCAGGGAGCGAATAATGAGTCAAACTACTGAAGCGACGAAGAATGGACGAGTTGCTCGCGTAATCGGTCCGGTGGTGGATATTGAATTCCCATCTGATGCGATGCCAGCGATCTTTAACGCCCTCCATGTGGATGTCTTGCTCTCAGGTCAGAGTCGCTTGTTGACACTCGAAGTAGCACAACACATTGGCGACAACCTTGTGCGTGCGATCTCGATGCAACCTACCGACGGCATGGTCCGTGGTTCTGAAGTGCGCGATACAGGTTCACCTATTTCAGTTCCAGTCGGCGACGTCACAAAAGGTCACGTCTTTAATACCCTTGGCGAGTCAATGGATGTACCAACAGCCTCACTTGATATCAAAGAGCGTTGGCCAATCCACCGTACCGCCCCTGCTTTCGATCAACTTGAGTCAAAGACTGAGATGTTTGAAACAGGTATCAAAGTTATCGATCTTCTGACACCGTATGTTCGCGGCGGAAAAATCGGTCTCTTCGGAGGCGCTGGTGTCGGTAAGACTGTATTGATTCAGGAAATGATTTATCGCGTAGCTGAAAACTTCGGCGGTGTGTCTGTATTCGCCGGTGTCGGCGAGCGTACGCGTGAAGGAAACGACCTATTCCTTGAAATGACGGAAACAGGCGTTATTAACAAGACCGCATTGGTCTTCGGTCAGATGGATGAGCCACCTGGCACGCGTCTTCGCGTTGCTCTTTCAGCTCTCACAATGGCTGAATACTTCCGCGATGTGCAGAAGCAAGATGTGCTTCTTTTCATCGACAATATTTTCCGCTTTACTCAAGCAGGTTCTGAAGTATCAACGCTTCTAGGACGTATGCCATCAGCTGTGGGCTACCAGCCAACGCTTGCTGATGAAATGGGTCAATTGCAGGAACGCATTACTTCTACTCGTGGTCACTCGATTACATCTATGCAGGCAATTTATGTTCCTGCCGATGACATCACCGACCCAGCTCCTCACACAACCTTTGCCCACTTGGATGCAACAACAGTGCTGTCTCGTCCAATTTCTGAACTTGGTATTTATCCTGCTGTGGATCCACTTGACTCAACATCACGCATCTTGGATCCTCGCTACATCGGTGAGCACCACTTCCGAGTTGCAAACCGCGTAAAGCAAATCTTGCAGCGCTATAAGGATCTTCAGGACATCATCGCTATCTTGGGTATCGATGAACTATCGGAAGAAGATCGCATCTTGGTTGGTCGCGCACGCCGTATCCAGCGCTTCCTTTCACAGAACACATTCGTTGCGAAGGTCTTTACGGGTATCGAAGGTTCATTCGTTCCTCTATCAGAGACAATCGAAGCATTCGAAGCACTTGCCGATGGTAAGTATGACCATGTTCCAGAACAAGCGTTCTTTATGTGTGGTGGCCTAGAAGATGTAGAACGCCGAGCTGCTGAATTGGCTAAGGCTTAAACTTAATGACCACTTCAAGTTTGACCGTTGAAGTTGTATCACCAGACAAGCGCGTCTGGTCTGGTGAAGCAACGATGGTTTCAGCACGTACACTCGAAGGTGATATCGGTATTTTGCCTGGTCATGCGCCACTTGTTGGCGTCTTGGTAGATGGAAAAGTTGATATCAAGGTAGTCGGGGGTGAGAGCCTTCAATTCACAATAAACGGTGGCTTTCTTTCGGTCTCGCAAAATCGTGTTTCAGTCTTGGGCCAGTCCGCCGAATAAAGAAACCCCCGGACGTACATACGGGGCAGATGGGCTCGATTTTTTGGTTTTTGAGCGTTAATTCAGGGGGATTTCCCGAACTTTTTTAAGAAAAGCCTCGGAGATGCTTCCTTTTAGACCATTAGTTTAGGACAATTTTACTAGCAATTTTGTGCCAGGTAGCAGACCTGATCACGCAAAATTCTTACTCACGGAGGATCAAAAATATGCTTCAACTTTCAAACGGCCAGTGGAGTTCGTTATTTAACATCTTCTCCTTTGGTCTCATCTCAATGTTGGCATGCACAGTCTTTACGCTAGTTGGGCAGTCGCGTGTACTTCCTAAATATCGTAATGCTCTTGTTATGTCATCCATGGTTACCTTTATTGCTGGTTACCACTATTTCCGAATCTTCAATTCATTTAATGAAGCTTCAAAAGCAAATGCTGTAACAATTGGAACTCAACAAGGTGCTTTCAACGAGGCATACCGTTATGTGGATTGGATTCTCACAGTTCCACTACTTCTAGTTGAAGTAATTGCAGTGCTTGCAATTGCAAAGGAAGCATCAAAGTCTTTGATTTCTCGTCTTGTGCCAGCTTCAGCTGCCATGATTATCCTTGGATACCCTGGCGAAATTTCATCAAATAACGGAACAAAGGTTCTATGGGGAATTCTTTCAACAATTCCATTCCTCTATATCCTTTATGTTCTATTTGTTGAACTTGGCAAGTCATTGGATCGCCAACCAGAGGGCGTTGCTGCAACAGTCGGCCGTCTTCGCTTGCTCCTCATTGCTACATGGGGCGTGTATCCAATCTCTTACCTCATTCCAATCTTGGTTAAGAACCCAAGTGCAAACCAAATGGCAAGTCTCTTCACCGATCGTCAAATTGGTTACACGGTTGCAGACGTACTTGCAAAGTGCGTATTTGGCCTAACAATTTACAAGATCGCTCGTATGAAGTCTGCTGCTGAAGGCATGGCTGATTCACATTAAGTAAATTGAAAAATGGGGGCAGTTGATACTGCCCCCATTTTTTATTTAGGCAAAACCTATTTAATACAGGAGGAAATTTCATTGAATAATTTTCGTATGTGGGCTTATTCCCTTATCGCAATCGGTCTGCTTAATTGGGATTATCAAAGGGCACAACCACATGTGGTCTTTTACAGCTTATTGATAGTGACTCCAGGGATTATTTTGTTGTTATTGACTTTGATTTCAGCTGGACGTAGGCAACTAGATAAGTCCTATTCGGCAAGGTTGTGGGCAGGCATTGGTTTGGCTGCAATTATTATTGCCTTCCTCAATCACTAATATTTTTTTAGATTCTTACAACCTGCGCGCCTAAGGCCCTGAGGTTTTCTGCAAAGTGGGTATATCCACGATCAACGTGATAACCATCTTCGACAATGGTAATTCCCTCGCTTACGAGTCCTGCTAAAACCAGTCCAGCGCCCGCACGAATATCCGTTGCAACCACAGGTGCCCCCGACAATAGAGGAATTCCATTAATTGCAGCGTGATGACCATCAACAGTGATATTTGCGCCTAAACGCTTTAATTCATTAACAAACATGAAGCGACCTTCGAAGACATTTTCTGTAACCATCGAATGTCCTTCTGCAATAGCGTTCATGCAAATTGCCATGGGTTGTAAATCTGTCGGAAATCCTGGATATGGGAGAGTGACAATATCGATGGCCTTTGGACGTTGATCCATTTTGACTCGAAAGCCATCGGAGGTAGTTGTTATGACTGCCCCTGCTTGCACCAATTTATCTAAAGGAATTTCTAGATGAGCTTCCCGTCCGCCAACGATTGTTATATCGCCCTGAGTCATAGCCGCTGCAAATGCCCATGTTCCGGCAACTATACGGTCAGGCAGAGTTGCGTGGGTTGTCGGATGTAGTTTCGAAACACCAGTAATTGTGATGAGCGAAGAACCAAGTCCTTCAATCTTTGCTCCCATCGCAATGAGAAATTCTCCGAGGTCTACAACATCTGGTTCGCGCGCCGCGTTGTCTATTGTTGTGACACCTTTTGCTAATACAGCCGCCGTCATAATATTTTCGGTCGCACCAACACTTGGGAAGCTTAAGGAAATAGGTGCACCTTTTAGCCCATCCCTCGCGGTTGCAATTACATAGCCATGTTCTGAATGTGCCTCCGCGCCTAAGTCTGTCAAACCTTTGATATGAAAATCCAAACCTCTTGATCCAATGGCATCTCCACCAGGAAGTGCCACTTCTGCGCTACCAAGTCGAGTGAGAAGCGGGCCAAGTACGTTAATCGATGCGCGCAATTTACGAACGAGATTGTATTCAGCGCGATGACCTGGAATCTCGGGAACATCAATGGTGAGAGTTTGGCTTGAACTCTCGTAATCAACCACGCAGCCCAGGCTTCGTAGAAGGTCTGCCATTATCTCTACGTCAGCTATAGCTGGGACATTTTGAAGGGTTGTCTTGCCTGCCGCGAGAAGCGCCGCAGCCATCAATTTTAGGGCTGAATTCTTTGCACCAGAAAGGATTACAGAGCCCTGAAGGCGGGCCGGGCCGGTGATCTGAAATGACTTCGAGCCTTCCATTTTTTGATACCCAACCTTTCTCTGTACATCCTATTAAGCCGAATCTCGAGTGGTCACATCTTAACGGCTCTATTAGGCTCCACCCCATGGTTAATTTGACGCGTATTTATACAAAAACAGGCGATGACGGCACGACCTCTTTGGGGGATATGAGTCGTACATCGAAGAATGATCCTCGCCTAGAGGCATATGCAACGGTTGATGAAGCAAATTCATCTCTTGGAGTGGTGCTTGCTCTTGGCGGGATTTTAGATGAAGCCATCACTTCACTTCTGGTTCGAATTCAAAATGATCTTTTCGATGTTGGAGCAGACCTTTGCACTCCAGTTATCGATGATCCAAAGATCGAACCTCTACGTGTTTTGGAATCACAAGTAATCTATCTTGAAGAACACATTGATAAATACAACGCTGGCTTAGCTGAACTTCGTTCCTTTGTTCTGCCTTCAGGCACTCCTGCTGCGGCTCTTCTTCACACATCTAGAACAGTTGTAAGACGTGCTGAACGTGCAACATGGAGCGCTATTCATTCGTTCGGTGGAGGAGTAAATCCACTCACAGCAAAATATCTCAACAGACTTTCAGATCTGTTATTTGTTTTGGCTAGAGTTGCAAATAAGGATCAAGGCGACGTTCTTTGGGTTCCTGGAGCTAATCGCTAACGACTTAAAGCAGGCGTATAAATATTGCTGGGAACGCTTTCGACAGGCGAGCTAAGCCAGCATTTCACATTAATTGCTCCTACATTTAAGTTATAGGAAGTTAATTCGTTAGAAACTCGAGCCGGCAACTCATCAAGTTCTGCCTGGGATTGCGTTTCAGAGATTGTATTTGCGGCGAGTCTTGACTCAATATCTTTTCGTTCTGCGCCTGTTATTGCGCTTACGACTGAGTTAATTTTCGTGCCTGCTATTTGGCGAAGACTTTGACCCGATGCGACGAGACTGTAAAACTTATCTTTTTTTATCCCAATTGTTTGCAGGATCAGATCTTCATTTGGAATCAAAGGTTCGGTACTTACGAGAAAGACCGGTGTAACAGTGTGGGCAGAAGTACCGCCGAGAAGTATGCGCAGATTTCCAAATGGGATGTATGAAGTGACATCAGCATAACTTGGTCCAAAAACGGTGGCACTTACTTCCCACCAAGCGCAATCAGTAGCCGAGGCTATGTACACGGCCCCACATGCACTGGCTTCGCATGCTGCCACTGTTTTTGCGAGTGTCTTCTTGGAAGATAGTAGCCCCACTAATTCTGCGCCACTTGGTATTCGCGCAAAGACACCGTCATTTTCTTTAAATCCTTTAGGTGGCCAAACAGGCTTAGGCGACGGAGTTGGCGTAACTCTCTTACGTACGTAAACCTTACGTTTTACCACTGGCTTCTTGGCGACTGTCTTCTTAGAAACCGTTGCCTTTGCCGTGGCTTTAGGAACTGGCTTTGCCGTCGCTCCGAAGGAAGAAGGAGCTGTTAGCCCAAGAATAACGAGCGCAACTACAAGTTTCTTCACGAATTTGACCACTTAAATCTCTTTACGGAGAAGGTGATACCTATGATGGTCCAGACAACAAGAACTATTGCAGTCCTCCCAACTTCCCAGGACTTAGCTACTTCTTGCTGAATGAAACTATCTGGGAGAAAGACTGATCGCATTCCTTGGGTAAGCCACTTCAAGGGAAAAATTGCCGCAAAATCTTGCATCCACTTTGGCAGTTGTGTGAAAACAAAAAAGACTCCACTGAAGAACTGCAAAATGATAACGATTGGAGAGACGACAGCGGACGCTCCACGCCCACTCTTTGGAACTGTCGAGAATGCAATTCCAAGTGCCGTCGTGCATGCACTTCCCACAACGATGAGCCAAGCAAAACGAAGCCATTTTGCAGCACTCGTCGGCATATCTAGGCCAAACATTGCTGCGCCAAAGCCCATTAAAAGTGCAATCTGTACGACTGTGGAAACGGTTACAAGTATGGCTTTGCCGATGAAGTATGAAGCAGGCGACATTGGCGTTCCATGAAGTCTCTTTAAGGTTCCAAAGTCTCGTTCCATAGGAATTGTGATTGCCAATTGTTGGAAACCAGAGTTGACCAATCCGGTTGCAATCATGCCGGCAACGAAATATTGGCTAAAGGTAACGCCAGGTGCGATTGTATTCTTAAATACGGAGCCAAAGATGAAGAGAAGCATTACAGGAAAGAAAATCGTAAAGACAACTGATTCACGCTGACGAAGGAATTGTTTAATCTCCAAGCGTCCTCTTAGAAGGCCTAATCGAAGGACTTTCATTTTGACTGTCCAATCATCTGGAGGTAAATATCCTCGAGGCTTGGTCTAATTACTTGGAGTTCTGGGACCTCACCTCCCATTCGCGATGCGATTGTTGCAACATCGGAAGTTGGAGTGGATGTAAATCTTTCGTGCTGTTTGCCGCCTTCAACCCACGAAATCCGTGCTTGAGCTAAATGACGACCACCAAGGGTTTCGGGAGGTGAAATCTCAACTATTTTTCCATCCGCAATGACAGCAACTCGATCGGCAAGTGCCTCTGCTTCATCTAGGTAATGAGTTGTCAGCAAAATTGTTGTTCCTTCATCTCGCAAAGTCTTAATTAACTCCCAAAATGCGCGCCTTGCTTCTGGGTCAAATCCCGTAGTGGGCTCATCTAAGAAGAGAAGTTCTGGAGACCCAATAATTCCAAGTGCAACATCAAGTCTTCGGCGTTGACCGCCAGAAAGATTACGAATTTTGTCATCAGCCTTCTCGGCAAGACCAGTCAAAGAGATCACACTTTCAGGATCTTTTGGATTTGGGTAATACTTTGCAAAATGATGCACAGTCTCTCTCACCGAGAGATCACCAGCGTCTGCTGAGCTTTGCAGGACAATCCCAATGCGCTCACGCCACGTGTAGGTCTTATCACCAAGGGCTTGTGGATCATCACCGAGAACGATTACTTCACCGCTATCACGAAACCGGTACCCTTCAAGAATTTCAACTGTTGTTGTTTTTCCAGCTCCGTTTGGGCCGAGGATTGCAAAAATCTCACCGTAGGCAACCTCAAGGTCAATGCCTGCAACGGCAAACTTGCCGTCATATTTCTTTGTTAGCCCCTTAATGGAAATTGCTGAAGCGCTCATGAGGCAAATCTTGCCGTAAAGAGTGGCGATGGGCGAATCAGGAGCAAAGTAAATGGGAGAATATGAGCGTGAGCCCTCGTAGAAATCCTCCAAAGCGTTCCAAAGGAAATCAGCCAGAACGCGAATTGGGCCAATCCTTTGAAGCAATTGAGGAACACGATGAGGGAATTTATCGGGTTCGCCGGATAACTGGCTCTAGTTCTTCCAAACCATATCGCTGTCCGGGATGTGATCAATTAATACCTACCGCAACACCACATATCGTTGCATGGATTCATGAAGATATTGAGACTCGTCGACATTGGCACACGCCTTGCTGGGAAAGAAAAGATAAGCGTCAGCCCAGAGTGCAACGTTCACGAAATGCGCCGCGTTATTAAATTTTAAGCCAAAACAAGTTAGCGCCCGTAAAGTGTTTTAATAATTCTTTTTATTACGCCATCTGCAAAGCGGGTCCGCTTAAATGTTGTAAAAGCCAATGGAATTGGGAATCTGGTTGCAACAACTGTTCGTGGGTAAGTAAACTCCAAAAGCCCTTCATTGCCGTGAATGCGACCATATCCGCTATCTTTCACACCGCCAAATGGAACTGATGCAACCGCAGCAAACGAGAAGACTGAATTAATTGAAACCATTCCACAATTGAGTTGAGTTGCAATTGCGTTTCCTTGCCTCTTTGAAAAGACGGCAGCCGCCAGACCATATGAAGAAGCATTTGATAGTTGAATCGCTTCTGCGATGCTTTTAACACGATTAATTGCAAGGGTTGGGCCAAAGGTTTCCTCAGTCATGGCAGTTGAATCCTCAGGAACATCCAACATAATTGTCGGAGCGACCATCCCATCATGCACTGCGTTCACTCCACCGACCGCAAATTTTGCACCTTTCTGAGCAGCGTCATTGATATGTCCTTGAATGACGTTTAGTTGAGAGGGCATTGTTGCGGGGCCGTAATTCTTTCCTTCATGAATCTTTTCCGCCATTTTTGTGATTGATGCAATGAATTTATCGGCGACAGAATCCATAACATAGACCCTTTCAGCGCCAATGCACGATTGACCTGCATTTGCCATCGCCGACCAGAGCGCATATTCGGCAGCCAAATCCACATCGGCATCACCCGCGACTATGACAGGATCTTTTCCTCCGCACTCGAGTACAACCGGAATCATTCTCGCGGCTGCAGATGCTGCAACTTTCTTGGCCGTACGTGTGCTTCCAGTAAATGAAATCTTGTTCACAGTGCTTTCGGTGAGTGCGCGGCCGGTATCAGGTAAACCAGTGACAACTTCGAATATTCCAGAGAATGGTGCAACTTCAGCAAAAGTTTTGCATAGCCAAACGCCAACGGCCGGTGTGTATTCACTTGGTTTGAAAACGACTGTATTGCCGGCAGCCAGTGAATATGCAATCGATCCCATTGGAGTAAACATCGGATAATTCCATGGCCCAATAACACCCACAACTCCATATGGAGAGCGTTGAACTTTTGCAGTCATGTTAAACATCAAAAGACCTGAAGGCCGTTTTTGATCAGCCAGAATTATTGGCGCTTTAGATGCCGCCCATGAGAGTTGTTCAATGGCCAGACTTGCTTCCAGCGATGCATCACTTGCGGGCTTTCCGGTTTCATCCGCGATTAGTTTTCCGATTTCATCAAGACGTTGAGTTATCAGCGCAGCCCATGCTTTTAGCACTTTCTTTCGCCCGCCATATCCGAGGGCAATCCATGCAGGGGCGGCGCTGTGGGCGGCTCCGACAAGTGAATTTACTTCTTCGGCTGAAGTATTTGGAAATCGACCAATCTCATTTCCGGTAACTGGATTGACGCTGGCAAAGTCTGAAGTACTCATAAGGAAAGACTAAACTGCTTCCATGCCAGAGTTAATACGCCCGAGCACAATTTTGCCTTCGCGTCGCACACCTTTTACTCTGCTGACCCAGGATGGCCTTCGTTTAGTGGGGGAAGTCGCCTCACCTCTCGGAGAGAGAACGGGATCTATTTTGGCGCTGCATCCCAATCCAACTGGGGGAGGCATGATGGACAGCCATATATACAAGAAGGCGGCAAATCGCCTGCCACAATTGGCAGGAATTGAGATCATTCGATTTAACACCCGCGGAACTGAAAGTGAAGCTGGAAAATCTGAAGGCGAATATGATCACGGAGATTCAGAGAAATTTGATGTTGAAGCAGCAATCAATTACGCATTTGATATCTGCAAAGTTGAAAAACTTTGGGTGATGGGTTGGTCATTTGGTACGGATTTAGCATTGCGTCACGCACATGATTCACGCATAAAAGGATTGATCTTATTGAGCCCACCGCTGAAGTATTCCAAGCCAGAAGCTCTGAAATTTTGGGCAGAAGATGGGCGGCCTATCACCGCTCTCATTCCAGAATTTGATGATTACTTAAAGCCTGCCGAAGCCGCGATTGCCTTCGCGGCAGTTGCGCAGATGCAACTTATTAATGTTGATGAAGGCAAACATCTTTGGGTTGGTGAACCTCAGGTTTATCGCGTTCTCTCAGAAATAACTAAAATAATTGCACCGCAAAGACTCCCACTCCCAGTGGAGTACTAGGCGAGATTTTGTTTTGGAAAAACAACCTCTTCAAGAATTAACATCACTGCTGCCGCAACTGGAACTGCGAGTAGCCCGCCTACAGGCCCAAGCAAGCTGGTTCCTAGCATCGCCGCAAGGATGGTTACCAAACCAGGCATTGAAAGTGACTTCTTCATAATTTTTGGCATTAAAACATAATTTTCCACTTGTACATAAATTACATAGGCCACGAAGACAATTACCGCAGTAAGCGGTGATTTGGTGAGAGAAACCAAAGTAAAAACAGTGCAGCCGAGGAAATGACCGACAAGAGGGACAAGGCCGCAGAGAAATACAAGAACAGCAACTGGAGTCGTGTAAGGAACACGCAAAATACTGCCAAGAATGAGGGCAAATATTCCTGCGATTACAGCAACGGTTGCTTGGCTTGCCACGAATGCACCCACACGCGCAATAATCGCGTCACTGAGTCCAGCAACTCTCGCACGACGTGAAATTGGCACAAGGCGGTATGCCACGTTCGTGACCTGAGGTAGCGATGCAGTGAAATATAGGGTCAATACTAAAAGTGTTAGGAGCGCAAAAGCTCCAGACAGCACGGCCTTACCAACTCCCACAACACCACCGAATGCACTTATGACAAACTGCCCGTCATGGATGCTTGAATTAATCTTTTTCTGCAGGGCATCAACAATTCCGAAATGCTGATTGAGGTTGTTAATGGTCGCATTATTTTTCAAGCTCGAGACCAGGTCAGGCGCATTCTTTATAAAGAGATTAATCTGATCAATCATCGGTGGAATCACTATCCAGGAGAAAAGCCCGACCACTGTAAGAACGATTACGACAATTGCTCCAACCGCGGCACCGCGCTTCATCCCTCGTCGTTGGAAAAACTCAACCGCAGGGTTTAAGCCTGCTGCAAAAAAGAGTGAGATGAGGATTAAAACAAATACTTGACTGGCACCAGCAAGGGCTCGAAGAAATGTCAGAGAGATGAGAGCTCCTGCAGTGGCCAGGAATCCAAAATAGAAAGGGTGTCCATGATCTAGAGGAGCGCCTGCAGTGCCCAAGTCGACCGGCTTCTTGGGGGCTGCGGCCTTCTTTATAATATTTAAATTAGGTTTACGAATGGCCATATAGCGAGTTTACGCCGATAAGGTGGAATTTCTCACTCAATAGCGCTCTAAATGTGCGCGAGTAGGCAACGCTAGTAAGAGAGAATAGGCAGATGAGCGAATTAAAAATCACCGGCGCTGGCGGTGACATATTCGTGCTCTACAACTTGCCTTGGCAAAAGCCCCTTGAGGATTGGCCCGAAGATCCGCACCTCACAGATATGCGTGGTATTTCGCGACATATTGTCAGGTTAGTTCGGACGGGTTCTGCAGATGAGGACATTTTTGCGGTCAAAGAGACGGTTTCAGAATTTGCTAATCGCGAGTACACGGCGCTTCGAGAGTTAGCCCATCGTGGTGCCCCAACTGTTGAACCGGCTGCCGTAGTTGAGGGGCGACTAGACGTGAGAGGTAATGAGCTGCCGCCAACGCTGGTGACTAGGTATCTTCCTTACTCCCTTCCATATCGTGTCATTCTTTCTCGTTCAGTAACGGCACACGAAGTGAATCAAATGGCCAGTGCACTGGCGCTCTTGTTAGTGCGCCTGCACCTACTTGGTTTTTGGTGGGGCGACTGTTCTTTGTCCAACACACTTTTCCGTCGAGATGCCACGGAATATGTTGCATATCTAGTGGATGCAGAAACAGGCGAGTTTCATGACCGCCTCACTGATGGCCAACGTGAACATGATTTAGAGATCGTTCATTTCAATGTTGCCGCCGAACTTGAAGACATTATTAGCTCCGGGGTAGAACTTCCCGGCGTTGACCCCATTCGTTCAAGTGAAGCGGTAATAAGGCGCTACCGTCGCCTTTGGGCGATGTTGAAAGAACCCCAAATTCTTGATCCGAGTGATCGACATGCGGTTGAGCGCGCAATGCGTAATTTACAAGACCTTGGGTTTGCTGTGGAAGAAGTTGAAATTTCAGTTGACGGAGAAAAGGGTATTTTGAAGTTTTCTCCAAAACTTGTTGCAGCGGGATATCACACAAATAGATTGAAAGAACTCTTGGGAATAGATGCTGAGGAATTCCAGGCGAAAAGACTCCTTGCTTCCTTTGATCGATATCGCGGTCGACAAAAACCACCTCGTTCAGAATTGGAAGCGGCGAGAGTTTGGCTTACTGATGTTTACCAACACGTTTTAAGTTTTATTCCAGAAACCCTTCGCGGACGGGTTGAGCCAGCTCAAATGTTCCATGAAATCCTTGAACATCGTTGGTATTTAGGCGAAAAGAATGGCGTCGATTTAGGTCTTGAGAATGCAGCGCAAGATTACATCGAAACAATTCTACCGGGCCGTACAGATTCTGGATCGAGTGCGCTTGAGTCCATTGAGTTAGCGGAATCAACTAACATACCCTCATGAGTCGTAGTCCATTTGGGGAACTCCCTAAGAACCTCGCGCAAGCGGTGGATTTAAGCTCTCTAGGAAAGCCTGCTACACCACCTCCTGAGGTGGGAATTGAAATTACACAAACAAATCTTGTATCGCAAATACTTCCAGCATCAAATGCTCAAGTCGTAATTGTTCTTTGTTGGTCACCACGTAGCGCACAGTCCAAGGAGATATTAAACATCCTAGGAGACTTCTACAACGCTGACGCAGCTGGTCCCAATCCATGGATTCTCGCGACAGTAAATGTAGATAGTGAAGCCGCGGTTGCACAGGCACTTCAAGTTCAATCTGTGCCCTTGGCAATCGCAATAATTCAAGAACAAGTTGTTCCACTTTTTGAATCAGTTCCTCCTAGAGAACAAGTTCGATTAGTTATTGATAAGGTAATTTCCCTTGCTGCAGAGCGCGGAATCGGCAATCCAAATTCACCAGAGGAAGAGGTCGCCGCTGAACCTCCTATGGAGCCCGAGGAAGCACTTGCACTTGATGCGCTCGAGAAGAATGATCTTCCCACGGCAATAAACGCATACAAAGCCTGGCTAGCGCGCTCTCCAGGAAATTCATACGCCGAGTTAGGTTTGGCACAAGTTGAACTCATGTTGAGGATTGACGGAATTATCCCTTCGGAAATCTTTACAATCGCAGCTTCCCAACCAACAAATATTGAGATTCAATTAAGGGCTGCCGATATCGAAGTTGCACAAGGAAACTTTGAACCAGCTTTCGGCCGTTTAATCGAACTCGTAAAGCACTCCTCAGGGGATGAGAAGAAAATTGTTCGTGATCACTTATTGGGGCTCTTCAAATTAGTTGATCCTGCCGATCCGCAACTTATAAAAGCAAGACAAGCGTTAGCGAGTGCCTTATTTTGAGTAAATCAGTTTCACGTCATGAACGCTTAAGCCTTCAATTTCTTTTTGCCCTCTTCGGCCTGGGCTTGATGGCACTTTCTGCGCGTTCACCAGATCTAAAACATAATCTGCTTGTTAGTAACGGAATTTATGGATTAATAGTGAGCATCGGTGCCGTTGGTTCAGTTGTGAGCCTTTTGTTTTTGGGTCAACTTGTGCACAAAATTGGAATCCTTCAAACATCGGTTATCAGCGCAACAGGACAATACGCAGTCATGGCCGCTATCCCACATATTCACTCCGCTCAGATTTATGCAGTATCAAATATCTTTCTCGCGATGTGCTTTTCTTCGCACATGATTGCACTGCACACGCAAGTGTTGCGCCGGCAAGACGAGAGCGGTGAAATCCTGCTTCCACGCATGCACGGATCATGGAGTATTGGTGTGCTTGTAACGGTCGTAGTTGCACTCTTCATTACTTCACGAATTTCATTTGCCTGGCATCTTGATTTTCTTATGGCATTTACTTGGATACTAACTATGGCGCTCTTGCGTTCAATGAAATCCAATTTCCCAGAGCGTTCCAAAGATGGCGCCGCCTTCGAGCGAATCACGCTAGTTAGTCTGAAATCTATCTTTACTTTTGATAAATCAATTGTTGTCGCCTTCGCGATGGGGTTGCTCATTGAGTTTGCAAGTGGAGACTGGTCCACGCTCGTGACGAATCAAGAAATTGGAGCAGGAAAAAGCGCGAGCGTTCTAGCGTATCTAGCTCTAATCGTGGGAATGATTCTGGGTCGCATGTATATCGTGAAACTGATTCGCTATAGGTCTGAGCGATTTTGGATTCGTTCTGCCGCAATTGGAGGTGGAGGGGGTTTTATCTTCTTTTCTCAGTTTGCGTGGTTCTTGGCCGGTAAGGGATCCTCTTTAGCGCTCAGTTGCGAGGTAATCGCCTTCTTCTTTGCGGGCCTTGGAACCTCATTTATGGCGCCTATTTTCACAACGATTGCAAATCGTAGAAGTTCGCTCAAACCCAGCGAAGTAGTATCTAAGTTGAATCTAGCAAATACGGTTATAGCATTTGGAGCAAAGTCTATTATTTCTTGGTTGGCGCAAACGACCTCAATCACTATTGCACTTCTAGTACCCGGAATTTTGTTGATGTTGGTTGCGAAATTTGCCTATCTAGGGAATCCCAATCGGGTGGGACAGCAGGGCAACTAGTTTCTTTTTAACCAGATCGTTGCAAGGGGCGGAACACGAAGTATCGTTGGAACGCCTTCGGTTGAATTAATTGTGGAGTTAGAAATACCGCTGCCACCAAATTCAATTGAGTCAGTGTTTAATATTTCAACCCATGTGCCAGTCCCAGGAAGTGGAACTGAGTAGCTCTCGTGGGGTACGGGAGAGAAGTTTGTTATTGAGACGATGCATTCTCCACGGTCAGACCAACGTGTAAATGCCATGGTATTTCCTGCGCCATCGTTGCCGACAAGCCAGGTAAATCCCTCCGGAGAGGTATCGCGTTCCCAAAGCGCTGCATGAGTTTTATAGACGTCGTTAAGTTTCTTGACTGAAAGTTGCACGCCGCGATGCTCGGAAAATTCAGCTAAATGCCAATCGAGTGAACGAGACTCGCTCCACTCATCATTTTGAGCAAATTCGCAACCCATGAAGAGCAACTTTTTTCCAGGATGGGCCCACATAAATCCATAAAGAGCCCGCAATGTTGCAAGTTTTTGCCAGCGATCGCCAGGGATTCGATTTATTAGTGAACCTTTTCCGTGGACAACTTCATCATGCGAGAGCGGCAGCATGAAATTTTCTGACCATGCATACAAAATGGAGAAGGTTATTTCATCATGGTGATACATTCGATGAATTGGCTCATGCTGGATGTATTCAAGTGTGTCGTGCATCCAACCCATATTCCACTTAAATCCGAATCCAAGTCCGTTTTCGTTTGTCGGCTTTGTTACTCCACCCCACGCAGTTGACTCTTCTGCAATCATCATAATTCCAGGAGCTTCGCGGTATGCCGTAGCTGTCGTTTCCTGGAGCAATGAGACTGCTTCCAAATTTTCTCTTCCGCCAAATTTGTTGGGTAGCCATTCTCCTTCTTTGCGCGAGTAATCCAAGTAGAGCATCGAAGCTACGGCGTCCACTCGAATGCCATCGATGTGATATTCAAGCAACCAGTACAAAGCGCTTGCTACGAGGAAGTTTCGAACTTCATTTCTTCCGTAATTAAAAATAAGCGTTCCCCAGTCGGGATGTTCGCCTAAACGAGGATCCTCATGCTCGTACAACGCAGTTCCATCGAATTTAGCAAGAGCCCATTCATCCTTTGGGAAGTGGGCAGGTACCCAATCCAAAATGATGCCGATTCCAGCCTGGTGGAGTGAGTCAACGAAGAACTTGAAATCATCGGGCGACCCAAATCGCGAGGTTGGCGCGAAGAGAGAAGTTACTTGGTAACCCCATGAACCGCCGAATGGATGCTCCATCACCGGCAAAAGTTCAATGTGAGTAAATCCTTCTTCAAGAACGTAGGCAGCAAGTTCAACAGCGAGTTCTCTGTAGGAGAGACCTGGTCGCCAAGATCCCAAATGAACTTCGTAAACGCTTACGGGAGCGCGCCACGATTGGAACTCACTTCGCTTCTTCATCCATTCTGAGTCATTCCATTGATGTGCACTTTCGTGAACAATCGAAGCCGTCATGGGAGGAATCTCGGTTGCTTGCGCCATGGGATCGGCGTGGTCAACCCAACGGGAGTCCAGGCCTTGTATTGCAAACTTATATTTTGTATTTGGACCGACAGATGGAAGAAATACTTCCCAAATTCCATTGGCCCCGAGTGGAATCATTGGGTTTGCTGCCTTGTCCCAATAGTTGTGATCGCCAATAAGGGAAACTGCTCGAGCATTTGGCGCCCAAACAGAAAATGCAGTTCCGAGAAGTTCGCCTTGTGCATCGCGACGTACATGGGCACCCAAAACCTCCCACAGCCTTTCATGACGGCCTTCACCTATGAGGTATAAATCCATTTCGCCCAGAGTCGAATTGGGATTCAAATATCCTGCGGGTGGAGATTGAAATTTAGCTTCAGACTCTTTTTTCTTTGAAAAGAATTTTTTGATCATCAAATAACCACCTGGACAATATGTGCAACTTTGCCATCAGGGCGACCCGGATTTAAGCGAACAAAAGTATGTGGGTGCCAGGTGTGATTCTTTCCATCGAGGAGATCTTTTACTTCAAATGTATCTGCTTCAAATCCGAGGAACCACATATCCCAGTGAACCATCGTCTCTTGTGGGCGCGCGGGATCGAGATTTACCACAACGAGAATTAAGTCCTTTCCTTCTCGTTTTGAGTACGCGATGACATTTTCATTATCTGTCTTGTGAAACTCAAGATTTCGAAGGCGTTGGAGAGCGACGTGCCCTCTTCGTATTGAATTTAGCTGTGCAACAAATGGTTCTAATGTCAGCCCAGCTTTTCGAGCACCTTGCCAATCGCGAACTTTGATTTCGTATTTCTCTGAGTCTCGGTATTCTTCGCCGCCATCTTTGAAAGGTATATGTTCGTATAGTTCATACCCGGCATACATTCCCCATGATGGAGACATGGTTGAAGCAAGAACGGCTCGTAGCGCGAACATTGCAGGATTTCCAGATTGAAGGTGGAAAGGCAGAATATCTGGAGTATTTACCCAGAAATTCGGGCGGAAAAAAGGAGAGGTTTCTTTGGAAATCTCACGACCGTACTCGGTTAATTCTTGCTTAGTAATACGCCAAGTGAAGTAAGTGTAGGACTGCTGAAATCCAGCCTTGCCGAGCGCATGCATCATCGTTGGAGTTGTGAAGGCTTCTGCAAGAAAAACAATATCTGGGTATTCGGTATTTATAGTGGAAATGAGATGTTGCCAAAAATTAACAGGTTTTGTATGCGGGTTGTCGACTCTAAAAATTCTTATATCTTGGGCAATCCAATATTTCACAATTCGTAAAATCTCAGAAAATAAGACTTTGTAATTATTGTCAAAATTAATGGGGTAGATGTCCTGATATTTCTTCGGCGGATTCTCGGCGTAAGCAATCGTTCCATCTGCGCGCTTTGTAAAGAAATCCTCGTTTGTTCTTACCCATGGATGATCCGGAGAGCATTGAAGAGCCAGATCAAGTGCAACTTCAATTTTAAGCTTCTTGGCTGCAGCGACAAATTCTTGAAAGTCTTGAAGAGTTCCCAGCTCCGGGTTCACGGCATCATGGCCGCCATCTTTGCCACCTATTCCCCATGGAACTCCGGGATCACCCGGTTCTGCTGTGGTGGAATTGTTCTTGCCTTTTCGAAATTGAATCCCGATGGGGTGAATGGGCGGAAGGTAGAGAACATCGAAACCCATATCGCTAACACGCTTAAGAGATGCTTGTGCTGTCTTGAAAGTTCCAGACGTTATTGAACCATCTTTATTCTTGAGCGCCCCCTCACTCCGCGGAAAAAATTCATACCATGCGCCGATGAGTGCGCGCGGCGTTTCGGCGAGAATAGGAAATTTTTCCGATTGATCTTTAACGCCCTTTTCATCCTGAACTTCGATGGCAAAGTGCCATAAACCTAGAGAGGTTGGCGTTATCCAAGCTTCATACTTTTGAGAATTTGGCCAAACTTCTCGCATGGAAGTTCGTTCCACTAATTTTCCGGCGGGATCGAAGAGGAGCGCGTTGGCAGAAAAAGTATCGTGACCTTCTCGAAAAATGGTTGCAGAAACAGGTAAAGATTCGCCAGGGATTGCCTTGGCTGGAACAAACTCACCACCGAAGTAGGTTGCTGGTGCAATGTCTACTATTGGAAAGCGAGTGATCATCCAGATCCTTCCGTGTTGCCTGGGTCAGCAGCTTTCACATCGTTAATTTGATAGCGATCGATTGCCTCTTGAACTACCTTTAACTTTAGTTCACCTTCTTCAGCGAGCTGTGAAAGTGCTGCAATAGTAATCGAGGCAGCATCAACTTTGAAGTGACGACGTAAAGCTCCGCGGGTATCAGACAAACCAAACCCATCAGTTCCAAGAGAGATAAATGGATTCTTCACCCATGGTGCGATTTGATCCTGAACGGCTTTCATGAAATCGCTGACTGCGACAACTGGACCGTCATAGCCAGCCAATTTCTTCGTTACGAAAGCGCTCTTTTTGTCATGAGGGTTAACCAAGTTATGGCTATCAACTGCAAGGCCATCGCGACGCATTTCATTCCAAGATGTAACTGACCAGACGTTCGCTGCTACGCCCCAATGCTCGTCTAGCAATTTCTGCGCTTCAAGGGCCCAATTGACGCCAACGCCAGATGCAAGAAGTTGAACCTTACGTTTGTGCTTTGTAGGTGCCGGCGCGTAAAGATACATACCCTTAAGAAGTCCATCGACATCAAGGCCAGCAGGTTCTGCCGGTTGTGGGTATGGCTCGTTATAGACAGTTAGGTAATAGAAAACATTTTCGCTGTTTTCTCCGTACATGCGGCGCAAACCATCGCGGACAATGTGTCCAAGTTCGAAACCAAAAGCTGGGTCGTACGCAACAACTGCAGGGTTTGTAGAAGCAAGAAGAAGTGAATGTCCATCTTCATGCTGCAAACCTTCGCCATTTAGCGTTGTTCGGCCTGCTGTTGCACCAACAACAAAACCTCTCGCTAATTGGTCTGTCGCAGCCCAAAAAGCGTCACCGGTGCGCTGGAAGCCAAACATTGAATAGAAAATATAAATTGGAATCATTGGCTCGTTATGAGTTGAGTAGGCAGAACCAACTGCGGTAAATGATGCCGCTGATCCCGCTTCGTTAATACCTTCGTGAAGGATTACTCCCGAGGTTGACTCCTTATAGGAGAGCATTAATTCACGGTCGACGGCAGTGTACGTCTGACCGTGCGGTGAATAAATCTTGAGACTTGGAAATAGTGAATCCATTCCGAAAGTACGAGCCTCATCAGGAATAATTGGCACAAAGCGCTTTCCGATTTCTGGATCCTTTATTAAGTCTTTCAGAAGTCGAACAAAAGCCATAGTTGTTGCAATGCCTTGATTACCCGAACCACGCGAAACAGATTCATACGCAGTTGCTGGAGGTTGGGGGAGAGGTTGTGAAACTTTGCGGCGTGATGGAATTGATCCGCCAAGTGCCTTGCGACGCTCCATCAGATACTTGTACTCAGGTGAATCTTCAGCCGGACGATAATAAGGAGGTAGATATTTATCAACCGCTTCATCTGCAATTGGAAGACCCAAACGATTCTTAAACTCAATTAAATCTTCTTGTGTCATTTTCTTCATTTGGTGAGTGGAGTTTCGACCCTCAAATGTTGAACCAAGGGTCCAGCCCTTAATAGTTTTGGCGAGAATTACAGTTGGGCGACCTTTGTGCTCAGTCGCAGCCTTGTATGCGGCATACATCTTGCGGTAATCGTGACCTCCGCGGCGCAGAGCCCAAATCTTTTCATCGCTCCAGTCTTTAACTAGAGCGGCAGTGCGTGGATCGCGGCCAAAGAAATGTTCACGAACGTATGCGCCATCTTCAGTCTTGAATGTTTGGAAATCTCCATCGGGAGTCTTGTTCATCAAATCGACAAGTGCGCCTTCGCGGTCGTTTGCAAGAAGCTCATCCCATTCACGACCCCAAACAACTTTGATCACATTCCAGCCAGCGCCACCAAAGATTGATTCAAGCTCTTGCATGATCTTGCCATTTCCGCGGACGGGTCCATCAAGTCGTTGCAAGTTGCAGTTAATAACAAAAGTCAGATTATCTAAGCCTTCACGAGCTGCGAGAGAAAGAGCGCCAAGACTTTCTGGTTCATCAGTTTCCCCATCGCCAAGAAATGCCCATACGCGTTGTTCGCTTGTATCTTTAATTCCGCGACCTTGCAGATAGCGATTAAATCTTGCTTGGTAAATTGCGTTGATTGGACCAAGTCCCATCGACACAGTTGGAAACTGCCAAAACTCTGGCATAAGTCGTGGGTGCGGATACGAAGAGAGTCCGCCGGCATCATGAGAAAGTTCTTGTCTAAAACCATCCATCTGATCTTCAGAGAATCGACCTTCTACAAATGCACGTGCGTACATTCCTGGGCTTGCATGGCCCTGAAAATAAATTTGGTCTCCGCCGCCTGGATGATCCGGGCCGCGGAAGAAGTGATTGAATCCAACTTCATAGAGCGTTGCAGAGGAAGCAAAGGATGAAATATGTCCGCCAACTCCAACACCTGGACGTTGCGCACGGTGCACCATGACCGCAGCGTTCCATCGAATGATTCGACGAATTCGCCGTTCCATATCTTCATCACCCGGGAAAGAGGGTTCTTCTCCTGGCGCAATCGTGTTGATGTAGTTTGTTGAGCGAACACTTGAAATGCCAACATTCTTTTCACGAGCTTGTTGCAACATCGACAACATGAGGTATCTGGCGCGAACAGGTCCCGCGTTTTTGAGGACTGCGTCCAATGAGTCCTTCCACTCAGCCGTCTCCGCAGGATCGGTATCAACGAGCTGCCCAAGGAGGTGGTCTGGAGCTTGACTGTTTTCACTGGTGTTGGTCATGGGGCTATCTTTCCCCCTCGAGGGGTCTCAAGTCACATCCAGATGAGCCACCTGCTCACGTTTTGGGATGCGATTGTGACCAATTGGGGCTTGCGGGATGGCTCAAGGTTCGGTGGACTACTCCTGTGATAAACGCTGCCTGGGGCCGAGCTTGAACCCACAAGTAACTTCGGCTGTAGATCGTATGGGCATTAAACATGGGGAACTTATTCTAGAAGTTGGATTCGACTCTACAGATTGCGATGCAGAACTGCGTGAGGCAATTGCCGATAAGTCAGGCAACGCACTCCTAGATGACGATTCCCAAGAAGTCGTTGACGGCGTACTCCTCTGGTGGAGAGAGGATGACGGAGATCTTGTAGATGAACTGGTCGACGCCCTTACATTCCTTACAGAGGCTGGTCACATTTGGCTGATGAACCCAAAAGTAGGACTACCAGGTCACACGACACCGAGCGAAATTCAAGATGCTGTTCCAACAGCAGGACTCACTCAGACCACATCTTTCGTGGCAACGCCTCAGTGGACAGCCACTAGATTAGTGCCACGCAAATCCAGGAAATAGGAGCGGATATACAAAATGGCAATTCAAATAGGCGAAGTAGCTCCAGATTTCACACTAAAGAATCAGCACGGAGAGCCTGTCACGCTTTCTTCTTTTAAGGGATCGAAAAACGTTGTAGTTCTTTTCTATCCATTCGCATTTACCGGAACTTGCACCGGAGAACTTTGCGGACTTCGCGATGATATCGGCGCATTCCAGAATGATGACGTAGAGCTTCTCGCCATTTCTTGCGACTCACAATTCACTCAACGTGTATTTGCTGATCAAGAGAGCTACAAGTTCCCACTTCTTTCAGATTTCCACCCACATGGCGATACGGCAAAAGCATACGGAGTTTTTGATGAGACTCGTGGTTGCGCTGTACGCGGAACATTCATTATCGATAAAGAAGGCATCGTTCGCTGGACAATCGTTAATGGCCTTGGCGATGCTCGAAATATCGCTGAATACAAAGCTGCGCTCGCGACTCTCGCTTAATTACTCCTTCTTAAAAGTTTTCACAACGGTAGGAGAAGAGCTAGCAATAAGAAGTGCCATAGCTGCAAGCACTGAATTTGCTCCGAATGGAGCAGCCAAGGCGCCTGCGGCTAGCGGCAAAGTAAATTGTCCGAATCTATTTCCGGCAAGCCGCACCGAAATAGCAAGTGATCGCTCATCTTTCTTCGAAATTCTAGAAACCCAAGCCATCGTCATTGGCTGACCAACGCCCAAGGCAAGACCTGCGACTCCAATAACAATTGCAAGAAGCAAAACCGAATTTGCAAAGATTGCGACGAGAAGCGATAGTGAAGAAAGAATCATGCTTCCCAAAAGCAGCGCTCGGAATCCCAATTTCCTAGTCGCTTCACCTAAATAGACTCGCGAAGCCATACTCGTGAGGGCTCGGATAGCCAAGATGGTTGCAATAGAACTTGCCGAAAATCCTCTCTCTTTTCCAAGAACCGGCAGGAAGACAACCAAAATATCTACGACCGATGAAATCGCAAGACTTGCAAGCATCGCAGAACGCATTGATGGATTTCCAAGCATTCTTATTACGCCTGAAGTTTGTTGTGGAATAAATGTTTGATGGCTAGAACTCTTTATCCAACCAAGAATTGGAATCAAGCCCACGAATGAGAGTACTGCCGCTGCAAAGAATGCATGCCCAATGAAGCGCGGAATTAACCCAGAGGAATGTGAAGTGGCGGAACCGATGAGTGGTCCGATGAGTTGACCTAGCGCTGCGCTGAAGGTGTAGTAGCCAAAGAATTTCTCATAGTGAAAATCCTCGCTGCGATTAGCAAACATTGCCTGCGCGCCAACCATGCATAGGAACTGAGCGCTACCCATTAGGGCAACCCAGAAAATCATCACTGAAACTGAATTCGCAGCAGAGAGACCGAGCGCTGCGACAGAAATCAAGAGGGTTCCAAGAAGAATCAATCTGGCTTCACCATATTTATTAATGACACTTCCAATTGGAATTGCAAGAAGAAGGGGCACAAGTGCATACAGCCCTCCGAATGTTCCAATAATGAAGGATGAGGCATGAAGTTGAATCAACTTATAAGAAATCATCGGGCGCGCGAGATAGGTGCTTGCCTGAATAAAAACTGAATTGAAAAGAGCTAGATAGATCCACGATTTATTTCCAGATTGCCTAGCCACCGCCACACCATTCTCCAATTTGCTGCCTATTTCAAGCGAGCGAAGAGTCAATTTCCACTCCCGCCAGAGTCCTAGTAGAGTACGCAGGCTTGCTCGACCTCCACGTTGAGCAGGTATTGGGTGGTTAGCTCAGTGGTAGAGCGCCTCGTTTACACCGAGGATGTCGGGGGTTCGAAACCCTCACCGCCCACCAGCGCAAATCTATTTTTCAACCGTTTACTTCCCGTTCAACCCAATTGCCCCTGTTTGAAACCTTGCCCTCCTAGATTCCATCATGATCCTGAAAAACGGGATGTGGGTTTGATTACAATCGAAAGAGGGCTTCACGTGAATTTTAAAATATCAAGCAAAAAAGTGGCTGCTGTTATTGCTCTCACGATGAGTACAGCTGTTGCTTTTACAACAACTGCACACGCTGCACCTGAAACACTTAATGTGTACGCCGCGCTAGATTATTCAACTGACGTAACAAAAGGGTTCACAGCAAAGACCGGAATTCCAGTGAATTTGGTTGCCTTGTCAACTGGGCCCCTTCTTGCAAAAATTCAAGCAGAAAAGAACAACCCACAGTGGGGCATTTATTGGGCTGATGGCGCAGAGCCTTGCGCAGCTTTCGATCTTGATAAGCAACTTCTCCCATACCAAGCAAAAGGTGTTCGTTTCAATGCAGTTGGTTTGAAGCTTCAGCCAAAGAGTCATGCATATGCGGTTCCTGGTTACACCGAAATGGTTGGAGTTGTTTACAACTCAGCAAAAATTTCTGCTCCAAAAAGCTGGGATGATCTATTAACAGCAGGTTATAAGGGCAAAGTTGGAATGAACAACCCATCAATCTCGGGTCCAACTTTCCCATTCATCGCCGGTTTGATGGATCAAATGGGTGGAGAGCAAGCTGGTAAGGATTACCTCACAAAACTCAAGGCAAACGGTCTGGTTGTGAACGCGAAGAACGGTCCAACACTGCATGCGCTAGAAGTTGGAAATATTCAAGTTGCACTCGTTCAAAGTTCTGCAGCAATCAATGAAGTAAACACTTTCAAAGCTAAGCCAGTCGCTGGATTCTCACCAAAGGTCGTCTTCTTGTCGAAGACAACACTTCTTCCTTCATGCTTGGCAATTGATGCGCACGCTAGTGCCGCACAACAATCGGCTTCAAAGCAGTTTGTTGACTATGTATTGTCAAGTGAAGGTCAAGACCTTATGGCAAAGGGAGCCCCAGCAGGGGATTCTCTTTTCTGGCCAACAGTTCAAGGGCGCTCCCCAATTCTTGCAGTGAGAACAGCTTCGACACCAACACTTTCGAGTGGAAAAGTTGCGATTGTTAACCCATACACATGGGGTCCATTGCAAGGTGAAGTTGACGATTGGTTTACAAAGAACATCGCTTAATTAGGCAAGTCCACTCAAGAATGACGACGTTCGAGCACTCAATTCCCATTGGTGCTCGAGCGTCTTCGTTTATTCGGGGCAAGATTTCTGCCGTAACATTTTTTTGGTTTTTAATTATTGCGCTACTAGTAGCTCCAATTATCCTCTTTCTGAGTGTGGCTTTTAGTCCTCGTTTACTCGATCAAGGAAATGCCTGGTTCACTTTCATGTCATTTAGGCCGGTCTTCAAAGATATTTTTTATATCTCTCTACTCCACTCAGTGGCCCTAGGAGTTGCTGCAGCATTTTTTGCGTCATCTATTGCATTAACGGTTGCCTGGTACGTACTTAGAACAAACACACCGGCTCGAAAAATTTGGAATGGGTGCATTTTTGCACTTTTGCTAGCACCTTCTTACCTTATTGCCCTTGGATGGGAAAGAATTTTTGAGCGTGGTGGCGTTCTGAATATCTTTGGAATTGATTTACCAATTGTTAGAAATCTGCTCTACGGCCCGGTCGGCATGGGAATGATTCTGACCTTTAAAGGAATTCCATTCGCTTATCTTGTAATTTCCAATGCCATGCGTGGACTCGGCGAAGAATTCGAACAAGCAGTGCGAGTTCATGGCGGAAGTCGTTGGGATGCATTTAAAACAATGTCCACGTTATTACTTCCTGCAATTTGGTCAGGTGTTGCAATTGTGTTTGCCGAAACAATCAGTGATTTTGGTGTTGCCTCGCAGCTTTCATCTCCTGGTCGATTCTCGGTTGCCACATTCACGCTTTACCGGGCCATCGAGTCAATTCCCGTTTTATTTCCCGTGTGTGCAGCAGTTTCCGTCGTTCTGTTAGCGCTCGTTGTTCTTGCGCTCCTCGCCCAATCACGTGCACTGCGAGGAAGATCTTTCCGAGTATTGAGCGGCCGCACACGACCTATCTCTCGACAGCAGTTGTCGCTCCGCTCTAAAATTCTCTCAAGTGGTGGAATCATTTTTCTTTTAGGAATCACTCTCGGAGTTCCTGTTTTTGGAGCGATAAGTGCATCCATGATTCGTGGTTTAGGAAGTCTGCTGTCTAATTATTCAATCACTTTTGATAACTACATCCGAGTACTGAAGAGTCCGCTGCTCCGCGATCCACTTATCTTTTCGGCCAAGTGTGCAGCAATTACAGCGTGTGTAGCCGTTGTGCTTGCTGCTATTTCCTCTCGCATGTTGGTTTCTACCAAGAACTCCACAAGCAAGAAATTACTTGATTTCTTCTTGCTAGCGGCGGTCGGACTTCCGGGGATCGTTTTTGCTGCAGGTTATATTTTCGCTTATAACCTGCCGATAGCTCAAAAACTAGGTTTTCATTTGTACGGGACGGTTTCACTCCTTGTGCTTGCATACATAGCGACGGCACTTCCATCGACTACGCGTTCGCTCGTTGGAAATATGAATCAATTTCAGGAATCACTTTCAGAAGCCTGTCGTGTCCACGGATCGACTGCCTTCAGGACTTGGATTTCTGTGGTTCTTCCGCTCATTGCTCGACCAATTCTTGCTGCGTGGTGCCTCACTTATTGTGGAACATTATTAGAGTTGCCAGTTTCTCAATTGTTGTTTCCTCCAAATCATGCCCCTTTGGCGGTAGGAATCGATCGTATTCTTGGTAATTATGACTTTGGTGGCGGTACCGCTATCGAAGTGCTTGCGATTATTTCGGCACTTATTGTCGTTGGAATTGCATTTGGTCTTTTTGAGGCGCTCGCACCAAAGGGCTGGAAGCAACTAGGAAAGGCTCACTCATGACAACTGGCCACTCAATCAAAGTTAAGAATGCCACAAAGAGTTACGGGGCCTTGACTGCGCTTAATGACTTCAGTATAGATATCAAACCGGAAAAATTTACAGTACTACTCGGCCCATCCGGCTCTGGTAAATCAACCCTGATTAGAAGTATTGCGGGAATTGAAAAGATTGATTCAGGTTCAATTTTCCTTGGAGAAAATGAAGTAAACCGTGGTCCAATAAATGTGGCACCTGAAAAACGAAACCTGGCTATGGTCTTTCAGGACTACGCACTTTGGCCTCACTTAACTGCGGCAGAGAATGTTGCCTATGCGCTTAAGCGACGAAAGCTTGATGATCACAAGGTCGGGAAGCGCGTTAGGGACATATTAGAGCGAGTCGGTTTAGGTGAAAAAGGTGCAAATTATCCGCACCAGCTTTCAGGTGGTGAACAGCAGAGAGTTGCCCTTGCTAGAGCCATCGTTGCACGTCCGGCGCTACTTCTTTTTGATGAGCCTCTATCGAATTTGGATGCAGACCTTCGGGAGCGTTTGAGGATTGAAATTGCAACACTAACTCGCGAGAGCGGAGCAACGGCCCTGTATATCACTCACGACCAATCTGAAGCCTTTGCTCTTGCAGATCGGATTGGCGTTCTTCGGGCAGGTGGATTAGAACAATATGACACTCCAGAAAATATTTACCATCAGCCTTCAACGCCCTTTGTGGCAAGATTTACAGGTCTAGGCGGAAGCTTCACCGGCAGCGTCGTCGAAGTAGTTAAAGGTGTAGCCACCGTGGATCTTGGGGGATCATTCTTGCGTGCGCGGACGAATGAAAAGTTCAAGAAGAAAGATGTTGTAGAGGTTCTTCTTCGCCCAACTGCAAGCAAATTTGCCGCTTCAAATACAAAGGTGGGAAGCACTCCGAATTTATTGGCCGGCAAAGTCCTTGATACTGCTTATCGCGGGCGAGGATACGAGCACTTAGTGGAAACAAAATTTGGACCTATCGCTTCCATTTTTGATTTGAAACAGAGAGCCCGAGGGACAAATTGCACAATTGAAGTAGACATTCAAGCCAGCATGGCATTTCCGGCAACAAAGAAAGTAGAATAATTTTATGAGCGGATTAGCACTATTCATTTCGGTATTTCTCGCATGTGCAGTAGAGGCCGTAGAAGCTACAACAATCGTGTTGGCCGCTGGCACGGCCCGCGACTGGAAATCAGCGCTTCTTGGTACAGGAGCTGGTTTAGGAGTTCTAGGTGTGATAATCGTGGCAATAGGGCCTTCGATTTCAAAGTTGCCTATGAACGGTCTTCGTTTATTTGTTGGCACTCTTCTGTTGGTCTTTGGATTGCAATGGGTGCGTAAGGCAATATTGAGAAGTTCGGGATACAAGGCGCTTCACGACGAAGACAAGATCTTTCAAGAAGAGCTTGCTGCGGCTCGTAAAGCGAAAGAAGGAAAAAGATTTGGAGTTGCAGATTGGTATGCCTACACCCTTTCTTTCAAGGGAGTGTTACTCGAAGGACTTGAAGTTGCATTTATCGTTCTAACTTTTGGAACTATCCAACATCAGATTACGCTTGCATCCATTGCCGCTCTTGCAGCAGTTGTAATCGTTGCCATATCTGGTTTTGCGCTGCGTAAACCACTTGCGCGCGTACCCGAAAATACGATGAAATTTGTTGTTGGAATTATGCTCTCCTCTTTCGGCATTTTTTGGGGAGCAGAGGGAGCAGGTGCGATCTGGCCGAAAGCCGATGCTTCACTTCTCGCAATCGTTCCTTTTGTGACGGTAGTCTCGATTGCTCTGGTTCAAGCACTTAAATCAAAGAAGGCGAAAGAGCCAGTACAAGTTAGGGCTACTTCTAAAACAGATTTCGATGAGTTAGATGCTGAAAGCGTCCTCGAAAATTCTGGTTTCATAAAAATTGTCAAAGACTTTGGCTTCTTTTGGTATGACTTCCTAATCGGTGATGATCTCATCGGGTTTGCCATCGTTATTGGGGCGATGGAAGCTACCAATCTTTTAGTCCATGGAGGCAGCAACGCTTGGTGGCTTCTTCCGCTAGCGGTAGCGGCTCTTCTACCCATAAATCTCTTCCGTGTCACAAGAAACTAGTCTTGGCTGGAGAGCCCTGCTGACTTCAGATAAGGTTAAGGCACTTTACACGTCAACAAATACATAGTTTCGATCGGAGCCAAAAAATGAAGGCGACCCCTGCCCATCAAGGACTCCTGATGCAATTGCAGAAGCTAGATACAGAAATTAACCAACTAAAT
>Ga0114964_10000256_pt1 | contig 40723 bp, 42 predicted proteins | sample C_131016_MF_Meta_FD_92638 | JGI IMG/M metagenome (GOLD analysis project Ga0114964, IMG submission 92638) | Freshwater microbial communities from Lake Croche, Canada to study carbon cycling - C_131016_MF_MetaG | ecosystem: Environmental > Aquatic > Freshwater > Lake | place: Lake Croche, Canada... | reverse complement strand
TTGATCGCTACCCTTATTGGCGAGGGCAGCGGATCGGCCGACAGCATGAAAGGACTTGCCGATTGCATCATGCTTGGCGAAAAGGCGAGCATCGAAATGGCCGTTGTGGCCGATGCCGTGCGGGACATGATCGCACAATTTAGCGATATGGCGGATAAAGAAGATCTTTTACCTGAACTGGACTTCCAATTATCTGAACTGGTGCGGCTAGCCTCTCACCAGATGGCTACCATTAGGCGATTTGAAGCGCTTGCCGAAGTTCAGCGCCATGTCCGAAGCAGGCTCATGGACCTCGTACATGCGCCCGGCCCCGAAATAACCATGGACGCAACCGTCGGCGAGCCGGCAAACGACCAGTTTCCCGAAACCGAAAACCAGAATGGATCGTGAAATCCATTGGCCAGCCTCAAATCAGGTATAGCAGCCCATAGCCTTTTGACCCTTGCTTCGAAGGGGTGAATAGCCTCATATCCGGAACAAGAGTGGATCGGAGGACTAACCAATGGATCTTGGAATTTCAGGCCGCAAGGCCATTATTTGCGCGTCCAGCAAAGGTTTAGGCAAAGGTTGCGCGGTGGCGTTGGCTGAAGCGGGGTGCGAAATCACAATAAACGGTCGCAACGCCGACGTCCTACGCGTCACCGCCGAAGAAATTCGAAGCCACACCGGGGCAAGCGTTCATGAGGTAATCGGTGATGTCTCTGACACGGCTGTTCAAAATGCTTTACTAGCCGCCTGCCCTAACCCTGATATCTTGATTAACAACAATGGCGGCCCCCCTTTAAAGGACTTTCGCACGCTCGATCGGGATGCCATTGTCGGTGGTGTTGTCCAAAATATGGTGACCCCGATTGAACTCGTCCAGCGTGTGATTGACGGCATGGTGGAGCGCAAATTCGGGCGTATTATCAACATAACGTCGGCATCCGTCTTAACGCCGATAAGTGGTCTTGATCTGTCATCGGGAGCTCGGGCAGGACTAACGGCCTTTTTAGCCGGTGTAGCCCGCGATGTAGCTCATGCGAATGTGACCATAAATTCAATTCTTCCCGGCATGTTCGATACCGATCGCATCCGCAGCAATTTTGCCAATGCGGCGAACCGGTTAAAAGTATCGGAAGACAAGATCCGGGCGGACCGTATTGCAGGCGTTCCCGCCAAAAGGCTTGGCGAAGCGGATGAGTTCGGCAACCTTGCCGCTTTTCTGTCGAGCCAACACGCTGGCTACATTACAGGGCAAAACTTCCTGATCGACGGTGGTGCATTCCGTTCGGCGTTCTAAAACTCATATCGGTCTTTGAAGCAGTGAATCCTCTTATTGGAATTGGCCTTAAAATCATTTCGACCTTTGCATTTCTGGCAATGTCGACTTTGGTGAAGCTCGCCAGTTCCAATATGCCCATTGGCGAACTGATGTTTTTTCGCGCGTTTTTCGCGCTCATTCCCCTCGGCATTTGGCTTTGGTGGACAGACGAACTTCGCAACGCCGTCAAAACGACGAGATTGGGCGGGCATCTCGTTCGGTCGATTTCCGGTTCTGGCGGTATGTATTTCGGGTTTGCATCCCTCGCCTTACTGCCTCTCCCCGATGCGACGGCACTTGGCTATCTCTCCCCGATTGTTGCTACCGTATTGGCGTCCATTTTGCTGAAAGAGGTTGTTCGTCCTTACCGCTGGGCCGCCATAGGAATAGGCTTTTTAGGCACGCTTATCATGGCAGCGCCGCATGTGTTGCAGCCTGACCTCGCAAAACTATACACGGCTGGCCCAGCTCTAGGGGCTCTCGCCGGCCTCACGGCCTCCGCTTGTAACGGATTTTCTTCCATCCAAATCAGAAAATTGGCGCAAATTGAGCGCACAGGAACGATTGTGTTTTATTTTCTGATGGTTACGTCGCTGGTTGGTCTTTCGACATCTCTCTTCGAATGGCGAGAACCGACGCTAAACGAAGCAGCTCTGCTCATCTGCTCCGGCATTTTAGGCGGAATTGGACAAATTCTGATCACGGCAAGTTACCGCTATGCCGACGCTTCGGTCATTGTTTCCTTTGAATATTCGACGCTCGTTTGGGCAGTTGCGATTGGCTTTTTTGTCTTCGGTGATATTCCCCACTTGGCAGTATTTTTTGGAGCCTTGCTGGTGATTGCATCAGGCCTTTATGTTGTATACCGCGAAAGACAGTTAAACAGCCGGCTGCAAGCGGCAGCCATCAGTCCAACCGATGTCGTCCTTTGAGAAACAGATATGACAGCCATTGCCGTCTCGATAGCAGGATCGGACTCAAGCGGTGGAGCTGGAATCCAAGCCGACCTTAAAACATTCTCGGCATGCGGCGTGTATGGCGCAACCGTTATTACAGCGCTCACCGCCCAAAATACCCTTGGTGTTACGGCAATCCACGACGCGCCAGCCGAATTTGTGACCGAGCAGATCGATGCCGTTTTTTCGGATCTGGCGGTTGATGCCGTCAAAATCGGTATGCTCAGCAATATCGAAATTATTGCCTCCGTTGCGCGCGGGATTGCCCGTTGGAAACCAGGTTTCACCGTCTTAGACCCCGTTATGGTCGCGACAAGTGGGGATCAACTCATCCGCAACGATGCAATAAACGCCATTGTTTCAAGGCTATTTCCACTCGCCACCTTGATCACGCCCAATTTGGCGGAAGCCGCCAAATTACTCGATCAGCCGATGGCTTCGAACACAGACGATATTAAACGGCAAGGTAGAGAGCTCCTATCGCTCGGTGCCCAAGCCGTATTGATGAAGGGCGGGCACGGCGTTGGCACGGAGAGCGTCGATTTTCTCATTACGCCACACGACGTCCTAGATTTCAGTGCGCCCCGTGTGAACACAAAGAATACCCACGGGACGGGCTGTACGCTCGCGTCAGCCATTACGGCAGAACTCGCAAAAGGGAAACCGATGCCCGAGGCTGTCCAAACGGCAAAAACCTATATCACGCAGGCCATTATTGAATCGAACAACCTGAAGGTTGGCAGAGGAAATGGACCGGTTCACCATTTCCATGCCTTCTGGAAATGATCCCGCTCTGGCTAACCCCTAGGCTAGGCATGACGCTCACCGCACTCGGCGTCGGGCAAATCATCAATTGGGGCATTCTATACTACACGCTCACTTTGTTTGGGCCCAAAATAGTGATCGAGACCGGATGGTCGGACGGCTTTGTCTATTCTGGATTTGCGGTTGCTACCCTCGTAATGGGCTTATTTGGCCCCTTGTCAGGCCAAGCCATTGATCGCATCGGCGGAGCACCTGTGATGCTGATCGGGACCCTAATCGGGTCAACCAGCATGGCGGGACTAGCCGTGAGTTGGAACGAGAGCAGTTATTTGGTGGCATGGGCGTTAATTGGCGTCGGCATGTCGTCATGCCTTTACGACTCGGCCTTCGCGTCCATCGCTCGCTTCGCTGGCGGCGCAACGCGGAAGTCTATCTCACTCATCACGCTGATGGCAGGGTTTGCCTCGACAATCAGTTGGCCAGCAACGTCATTCTTGCTGGTATATTTGAACTGGCGCGAAGTGGCTGGCCTCGATGCGCTGCTGATGGCCTTCATTGCCGGTCCATTACACTATTTTGGACTGAACTATGCCCCGAATGTCGATGGTAACCATCCGATAGCGTCAAAAAAAATAGAGCGTGAAGAAGTCATTGGCGAGCGCCCGCTATTGGAATCGAATGACTTCGCGGCGGCTATGATCCTATTCTCGATTGTCCTCACCGCCCTCGGGTTCGTCGCCAATGCCTTAACCGTCCACGTTCTCACGCTGTTTCAGTCTCTTGGAATTGATACCGTTTCTGCACTTATTGCCGGATCGCTCATCGGACCGGCACAGGTAGGGGCGAGAATTTTGGAGTTGGCGTTTGGCCGAAGGCTCTCAGCCCTTGGATTGGGGCTTGTCCCGGTTATTTTAATGCCTCTGGCCTTTGTCATTCTGCTCTTATGGAGCGGTTCCGCCAGCATCGCCATCGTATTCGGCCTTGTTTACGGCGCAGCAAACGGATTGGCGACGATTGCAAGGGGTGTCGTACCCTTCGCCTTGTTTGGTGCCGAAGGGTATGGGCGCCGACTTGGTCTTTTATCCGCTCCGGCGCTGTTCATTAAAGCAGCAGCGCCTGCCCTATTCGCAGCGATCTTAACAACCTACGGATCGAACAGTGCCATCCTCTTTTCTTGCGGCGTTAGCCTAACGGCGACGGCAGCGATGTTCGCGCTCTTTATCCTCGCACGCCAACAGAAATAAATTTCCCCTTGCCGTTTTGACTGTTATATTGAACGGAAGTGTTCTTATTATCAAACGATGTTGAGTTTTTCGGTTCCGTTAAACGGGAAATGAGGTGACAATGGGTGTAGAGGGCAAAGATAAGGTTCGCGTCATGGAAAGTGGTGCCCACGCACTTTCGGGGCAGCTGGGCAAGACGATACAACGTCTTCGCAAAGCCTATCACCTATCACTTTCCGAATTAGCAGAGCAATCCGGCGTCGCTAAATCGATCATTAGCCAAATCGAACGCAACGAAACCAACCCGACACTGGCGACCATTTGGCGACTCTCGCAGGCGTTGGATATTTCGATCGAAAGGGTGCTGTCGGTCTCCGAAGATGAGCCCTTCATTGACAAAACATCACGCGGCGATACGCCGATCCTTCTTTCCGATGATGGAAAGGTTCGCCTCGGCATTATTGGTTGGATCAAAACCGTCGAATGGCTTCAATGGTATGACGTCCATGCCGAGCCCGGTGGCGTGCTTGAATCGGACCCGCATCAACGTGGTTCCATTGAGTGCCTATCCGTGCTCGAGGGTGAATTTGAGGTCGAAGTAGCGGGAGTGGTCCAAACAGCAAAAGCAGGGGAGACCCTTCGCTACCGCTGTGATCGACCGCATATTGTTCGCAATTCTTCGGATACACCGGCTCACGCTACCATGGTGTGCATTCTAAAGGCGGCGGTGATGGAATAAAAAAAGCGGGCACGCATGCCCGCTTTTTTGTTGTCGATAATCTGCACCTATTCGGCTGCCATCAGCGTCGCGGCCTGAATCGCTTCAAAAATACGCGACGGCGTTGCCGGCATCTGCAAATGGTGAATGCCGTAGCCATGATCAAGGGCATCAATCACGGCATTCATGATCGCTGGGGTCGATCCGATCGATCCCGCTTCGCCCGCACCCTTAATGCCCAAAGGATTAGTCGTCGAAGGCACGTTTTTTGTTTCAAAATGGAAGTTCGGCAGATTATCAGCGCGCGGGAGTGTGTAGTCCATCAGACTAGCCGATATTAACTGACCGTCCTTGTCATAGACCGTGTGCTCCATCAGGGCTTGGCCAATCCCTTGAGCAACACCACCGTGAACCTGACCGGCAAGCAGCATCGGATTAACGGCAATACCGAAATCATCACAGATCGTGTAATTGAGGATTTCAACCGTCCCCGTCATCGGATCAACTTCAACCTCTGCGACGTGGGTTCCGTTCGGATACGTCGCATCTGGCGGGGTAAAATCGCCCAGTCCACGCGTCATATCGGGCGTAGCACCCGGTAATTGCGCAATATCGGCAAAGGTGATCTTACGGTCTGTGCCCGCAACGCGAACCGCGCCGTCGACAATTTCAAGATCTGAAACATTTGTCTCAAGCTTATCGGATGCCAACTTTTTCAGTTTTTCAGATAAATCTTTCGCAGCGACATAGGTAGATACGCCACCCACGGGGATCGAGCGCGAACCGCCTGTCCCGTGACCTGTTGCGACACGTGCCGTGTCACCTTGAACAACCTTGATTTTATCCATCGGAAGATCGAGATGCTGCGACGCAAACTGGGCATAGGCCGTAGCATGGCCCTGCCCGTTCGACTGCGTGCCCGAATAGATCGTAACTGTTCCGTCTTTCTCGAGATCAACGGCCACTTCCTCGCCACTGCCCCATGCGGTACATTCGATGTAGGTCGCCATCCCGATGCCGCGCAGTTTTCCGGCCTTTTTGGAGGCCTTCAAGCGATCCTTGAAGCCCGTCCAATCGGCAACAGTCATGGCCTGCGTCATATGCTGGTCGAAATCGCCCGTATCATAGGTGCGACCACCGATTGGCGTTTTATACGGCATTGATGAAGCTGCAATAAAGTTTTTCCGCCGAATAACCTCTGGCTTCATGCCGAGTTCGCGCGCCACATAGTCCACGAGACGCTCGAGATTATAAGCAGCCTCGGGACGACCTGCCCCGCGATAGGCATCAACGGGAACCGTGTTCGAGTAAACCGCCCGCAACCGCACGGCGATATCCGGCGTTTTATAAACGCCCGTCATCATCGAAGCACAAAGGAAATGGATGTAGGGGCCAAATTGCGAGCAATAAGCTCCCAAATTACCCACAATGTCCGCCTTCATCGCAAGGAATTTGCCTGCTTTATCAACAGCAACCGATGCAACCGTGATGTTGTCCCGACCATGCGCGTCGCCCAGAAAATGGTCGCCACGATCCGCAATCCATTTCACGGGGCGCTTTAACAGGCGGGCCGCTTCGAGAACCAACGGATACTCGCGGTACATAAAGCTTTTTGTGCCAAACCCGCCGCCGACATCGCCCGTCATCACGTGAACCTGGCCGGGCTTAACCTTCAGGATTTTTTCCGCCAACGCATCGCGTAGGCCGTGTACACCTTGGCTACCCACGGTTAGCTTAAAGGTCTTCGTTGCGGTGTCATATTCGCCAACGGCACCGCGCGTTTCCATGTAATTGGTGATCAGGCGATTATTTTCGATCTCAATCGACAAAACGCGATGCGCCTTTGCAAAGATAGCATCGACTTTTTGATGATCACCCAGCGTTTTCTCGTAAGCAAGATTGTCTTTTTGCTCGTCCCAAACCGCAGGTGCCCCCTTTGCTAGCGCCGAACGGATGTCCGAAACAGCCCTAAGTGTCGTAAACTCAATCTCAATCGCTTCGGAAGCTTCTTTGGCGGCATTCAGCGTTTCAGCAACGACAAATGCGATTGCATCGCCCACATATTTGACCGCACCGTCGGCAAGCACCGGAATATCCACAACGAGATTTTGCGAACCATCATCGTTACCAAGCGGTGCCATGCAAGGGACATCGCCAAGATGGGAAATATCAGCGGCCGTCAAAATCAGTTTGACACCTTTGACTGCCTTCGCCGCCTCAAGATCTTTGATCTTGAACGTTGCGTGGGCGTGCGGGCTACGCAGGACAAAGGAAACCAATTCCTTGGCAGGCGAATAATCGGCGGTGTAGTTGCCCCCACCCGTCAACAGTCGAACATCTTCAACCCGGCGTATAGGCTGACCAATTCCAAATTTCTTCACATTCATCGACTTATCCCCGGTTCCCGATCTTTCATTCGATTATACTCTAGACCCTTGCCATTTGGCGATGCGGTTTCGCTGAGCCACCTTGTCGCGGCATGGATCAGAGCCCGAGATCCACCGGCTCTCCATGCTGAACCCAATCCAAAAAACCGCCCGCGTAATGGGCATCAATCGCCAACCCTTGTTCGAACGCCATTTCCGCCGCGGTGAGTGACCGCCGCCCCGACCGACAGGACAAAACAACGCGTCGACCAGAAGGATCGGGGATGTCAGCCACATGAAAGGTCGAAAGAGGCACCAACACCGAATTCGGAATATGGCCTGCTTCAAATTCGTGCGCCTCGCGAACGTCGACCAACAAGATCGAATCCGCCTCAAGTCCCGTCTTGATATCGTCTATGGTTAAATTTTCAACCAAAGGAGCAGACGTCATAGCCATTGCATTCTTCCAATGTAAGATTCAGACAACCCTATGCAATCCTTAAAGCATCGCCAAAAATTTGGAAGTGGAGGCCGAAGCGATAAGACGAATACGGACCCATTATCCAACTTAATCCGCATGAATGGCGGGTGCCGGCGTTGATGAAGCCGCGCGCGGTTTTCTAAGCAATAAAACCAATGGCAACGCAATAAGAGTAACCACACACATTAAAAGGTAGTCGTTGCTATAAGAAATAATGGCTGCTTGGCGCATCACCATCTGTTCGATCAGGGCTTGTCCACCCAACGTGCTTGAATCGAGCATCGTGCTTGCACCGCTCAACGGTATTCCAAACGAGAACGGCGTCATGGTTTCGGCCATTTGGCTTCTGTAGAGGGACATTCCTGACGTTAATTGCGAAATCACGATCGATACGCCAATCGAACTGCCAAGGTTGCGGATAAGTGTCCACAGCGCCACCCCATCCGTTCGCAACGTGGCCGAAAGGGTTGCAAAGGCCGCACTGTTCAACGGCACGAAAATAAAACCAAGGCCAAACCCTTGGACAATACTGGTAATCACAATCCAACTGGCGGAGGTGTCCGGAGAATACCAGACCATCTCCCAAATTGACCACAACGACGCCAGAAGCCCGAGTGCTACAAGAGGGCGGGCGTCGATACTTTTTAACATCCGACCGACCAGCATCATCGCAACGAGCGTCCCAATACCCCTCGCGCCTAATAGAACGCCGGAAGCCATCACGGGATAACCCATGAGATTTTGGATATAAGGCGTAACAAGTGCCATTGTGGCCAATAAAATAATGCCGACAACGAACATCAAAAGCAGCGCAACAGAGAAATTCCAGTCTTTAAAAACCGCAAGAGGGATAAAGGCTCGCTCCGTCGTGAATGCGTGGGCCAAAAAGAGATACAGGCCGGAAATTGCAATTCCCGCTTCAATCCAGATTTCGGTTGCGTTGAACCAGCCAACTTCCTGACCGCGATCGAGCATCAACTGTAACGCTCCAATCGAAGCCGAGAGAGCAATAAATCCCATCCAGTCAAAAGGAACATCCTTCCGTGCGGTAGTCTCCTCCATGATGGCCGAAAGGCCCAACACCGTTACAATGCCAAAGGGCAAATTGACAAAAAACACCCAACGCCAACTCAATGTCTCGGTGAGCCAACCGCCCAAAGTAGGGCCCATAATCGGACCCAACATTACGCCCATCCCCCAAATCGCCATCGCTTGCCCACGTTGTTCAATCGGATACGCATCGAGCATGACGGATTGCGATAAGGGAACAAGAGCAGCGCCAAATATACCTTGCAAGAGGCGAAAGAGGACCATTTGCTCGATGCTTTGAGCCAAACCGCACAGCATTGAGGCCACCGTAAAGCCAGCCGCACAGACGATAAACAGCTTCTTCCGGCCAAACCGCATCGACATCCAGCCAAGCGGCGACGTCATAATAGCCGCCGCGACAATATAAGAGGTTAAAACCCAACTTACCTGGTCCTGCGTGGTCGATAACGAACCTTGCATATAGGGCAAAGCCACATTCGCAATCGTCGTATCAAGCGCTTGCATGATCGTCGCCATCATCACGCAAGCCGTTAGTGCATAGCGCTTGAATTTTTCGTTGGCCTCGGTTTGCATCGGCTTAAGGCGCAGTCGCGCTGGCAACCGCCGAAAAACCCAGTAGTGACGTGAAAGACCGGATTCGACCCGTATCGATCTCCACCTGCACACTCATGCCAGCACGAAGATCGCGAAGCTCGCCATCGTTCGAAAATTCAATTCGGACCGGAACGCGCTGTACGACCTTTACCCAATTTCCGCTCGCATTTTGGGGCGGCAAAATCGCAAATTCGGCTCCGGTGCCAGGGCTGACAGAAGCCACTTTACCATGCCATTTACGCCCCGGGTAAGCGTCAACCGTGATCGAAACAGGTAATCCTTCACGAACAAAGGTCAAATCCGTTTCTTTAGGGTTAGCGACAATCCACGGATGACCATCCTCGACAATCGCAAAAACAGGTGCCCCTGCCATAAAATACCGCCCCAGTTGGATAGACGAAACCTGAGTAGCGACACCTGCAATGGGGGCACGAACGATTGTGACATTTAAATCATGAATAGCACTGTCGCGAAGTGCCTTGGCTTCGAGATACGGCGCGTATTCATCCAAAGCAAGATCGGGCCGCCCCTGCAATTGCGCCAACACCGTTGAACGTTGCTCGGACAGGGTCTCGACGGCAGTGCGAGCCGCCGAGAGTGTAATTGCGGCATTATCGACGTCATTCCGAGAAGTGGCTTTCGTCGTCAAAAGGTCAGATTTTCGATCCAGATCAGCCTTTCGAAGGTCAAGCGTCTCCTTCGCTATAACAAGTTGTCGGTCGAGGCTTTGCAAGGTGATGCCGAGCGTATCAAACGCCACCATCGTCTGCACGAGACGGGCCTTGGCCTGTTGAACGGCGAGATCGTAAGATGCAGCATCGATTACAAACAAGGCGTCACCTTGACTGACATGTTGTCCTTCGACGACATTCAGGGACACAATCCGCCCCGGTACCGATGGCGTTATGATGACCTTTTGAGCTTCGACATAAGCATTATCGGTTGAAATATAACGCCCGCCCGACAGATAAACCGCGCCAACGCCCAACAAAACGACGAGCGGCACGCCAACCAGCAAAACAAGCCGTCTGTTCAGACGCGACTTTCTTGCCGGAGCCATCGGGGTAACATCGGTCATCTTAATCTTCCTTGTTGTTCAATTCGGTCTAAATTTTATGAGAGGCCTTTAAGTTGCCTTTGATCTTCAAAAGTGAAGCCGACAAAGCCCCGATCATTTCGTCGTCTAATCCAGCGAGCGCTTCTTTCATGACCGCCTCGCCCATCAAGGAAAGCCGCTCAAGAATTGGGGTTGCGGTCGGGGTTAAATAGAGCCGGTACACTCTCCGATCGACGGGATCCGAACGCCGTTCAACCAAATCCGACAAACTTAATTTATCCAGAATTCGCCCCAGCGTTATCGGCGCGATCTCGATCTGCGCCGCAAGATCTGATTGTTTGAGCCCTTCGTTTCGCTGTATCCGCGTCAAAACAGACCATTGGGCACGCGTCATATCCATCTCGCGGGCGCGCTGATCGACAACGGTACGCAGAGCACGCGCCGTGTCCGACAATAAAAAACCGAGTTCACGATAAGGCGACGTCATATTTTAATCTCGCTTATAATAAGCATGCTTATGAATAATACCGGCTTAATTTGCAATGGCGTTCGGCGCAAATCAGAGGCTCAATTTTAAAACGGAAATTGCCGCAAAGGGCCAAAATTATTCAACGGGACAAATGGGGGTTTATTTTCAATCAACACATGCTCATATGTCCGTTACTATTTTTGTTCAGCGGGACCACGTTATGCAACTTCAAGGCATCCACCATCTGACCGCTGTGACAGCCAATGTTCAGGGTAATCACACTTTTTATACGCAATTCCTTGGAATGCGACTGGTCAAAAAGACCGTCAACCAGGACGATGTGAGTGCCTATCACCTGTTTTTTGCGGATGGCGAAGCCTCGCCGGGGTCTGATATCACCTTCTTTGATTGGCCCGTTGGCCCCGAGCAACGGGGCACCAACGCGATTACGCGAACCGCACTGAGGGTGAATGGTGCCGCTTCTCTCAACTATTGGGAGAAGAAAATTGGAGATGCAGGATTACCTCACCGTAAAATTGCGGTTCACGATGGGCGCTTGACCTTGCTGTTCGAAGACCCTGAAGGCCAGCGCCTGGCTTTGGTCGACGATGGCGGCATCGGTAAAGCGCATCCTTGGAAGAAAAGTTCGGTTCCGACCGAACATCAAATTAGGGGGCTCGGACCGATTACGTTAACGGTAGCGGACCGCCGGTATACCGATCTTGCGTTGACCCGCATTTTAGGAATGGAAGAAGTTCGAGACTATAAATCGCCGGAGAGCCCGGACCACCGCGTCCATGTTTATAAAATGGGTGGCGGTGGGCCGGCCGCCGAAGTCCATCTTGTCGAAAGATCCGATCTTCCTCGGGCACAACAAGGCGCGGGCTCCGTCCACCATGTGGCATTTCGTACCCCGAATATGGACGAGTATCATGCTTGGAGCGAGCGTCTCAAAGCGCTCAAGGTCCCTTTTTCCGGCGAAGTAAACAGGTTCTACTTTCATTCCTTGTATTTCCGCGAACCCAATGGAATTTTATTTGAAATCGCAACCGATGGACCCGGATTCGACGCCGATGAACCCATGGAAAGCTTGGGCGAGCGTCTCTCGCTTCCGCCTTTTTTAGAAGAACGCCGTCAAGAAATAGAAGCAGGATTAAAGACGATCTAGAGACAGCCGCTCGACACCAGTCTGATCAATCAGACTGGCCAGTGTCGCCAGGCTCTGCCCTTCGAAGCGCCAATCCGGCGCGATGTCGACAAGCGGGATCAACACAAACGCCCGCTCGCGAAAGCGCGGATGGGGCAGGATTAATGTTTCCGAGTTTGTCACGAGATCATCGAAAAGAATGATATCGATATCAATCACGCGCGGGCCCCAACGCACTGCATGCGTGCGGTCGCGACCCATCGAGGCTTCGATAGCAAGACAGGCTTTCATCAATTCTTCGGCGGCCAGATTTGTCGTAATTCTGACCGCCCCGTTGATAAAATCGTCTTGAGCCACGGGACCCACCGGGACGGTACGGTACAACGAGGATTGAGCCGTAACGGTAATATTCGGGTATGAATCCAGTCGGCGAACGACATCAGCCAAATTGGCCAAACGATCCCCTAAATTACTTCCGATACTCAGCAACACGTCAGACATGGCGGGTAGCTTCGAAGCAAACCGAAACATCATCAAAAATCGCGGCAACCGGAGCTGACGGCTTGTGCACCGTTACCTTCAATGCTCGAACGGTCGGGAAACGGCCCATAACCGCATCGGACACCGCCCGCGCGGCACGCTCAATGGTTCGGAATTTCATGCTGCAAAAGGCATCGGCAGCGCAATGGATGACATGTTCGTAGGAAATGGTGCCGTCGAGAAGGTCATTTTTTGTAGCCGTCACGTCGGATACCGACAGGACCAAATCAAGATAAAACCGCTGCCCTATCCTCTGTTCCTCATCATTAACACCATGATAAGCGAAGAGCGACAGCTTGGTGACGTTGATGACAATCTGGTCCATTAAAGCCCCCTAAAGCTGTCGGTGATACGCGCTGCCTGCACGGCCTCTTTTACATCATGCACTCGAATAATATCAGCCCCACGAAGCATGGCGACCGTATGGAGGGCAATCGTTCCTGGCAATCTCTCATCGGTGGTCGTCGGCACGATCTTCCCGATCATCGATTTCCGCGACGCACCAACGAGTAACGGACATCCCAACACCTTCAACCGATCGAGATGGGCAATCGCCACTAAATTTTGTTCCAGCGTTTTTCCAAATCCGATACCAGGGTCAAGTGAAATGCGCGAAAGCGAAACGCCGGCACGCAACGCAATGGAAAGCGACGTTTCTAAAAACCGCAGCATATCGTCGATGATGTTAATGTCGGGATCCACACTTTCCCGGTTGTGCATCAAAACAACCCCAGCATCACGCGATGCCGCTAGATCGGCCAGTCCCCGATCCTTTTGAAATCCCCAAACATCGTTGATGATGGTTGCACCTACATCAAACGCCGCCTCGGCTACCTCAGCCTTGGTCGTATCCACCGAAACAGGGCATTTGATTACTCCATTTAAGGCTTCAAGAACGGGAATAAGGCGGGCAATTTCCGTGTCAGCCGAAATGTGTTCATGCCCGGGTCGCGTCGATTCAGCCCCGATATCAATCATATCGGCCCCCTGATCCACCAAAGCGAGCACCCTTTTCACCGCGTCATCCGTTGCGTTGAACCGCCCGCCATCAGAGAAAGAATCGGGCGTCACGTTTAAAATGCCCATGACAAGGGTACGCCCATAGCCACCCATCAAGCGGCCGGTCCGATCAAAAATCTCTTGTGTAAAAAATTCCATCGCGCGCTTATATTCTGCCAACTTGCTCTGATGATAGACTGACCACGTCATACCTCGGCTATATAGCGACATTCAAAGCCTGATAATAAAACATCTGCACTGCCGATCTATGCGTATTCGGAAAGAAACCTAATTTTTAGCATCGGAGCACCAAATGTCACTTTTCACCCGGCGGAATGCGCTCGCTTTGATCGGAAGCCTCGGATTGTCTCCCTCGCTGGCTTTGGCTGCGAATACAACAAATGTGAATGCTTGGAGCTTTTCGTTCCCCGCTTTGCAAGGCGGCGACATCAAACTTGCAGATTTTAAGGGAAAACCGATCTTGGTCATCAATACGGCCTCACAATGCGGCTTCAGCGGCCAATTGGCAGGAATGGAACAGCTTTATACGCGCTACGGTCCGCGAGGCCTGGTCGTCCTTGCCATTCCGTCGAATGATTTTGGTGGACAGGAGCCCGGCGGGGCTGAGGAAATAATGGCAACCGCGCAGGGGGAATATCACGCCACTTTTCCAATTGCGGCGAAGCAAGTTGTAAAAGGCACGGAAGCCCATCCGTTCTACCGCTGGACCGCGGGCTTAAAGCCCTCGGATACGCCAAGGTGGAACTTCCATAAATATCTGATCGGTCGCGACGGAAACCTCGCAGCCGTTTTTCCAACCGCCACAGAACCGACAGATAGCCGGGTTATTAGCGCTATTGTCAGAGAGTTGGGCGACAGTTAATCGAGATATTAGCGGCTAAAATTTGGATTCGGAGGAATAAAAATGGACGGAATCGTTGCATTAAAGGCCAAAGATGGCGTCGAAATCAGCGCCTATGTGGCAAAACCAACAGGAAAAGCCCGTGGCGGCGTTGTGGTGCTTCAGGAAATTTTTGGTGTCAATTCGCATATCCGAAGCATTGCCGATCTTTATGCCTCGCACGGTTATCTGGCGGTAGCACCCGCCCTATTTGATCGAACCGAACACAATGTTGAAATTGGATATTCGGCTGAAGAGGCCCAAAGGGGCATGGGCCTTGTATCGCAAATCAAGCGCGAGAAATCATTGCTCGATATTGCAGCCGCAATCGACTTTGCAAAACAAGGTGGCAAAGTAGGACTGGTTGGATTTTGTTGGGGTGGCACGTTAGCTTATGCTTCAGCATGCCAATTATCAGGCCTTTCAGCCGTTGTAGGCTATTATGGTGGTGGCATTGTCGCGATGAAGGCTGAAACGCCGCAAGTTCCGACGATCCTACACTTTGGCGAACTCGACCAACATATCCCGATGAGCGGCGTTAATGAAATCAAAGCGGCACAGCCTAAAGTGCCGACTTATGTCTATCACGCCGATCATGGTTTCAATTGTGACCAACGTGGCAGCTACGACAAGCCGAGTGCAGATCTTGCCCGCACACGGACCTTAGAATTTTTTGCAAGTCATCTTTAAGGACGCAAGGTGACGCCCTCCCCTTCTAACGATCCGTATGCCGGCGCTTTTTTTACGCCGAGCGGCGGACCAGTTTGGCATTGGAGGGCGTTGTGGCGACAATACCACTGGACGCACTTTAAATCAGAATTGTCTCGCCATCTCGAAGCATGGCAACCCCCGACAAAGCAACTGCTCTTGTTAGGCCCAAGTGCCGGTTGGTGCCTTCCAAGCGCGTTCCTTACGCGCTTTGAAACGGTTGACGCGGTTGATATCGATCCGCTTGCACCTACGCTCTTCCGATTAAACCACGGCATGGCGATGGCGCGCTCCAAAACGCGCCTGACATTTCATAGGCAAAATCTTATCAGTTCCTTTGAAACGCTTCTCAGTGACTATCCACAGCACGCCATCTTCTTTGCCAATATGTTGGGACAACACCGCTTCCACGATGAAGATGAGGCCAGAGCGCAGTCAACGGTTGAACAGTTCAAAGAAAAATTATCCCACCGCCACTGGGCATCCTTTCACGATCGTCTGTCAGGCTATTATCTTCCGGGTAAAAAAATTCCCAAAGCCACAACACGCCCACATGCCTTAAACAGTGCCGAGCTAGCTTCGGAACTCGGTCTATCAGGTCAGTGGCTGGATCATCTCACCGCTAACGCGCTACCATCCGGTACGGAACGCCATTTGATGTATTGGCCCCTATTGAAGGATTGGCTGCATATTGTCGAATTTGGTAGTGTCGAACCAGAGTGACAAATGCACTCGCGATAGGCTAACTGCGCCATCAGCACAAAGACTCCCAGGAAGAAGGAATTCGCCATGGACATGACCGGATCACAACGTATCGAGGCTAAACGGGAAGTTGTTTATGCGGCATTGAATGACGTCGATATCTTACGCCAATGTATTCCGGGTTGCGAAACGGTCGAAAAAACATCCGAAAATGAGATGACGGCAAAGGTAACGCTAAAAATCGGCCCCGTTAAGGCGTCATTTTCCGGAAAAGTTACCCTTTCTGATCTCGACCCGCCTAACGGATACACGATCACGGGCGAAGGGTCAGGCGGCGCAGCAGGGTTTGCAAAAGGTGGGGCCAACGTCTCCCTTGAAGCAGATGGCGAAGCAACGGTTCTTCATTACACCGTAAACGCTCAAATCGGTGGCAAATTAGCCCAACTTGGTGGTCGATTGATTGATGCAACTTCAAAAAAACTAGCCGGTGATTTCTTCGAAAAATTCAGTGATATTGTTGGTCCAACGGTCGATGAAGAGGGCGCTCAAAAGAAAAAAGGCTGGATTAGCAAGCTTATTGGCTGATTATTGCCTAAATTGGACGCGAATTGAACAGCTGATTTTAAATTATCCATCCGGAATGTGCCGACCTTACGAATTCCTGAAGGGCGAGAGCCGCCATGTCTACCAGTGGAGTATTATGCAGAGAGATTGACCCGCGTAAGCCGGTCGACGTTGCCCATCTGGTTTCGGATCAACCGCACCTTGCGTTCTTGGATAGCGGACGCAATTTCGGCAATCTCGGCCGGTACTCTTATGTTGCCGCTGATCCCTTTGGTGTATTCGAAGTCATCGATGGCTTGGCTTTTTGGAATAGTATGAGGCTGCCATCGTCACCATTCGATGCGTTGCGTGAAATACTCCAACGATACGAACTCCCGACAGACGATAATCTTCCTCCGTTTCAAACGGGAGCCATTGGATTCCTGTCCTATGAAGCGTCACAACTGATCGAAACCGTTCCGAACATGCCCGAGGCAGAAGGCGGAATGCCTGACATAAAATTCGGCCTGTATGATGTTGTATTTGTCCACGACCATGCGACCAATCGGAGTATGATTTTATCGTCGGGTTGGCCGGAAACTGACCCAACCAAGCGTAAAAACCGCGCTGATGAGCGGCTAGCAGAGTTTTTACGCCGACTAGATGTACGGTCTAGGCAAAAACCGTCGAATCCGAGTGTCGACAATTGGGAATTCAGTGCGTCTCAGCAGCGCTTTGAATCTTCGGTGGCGGATACGATTGATCGTATTCTCGAAGGCGATTTATTTCAGGCGAACATCGCACAAAGATTTCATGTCGAGCTTCCAAAAAACTATGATCCGCTTGGTTTCTACGCGCATCTGAGGTCTGTTAGCCCCGCGACGTTTGGAGCTTATCTTAGTTTCGGTAATCTTCAGATCGCGTCCAATTCGCCAGAGCGATTTTTGTCACTTGTAGACCGCCATATTGAGGCTCGACCGATTAAGGGTACAGCACCTCGAGGAGATACACCGGAGGCAGACCGAGCCCTTTCGGAGGCCCTGCTCCACTCCGTCAAGGACCGAGCAGAGAATACGATGATCGTCGATTTATTGCGCAATGATTTATCTCGCGTTGCAAGTCCATTTAGCGTGACGGTGCCCACTTTATGCGGATTAGAAACGTATGCGTCGGTTCATCATCTTGTTTCTGTGGTCGAGGCCAAACTTGCGGAAGGGCAAGACGCGATCGATCTCATCCAAGCGGCATTCCCCTGCGGTTCGATAACGGGAGCTCCCAAAATTAAAGCACGGGAGCTGATTGCCGATTTTGAAAAAATTCCGCGGGGCATCTATTGCGGCTCCATAGGTTATATCGGCTTTGACGGAACCATGGATTTAAACGTTGCCATCCGCACAGTTACATTTAAAGACCAGATGGCACGTTTTCATGCCGGTGGTGGCATTACCGCACTATCCGATCCGCATGAGGAATATAAAGAAACGATGGTCAAAGCGGCGCGAATCTTTGGTGCTTTTCGCCAGCCCTACGGCGACAGTGAGGATGAATGATCCTCGTCATCGATAATTATGACAGCTTTGTCGTCAACATCGTCCGATACTGCGTGGAATTAGACGAACAGGTGGTTATGCGTCGCAATGACGTTGGTTCGATAACCGATATTGAAGCCTTGCGACCAGACGGAATCATAATCTCGCCAGGGCCCTGTGGGCCAAAGGATGCTGGATTATCGTTGAATGTTATCAAGCATTTCTGGAAAAAAACGCCGATTTTAGGCGTATGTCTTGGGCATCAATGCATCGGCGAAGCGTTTGGCGGTAAGGTCGAACGTGCCAAACGCCCGATGCACGGCATAGCGTCAACAATTACCCATGACGGAACAGGCGTCTTTGCCGGTGTGCCGCAAGCTTTTCTCGCTGGTCGCTACCACTCCTTGATCGTGACGATACCAGATGAGGAAAGCGCTCCGCTTCGCGTTACGGCCCGATCAGATGAGGGTGAAATTATGGGGTTAGCCCACCGCCATTATCCCGTCTTTGGAGTCCAATTTCATCCGGAATCGATATTGACGGAACATGGCCATCAACTGATCGGTAATTTCCTTACTTTCGTCAAGAAGGAGACAAATCGTGCTCTGGTATGACGGGCAAGTCCTCGAATCCAATAGTGTTTCCTTTGATTTATCGGATCGTGGCCTTGTGCTCGGCGACGGGTTGTTCGAGACCTTGCCGGCCTTCAACGGCATCCCATTCTTGCTGAAAGCGCATGTCGATCGGATGGTGGTTGCCGCGGAGCGTATCGGGATGGAGATGGCACGTGAACCGTTAGAATCGGTTCTCCTGCAACTCGCTTCAGCTGATAAAACCGCCTGCGTCATTCGCTTATCGGTAACACGAGGCACGGGCCCGCGCGGCTTACTGCCGCCAAAGGATGCAAAACCATTGATTTTTGCAACCAGATCTCCGTGGCAACGGCATTTGGCGTTTGGCGAGGCGACGCTTGTAACATCGACGATCCGGCGCAATGCAACTTCACCTGCTTCGTCGATGAAAACGCTTTCTTATTTGGATAATGTTTTGGCGTTCCAGGAAGCACAATCAAAAGGGGCGGACGACGCTCTGCTTCTGTCACTCGACGGCAATGCGGCGTGCACCTCGATGGCTAACCTTTTTGTTTTAAAGGAAAATCAACTTTTTACTCCATCGCTTGATGGCAATATCTTGCCCGGTATTGTGCGGCAATTTGTGATCGATCACGCCGCTTCAATCGGAATTCAGGTCGTCGAACGGGGACTTCACATCGATGAGATTGTAAGATCCGATGGCGTGTTTGCTACGAACAGCGTTCGGTTTTTAACGCAGATTTCAACCTTGGACGGTGCCACAATTAACACTGATCATCAGATAATCGGACGGCTGTTTGAGGTAATCGCAACTGCTGTACGAGTAGCCTGCGATGGGTTTGAGATACATCCTGCCTTAATGCCGCGCTGAACTCAAAAACTGCCGCAATCGCTCCGACTTGGGATGCACTAAAACCTCATCTGGGGCACCCTGCTCTTCTATCTGTCCCTTATGCAAAAACACGATCTGGTTGGCCACGTCGCGGGCAAAGCCCATCTCATGGGTGACCACCAACATCGTTCGTCCTTCCTCGGCAAGCTTGCGCATGACTTGCAGCACTTCGCCCACCAATTCCGGATCAAGGGCCGAAGTTGGCTCGTCGAACAGCAAGACGCTCGGATCCATCGCCAGAGCACGGGCAATGGCGGCGCGTTGTTGTTGGCCACCGGAAAGATGGTTCGGATAAAAATTGCGCTTATCCGCGATGCCCACTTTGGCGAGCAAGCCTTCGGCTTTTTCTATCGCTTCCTTTTTGGGGACACCCAACACATGAACGGGTGCCTCGATCACGTTTTCCAAAATGGTCCGGTGTGACCAGAGATTGAAGCTTTGGAACACCATCGCAAGTTTGGAGCGAATACGCTCGACCTGTTTTTGGTCTTCCGGCTTCGCAGACCCGTCGGGCAACGCTTTCATGCGGATCAATTCGCCATTGACATAGACGCGGCCTGAATTTGGCGTCTCTAGCAAATTAATACAGCGCAACAGGGTCGATTTACCCGAACCACTTGAGCCTATCATTGCAATCACATCGCCCGTATTCGCAGCTAGCGAAACGCCTTTAAGCACTTCCACCTGACCGAAGCGTTTGTGCAAATCCTCAACCTTGAGTGTCGTATCCATTTGAAACGTTTCCTTCAGGCCGATTGAGGAGCAGCGCGATGCTGGTTTATCCGCCGTTCAACATAGTTTAACAACCGCGTCAGCAGAAAAACCGTAACAATATAGATGATTCCAGCAGCAAAAAGCGGCTCATAGATCCGATAGGTCTCTTTCTGGATTTGGCGCGCGGTGCCCATAATGTCCCAAACCGTGATGAGGGACGCGAGCGACGTTGCCTTCAAGAGCAAGATGGTTTCACCACTCATCGCTGGCAAACATATCTGGATCGCGCGCGGCAAAACCACGCGCGTCAGTCGAAGCCAGGGCGACATGCCATAAGCGATTGCGGCCTCGATTTCGCCTTTGGGCACAGAAGACATAGCACCGCGTAAAATCTCACCTGTATAGCCTGCCGTGTTCAGCGAAAAGGCGAACACGGCGTACCAGAAGCCGTCCTTCAAATAAGGCCACAAAAACGTGTTCTGGATAAAACTCCCCGGCAAAACTTCGCCCAATCCATAATAAATCAGGTAGGTCTGCACCAAAAGCGGTGTGCCGCGCATCAAGAGGATATAAAACGCGCTCGGGATCCACAAAAACGGGTTGGATGAAAGCCGCGCAAGGGCGACAGGAACCGCCAGAAAATTGCCGATCACGCCCGAAATCAAGGTAAGTCCAAGCGTGAGCGGAACCGCGGCTAAAAGCCGTGGAAAAATCGAGATCAGAAAAGCCAGCGATTCATCCATTCCGGCGACTCGTTCTCATTTGTAACCCCTGTTCACACGGGCTTCGAGAAGTCGAATGACGGCCATGGAGACAAGTGTAACGGCCAAGAAGAATAGCGCGGTCATCGAATAGAAAAACGAATAATGCTTCGTCGTCGAGGCGGCGCGATAGCCCATAAAAAGAATATCTTGAAAGCTTCCCAGCACGCTGATGAGGGACGAATCCTTGGTGGCATTCAGCCATAAGTTGCTCATACCGGGCAAAGCGAACCGCAGCATTTGTGGTAGAATGATCCGACGAACGCGCAGCATCGGCGACATGCCACACGCTTTTGCCGCCTCTATTTGGCCATTGGGGATCGACAAAATGGCCCCGCGCATCACTTCCGTCATATAAGCGCCACCGATAAAGCCCAGTGCCATCACGGCTGCGGCGAACGGGTCGACTTCGACATCGGCATAGTCATCGCCAAGGAAAGACAGAAGAAATTTAATCGCATCGCCGCCTGAATAAAACACCAGCAACAACAGCAATAATTCAGGCAATGCACGAACCAAGGTAGTGTAAGCGTCGGCAATCAGTCTTAACGAGCGATGAGAGCTGAGCTTGGCGCTTGCACCTAAAAGGCCGAAGATCAGCGAAACAGCATAGGCGGCCAAAGAGACCTGTAAAGTGACGCCCAAACCTTCAACAAACCGCGCTCCCCAACCGTCTTGGCTGAAGCTCATAAGGGAGAGAAGGGAAGGCGTTGTGTCCATGGGTTCTACTGGGTTCCCAAGCATACCATGTAGCTAATCTCCCCTCTTCCGGACGGGAGAGGGTGGCCGCGAAGCGAGCGGGTGAGGGACTAATCTCGAACCAGTAGACCCTTATCCGGTCGCTCCGCGACCATCTTCTCCCGAATGGGAGAAGGAAACCCTACGGTTTAATCAATCGCCATAGACGTTAAATGCAAAATACCGCTTGGCAATCGCATCATATTCGCCCGACGCCCGAACAGCCTTGATCGCGTCGTTGAAGCGGTCCTTCAGCTTGTCACCCTTACGGATACCAACACCAACGCCGGTACCGAAAATCGGATCGTTCGGAACGATCAGCTTCACGCCAAGGTCCTTCGCGGCCGGCGTCTTCAAGAACTCGTCCGCAACAATCGAATCTTCCAACGCGTAATCGACGCGACCTGCCACGAGATCGGCATTGTGGTTATCCGTTGTGTCATAAATCTTGACGGTCGCGCCCTTCAAATAGGTGTTGGCATAATCTGCATGGATGGTTGCCGTCTGCACACCGATAATTTTGCCAGCCATATCAGCGGGGTTGGCAATCTTGCCACCCTTGCCGTCCGGATTGGCGACCGTGGAGATCGCAGGCGCATCCTTCTTGCCGATGATCTCAGCTGGCGTGTTGTAATATTTATCCGAGAAGTCGATGACCTTTGAACGGTCAGCGGTGATCGACATCGACGAGAAGATCGCGTCGATTTTCTTGGCTTTCAAAGCTGGGATAATGCCATCCCAAGCGGTGCTAACAATCTTGCATTCGACCTTCATCTCTTTGCAGATCGCGGCGAGGAGATCGATTTCAAAACCTTCCCACTGGTTCGTCGCATTTTGCGAGCTGAAGGGTGGATAGGCCTCGGAGCTGATACCGATCCGGAGCTTTTCGGCTGCCATGGCGGATGAGGCAGAGACAACAACAGCGGCGATGGCCGCGCCTTTCAGAATGTTTTTAATCATATGACGATGTCCTATCCCTGTTTAAACATTTTTGGTCGCACAGAACGAAGCGAAGTACCCCGAACGGAGCATCTTTCATCCTAAGGGTGGTCTAAGGTCATGCTCTTTTAAGGCTCATGGCCCCTGATCACACTTTCATGACAGAACTATTTCAGTAGTTTGTCAGACGTACAAGCGCTAAATGCACGCTTGGAAGTTAGGCTTATGGCGTAAGTTCGCATGAGGTCGTTACCCTTCGCGCGATCGGCGTTCGGGTTTTGTTGAATAAAGGGAAGAAAATGCGCTTTGCATCTCGCGTTGAAAGTCTGGGCGGCGGATCTGTTTCGGCTTGGGATATCCACAATGCCGGCAAGGAAGCGCAAGCGCGCGGCGAGGATGTGATTGTTCTGTCCGTTGGCGACCCCGATTTTGCGACCCCTGCTCCCATGGTGGATGCCGCGATTACCGCGCTGGAGGCTGGCGACACGCATTATACAACCGTGGCCGGACGGTACGACTTACGCAAAGCCGTTGCGAACCATCAAACCCGCCGCACCGGGCAGGTTTTGGATGAAGACAATGTGTTGATTGTGGCCGGCACCCAAAACGGCCTGTTCTCGGCGTGCCAATGCCTGTTTGGACCCGGTGACGAGGTGATTGTCGTTGAACCGGCCTATTTGACCTATGAAGCCACCATCGGTTCAACGGGCGCCACAATGGTACGGGCACCCGCAAGTGCGGATGGACTGTTTCGTCCCGATCTTGTGGCACTTGAAAAATGCGTGACGTCAAAAACGCGCGGAATTCTGATTGCCAATCCCTGCAACCCGACAGGCGTTGTGCTTTCTCCCTCCGAGCTCGAAGGCATTGCCGATATTGCCCGTCGCTTTGACCTTTGGGTTGTGAGCGATGAAGTCTACGCCGAACTCGTGTTTGACGGTCATTTCTCAAGCATTGCGGCCTTGCCGGGCATGGCCGAGCGGACGGCGGTGGTCTCCTCGCTCTCCAAATCCCACGCGATGACCGGCTGGCGCATCGGCTGGATGATCGCGCCGAAGCCGTTGATCACCCATGCTGATAATCTCGCGTTATGCTCGCTTTACGGCATTCCGGGATTTGTCCAAGAAGCCGCGGTTGTCGGCATTGCTCAAACCGATCGGATCGCCTTGGAGATGCGGGAAATCTATCTGCGCCGCTGTCAGGTTTTGTGCGATCATATTGATCATGCACCAGGGTTAATCTGCTTACGGCCCGCGTCCGGCATGTTTGCATTGGTCGATGTGCGCGGCACGGGTCTTGACGCGCATGAATTTGCATGGGGATTATTTAAAGCGGAGGGAGTTTCTGTTTTGGACGCATCTGCCTTCGGTCCTTCTGCCTCAGGCTATGTACGCGTAGCCTTTACCGTGGGCGACGAGCAATTGGCAGAAGCAGGCCGACGCATCGTGCGTTATGCGATTTCTCTGACAGGACAGGCCTAATGATGACGGTACCCACTTCGCGAACCCTCGGTGTTTACCTTGCCGAGCTTTTGGAAGCCTACGGGGTTGATACCATTTTTGGCATTCCGGGCGTCCATACGGTTGAGTTTTATCGCGGGTTGCCGCTTACTGGCATTCGGCATGTGACCCCTCGCCACGAGCAAGGCGCGGGCTTTATGGCCGACGGCTATGCGCGCGTGTCGGGTAAGCCGGGAGTATGTTTGCTGATCACCGGACCGGGGCTCACCAACGCCGCGACCGCCATGGCGCAAGCCTATGCCGATTCGATCCCGATGCTTGTTATCACCGCCGTTAATGCCGTAGGACGCATGGGGTCCGGGGATGGGTGGCTGCATGAATTGAAAGATCAGCGCCAGCTCTCCCAAGGGCTAACGGCTTTTAGCCATACGGTATTCACCAAAGACGATCTCGACCAAGCATTGGCCCGTGCCTTTGCCGTTTTCTCAAGTACGCGCCCACGGCCTGTCCATATCGAAATTCCCACCGATATCATCCGCCTGCCGGTATCGACCGACGAACCCGTTCAGGCTGCGCCTCTGCCCTTGCGCCCGGCACCAAGGCTCGAGTCGATCGAAGAAGCAGCAACCCTCCTGAGGGGGGCAATGCGCCCCTTGATCATGACTGGCGGCGGCGCTGCCGACGCATCGGCTCCGCTGCGGTTGCTTGCTGAAAAACTGGATGCCCCAGTGGTGATGACGGTGAATGCGCGAGGAATCGTATCCGGCGACCATCCTCTGGCTGTGCCGTGCAATCCGAGCCTTGCTGCAATTCGCTCCCTGATGATGGATGCCGATGTTATTTTGGCGGTTGGCACCGAATTCGGCCCCACGGATTACGATTGGTATGAAACCGGCGCACCAAAATTAGTCGCCAAACTTATCCGCGTGGATATCGACCCCGAACAGGCGATGCGCGGCCACCGTGCCAATTGCGTGATTGTCGCAGATGCGATGGCGACAGCAGAAGCTTTGCTCGCAGCGGTTGAAAATACCAAAACCAGAAGCGGAGCGGCGCGAGCCAAAGCCGCACGTGCACGGGTAATGCAGGACGATGTTAATGACGTCTACCGGGCATCTTTGGCGCTTTTAGACCAGACACGAGATACGCTACAAGACGCTGTGATCATCGGTGATTCAGCGCAACCGGTCTATGCGGCATCCGTTGCCTATGCGGCCAAAACCCCGCGCTCGTTCTTTGCCTCTGCGACCGGCTTCGGCACGTTGGGCTATGCGCTACCCGCTGCGATTGGTGCACAATTGGCAGCACCTGAACGACCCGTCGTGGCAGTCATGGGGGACGGCGGAATACAGTTCACGCTGGCGGAGATCGCATCCGCGGTTGAAGCGGAAACGCCGATCATCCTCATGGTCTGGAACAATCACGGCTATGGCGAGATCAAGAGCTTTATGGTGTCCCGCCAGATCGAGCCGATTGGCGTCGATATCGGCACGCCCGATTTCATCGCGCTTGCCAAAGCCTTTGGTGCAGCGGCTGAGACACTTGCCAATGCCGATGATTTGCCGAGGCTTTTGCTCGAAGCGGCACAGCGCAAAGTACCTACATTGATCGAGATCGACGAGACAATGTATGTGCGGGAGCGGAGCTAAGCGACCTGTTTATCCTTTATGCCCCTCGGCAATTGGCGGCTGATAGGCTAGCCCCATATCCCAAGGGAAATAAATCCACGTGTCTTGCGACACTTCGGTGATGAAGGTGTCAACCAGCGGACGGCCAAGCGGCTTGGCGTAAACGGTGGCGAAATGTGCGTCGGGCAAAATATCGCGCACGATTTTGGCGGTTTTGCCGGTATCGACCAGATCGTCGATCACCAAAATGCCCTTGCCGCCCGCCTCACCTTTGGCGATGACATCGGATGCGATGGGTTTTAACACCTGTAACTCGCCCTGACTGTCATAGTCGTGATAGCTCGCGATGCAGATCGTCTCGATCACCCTTACCCCCAATTCACGCGACACAACGGCGGCGGGTACCAACCCGCCCCGCGTGATACAGATGATGGCGGAAAACGGCCCATGTTCGGCCAATCGCCAGGCAAGCGCGCGGGCGTCGCGGTGGAATTGGTCCCATGAAACGGGGAAAGCTTTTGGCGATTGGCTCATGAAATCCTCAAGATTGGGCTGATTTGAGATGGGCAATAAGGGCTGCAACGGCCTCTTTCGCCGTTTCCAACAACGCCTCGTCGCGTGACCGAAGGACGATTTGGTTGACGAAGCGCTGGCCGTCAAAATGCGGATAAGAGCCGATGATCACCCCGGGATGGGCTTTTTGAACCTCGCCCAAACCCGTCGCATAAGCACCTTCCGGCAATCCACCAGAATCAATCGAAACCGAGTTGATGGTTTTACCCGTTTTAAGCCTCGGGGCCACGCCGTCGAGCATTGCCTGCATGATCGCGGGCACACCCGCCATGACGATAACGTTTTCGACCATAAAGCCGGGTGCTTTCGAAATCGGATTTTCGATCAAATCGGCCCCGTCCGGAATACGCGCCATGCGAAGACGCGCCTCGTTCAAATCCTCGGGATTGGCATAGCGCTCGCGCAACATGGCAACGGCACGTGGATCATGCGAAATGCCGACACCGAGCGCCTTAGCGATGCAATCCGCCGTAATATCGTCATGGGTCGGGCCAATGCCACCGGTTGTGAAGAGATAGGTGTTGCGGGCCCGCAGGGCATTCACCGCCTCGACAATCGCCGCCTCGTCATCCGACACCACGCGCACTTCCCGCAAATCGATGCCAATGGCCGTCAAATATTCGGCGAGATAGCCGATGTTTTTGTCTTTTGTCCGACCGGACAGAATTTCATCGCCGATTACAAGCAGCGCTGCCGTTACTTTGTCTTGGGCGTCGGTTGTCATGAGGCGGCCTTTCTGTTCCAAGCTTTCTTGTAATGCCTAGTCTGCATTGGGCTCAAGCGCCCTTTACCCGCCATACACCGTGAAATGCTGCAGCCTATTACGCTTCTATGAAAAGCTTGCAAAGCGGACGCAATTCCACCATTTCTGGGAGATCGTTTTCCGTGATCCGAAAAGAGTGTGATGACCTTCGTCGAAGCAACCAACACCACCAAGCGCCGTGCAGGCGAGATAAAGCTGTTCGGGCCCGATGCCTTTACAGCCATGCACAAAGCCGGCAAATTGACGGCTGAGGCGCTCGACCTGATGGTTGAACTGGTCAAGCCTGGGGTCACGACAGATTATTTGGACAAGGTCGCGTTTGAATTCGCGATGGACCATAAAGCCTATCCGGCACCGTTGAATTATCGCGGGTTTACCCGGGGCATTTGTACATCCATCAATCACGTCGTGTGCCACGGCATTCCCAACGACAAGCCGCTGCGCGATGGCGATATTGTGAATATCGATATTACGTTGGTCGTCGATGGTTGGCATGGCGATGCAAGCCGGATGTATGGCGTGGGCGAAGTGCCGCGCCGCGCCGAACGGTTGATTGATATCACCTATGAGTGCCTGATGCGGGGAATCGCAGCGGTCAAACCGGGTGCCACGACCGGGGATATCGGCTATGCGATACAATCCTTTGCCGAGGGTGAACGCTGTACCGTAGTGCGCGATTTCTGCGGCCACGGGCTGGGGCAATTGTTTCACGATGAGCCCAATATTCTTCATTATGGCCGGCAAGGTGAAGGCGTTCCGCTTCGGCCAGGAATGTTGTTCACGATCGAGCCGATGATCAATCTCGGGCGGCCGGAGGTCAAAGTTCTGGGCGATGGCTGGACGGCCGTAACACGGGACCGCTCGCTGTCTGCGCAATTCGAACACACGATCGGCGTGACCCAGATGGGTTGCGAGATCTTTACCCTGTCGCCAAAGGGGCTTGATAAGCCTCCGATTGGAAGTGCCGGAGCCTAACTCTATGGTCGCATCGGATCTCACCCCTGAGAAAGTTCCATCGGGGGAAGATCACGCGGCAGGGCACCGCCATAGGTTGCGGGAGCGATTTAAACGCGCTGGAGTTGCCGGACTTCAAAATTACGAAATATTGGAACTGCTGCTTTTCCGCACCATCCCAAGACGCGATGTGAAGCCTCTGGCCAAAAGACTGATTGCAGAATTTGGCTCGGTGGCGGAGGCACTGGGAGCGCCTTACCCACGTTTATGCGGCGTTGAAGGCATTGGAGAGGCTACAGCCCTTGATTTCAAAATGATTGAAGCCGCAGGACGCGAACTTGCGCGCGGTGAAATCAAAAAGCGTACAGTCCTCAGTTCCTGGACCTCCGTCATCGATTATTGCCGCGCCTCGATGGCGTTCGAGGCGCGCGAGGTGTTCCGCATCCTGTTCCTCGATAAGCGCAATGGATTGATAGCCGATGAGATCCAACAGACAGGGACTGTTGATCATACGCCCGTCTACACGCGCGAAGTGGTCAAACGCGCGTTGGAACTTTCGGCCACAGCGGTGATTTTGGTGCATAACCATCCGTCTGGTGATCCTACACCGTCTAACGCCGATATCGCCATGACGCGACAGATCGTAGAGGCAGGCAAGCCCCTCGGCGTATTGGTACACGACCATATTGTCATTGGCCGAAATGGGCATGCCAGCATGAAAGGACAAGGGTTGATATAGAGGGTTAAATTTTCCTTTTCCGAAGAAGAAGGCGTTGAGCCCGCTTCTCTCTGAGGAAGAAGCTGTCACGGGACGCGACTCATGAAGGGTGAGACGTGATTTGCGGAGCCAACAAAACGATCCTGTGGATCGTTTCGAGCACCGAACGCCCGGAGCGAAAACGAAGGGCAATAACGGGTATTTGCCCGCCCTTCGCTTTCGCTCCGAGCGTTCATCGTCCGTCATGCTAAGCATGAGAGCATCTCCTTCAAGGCGAAGGAAAAAGCCTGAAACTTAAAATATGTGCGCAGCACCCGTAATGACGGCAACAATAAACCCATACGAAAAAGCCACGCCCATCAAGCCGATGATAAATCCAATCAGCGTCAAATATCCGTCCCGCTCAACAAGGCCGAGACCCATTAAACACAGCGCGATTCCGATGGGGATTTGACCAATCACGGGCAGCGCAAACACCAACCCCAGCGAAAGCACCAGCAGCGCTAAACCCAAACCGCGCCAGCTTGCGGCGTGATCAAACAGAGAAAACCTGGGCCGAGCCAACTTTTCGATCCAGCGCACCCAAGGCATCGCTGTATCAACGGCTTTGGCAACATCGTGACGCGCAATCGAATGTTTGAGCACTGTTGCAGGTAGCCAGGGCGATGAGCGACCAAAAATCAGCTGAAGCGAGATGAAAACCATCAAAAATCCGCTCACCAAAGCAATGGGCGGCGGCATGGGCAGACTATTCGGCAGCCCCAAAATAACAATCAGCAGTGAGAACCCACGCGCGCCGAGGGCTTCGACAATCTGGGCAACGGTTATTCGATCTCCCGCACCATGGCTTGAGAGCGTGGCGAGCAAGGTCGAAATACGGGGCGGATGGGAGGGCATGGCCATTGAGCTTCCTGTCATCCGTTGCCTTAGCAAAACCCGCCTGAAAGCGAAAGAGCGAAGCTTACCTCATAGCGCTTCGAGAAAAGCTTGCGCTTGTTCAGAAATCGCCTCACGGCGTTCAAAAGGCATAACGGCTAACGTCCGGTATGGCATAGCCAACCGCTGATTAGAACCTAAAACAGGCCGATTACGGGCCAGAAAATCCCAGTAAAGATAATTGAAGGGACAAGCTTTTGGACCCAATTTTTCCTTGGGAGAGAATGCACAATCGGTACAATAGTCGCTCATACGGTCAATATAAGCGCCCGACGCGGCATAGGGTTTAGACGCCATAATCCCGCCATCCGCAAACAGTGCCATGCCATGGACATTCGGCAACTCAACCCACTCAAACGCATCGGCATAGACGGCCAAAAACCATTCCTCGACTTCGTGTGGCGCAATTCCGGCTAGAAGCGCAAAGTTGCCCAGCACCATCAGTCTTTGAATATGGTGGGCATAGGCGTTGCGCATCGTGTCGCCCACGCATTGCTTCAAGCAATTCATCGGCGTGTCGCCGGTCCAATAAAAGGCCGGCAAGGGGCGATGGGCGTTTAAAGCGTTCCTTTGTGCGTAATCCGGCATTTTTAGCCAATAGAGCCCACGCACATATTCCCGCCAGCCTAAGATCTGGCGAATGAAACCCTCCACCGCATTTAACGGCGCATGGCCTGAATGGTAAGCGGCTTCGGCCTTACGGCACACCTCATCCGGCCGTAAAAGGCCGACATTCAGCATAGGAGATAGTAGCGCGTGAAAAAGAAAGCCTTCTCCCTGCTTCATGGCATCTTGCACGTCGCCGAACGAGGGCAAGCAGTCTTGAATAAAATGATCCAGCGCGGCCAGCGCATCGCGCCGCGTTACCGGCCAGCCAAAGGGTTCAAGATCGCCCGGATGATGGCCAAAGCGTTCACCAACCATTTCCAAAATACCACGGGTCGTATCGTCGATGCCAAAACGAAGTCGATCCGGTAGAACCATGCCTTTTGGAAGCGCTTTCCGGTTTTCACTATCAAAATTCCACTGTCCGCCGATGGGTTCGGTGCCATCCATCAACAGGCCCGTCTTCCGCCGCATCTCGCGGTAGAAAAACTCCATGCGAAGCTGCTTTTTACCCTCCGCCCAGCGCGAAAACTCCGATGGATGCGAGAAAAACCGCGTGTCGTTTCGAATGAAAACGGAAATTCCAAAGGCGTCCTGCCAATCCTCCATGAATTGCCGAACGCGATATTCGCCAGGTTCGGTGACGATCACTTCGCTGGCGCGATGCCGCTTAATCGCGCGTTCGACTTCACCGGAGAAGGATCCGGTGTTTTCTGGATCATCAAGCTTGACGTAATCAAGCCTTATGCCCTTTTCGACCAATTCAGCCGCGAAGTGCCGCATAGCAGACAGGATGAAGGCGATTTTCTGCTTGTGATGCGGCACATAAGTGGTCTCGGTCGAGACTTCGACCATCAGCACCACGTCACGCTCGATATCGATACCGTTAAGCGAGGAAATGCTGTGCGTCAGTTGATCCCCGAGGATCAGCCTTATATTACCACCCTGCCCGCTCATCCCTTGGTGCGCAGCATCGCGCGGCCACCATCGACGCCAATCGACTGGCCGGTGATCCATCCAGCTTCATCGGAGAGCAGAAGGGCCGCTAAGGGGGCAATATCCTCAGGCTCGCCAAGGCGTTGCATCGCATGCATCGCGCCTATGGCTGTCACCATCGTCTCATTGCTAAGCAAAGACGCTGCAAGCGGCGTCCGCGTCAGCGACGGTGCGATACAATTGACCCGGATTTTGGGAGCCAACTCTGCGGCAAGGGCCAAAGTCAGGCCTTCAACCGCACCTTTGGCCATAGCCACCGAAGAATGGGCCGTAAAGCCTTGGTGAACGGCAACGGTCGAGAACAGCAAAACAGAAGCAGTACCCGAATAGGCTTTTAACGCCGGAAGCGCCGCTTTAACCGCATAAAACGCACCTTGCGCGTTAATCCGGAAGTCCCGCGCAACATCATCACCCGTCAATCGTGCGACCGGTTTAAGGTTGATGGTCCCGACCGCATAGCAAAGCCCCGCAAGTTCACCACCTGCCTCTGCCAAAGCGTTGGAAATCGATGCCTCATCTTCAACATCGGCGATAGAAAAGCCGGCTCCACCAATGGAAGAGGCGGTCTCCGCCAATTTCGCGGCATTGCGCCCGATCAAATGCACGCCATAGCCGCGCGATTTAACAGAACGAGCGATGGCTGAGCCTATACCACCCGATCCACCGAAAATTGCTATCGTACCGGTCATTGAAATTTCCCCCCACACAAACCGCGTGACCTAAAAGCGTTCGAACAGCGTACGCATTCCATAAACCTTCAGATTATCGAAAGCCTGCCAATGCCCCCCATGCGCCGCAAAGCCGATCTACCGCAAAAGACGTGCGTCACCTGTGCGCGGCCTTTTGCTTGGCGTAAAAAGTGGGAGAAGGTTTGGGATGAGGTAAAATATTGCTCGGATAAATGTCGGGCGCAGGCCAAGAAAAGCTGATCATTCTGCGTCAATGCGCGCTTTAGCCAGAGCTTCCGGTGTGTCCAGATCGACCAAAACCGCACCACTGGGAACTTCAATTTCCAGCACCTCTCCGACCCGCCCTGCCAATAATTTTCTGGCGCCGGCATCACCTTCGAGCTTCTCAACATCCGCAAAAAGGCCGCGGGATAACAAAACCGGATTACCCCATTCGCCCCGATGAACCGGAATGGCGGCTAGAGCCCGCGGCGATGTCTCGAAGGCATCGATAAGGCAATCGATGGTGTCGGGTGTAATCATTGGCATGTCACCGAGCAGAATAACAACACCGGTTACCTCGGCAGGTAACATCGAAATTCCTGATTTCAGCGACGTGGAGAGGCCGTTCAAAAAATCTGGGTTGTGCACGAAGTCAACACCGAGGCCTTCCAACGCCGCATGAATCAGTTCGGGCTGATGACCCGTGACCACCGAAAGCGAATGCACGTTTGAAGCAAGCGCTGCCTTGGCCACGAGGCGCACCAAAGGTTCGCCGTACAATTCCTCCAACAGCTTGTTCGAACCCATGCGGGTGGAACGACCGGCTGCCAGAATGATGGCCGCAATTCCCATTAGTCGTTAGGTCCAGCATGAGGATCGCGAGGGTGGCCGCGTTGGATGATTTCCATCAGAAGCCCGCCAACGCCCAAGCCTGTCAAATCAGCACGTTTCACCTGAATTCCCGCCATAATGCGCTGCAAAACCCAATCAAAACCATTTTCCTTTGGGCTCCGTGCGCATCCGGGTGCGCCCAACACCGTGCGGCCTTCGACCTCACCAACCAACATCAAATTGCCCGGATCAACCGGCATACCGAAATGCTCGATGCGGCCACCAGCTATTTCAATCGCCGCCGGAATGACATCACGCCGGTCGGTAATGGCGGAGGCGCCATACACCACGACAAGTTCGGCTCCGTCCGCAATCGCAGCTTTGATCGCCTGCGCGACTTCTCGAGCATCATGCGGGACCCGGAGATCAAAATCGACGGTCGAATTCGCTGGCGCCAATCTTCCCTCCAGCACGGCCAGCGTCTTGTTGACGACGCTCGGTTTAAGGCCCGGAAGAAGGGTTGAAACAGCGGCCACCTTCAGCTTGCGGAACGGTTTTACTTCGATCAATGGCTCACCGCCTATTTGCGATAGTGCTTTGTCAATCAAAAGGCCGGAAACCGCGAAGGGAATGATTTTAACGGTGGCAATCATCTCGCCCCGTTCGACGGCCCGGTAATCGGGTAAAGTGGCAAAGGTGACGGCCTCGTCTACCGCGTTCAATCGATTGATCGCATCGCAATGAACTCGCAGAACACCGGCGGTATCCGCAAATAAATTATTACGGCCTGTTGTCGGCTGGTCGCGTCGAATGTGTTGACCCGACAATGCAAGGGCAAGTTTCTCGGCCGCCTCGTCCTCGCCAATATCACCCTCATCTCGTAACGCGACAATGACGTCGTTGCGTCCATCTGCCCTGATCGCGTCGAGATCATCGGCTGTCAGTCGCGCGCCTTTTTTGATCACCCGCTCACCCAGTCGGAGAGAGTGGGCCGACACGGCATCAATCGCTTGATCGAGCGGAACAGGGCCAAACCGCATCTTAAGCCCGCGTCCCGTCCGGCTTCAGACGAAGTTGCGCCGTGATTTGGGCCAAAATGGAGAGCGCCACTTCGGCAGGGCTGATACCGCCAATGTTCAGCCCAATCGGCGCGTGAATACGGGCGATCTCGTCCTGCCCAAAGCCTGCCTCTTTCAAACGCTCAACCCTCGTTGCATGGGTTTTTCGTGAGCCTAACGCGCCGATGTAAAAGGACGGCGATTTGAGCGCGATGAACAGCGCCGGATCGTCAATTTTCGGATCATGCGTGAGCATAACCATCGCAGTGTAGCGGTCTACGCCCAGTTTAGGCAGGGCAATATCGGGCCATTCCGCGTGCATCTCGACATTCGGGAAGCGTTCCGGCGAAGCAAAAGCGGTGCGCGGATCAACAATCACCACATCAAACCCCAATTGCTGAGCCATCGGAACCAAAGCTTGGCTGATATGAACGGCCCCGATCGCCACGATGCGGACAATAGGCGCTTGGACGGTAAGAAAGAGTTTCCCTTCCGGCGTCTCTACCACCCCGCTCTTTCCCATGCGAAGCGCATCCGACAGCACGCCGGACAATGGATCGGACGCAAGCTCAGCCTCAAATACCAGCCGTTGTATGCCTTGAGCCAAATCGGTGACAAGCACCGCGGCGCGGCGCGCCGCGCGCTCTTCATTGAGTTTCGAGAGAAGCAAAAGATCCATCAGAAAATTTCCTTCACATCCGTTCAAACGCCAGTCGCGCGCCGAGCCCGACAAGGACCGTACCACCCAACATGCGCAGCACATGGGCCAATTTTCCGCTCCGCTTCAAGCGCCCGACGATCGCCGCCGTAAACCAGATCACCACAAGATCGGCTGACGAAAACGCCAGATTGACGATCACGCCCAAGATCAAAAACTGAACCCAAACAGGATAGGCCGCTGACGGATCAACAAATTGTGGGACAAATGCCAAAAAGAACAGGGCCGTTTTGGGATTTAGAAGCTCGACCGTAATGCTTTCAACCATTGCCTGCTTCGCGCTCTTGGGCTCAATGGCCTCGACCTTCCCCACCTTGCTGTTACGGATCATGCTGACCCCAAGCCAAATAAGGTAAAAAGCGCCTGCTATTTTAACCGCCAAAAAGAGTTCCGGCACATAGTGAAAAAGCGCCGAAAGCCCGAAGGCTGCCGCCAAAACATGGGCGTAGCCACCAATGTGAAGGCCAAGCGCTGCCATTAACCCGCCCCGCCGTCCAAGGGCCATGGTTTGCGCCATGGTGTACATAATCGCAGGCCCGGGGACGTAAGCGAAAATCGCGGTGGCAACCGTAAAACTGATCAAAAGCTCCAAAGATCCCATCAGCCGACCTTATCGACATAAACGCTGATGCGTCCACCACAAGACAGACCCACTTGCCAGGCCGTCTCATTAGCTACGCCGAACTCCAATAGCTTCGGCGAACCGCTTTCGATGACGTCGATAGCCTCAGTCACCACCGCACCCTCGACACAGCCACCCGAGACAGACCCCATGAAATTGCCTTCGCCATCAATGACGAGATGGCTTCCTACGGGGCGGGGTGCCGAACCCCAAGTCTCAACCACCGTCGCAAGGGCGACATCGCGACCCGCACGCCGCCACTCTTCGGCTTGTCTTAAGAGATCGTCTTCACTCGCAATCATGGGAAAACTCCGAATTCTGTCTTATGCCACCCGTCGCAGCCACACTTTAGGATCGGCAGCCGCCGACCCCTTCACCGATAGTGCCTCAACAAGCGCTTCCATACTCTTCAAATTATGGATTGGGCGAAACTCATCCACGTGCGGTAAGATAGCACGAATGCCGGAAGCCTTCGCCTCAAATCCGTCAAAGCGCAACAGTGGATTAAGCCAAACGAGCTTGCGGCAGGAACGGTGCAGACGGTCAATTTCCTTCTGCAATTCTTCCGTGCCATCGCGTTCCAGCCCGTCGGTAAACAGCAGAACGATGGCGCCCTGCCCCAACACCCGACGCGACCATTGGCGGTTGAACCGGTGCAGGCTCGTGCCAATGCGTGTACCACCCGACCAATCGGCGACTTGATCGGTACATTTTTCCAAAGCCTCGTCCGGATCGCGGCTTTTCAAAGACCGGGTCACGTTGGTGAGCCGCGTGCCAAACAGGAACGTGTTCACGCGCTTTCTTTGATCGGTCAGCGTATGGAGGAAATGCAGGAACAGCCGCGTATAATCGGCCATGGAACCTGAAATATCGCAGATCGCCACAATTGGCGGACTTTTTTGGGCACGATCGCGATATTCGAGTTTGATCATGCCGCCACCAGAGCGCAGCGTGTTGCGGAAGGTTTTGCGGGGATCGATCCGCGCGCCCGATCGAGCTGGAACAAAACGGCGCGTCGGTCGGCGATCATCAGGCAATTCGAGCCTGTCGATCAACCGGTAGGCGCGGGTGACTTCATCCGCCGTCATTTGCGCAAAATCCTTCGTCTGCAAGATTTCGCGCTCGGAGACGGTGAACCGTGCGTCCAGCTCGATCTTCTCTTCTTTTTCGGGCGGTGCTTCCTTGCGCTTGGCTTGCAAAAGCGCTTCCGCAGCGCGCAATGCTCCCGCTTCCGGCTTTTTCGGCTTGTCATCCTTGGCAGGCGAATAGGGCGAAAGCGTTGCGATGATCTTTTCGATCAAGGATCGACGGCGAAAGAAAATCCGGAAGGCTTGGGTGAATACGTCCGAATGCTCGCGCTTTTTCACGAAAATGGCGTGTAAGGTCCAAAAAAAATCCTCTTTGCTGCCAATATGAGCGGCTTCCACCGCCTCAACCGCATCAAGCACTGCACCAGGACCAACGGGTAAGCCTGCCTCGCGTAAGGCGCGCGCAAAATAGGCGATATTTTCGGAGAGTTTTCCGGACATAACGTCGATTAGACCCCCGGCTTTCCGGGTTTCACATTCACTTTGATCTCATCCAAAATTGTCTTGATTTCAGAACCTTGCATCTTCTGGATATCGTCTTGATATTTCAGGAGAACACCGAGCGTATCGGAGACCTGCTTCGGATCGAGCGCAACCGCATCAAGCTCGACGAGAGCGGTTACCCAATCCAGTGTTTCGGCTACGCCTGGGACTTTGAATAAATCCTGTTTGCGTAACGCTTGCACGAAAGCCACGATTTCGGCGGAGAGTTTTTCGGGCGACTGCGGCGCCTTGGTGCGTACAATTTCGAGTTCGCGTTCAGCCGTTGGATAGTCGACCCAGTGATAAAGGCAACGGCGTTTCAACGCATCATGGATTTCACGGGTCCTGTTCGAGGTAACGATCACAATCGGCGGATGCGGCGCTTTAACCGTGCCGAACTCGGGAATTGTTACCTGAAAATCACTTAACACTTCGAGCAAATAGGCCTCAAACGCCTCGTCTGTCCGATCGAGCTCATCAATCAATAAGACGGGCGGGCCAGAAACATCGGGTGTAAGCGCTTCGAGGATCGGACGGCGAACGAGATAACGCTCGGAGAAAATGTTTTGCTCCAATTGTGAGCGATCCACGCCGCCTTCGGCTTCTGACAGACGAATGGCCATCATTTGTGCGGCATAATTCCATTCGTAAACCGAAGAGGAGACATCCAACCCCTCATAGCATTGCAAGCGGATCAGTTTGCGACCCAGAGTTTTAGCCAAAACCTTGGCTATTTCAGTTTTTCCAACACCTGCCTCGCCTTCGAGCAAAATTGGTCGGCCCATTTTAAGCGCGAGAAACAACACCGTTGCCAGCGACCGATCCGCGACATAATTGCCGGATGTCAAAAGGCTTTCCATCGCGTCGATGGACGTAGGCAAGGCAATTATGGTCATCGATTAAACTCCGAGAACAAAGGTCATCACGTCGTTTGAGCCTTAAAGCAGTCAGCGATGGCGCTCAATGTAAGAATGCCCGGCACAGGGCCGGGCATTCTTTAAATCGTCTTCACGGCGAAAGGCTTAGATTACTTCGCAAGTGCCTTGGCCACGGCGCGCTTGGCAATAACAGGGATCAAATGCGCGCGATATTCCGAACTTGCATGAATGTCGGAGTTGAGGCCCGAGGCCTTCACTTTAACGCCATCTAGCGACTTCGGATTGAACCGCACCTTCAAAGCTGCTTCGCATTCCGCCGAGCGGAACACACCGTCCGAGCCAGCGCCCGTCACCGCCACGCGGGTTTCCGAACCCTTTTTGGCAACGAATACGCCCACCATCGCATAGCGCGAGGCAGGATTCGGGAACTTCTCGTAGGCGGCTTTGGAAGGGATCGGGAAGGAAACCTTCACAATCATTTCGCCCTCTTCCAACGCGGTGGCAAACATGCCTTGGAAGAACTGATCCGCCGGGATCTTGCGCTTATTGGTGATAATCGTCGCATTCAGCGCCAGCACGGCAGATGGATAATCGGCTGCTGGGTCATTGTTTGCAATCGAGCCACCAATCGTGCCGCGGTTGCGCACTGCCGGATCGCCGATGCCACCAGCGAGTGCAGCGAGCGCCGGAATGGCTTCGCCGACAATCGCCGAGGTCGCGACATCCGCGTGGCGGGTCATCGCGCCGATAACGACGTTGCGACCCTTCACTTCGATGCCTGACAAACCATCAGCCTTGCCAAGATCGACAAGAGCGGAGGGCGAAGCAAGGCGTTGCTTCATCGTTGGGAGCAGCGTTTGGCCACCCGCCAACACCTTGGCATCTGGATTTTTGCCAAGGAGCGTAGCCGCCTGACGGACCGTTTTCGGTGAGTGATAAGAAAAGGCGTACATGGTATCTCTCCTTGGATCTTATTCTGCTGCGATTTTGCTGGAAGAGGCCTGAATGGCCATCCATACCGCCTGCGGAGTCGCAGGCATCGCGATGTTTTCATGTCCGATGGCGTCCGTGATCGCGTTGATCACGGCCGGCGGCGAAGCGATCGCACCCGCCTCACCGCAGCCTTTCAGACCCAGCGGGTTGGTGGTGCAAGGCGTGTTGGTCATGCCGATCTGGAAGGATGGCAAGTTGTCCGCGCGCGGCATGGTGTAATCCATGTAGCTGGCGGTCACGAGCTGGCCGTCCTTGTCGTAATGCGCGCCTTCCATGAGTGCCTGACCGATGCCTTGGGCGATACCGCCATGCACCTGACCTTCAACGATCATTGGGTTGATCACGTTTCCGAAATCGTCAACGGCGGTCCATTTTTCAATCGACGTAACACCGGTATCCGGATCAATCTCGACTTCGCAAATGTGAACGCCCGACGGGAAGGTGAAGTTCGTCGGATCGTAGAACGCACCCTCCTTCAGACCTGGCTCCAATTCCGCGCCCGTGAACTTGTGCGCGATATAGGCCTGCAAGGCGACTTCACCGAAGGCGAGTGATTTGTCGGTACCCGCCACCGAGAAGCGACCGTCCTTGAACTCGATGTCTTTTTCAGAGGCTTCGAGTGCATAAGAAGCAACCTTCTTGCCCTTAGCGATCACCTTGTCGAGCGCCTTGGAAATCGCCGACATCCCGACCGAGCCGGAGCGCGATCCATACGTCCCCATGCCGAACTGCACCTTGTCGGTGTCGCCATGTACAATCGCCACCGAATTGATGTCGATACCCAAGCGATCGGACACAAGCTGAGCGAATGTCGTCTCATGGCCTTGGCCGTGGCTGTGCGAACCGGTGAGTACTTCGACGGTGCCAACCGGATTGACGCGGACTTCGGCTGATTCCCAAAGGCCGACGCCAGCGCCCAGCGAACCGACAGCCGCCGAAGGAGCAATGCCGCACGCCTCGATATAGGCCGAGAAGCCAATCCCGCGGAGCTTGCCGTGTTTTGCGCTTTCCTTCTTGCGCTTGCCGAAGTTTTTATAGTCCGCCATTTCAAGTGCGAGATCGAGTGACGCGGTGTAGTTACCGGTGTCGTAGCACATAATGACCGGCGTTTGATGCGGGAAGCTCTTCACAAAGTTCTTCCGACGGAACGCCGCAGGGTCCATACCCAATTCGCGGGAGGCCTTTTCCATAATGCGTTCAACAACGAAGGTCGCTTCAGGGCGACCCGCGCCACGATAGGCGTCCACCGGTGCCGTCGTTGTGTACATCCCTTCGACCTCAACATAGATCGCTGGAATGTCATACTGGCCCGACAAAAGCGGCGCGTAGAGATAGGTTGGTACGCAGCTCGAGAAGGTCGATAGATAGGCACCCAGATTGGCTTTTGTCTTAACACGGAAGGCAAGGATTTTGCCCTTGTCGTCCGTCGCGAGCTCGGCATGCGTGATATGGTCACGACCATGCGCATCCGACAAGAAAGCCTCTGTGCGATCCGCCGTCCACTTCACGGGACGACCGACGCGTTTAGATGCCCAAACGCAGACGGTTTCTTCCGCATAGATAAAGATCTTCGAGCCAAACCCACCGCCGACATCGGGGGCAATCACGCGCAGCTTGTGCTCCGGTGCAATGCCGATAAAGGCAGAGAGCACCAGACGCGCCACATGCGGATTCTGGCTCGTCGTATAGAGCGTGAACACTTCCGTTCCGGCATCGTAATCACCGACTGCCGCGCGAGGTTCCATCGCGTTCGGGATCAGGCGGTTGTTGACCAGATCAATCTTGGTAACATGCTTGGCATTTTTAAACGCCGCTTCCGTCGCTGCCTTATCGCCAAGATGCCAGTCATACACCACGTTATCTGACGCAACATCGTGAATGACAGCCCCCTTTGAGGCTGTGTTCATATCGACAACCGCTGGCAGCACACCATAATCGACCACCACCAACTCGGCAGCGTCTTTGGCTTGCGAGTAGGTCTCGGCAATGATCACTGCAACATGGTCACCAACATAACGAACTTTGCCTTGGGCAAGCGCTGGATGAGCACCCGCCTTCA
>Ga0114964_10000253_pt1 | contig 40921 bp, 44 predicted proteins | sample C_131016_MF_Meta_FD_92638 | JGI IMG/M metagenome (GOLD analysis project Ga0114964, IMG submission 92638) | Freshwater microbial communities from Lake Croche, Canada to study carbon cycling - C_131016_MF_MetaG | ecosystem: Environmental > Aquatic > Freshwater > Lake | place: Lake Croche, Canada... | reverse complement strand
CGCTTGCCGGTGCTGCTCTTTCAATTCATCCAGCAGCTCGATCAGGGTGGTGGGGTTGAAAAAGCTCAGCTTTCTTTCTCTGGGCTGCACAGTGCGGTAAATTTGGTCGAGCGATGATTTGATGATGCTTTCCAAGCTCACGTCCATCCCCGAGCCCACGCGGGCCAGTTGGCGCTGCTTGTCGATCAGGTTGTCAAGGGTGGTGATGGCTTGCACGGCGTCTCGGGTTTCAGCGCCCATGGCCATGAGTTCAGAGACCTGCTGGATCATTTCTTGGCGGTGCGCGCTGCGGCTGCGGCCGTAGGCGTCTTGGTATTGGCACAGGTCCTGACCGCGGATGAAAGGGATGGTCGGCCACAAGGTGACGGCGCCAGCTGATGCGGTCCACCCCATGCACAAGGCCGTCATGGCCAGTGCACAGCAGTATGCCAACGCCTTGCGCGGGCGCTGCGTCCCTAAAGTTGAAGAGTTCATGAATCGCAAGCCCTGTCATAACGTCAGGGTCTGAGTGTCAATTCAAGTCGCCAAGCTGGTTTTGACTTGGGTCAAATTACAGGGGATTGCGTCAGCTGTTCAGCGGTTTCAGCGGTGGCTGAACTGCGGGGCGCGTTTGTTCAAGAACGCATCCATGCCTTCTTTTTGGTCGGCGGTGGCAAACAGCGCGTGGAAAATCCGGCGCTCGAACATCACGCCATCAGACAAGCCACTTTCAAAAGCGCGGTTCACACTTTCTTTGGCGCTCATGACAGCCAGCTGGCCGTAGCTGCAGATCATCAGGGCGGCGCCCAAAGTTTCGTCCATCAGTTTCTCGAGGGGCACCACGCGGCTGACCAGCCCGCAGCGCTCGGCTTCTTGCGCGTCCATCATGCGGCCTGTCAGCACCAGGTCCATCGCCTTGGCTTTGCCTATGGCGCGCGGCAAACGCTGGGTGCCGCCTGCGCCGGGGATGATGCCGATCTTGATTTCGGGTTGGCCGAACTTGGCGTTGTCGGCGGCGATGATGAAGTCGCACATCATCGCCAGCTCGCAGCCGCCGCCCAGGGCGAAGCCGCTCACCGCCGCAATCACCGGTTTGCGGATGCTGCGGATGGTTTCCCAGTTGCGGGTGATGAAGTCTTCTTTGTACACATCGGCGAAGGTGAACTTGGCCATGGCCGAAATATCGGCCCCCGCGGCAAAGGCTTTTTCGCTGCCGGTGATGACCATGCAGCCGATGGCAGGGTCCGCGTCAAAGGCTTGGAGGGCGGCGCCTACTTCGTCCATCAAGGCGCCATTCAGTGCATTCAAGGCTTTGGGGCGGTTCAGGGTGATGATGCCGACCGCGCCGCCTTCGGTGCGGACTTCAATGTTCTCGTAAGCCATGTGCTGTCTCCTGTGTGAGCGTCAAATCAAGGGAATGACATCACTATACCTACTGCCCTGGCGGCCTTCTGGCATCGCTGGATTGCAGCTAAAAACCGAGGGTAAACCCAAATAATAATTAACCAACCAATCGGTCGGTTAATGGTACATTTTCTGAACTGGAGATTTTCATGACCGACACCGCATCCACTGTTTTGTACGAAGAGCGCGGCGCTGTGGCGCTGGTGACGCTCAACCGTCCAGCCGCTTTGAACAGTTTTGACCGCCAAATGCACCACGATCTAGGGGCCGCGTTGGACAAGGCCGAAGCCAACTCGCGCATTCGGGCCGTGGTGATCACAGGGGCGGGACGCGGTTTTTGTGCGGGGGCTGACCTGTCCTCGTTTGACTTTACCCCAGGGGCCGACCGGATCGCCCGCGCGGATCCGGGGCCGATCATTGACCAAGCGTTCAACCCGACCACCCGCCGGATTCAGTCTTTGCGCATGCCTACCATCGCCGCCGTCAATGGTGTGGCCGCAGGGGCAGGCGCATCGTTGGCCATGGCCTGCGATATCGCCATTGCATCCCCGCAGGCCAGTTTCATCCAAGCTTTCAGCAAAATCGGTTTGATCCCCGATGCGGGCAGCAGCTGGTTGCTGGTTGAGCGTTTGGGCCTGGCCCGGGCGATGGCACTGACCTTCACCGGCGACAAATTGCCCGCGCAACAGGCCAAAGAGTGGGGTCTGATTTGGGAAGTCGCAGACGACAGCGTGGCCGCTGCCATGGCGATGGCCGAGCGTCTGGCCGTTATGCCCACCAAAGCGCTGGTGGCCAGCCGTGCCTTGTTGCAAGGCGCGACCACACGCAGTTTGTCGGAACACCTCGACTTGGAGCGCGACACCCAGTCGGCAATGGGGCGCACCCATGATTATTTCGAAGGCGTGCAAGCCTTTCTGGAAAAGCGCCCTGCGCAGTTCAAAGGCGAATGATGAAAGACGCCAAAGACATTGCCCGGCAGGTGGGCGAAACCATGTTCGCGGTGGATGTGGCTTCCAAAGACACCATGGGCATGGCATTGCTGGCTTGCGAACCCGGCCGCGCCGTGATGCGCATGGAGGTCAAGGCCTTGCACCTGAACGGCCACCAAATTTGCCACGGCGGTTTCATCTTCACCCTGGCCGATTCGACCTTTGCCTTTGCTTGCAACAGCTACAACAAAAATGCGGTGGCGGCCGGTTGCAGCATCGAGTTTTTGAAGCCCGGCAAATTGGGCGATGTGCTGACCTGTGAAGGCATTGAGCAGACCTTGAGCGGGCGCCACGGCATCTACGACATGAAAGTCACCAACCAGAACGGCGAAGTGATGGCGATGTTCAGAGGCAAAAGTGCGCAAATACCGGGCTCTGTGATTTCGGAATAAGCCCCCGTTGTCATTGCCGCGCAGGCGGGAATCCAGGTCTTCCACTCGCACTGCTCAGCGCCATCCCTTTGATTTTTTGAATTCGGAGTTCCCCATGACTGACAAAGCCTTTCCCTTGGAGCCGATTGAAAAGGCCAGCATCGACGAGCTGCGCAGCCTGCAGCTCAAGCGCTTGCAGCAGACGCTGCAGCACGCTTACGCCAATTCGCTTGTGTACCGCGCCAAGTTCGACGCCGCAGGCGTGCACCCGAGCGACTGTCAAACGCTGTCCGATATCGCCAAATTTCCGTTCACCACCAAGGCCGACCTGCGCGACAGCTACCCCTTTGGCATGTTCGCCGTGCCGCGTGAAAACTGCGCCCGCATCCACGCCTCCAGCGGCACCACCGGCAAACCCACGGTGGTGGGCTACACCCTCAAAGACATCGACATCTGGTCCACCGTGGTGGCCCGCAGCATCCGCGCAGGCGGCGCCCAGCCCGGTGACATGGTGCACATCAGCTACGGCTACGGTCTGTTCACAGGGGGCATGGGCGCGCACTACGGTGCTGAAAAGCTCGGCCTCACCGTGGTGCCTTTTGGCGGCGGCCAGACCGAGCGCCAGGTGCAGCTGATTCAAGATTTCAAATCCAACATCATCATGGTCACACCCAGCTACATGCTGGCGATTGCCGACGAGTTCGAGCGGCAAGGCATCGACCCGCAAACCAGCTCGCTGCGCATTGGCATTTTCGGTGCCGAACCCTGGACCAACGACATGCGCGCGGCCATTGAAAAGCGGATGAACATCGACGCGGTCGATATTTACGGCCTGTCTGAAGTGATGGGCCCCGGCGTGGCCAGCGAATGCATCGAGACCAAAGACGGCCCCACCATTTGGGAAGACCATTTCTACCCCGAGATCATCCACCCCGAATCAGGCGAGCCGGTGGCCGACGGCGAGATGGGCGAGCTGGTGTTCACCAGCCTGACCAAAGAAGCGCTGCCCATCATCCGCTACCGCACCCGCGACCTGACGCGCCTGCTGCCAGGCACCGCCCGCAGCATGCGCCGCATGGAAAAAATCACCGGTCGCAGCGACGACATGATGATCATCCGGGGTGTCAATGTATTCCCATCGCAAATTGAAGAGCTGATTTTGAAGCGCCCCGAGTTGGCACCGCATTACCAGTGCGTGCTGACCCGAGAAGGCCCGATGGACAACTTGAAGGTGGTGATCGAAACCAGCGCCGGCATTGAGAAAGACAGCCAGGAAGCGCGGGCCGCCGCCACCCTGCTGCAGCATGAGATCAAGGTCTACATTGGCTCCAGTGTCCAGATCGAGCTGCGCAGCGAGGGCGGCGTGGAACGCAGCCAAGGCAAGGCCAAGCGGGTGGTGGATTTGCGCGGGAAGTAGGCATTGCAAGCGATCATCTGAAGCTCACACCGCGGGCCATTGACCCGCTTTGCGATCTGCAGGCACCACCAAGCGCCAGGTGACCGACTTGGCCGGCAGGCGCACCGTCAAACGCAGCAAGCGTTTATCGCGTGACACCCATGCGGTGAACGTTTTTTCTGCGCCAAGCAAGACTTTCAGCTCATCGAGTTTGTTCAAACGCCAACTGCCGCCTTGCCCGCGAGGGCCTACCTCAAGTCCCAGCCATTCGTCGCCCGAGGCCAGTCCTGCGCGCTCAGCAGCGCCTCCTCGCAAAACCACTTTGATCAGAACCCCTGCGGCGCCATCGACTGCGCGCATGCCCAAGCGCTGAGCCATTTGCGCTGGATCGTCATGAATCTGCAGGCCTTGCGCCGTCAGCACGGCCCGCACGGGCAATTCGGCGGTGCTGTGCACCCAGGCTTTGATTTCTTTTTTCCAACTGCGCCCAGTGAGTTCTTGCAAGACAGCCAAGAGATCGGCTTCTTGCATCGGGCCGCCATGGCAGCGCTGCCACAGACCGCGCATCACATCGTCCAATGTGGCTGCACCGCTGGCGCGCAGCGTCAGGTCCAGGCACAGCGCCACCAAGGCCCCCTGGGTGTAGTAACTCACTGTGGCGTTGGGTGTGTTCTCGTCTTGACGGTAATACTTGACCCAGGCATCAAAGCTCGATTGCGCAACCGTTTGCACCTGACGGCCGGGGGTTTGCATCACTTGGTTGATGGTTTTGTTCAACAACTTGAAGTAAGTGGCGTCGTCAATCAGACCCGCACGGCGCAAAAGCAAGTCGTCGTAGTAGCTGGTAAAGCCTTCAAAAAACCACAGCAAATCGGTGTAATTTTCTTGGCTGTAGTCGTACTGTGCCAAGGCAAAGGGGCGCAGTTGCTTGACGTTCCAGGTGTGAAAATATTCGTGGCTGATCAAGCCCAGCAGCGTGGTGTACCCCTCGCTGGTTTGGGGTTCACCCACACGCGGCAAATCGCGGCGACCGCAAATCAGCGCGGTTGAGTTGCGGTGTTCCAAGCCGCCGTAGTCATTGTCTACCGCATTGAGCATAAACACATAGCGTTTGTGCGGTGTGTTCTGCACAGAGCCTTTGGCGCCCAGCCAAAAGCGAATGTCGGTTTCGCAAATTTTTTGGGTGTCAGCCAACAAACGCGCTTTGTCAAATGAAGGAAGTGCGCCGGCCACCACAAACTGGTGTGGCACGCCGCAGGCGGTAAATTCGCCCCGCCAAAATGCGCCCATCTCTACCGGACAGTCCACCAATTCGTCGTAGTTGACAGCGCTGTAAACACCAAAGCCCTGTTTGTTGACTTTGACCGGCTGCAGGCCTGTGGCCACTTGCCATGCGTCTTGGCCGGCAACAGGCAGCACCTGCAAACAGTGCGTGTGCTGTTCTTGCCCATGCACCCGTAAGCACAGACTGGTGCCATTGAAAAAGACCCGCGAGGCATCCAGCCAAGCGGTGCGCACCGAGTTGTCCAGTGCGTAAACCTCGCAGGTCAGTGTCAGCGGTGCATCGGCATCGCAGTCCACCCGCCAAGTGCATTTGTCTTGCTGCGTGAGTCCGCATGGTTTGTCATGCTGACGCGCTTGCAGCCGTTGCAGGTTTTTGGCGAATTCGCGCACCAGATAACTGCCCGGAATCCACACGGGCAAAGAGACCACTTGCTGCGCCGCGGGCGCGGGAATCGTCAGGCTCACCCGGAACAAATGCGCCTGCAGTGAAGCGACTTCAACGGTGTAATGCAGGGCAGTTTGTGTCATGGCTTGGATGCTCAAATCAGGTGGCACCTGCGGCAAAAAAACAGCTTAAAGCTGAGACTGCAGTCAGTTGCAAACGCAAAGTCAACCAAGCCCCTAAGCCAGCGGCAGGCCAGGTGCGGCGGTCCATGAAGTAGCAGGCAATCAAAACAGCCCCCAAGAGTGGCAAGCCTGCAAAGGCCGGCATCATGATCGCCACCCAGGCCAGCAAGGGTGCAATCACACCCCAGACAAAATGCACTGGGGGCGCATTGTGCGAGGTGATCGCATTGCGAAAACCAATGCCCCAGTGGATACCACCTAAAAAAGACACAATCACCGCCCCGTAACCGGCCATGGCCAAGGCAATGAAGGGGTGCAAATCAGCGTCAACCAGCCACAGCAAAAATGCCAGCAGTACAAAGGGCGCCATGCCGGCGTAGCTCAGGCGACTGATCAAGAGCCAAGTGGTGTCTTCGGTGCGGTGCATGGTGGTGGGGTGTTTATTTGATGGAGGTGAGTAGTTTTTCAATTTGCTTGGCGTCAATCGCGCCAGGCACGCGCGAGCCGTCAGCAAAGAACAAGGCCGGTGTTCCGGTCACGCGGTTCTTTTTGCCAAAGTCGACATTGGCATCGATCGCGCTGGCGTCGCACTTGATGGCAGGGGGTGTGACGCCGTTGAGCATCCAGTCATTCCAGGTCTTGGCTTTGTCTTTGGCACACCAAATGTGTTTGGATTTGACCACCGAGTCCTCGCCCAAGATGGGATAGAGGATGTGGTAAATCGTCACGTTCTCAATTTTCGCAAGGTCTTTTTCAAAGCGCTTGCAGTAGCCGCAGTTCGGGTCGGCAAAGATGGCCAGCTTGCGTTTGCCGTTGCCGCGCACTTGGGTGAAGGTGTTTTTGAGCGGCAGGTTGTCAAACTCAATGGCCGTGAGCTTCTCGATCCGTTCTTCGGTGAGGTTGCGCTTTTGCTTGAGGTCAATCAGCGAGCCCTGGAACAGGTAGTTGCCTTCGGCGTCGGTGTAGTAGATGTCACTGCCGTTGAGGCGAATTTCAAACACGCCCGCAATGGGTGTCTTGCTGACCTCGTCAATTTTGGCCAGAGCGGGTAAGCGTTCAGCCAGGTTTTTGCGCAAGAGGGCTTCATCGGCATGGGCATTCAGACACAGCAGTGTCCAACACAGGCACAGCCCCGTGCGCGCAGCTGCGAGAAAAACGTTCACATTCATGGGGTTCTTTTGTAATGGTGGTGTATCAACGCATGGCGTTGTCGGTGACCCAGCGCTTGAGCGGGCCGAGTTTGTCAAAAGCGCTCAGTCCCCAATTGCGCAAGGGCTGCCAAGGCGCGCCGGGCTGGGCAAACAGGTTTTGCAACTGGTCGGTGAACCAGCCCATGGTTGTGACATCGGCTTGCCTTGCGCGCTCGTAGCGGCGAAGCAGTTTCAAGTCATTCAGGGGTCGCCAAAATTCACGCTCTCCCAAGACCTTGGCCAGTTCTGCGACATCGGCCAAGCCCACATTCATGCCTTGTCCTGCCAAAGGGTGCATGGTGTGTGCGGCATCGCTCGCCAAGACAAAGCTGCGGCCTGGTTGGCCAGGCAGGGCACCCGCCCAACGCAAGGCATGGGCCCATTGCAAAGGCCACACGGCACGCGGCCCCGACAAGTGCATTGGGCCTAAGCTGTGATGGCAAGCTTCTTCCAGGGCTTGCACAAAATCACGCTCTGTCATGGCCAGCAAAGCGGCGGCTTGGGCGGCTGCGGTCGACCAGACGATGGCCACCTCTTGGCCGTTTGCGCCGCCGATAGGCAGCAACGCCAAGATGTCGGCTTGCGCCTGCGATGCCCCCGATTGAAACCATTGGCGCGCCGTTTGTTGGTGCGGCACAGCACAACGCACCCTTGTGGCCAAAGCATGCTGGTCATAGGCTTTGACATCAAAAACCACGCCCAGTTCAGCACGGGTGCGGCTGGCGCGGCCTTCGCAAATCACCGTCAGGGGGGCTTTTACCTTGTCGATGGCGTCGTGCCCAAAGGTTTCGATCAGGGGTTGAAAATGCACCGCGGATGCCAGACGCTCCTCGAGCGCGGGGACATCGACCATCCAGTTCAAAGCCTCCACACCTTGCTCACTGGCGCGAAAATGAAGTTCACCACCATGGTCGCCCAAGACCTGCATCTGCAAGACGGGTGTCATGGCCAGACCTTCAGGCCAGCAGCGAAGCGATTGCAGCACTTGGCGTGAGGCGCTGTTCAGAGCGTAAGCCCGGACATCGCTGTGGGCCTCAGGCCCCAAAGGAGCCGTTTGCACCAAGGCCACCCGCAAACGCTGATTGGCCAGCAACAAGGCCAAGGTGCGGCCAGCGATGCCGCAGCCGCGAATGCAAATGTCAAAGTTGAGCGCCATGCCCGAGATTGTAGGAGGCTGCGCTTGTTGCCGCTGTCGTGCGCCTCAATCACCCCGTGCATCAGTACAATCGGCAGCAGTTTCCCCTGGGCGCATGAAAACAGCCGCTGAAAACCGACACCGCCGTGCTGGGTCGGTTTTTGTGCGGTCCGATCGTCCACAAGGGGTTGATTTTTTGAGGATATTTGTATGAGTTTGAAATGCGGCATCGTGGGCTTGCCCAACGTGGGAAAGTCCACCCTGTTCAACGCTTTGACCAAGGCCGGCATCGCGGCTGAGAACTACCCTTTTTGCACGATTGAACCCAATGTGGGCGTGGTCGAGGTGCCCGACACCCGTTTGCAGCAACTGGCGCAAATCATCACCCCTGAGCGCATCGTGCCGGCCATTGTGGAGTTTGTGGACATTGCCGGACTTGTGGCAGGTGCGAGCACCGGTGAAGGCCTGGGCAACAAATTTTTAGCCCACATCCGCGAGACAGACGCCACCATCAATGTGGTGCGTTGCTTTGAAGATGACAATGTGATCCATGTCTCAGGCAAGGTCGATCCGATCTCGGACATCGAAGTCATCCAGACCGAGTTGTGCCTGGCCGACTTGTCGGCGGTAGAAAAAGCCCTGCACCGGGTGACCAAAACCGCGCGCTCGGGTGACAAAGAATCCCTCAAGCTGGTGGCCATTTTGGAAAAGTGCCAGCTGGCCTTGAACGACACCAAGCCGGTGCGCACCATTGACTTCAGCAAAGAAGAGTTGCCCTTGCTCAAGCAGTTCTTTTTGATCACCGCCAAGCCCGCGATGTTTGTGGCCAACGTGTCCGAAGACGGATTTGACAACAACCCCTTGCTGGACCGCCTCAAAGCCTACGCCCAAGCGCAAAACGCCCCGGTCGTGGCCATTTGCGCCAAGCTCGAAGCCGAGATGAGTGAGATGAGCGATGAGGACCGCCAGATGTTCCTCGAAGAATTGGGCCAAGCAGAGCCGGGTCTGAACCGCCTGATTCGGTCGGCCTACACTTTGCTGGGTTTGCAAACTTATTTCACAGCGGGTGTGAAAGAAGTGCGCGCCTGGACGATTCACATCGGCGACACTGGCCCCCAAGCGGCGGGTGTCATTCACACCGACTTTGAAAAAGGCTATATCCGCGCCCAAACCATTGCTTTTGACGACTTTATGGCCTGCAAGGGCGAGCAGGGTGCCAAAGATGCGGGCAAGATGCGCGCTGAAGGCAAAGAATACGTTGTTAAAGATGGCGATGTGATGAACTTCCTGTTCAGCTCCTGATCGCCAGACCCCCACCATTGAAAGTGAGAGATGTCCAAATTACGTTTGAGTTTTGCTTGTTGGAACTATGACCGCACGCGGGCATTGATGGATGGCTCGGTGGCTGTCGACGGTATTGACCTGAATTACCTGAACCTGCCGGTGGAGGAAACCTTTTACCGCCAGGCCCGCTTCCAGGAGTTTGATGTTTGCGAAATGTCGCTGTCGTCTTATTGCGTGTCTCTGCACCGTGCGGATCGGCCTTTTGTGGCGATTCCGGTGTTCCCGTCGCGTTTTTTCCGCCACTCTTGCATTTATGTGAATGCCCACTCGGGCATCCATGAGCCGAAAGATCTGATCGGCAAGCGCATTGCCAGCCCCGAATACCAAATGACCGCGCCGGTCTGGATTCGCGGCATTTTGTCAGACCATTACGGTGTGCCGGTGGACGCGCAGCCTTACCTCTTTGGCGGGGAAGAGGAAACCGGTCGGATTGAAAAACTCAAGCTGCAACTGCCGCCCAACATCCAGGTGCACCCGATCGGGCCAGACCAGACCCTGTCGAAAATGCTGCACGATGGTGAGCTCGATGCGCTGTACACCGCCCGCATGCCTTCCTCCTTCCTGAAGGGCGACGGCAAGGTCAAACGCTTGTTTGAAAACTATGTCGACGTGGAGCGCGCTTACTACCGCCAGACCGGCATCTTCCCGATCATGCACACCGTGGTGATGCGACGCGAGGTGTACGAGGCCAATCGCTGGATCGCCCAGTCGCTGACCAAGGCCTTCATCGAAGCGCAAAAACGCACTTACGAAGACTTGTACGAAACCGCCGCCCTCAAGGCCATGCTGCCCTGGCTGACCGCACACGTCGAAGACGCACGCCGCGAGTTTGGCCCGGACTGGTGGTCGTATGGCCTTGAGAAAAACACCCAGGTGCTGGAGACCTTCACCCGTTACCACCATGAGCAGGGCTTGTCGCCACGTAAATTGTCTCCGCAAGAATTGTTTGCCCCCGAGTCACTTGAAGCTTTCAAGATTTAAAGCCGCCAGATGTTGGAGGCACTGACCCCTGATACCGTCTGGATGCTGCTGGCTTGCAGCGTGGCCTTTGTGCTCGGTGGCTTGGTCAAAGGGACTTTGGGTGTGGGCTTGCCTTTGGTGGCGGTGCCTTTGTTGTCGCTCATTTTGGGTGGGCACCGGGCCATTGCCTTGGTGGTGGCCCCGGTGATTTATTCCAATGTGCTGCAGGCCTTGGAAGGGGGGTTGTTGAAAGACAGCGTGCGCCGTTTTTGGCCCATGATGCTGGCGCAAACCCTCTTGACCGTGCTGACCATCAAGCTCACGCTCGATTTGTCAGCACGCAACCTCAATCAGATGGTGGCTTTCTCGGTGCTGCTGGCCTTGGCCTTGATGACCTTCACGCCGCAGTTTACGATTTCGCCGCGCCGCGAAAAATGGGCCAGCGCCCTGGTCGGTGGTTTATCGGGTTTGATTGGCGGCGTGTCCTCCCTGACTGGCCCGATCATCATCACCTACCTGATGTCACTCAAGCTACAGCGGGAAGAGTTTGTCGGCTGCATCAGCATCATTTACCTGGCAGCGGCTGTCCCCATGTACCTGGCCATGTACGGTTACGGCCGCATGGAAAACACCGACTTGATTGGCTCAGTGATTGGCCTGTTGCCGATGGCGCTGGGTTTGGCGGCTGGCAAGCGGCTGCGCACCCGGCTGAGCGAACAAGCATTTCGCCGTGTGCTTTATGTGTTTTTGCTCATGCTGTCGGTCTTGTTGGTGGTGCGTTGAATACGCAGCAGATCGGCACCTGATCCGCATCAAGCCCCAGAGGGAAGCAGCCACAACAAGGCGGCTGACATGCACAGGTAACGCAAAAACTTGCCAATCAGCATGTACAGGGCACAAGGCCAAAGTGGCATTTTCAGCCAGCCTGCCATCGCGCACAGCGGGTCACCCACGACCGGCAGCCAAGCCAACAGACAGGCTTTGGGCCCGAGGCTTTTGAGCCAGGTGAGGGCGCGCAGATCAGAGGCACTGTGGAGTTTGTGGCCAAGGGCTTTGTGGGCCCCCAAGCCCATCCCCCAGCTGACCATGCCGCCCAAGGTGTTGCCCGCCGTCGCCACCCCAATGACAGGCCAAAACAATTCAGGATTGAGTTTGATCAGGCCAAAAACAACGGGCTCAGACCCCAATGGCAACAAGGTGGCTGAAACAAAAGACACGATGAACACCGTAGGCAGGCCGTTTTCCGGCAATGAGAGCCAGCCAAGCAAAAGGGCAATGTGTGCGTGAATCCAAGTTTCCATGTGGAGCACAGTGTAGCTTCGCCTTGGGCACCATGTGACTTCAAAATCAGGCCGAATGGATGCAGCACACCCCGCTTTCAGCTGCTGAAATTTTAAGCAATTACAATCATGCCTCCTTTTTAAGCAAATCCATTGTTCACCGGGCCCTGTTGCATGCAGATTGGTTCTTATTCTTTGCCGAACAACGTGTGGGTTGCACCCATGGCGGGCGTGACCGACCGCCCGTTTCGCCAGCTGTGCCGTGCCTTCGGCGCAGGCTATGCGGTCAGCGAAATGGTCACCTCGCGCAAGGACTTGTGGCACAGCCTCAAAACCTCTCGCCGTGCCAACCACGATGGCGAGCCCGGACCGATTGCAGTTCAGATTGCGGGCACCGATGCGGCCATGATGGCCGAGGCGGCGGTCTACAACATCGACCGCGGTGCGCAAATCATCGACATCAACATGGGTTGTCCGGCCAAAAAGGTGTGCAACAAATGGGCGGGCTCGGCTTTGATGCAAGACGAGCCACTGGCCCTGTCGATCATCGATGCCGTGGTGCAAGCCTGCGCGCCGCGGGGTGTGCCGGTGACTTTGAAAATGCGCACCGGGTGGTCAGCTGAAAATAAAAATGCATTGTCCTTGGCGTTGGCCGCCCAGAGCGCTGGCGTTCAAATGCTCACCGTGCATGGGCGCACCCGCGAGCAAGGCTACAAAGGCTTTGCTGAATACGAGACTGTGGCCGCTGTCAAAGCGGCCCTGCGCATTCCGGTGGTGGCCAACGGCGACATCAGCACCCCCGAACAAGCACGTGAGGTGTTGGCTTTCACCGGTGCCGATGCCGTGATGATCGGCCGGGCCGCGCAAGGGCGTCCCTGGATTTTCAGGGAAACCACCCATTTTCTGGCCACGGGCACACATTTGGCGCCGCCCCTGATGGCGGAAGTACGCCGTGCGTTGTTGGCGCATTTGGAGGATCATTACAGTCTGTATGGTGCATTCACGGGTGTGCGCTCGGCGCGCAAACACATTGGGTGGTATGTGCGTGGTTTGCCAGGCGCTGAGGCTTTTCGCGACAAGATGAACACAGTGGACGAAGCTTCAGCGCAATTGCGCGCTGTGGCCGATTATTGGGATGGTTTGGCCGACTCCATGGACCGCATGCCGGTCGCCATGCCAAAACCGGTTTTGGAGACGATGGAATGAGCAATGTCAGCATAGAAAAATGTATTCGTGAGAATTTAGAGACTTACTTTCGAGACCTGGAAGGACTGGAGCCCAGCAACATGCACGACATGCTGATTCGACTGGTTGAACGCCCTTTGCTGGACGTGGTGATGCACAACGCCGATCAAAACCAGTCCCGAGCGGCGCAATGGTTGGGCTTGAACCGCAACACGCTGCGTAAAAAATTAATTGAACACCAACTTTTGAAGTGAACACCATGAGAGCCTTGATTTCCGTCTCTGACAAAACCGGCATCGTTGAATTGGCGCGGGATCTGCATGCCTCGGGCGTGAGCCTGATCTCAACGGGCGGCACCGCCAAACTGTTGGCCGAGCAAGGCCTGCCTGTGACCGAAGTGGCTGAAGTCACGGGCTTTCCTGAAATGCTCGATGGCCGTGTCAAAACCTTGCATCCCAAAGTGCACGGCGGATTGCTGGCACGCCGCGACACGCCCGAGCACATGGCCGCTTTGCAGGCCCATGGCATCGACACCATTGATTTGCTCATCGTCAACCTCTACCCCTTTGAAGCCACGGTGGCCAAAGACGGTTGCACATTGGAAGACGCGATCGAGAACATCGACATCGGCGGCCCCGCCATGGTGCGCTCTGCGGCCAAGAACTGGAAAGACGTGGCTGTCATGACGGACGCCTCGCAGTACGCACAAGTGTTGGCCGAGATCCAGACCCATGGCCACGTGAGCGATGCAACCCGCTTTGCCCTGTCCGTGGCGGCCTTCAATCGCATTGCGCAATATGACGCCGCCATCAGCGGCTACCTGTCTTCCTTGGACCTGTCCACCGGCCAGCGCAGTGTGTTCTCGGCGCAAGCAAATGGGAACTTCATCAAACTGCAGGACTTGCGTTATGGCGAGAACCCGCACCAACAAGCGGCCTTTTACCGTGACCTGTACCCAGCACCCGGCTCCCTGGTGATGGCCGAGCAATTGCAGGGCAAAGAGCTGTCCTACAACAACATCGCCGACGCTGATGCCGCTTGGGAATGCGTCAAGACTTTTGATGCGCCCGCCTGCGTGATCGTCAAACACGCCAACCCTTGCGGTGTGGCCGTGGGTCAAGACGCTTTGGAGTCGTACAGCAAAGCCTTTCAAACCGACCCGACCAGCGCTTTTGGCGGCATCATCGCTTTCAATCGCCCGGTCGACAAAGCTGCGGCCGAAGCGGTGAGCAAACAGTTTGTTGAAGTATTGATGGCCCCAAGTTACAGCGCTGAAGCGCTGGAGATCTTCAAGGCCAAGGCCAATGTGCGCGTGTTGCAAATCGCCTTGCCGCCAGGAGGTACCAGCCCTTGGGATAAAGGTCAGAATGCGATTGACGTCAAACGCATTGGTTCAGGTTTGCTGATGCAAACGGCTGACAACCATGAACTGCAATGGGCTGACCTCAAAGTTGTGACGCAAATGCAGCCCACGCCTACTCAAATGCAAGACCTGCTGTTTGCCTGGAAGGTCGGCAAGTTCGTCAAGAGCAATGCCATCGTTTTCTGTGCCAATGGCATGACCATGGGCGTGGGCGCAGGCCAAATGAGCCGGCTCGATTCAGCCCGCATCGCCAGCATCAAGGCGGGGCACGCCAATCTGAGCTTGCAAGGCACGGCCGTGGCCAGCGACGCCTTCTTTCCGTTCCGCGATGGTTTGGATGTGGTGATCGATCAGGGCGCCACCAGCATCATCCAACCCGGTGGCTCCATGCGCGACCCAGAAGTGATTGATGCCGCCAACGAGCGCGGTGTGGCCATGGTCTTCACTGGCGTGCGTCACTTCCGGCATTGAAGTGACCTGCGCCACGCAAGCCATCCAGTAAGTGCTTGAATCACTTCAAGCCTTGAACAAGCCCAACTTGTACAAGTCAAAGTTTTTGGCATTGGGCAGCACAGCAGGCAGGTCGGTGGTGCTGACCCCAAACCAGCGGGCCAATTCGGCGCCCATTTGATCGGTGGATGTGGACGGCAGCAGGCGGCCGCTGCCGACCTGTGCGTTGTGGGTGATACCGATTTCGGGCGCTTGCCCGAAATACTGTCCGCCCTGCACCGCACCGCCCATCACAAAATGGTGGCTGCCCCAGCCGTGGTCAGAGCCATCGCCGTTGGACGACAAGGTGCGGCCAAAATCAGAGGCGGTGAAACTGCTCACCTGGGACGAAGTGCCCAAGTACTGCATCGCAGTGTCAAATTCCAGGGCGGCTGCGCTTAATTTTTGCAGCAAAGGCGGGTGCTGGTCGGGCAAAAAATCATGCAGGTCAAACCCGCCCATGCCCACCATGAAGACTTGCCTGCGCACGCCCAGGGCGGCTTGCTTTTCGATCAGGCGGGCCACCATTTTCAATTGGGCGGACAAAGTGTTGGTGCCTGATGTGGGAAACAAATTGTTCAAGGCGGTGCTGGCGTTGGCACCAATGGCATTGGCCACGCTGTCGTAGGTGTTCAAGGCGCGTTGGGTGATTTGCGTTTGGGCGTTGGCCAGCAAGTGCGTGCTGTTTTGCGTCATCAAGCTTTGCAAGGCGGTGGCGCAGGCGGACGAGCCAAACAAAGACTTGCCTTTGATCGCATTCACCGTGGTCGCGCCGGTGGTGCTCATTTGGTATGAAATCGCTTGCTGCCCAGACAAATACAGCGCATTGCCGTTGACCGAAATGCAGGTCAGTGCCGAGGCGCTGTTGCCGCTCAGCATCAAGTCAGCAGCTCGCCCGCCCCAGCCTGAGGCACTGCCTTCGGTTTGAAAAGACGATTGCCAATACGCCTGCTGGTCGTTGTGTGAAAACAGCTTGGGCGGTAAGGGCACAGACTTGTTGTCGTACTGGGTTCGTGTGGTGGGCGTGATCAAGGGGCCCACATTCATCACAATGCCGGCACGGCCCGCATCGAACAAGGTTTTCATGCCGCTCATTTGCGGGTTCAGGGCCATTTGCCGACCGCCCGACAAGGGCGCATTCAAGGCCGTGGCTGCGAGACTTGCGCGGGTCAAAGCAATCCCTTCGTAGGGGCCGGTGATGACGGTGCCTTTGCGGATGGCATAGTAGGCGTTGTAGTTGCTCAGGTCGTAGGGCACCACGGTGTTGTAGTGGTCGTTGGCGCCATACAAGAAAATGCAGACCAAAGCTTTGTAGTCGGTGGCCGATTGCGCTGCGGCGTTGGCCATCGCGGCCAAGCCCGCCGCCATGGGCGTGGCGGTGCGGGCAAACGCCAGAGCTGCGCCCTGTTTCAACCAAGCGCGGCGGGTGGTGTTGGAAAATGTGGTCATCAAGGCCTCACTGTTGAACCAAATAGTCGTTGCTGCTCATGACCAACACGATGGCGGCATACACCCGGTTGAGCAGCCCCGCATCGGTGGTCGCTGCAATGGTGGTGACGGCCTGCGTCATCAGGGTCCGGTTGGCCGCGCTGATGGCCCCGGCGGCCAAATGCAAATTCAAGTGGTCGATCAAATTGGCCGGCGTGGCGGCCAAAGCTTTTTCGGTGGTGTAGTCCGCTTTGACCACGCGGGCGTTGTTGACCGTGCCCGCCATGTAGTTGACATAACCCACCACAGAGGGCTCGTCGGTGATTTGCAATTCGGGCGCCACCAGACGGGCTTGCAGCAGCGCTGTATTGGGGGGTGTATAGCCGGGTCGGAAGTAATTGAACACGCTGGGGGCATACAGCGGCATTTGATTCAAAGTCGTTTCGGAGTTGGTGTAACCCAAGGTCCATAAACCATCGGCGTTGGTGGCGCCAAAGGTGCGGCCCCACTGAACCAAGCGCACCATGGGTTCTCGCAGCTTGCCAGAGGTGTTGCTGCTGCTGGCGCTGCGTGCTTCTGAGTCGGTGAGCACGGCGGTCCACACCGCCTTCATGTCGCCGCGCACAACCTTGCCGTCTACGGGTTTGCCATTGTCGTTGAACACCTTGGCCACGCGATCCACGTAAGCGGGGCTGGGGTTGCTGGTGACCAGCCGCTGGATCAATTGTCTGGCAATGAAAGGGGCTGTGTTGGCATGCATGAACAAGGCGTCCAAGGCGATGTCCAAACTCTTGTCGCCCAAGGTCCCTGCGGGGATGACCGTTCCCAAAAAACGTTTTTCTTCCGGGCTGTGCAAACTCGCATTCAGCGCCATCGGCAAGCCCTGGCGGTAAGCCAATGAAGCCAAGCTACCCATGGGGTCGGTGCCGGCCGCCAAGTCCCAACCGGTGAAGACTTTGGCCAAACCCTGGATGTCGTTGTTGTCGTAGGTTTCGATCGGTTGGCCTTGCGCGTTGAGTTGCAGACTGCCGTCGGTATTGAGCTTGTACAAACCAATGGTGAACAGCTGCAGCACTTCGCGGGCATAGTTTTCGTCGGGGGCGCGGCCGGTGGCAGCATTGGCTTTTTGATTGCCCTTCATGTTCAGGTAACTGCCCATGGCCGAGCTCAAGCTCACGGCCTTGAGCAGGCTGCGGAAGTCGCCGAACACATTTTTTTCCAGAACTTCCCAGTAGTTGGCAATGGCGAAATTTTTCCAGCTGATGGGCAGTCCCAGTGTGGACACCACAAACAATTCACTCAAGGCCAAGACAGCGCGTTGGCGAAAGGCATCGGGCGCGTTGAACAACTTGTTCCAGATGGCACCGGTCCAGCCCCCATCGCCATTGATGTTGCCGCTCACGGTGGCGTCGTTGTAGCCTTTTTCAATCAGCCACGAGGTCATGCTTTGCGACAGGGGCATGGCCATTTGTTGCGTCAGCCAAGTGTTGATGCCTTGGTCGTTCAAGGCTTTCAATGTGGTGGGGTTCGCGCCCCAGGCCGCTTGGCCTAAAAAACGCGCAGCTTGCTCGGGCGTCAGACTGGCGGGCGTTGGCGTTGGCGTGGGGATAGGCGTAGGCGTGGGGATAGGCGTCGGGGTCGGGCCGGAACCGCCACCCCCGCCGCAGGCGGCCAGCAAAGCAGAAGGCGCGGCCGCCAGGAACGCCAAGTAAGACGAACCCTGGCTTGGGGTGTCGTCAGACTGCAGGGTGGCAGGCACGGTGTCGGTGGTCTCGAGTGGCATGGTCTGGCTCGCTTGTCCCTGTGAGATTTTGTGGTTTCATGACCGGCAGGCTTCGGGCATGATCCAGCATTATCTTCAAAAACAGTGACTCGTCTATGCCGCTTCCCATCGTTGATTTACACAGCCACGTCATCGCCGATGATGCGGCCCGCTACCCCTTGGCCCCCATGGGCGGCAAGCAGTCCGATTGGTCTAAGGAGCGACCGGTCAACGGCAATGCCATGCTGGCTGCGATGCAGCAAGCGGGCGTGGCCAAGTCGGTGCTGGTGCAAGCCTCGACCTGTTATGGCCATGACAACCGCTATGTGCAAGACAGCGTGGCCGCACACCCCGATGTGTTGGTGGGCGTGTTCTCTGTGGACATGATGGCGTCCGATGCGATAGCGCAGATCCAGCATTGGATACAAGCCGGTTTGAGCGGTGCGCGGGTGTTCATTGCCGGCCACACGGCGGCGGACCATTCGATTCGCCTGGACGATCCGCAGGCCTTTGCCGCATGGGATTACATTCAAGCGCAGCGCATTCCGATGTGCGTGCAATTGCGTGCTGACGGACTGCCCCAATTGGAAAATTTGTTGAATCACTTTCCGAAAGCCATTGTTTTGCTCGACCACTTTGCCCGACCTCCTCTGCAAGCGGGTGCGCCTTACGCCCAGGCGCGGGCTTTGTTTGCCTTGGCCCGTTATGAAAACTTGCACTTTAAATTCACCACGCACAATGTGCGTGAATCCAAGGAAGGTCAGTCGACGCAAGCCCAGTTTGCCCGCCAAGTGGTGGACAGTTTCGGTGCCCATCGCATCGCTTGGGGTTCCAACTTTCCGGCCTCGGCCGGCAGCTTGCAAGACCACCTGAATGAAGCGCTGGAAGCCACCGCCGCATTGACCTCGACAGAGCGCGATTGGATTTTTTCCCGCACTGCGCATGCGCTGTATCCCCGCTTGGGTACCCCGGCTTGATGGTTCGGCTGACACATTGAACTGAGAGATGGCCTCATGACCCCTTTGAAACTGAAGACCCTTTTGGGTGACTACGCCAATACCCGGGCACTGAAAAGCGGCACCGTAACGCCCCAATTGTTCGAGTTTGAGTTTGCCGATGTCAAAGTCCCCAACCGCGCCTTCAAGCGTGTGGTGCGCAACCTCGAATTCGATGTGGCCGAGTTGGCGCTGGTGACTTTTTTGCAAGCCAAAGCCTATGGCAAACCGCTGACCTTGATGCCCGCCGTGGTCGGTGCCGGGCGCTTTCAGCACCATTGCCTGGTTTACAACGCCGAGCGACCCCGCGTGACGGTGGCGCAGTTGCAAGGCAAACGCATTGGCATCCGCGCGCATGCGCAGACCACCGTGACTTGGGTGCGCGGCGTCCTGGCCGACGATTACGGCGTGGCTTTGCGGGATGTGCAATGGGTCACCTTTGAAGAGGGCCATTTGGCCGAGTTCCCGGACCCACCGGGTTTCATCAGAGCCCCTGAGGGCAGCAGTGCGGTGGACATGCTGCTTGCAGGCGAACTCGACGCGGCCATCATCGGCACCGACTTGCCGGACGATCCGCGCCTGAAGGCCGTGCTGCCCGATCCGCATGAAGCGGCCAAGGCCTGGAGCGCGCGCAACCAGATGCTGCCGATCAACCACATGATGGCGATCGACCTGCAACTGTGCCGCGACAGGCCCGACGTGGTCCGCGAAATCTACAGCGTCTTGCAAGCCAGCAAAGCCTTGGCCCCGACCGCGCCAGGCTCGGTGGACTTGACGCCCTTTGGTATCGAGCCTAATCGCCGTGCGCTGGAAGTGCTGATTCGCAACGCGTATGAACAAGGCTTGATTCCTCGCGTTTACGCGGTGGATGAATTGTTCGAAGAGTTCACCCGTTTGATCTGAACTGAAACGACACCTCAGAAAAAAGCCATGCAAGCAAAAAACCTCAAGCGCAGACAGTGGATCTTGGCCGTTGTGGCAGCAAGTCTGAGCGATACCACCTGGGCCCAAAATGTCGGGGGCTTGGGCCGGATCATCGTGCCATTTGGTGCAGGCGGAGCGCGTGAAATGCCGGCCCGAGCGATTCAGCAAGAATTCGGCAAGGAGTTGGATCTGAACTGGATCATCGATGCCAAACCTGGCGCTGGCGGAGCGATCGGTACCGTGGCTGCAGCCCGTGCGGCGCCCGACGGCAAAACTTTGCTGATGGCCGCTTCCAGCCACTTTGTAACGGCAGCCTTGGGTGCCAAGCCGTTTTACGATCCGATCAAAGACTTCACACCGGTGGCCAACATTGGCAACCAAAGTTACATTTTGATGGTCAATGCCAACTTGCCCGTTAAAACGGCGGCTGATTTTGTGCGCTACGCCAAAGCCAACCCCGGCGTGCTCAATTACAACTCGGCGGGCGTGGGCAGTTCCACCCATTTGGCGATGGCTTACTTTGCCAAGTTTGCGGGTCTGGAGATGCAGCATGTGCCCTACAAAGGGACCCAAGAGGCCGTGACCGATGTCACCGGTGGCCGAGGTCACGCGGTGATCGTGCCAACCGCTGGTGTGGGCGTGTATCTGCAAGAGTCTCGCTTGCGGGTGATCGGTTTGACCGCCCTCAAACGCTCTACCCTGTTGCCCCACATTCCTACGCTGGCCGAATCCGGTGTGCCGGGTTTTGTATTTGAATCCTGGTTTGGCTTGCTCGCACCAGCGGCAACACCAGCGCCTGTGGTTGAAAAGCTCAATGCGGCGGTGAACAAGGTCATTGCCATCAAAGAGGTGCGTGAGCGTCTGCACAACCTGGGCATCGAGTCGGGCTACTTGAATGTAGAAGGCTTCAACAAACTCTTCCTGGCGGACCGCGAACTGATGACTCGTCTGGTCAAAGAGGCAGGCATCACGCGGGATTGAGGCGGCCTGGCCGCTGGACCGGCTTCAGTCCTGCAACCTGAACTTGAGCTGAAAGCTCAGTGCCCCATACAGCCGGTCTTTGAGGGGCGGCACCAAAGCCAGATTCAGGCCCCAATGGCCGCGCTCCCAGCTGGCAGTGGGAATCACGGCGGGAAACCATCCACCGCTGAATGCTTTGGGGTAGCCGTTGAAAGCCCCGGCCACCACACCCAGCTTGACGCCGGCCACAGTCCAGGGCTGGTAGTAAGCTCCGATGTAGTTTGACGGGGCATTGTCACTGTTGGTAAAGTGCCCCGCGGTGGCGCTCCAATCCTGGTTCAAGCGGTATTCGAAACCCAGCCCCGGGTTGGCATTGCGCAAGCCTTTGTCGGTCTCGAAATGCGCCGAGTAAAAACCGGCGTTGACCCACAGGCGGTTGGCTTCAAAGCCAAGCCCTGACTGAGCCTGCGCCACATTGCACAGCATGAGCAGGCTGAGTATCAGGGCGTGTTGCATGCTTCAGAGTGTTTTGAAAATCTCACGCGCGGCAGCGACAGTGTGGGCAATGTCTTCGTCGCTGTGGGCGCCGGACACAAAGCCAGCTTCGTACAAAGCCGGGGCAATGTAGACGCCACGGTCCAGCAAGCCGTGGAACAGGGTGTTGAATTTAGCGCCTTCGGTTTTCATGACTTGGCCATAGTTGTGTGGCAACTCGGGCAGCAAGAAAAAGCCGAACATGCCGCCTTCGCAGTCACCCACAAAAGGCACGCCTTCTGCAGCAGCCGCAGCGCTCAGCCCGTCGACCAATTGGCGGGTTTGCGCGCTCAAGGCGTCAAAAAAGCCGGGGCGGCTGATCTCTTTCAAGGTGGCCAAACCGCAGGCGGTGGCCACCGGATTGCCGCTCAATGTGCCGGCTTGGTACACCGGCCCCAAGGGGGCCAGCTGCTCCATGACGGCCCGCTTGCCGCCAAAAGCCGCCAGCGGCATGCCGCCGCCAATGACCTTGCCCATCACTGTCATGTCGGGCTCAAAGCCGGGAATGGCTTTGGCGTAAACGCTTTGCGCACTGCCCAGCGCCACGCGGCAGCCGGTCATGACCTCGTCAAACACAAACAAGGCGCCGTACTCTGTGCACAGCTCGCGGCAGCGCTTCATGAAGGGCACGCTGGCGCGCACAAAGTTCATGTTGCCGGCGATGGGCTCGATCATCACGCAAGCCAGCGCCTTGCCATGCAGGGCAAAAGCTTCTTCCAGTTGCGCGACGTTGTTGTACTCCAGCACATGGGTGTGCTGCACCACCTCTGGGGGCACCCCGGCGCTGGTGGGGTTGCCAAAGGTGGCCAAGCCCGAGCCGGCTTTGACGAGCAAGGCATCGGCATGACCGTGGTAGCAGCCTTCGAACTTGATGATCTTGCTGCGTCCGGTCGCGCCACGCGCCAAGCGCAGAGCGCTCATGCCCGCTTCGGTGCCCGAGCTGACCAGGCGCACCATGTCCATGGAGGGCACCAGCTTCAAGATGGCTTCCACCAAATCGATTTCACGTTCGGTCGGAGCGCCATAAGAAAAACCATCCAGCGCTGCTTTTTGCACGGCTTCCAGCACGGCCGGATGGCCGTGGCCCAGAATCATCGGGCCCCAAGAGCCGATGTAGTCGATGTATTTCTGCCCGTTGGCATCCCAGAAATAAGCCCCTTGCGCACGTTGCACAAAGCGGGGTGTACCGCCCACGGCGCGAAAGGCGCGAACTGGCGAATTCACGCCGCCAGGGATCACGCGCCGTGCGCGCTCGAACAGGGTGTCGTTGAGGTCAGTGTTTGGTTTCATTGTGCGGAATTTCAAAAAAATCACCGGTCAGATGCTTGCCGTCTTCAGCTTCTTCGGCTTCGTCGTCGGCTTCGGGTTGTGCCCAGAACAGCCGGTCAGGGATGACCTGTCCCATGCCGGGCCGAAAGCCTTCGTCCAGGCTGCGGTCCAGGTAGTTGAGGGCTTCACTGAAGGCTTCGGGTAACTCCAGACCCGTGGCCAATAAAGCCGCCAGCGCTGCCGACAAGGTTTCACCAGCCCCGGCAAAAACGGCTTCAATGCGCTCAAATTTTTCGTGGGCAATCACTGTCTCGGGGGTGGCCAGCACATTGTCGATATGCTGATCGGCCAGCGGCAAACCTGTGACCAGTGTGTAAGGCACTCCCATCACCGCCGCGGCCTTGGCAATGTCGCGCGGGCCCGGGTTTTTGTCTGCCGACCATTCAGGCAATAACCAGCGGCGCAAGGTGCTGTGGTGGCCAATCAAGATGCTGGTTTGGGGCAATAAAAGTTCACGAAAGGCATCCAGGTATTCGTCAATTTTTTCTTCCTGCCACCACGACAAATTGGGCATGTAGGCCACCAAGGGCACGCCGTCGTAGTCGCTGGCCAACTCGGCGATCACGCTGATGTTCTCAGGGCTGCCAGCAAAGCCAACTTTGATGACCTGTGGCGGCACGTCCTCCACAATGGCCCGCGCCTGGTCACCCACGGCTTCTTCGTCCATTGCAAAGAAATCCAGTATTTCACGGGTATCCCGGGCATAGGCCCCGGTCAAGACGGGCAGGGCGTGGGCCCCCACCGAGGCAATGGCCAAGCTGTCGCAACTGATTCCGCCAGCGCCGCTGGGGTCGCTGGCGTTGAACACCAATACGCAGGCCATGACTTCTTCGGGACTGTCGGCTTCTTCGTCGCTGAGCAAGGGAATGGGGCTAGAAAGGTTCATGCGCTAGATTGTCTGGTAGGCAAGCGTAGATACAATCGGTTCATTCTATTCCACTCATGTGAGCGACTGTGACTGAATCTCAAACTTGGATGTGCCTGATTTGCGGCTGGATTTACGACGAGGCCTTGGGTGCGCCAGAAGACGGCATCCCCCCGGGCACGGCGTGGGCCGATGTGCCCATGAATTGGGTGTGCCCCGAGTGCAGCGCCCGCAAAGAAGACTTCGAAATGGTGGCCATCTGAGCCAGGCTGGGTCACCTTGCCCGGGCCACAGTCCTGTGCTTTACTGCGGCGCTTTTTTGACCACCGCGTACCTGGCCAATGTTTTTTCGCGCGCCTCATCGTGCAGGACGATCGGACGGGGATAGTCCCGTCCTGATTCAAATCCAGCGGCGGCCAACACCATCGGCTTGGCGGCCCAAGGCGCGTGCAAGGCCGGGTTGGGCAGCGCCGCAAGTTGCGGGATGTAGCGACGGATGAATTTGCCTTCCGGGTCGAATTTTTCGCTTTGGCTGACCGGGTTGAAGATCCGGAAATACGGCTGCGCGTCACACCCGCTGGAGCTGGCCCATTGCCAGCCCCCGTTGTTGGACGATAAATCAAAGTCGTTCAGATGCTGGGCAAAATAACGCTCTCCCCAGCGATAGTCTATGCCCAAATCTTTCACCAGAAAACTGGCCACGACCATCCGCAAACGGTTGTGCATGTAGCCGGTTTGGTTGATTTGCATCATGGCCGCATCCACCAAGGGATAGCCGGTGCGGCCTTGGCACCAGGCGTCAAACAGTTTGTGGGCATGGGCGCCATGCTCCCATGGGATGGCATCGTAATCGGGCTTGAAGCTGCGCTCCATCGCGTGGGGAAAGTTGGCCATGATCTGGGCATAAAAATCCCGCCAGATCAGCTCGGACAACCACACGCTCGCCCCTTCATTGCCCGCTTGCGCGAGCTCATAGGCCTGGCGGGCCAGGTGCCGAATCGAGACCGTGCCAAACCGCAAATGCACACTCAGGTAACTCGGCCCTTTGACGGCGGGGTAATTGCGTGCGTGGTCGTATTTGGCGACGCGAGGCCAAAAGTCCTGCAGCAAGGCGGGCACAGCGGCGCTGCCCGTCAGAATGTGCAGTGCTTTCAAGTTGGTGCTTTCAAACCCCAATGTTGACAAGCTGGGCACCTCTTGGCGCTCGGCCTCTGGCCTTGCAGCCAGTGCGCTCGCATGCAGCTCCACCGCATAAGGCTGGAGGTCATCGCCGTCCACCTTTTTGAGCCAAGCGTTTTTGTAGGGCGTGAACACGCTGTAGGGTCGCCCCATTTGGGTCATGACTTCTCGCCGCTCAAAAATCACATGGTCTTTGTAGGTGTGCAGGGCAATGCCGACATCGGCCAAAGCGCCTCTCACTTTGGCGTCGCGTGCCAAAGAATGGGGCTCGTCGTCATGGTTGGCAAACACCGATTGAACGCCCAGCTGGTGGGCCAGCCTGGCCATTTCTTCTTTGGCCTTGCCGTGGCGAACGATCAGGCCTGCGGCTTCGTGAGCTGCCAAAGTTCGCAGCTGCATGTCCAGATCGACCAGCGACTCGCGAATGAATTCGACCCGGCGGTCAGCGCGGGGCAAAGGATCCAGTATGTCGGTGTCAAAAACAAACACGCAATAGACCTTGGCGCAGTTTTTCAAGGCGTGAAAGAGGGCGGCGTTGTCATTCGCTCTCAGATCGCGCCGAAACCAGACCAGTCCGGAAGAAAAAGTTTTGTTCATGAGATGGGTGTCCTGATGTTTCACTCTGCACCGAGGGACTTCGCCCTTAAAATGCCAGTATGTCGCCTGATTCTGCCTCTATCAACCTGTCGCATCATTTTTTGATCGCCATGCCCGGTTTGGAGGACGAAACATTCTCCAAAAGCGTGGTCTACATGTGCGAGCACAACAACCGCGGCGCCATGGGCTTGATCATCAACAAGCCCGGCGTGTTCAGCCTGCGGCATTTGTTCGACAAGGTGGAACTGCCCCTGCGCCGCGACGACCTGATGCAAACCCAGGTCTTGCATGGCGGGCCGGTGCAAACCGAGCGAGGTTTTGTGTTGCACGACCCGATGGTGCTTGACAACAAAGACAAAGGCGAGGCGGTGTACGCCGCTACTTTGAGCGTGCCCGGCGGCCTGGAGATGACCACTTCGCGGGATGTGCTGGAAGCCATGTCCAATGGCTCGGGCCCCCGACGCGTGCTGGTGACCTTGGGGTACGCGTCTTGGGGCGAAGGCCAATTGGAGTCTGAAATTGGCGAAAACAGCTGGCTCACGGTCGAGGCCGACCCGAGCATCATTTTTGACACCCCCTTGGAGCAGCGTTACGAACGCGCTTTGAGCTTGCTGGGCCTGCAGCCCTGGATGCTTTCACCCGATGCGGGGCATGCATGAGCAGCACGGGCTTGGCTGGCATGGCGGTTTCAGCCGGCCACCAGACATTTTTGGCATTCGATTACGGTCTCAAGCGCACCGGTGTGGCGGTCGGCAACCGCATGCTGCGCAGTGCCACCCCGCAAGGCACGATTGCCGCTGAAGGTGATGCCCGTTTTGCCCATGTGCACAAACGCATTACCGAATGGCAGCCCGATGCGCTGGTGGTCGGCGTGCCCTTTCACCCCGACGGTGCAGCGCACGAGAACACCGTGCGGGCGCAGAAATTTGCACGTCAATTGCGCGGACGCTTTGGTTTGTCGGTGTATGAAGTGGACGAGCGTTACAGCACCACCGAGGCCTTACAGGCTGGGGCGCGGGATGCGGATGCGGCCGCAGCCTGCATCATTTTGGAACAGTTTTTAAGGAGTCTGCCTTGAGTGCATTGGCTTTGAATGCTGAAGCGCTGTACAGCGAATTGCTGCGCGGCGTGCAAGCCTTGGTCGGACCGAATACCCGCTTGGTGGGCATCACCTCCGGCGGCGCTTGGTTGGCGGAACGTTTGCAAAAAGAGTTGGCCCTGGCCGGTCAACATGGCACGATTTCATCGGCCATGCACCGCGATGATTTCGCCCAACGCGGCCTGTCCGCCAAAGGGCAAACCAGTCTGCCTTTCGACATCCAGGGCGCTGACCTGGTGATCCTTGACGATGTGCTTTACACCGGCCGCACGATTCGCGCTGTCATCAACGAGCTGTTTGACTACGGCCGACCCGCCAGCGTCAAGTTGGCGGTGCTGGTGGACCGAGGAGGCCGGCAGTTGCCGATCCAAGCCGACTTTGCGGCGGCGCGAGTGACGGTGCCCGACACCCAGTCGCTGGCGCTGGTGCGTGATGCTTCGGGCGCCTTCAGCTTCCAGGTCGAAAGTCAGGCGGAGTGAATACGATGCTCTACAAACGCAACAACCCCCAGCTCAACCTAAACGGTGAACTGATTCACCTCTTGTCCACCGAGGGCCTGTCCAAAGACATCCTCTCCCACATTCTGGACACCGCCGCCAACTTTGCCAGCGTGAACGACCGCGAGGTCAAGAAGGTGCCTCTCTTGCGTGGCAAAAGCGTGTTCAACCTGTTCTTTGAAAACAGCACCCGCACCCGCACCACCTTCGACATCGCAGCCACCCGCCTGTCGGCCGATGTGTACACGCTGGACATTGCCCGCTCATCTGCAGCCAAGGGCGAGTCGCTGCTCGACACGATTGCCAACTTGAGCGCCATGGCCGCCGATATTTTTGTGGTGCGCCACAGCGAGTCGGGCGCGCCTTATTTGATTGCGCAGCACGTCGCGCCCCATGTGCATGTGGTCAACGCCGGAGACGGACGCCACGCCCACCCCACGCAAGCGCTGCTGGACATGTACACCATCCGGCACTACAAAAAAGACTTTGCCAACCTCACCGTGGCCATCGTGGGTGATGTGTTGCACTCGCGTGTGGCGCGCTCGGACATCCATGCGCTCACCACGCTGGGTTGCGCCGAAGTGCGGGTGGTCGGCCCCAAGACCTTGGTGCCCGACGACATGGCGCAAATGGGCGTGCGCGTCTTTAACAAGCTCGAAGAGGGCATCAAGGGCTGCGACGTGGTCATCATGCTGCGCCTGCAAAACGAGCGCATGAGCGGCGCGCTGCTGCCTTCCAGCCAGGAGTACTTCGAGAGCTTTGGCCTGACCCCTGACAAACTCCAATTGGCCAAACCCGACGCCATCGTCATGCATCCGGGCCCGATCAACCGGGGCGTCGAGATCGACTCGGCCGTGGTCGACGGCCAGCAAAGCGTGATCTTGCCGCAGGTGACTTTTGGCATCGCGGTGCGCATGGCGGTGATGAGCATCGTCGCGGGCAACGAGGCATAAGGACAAACCATGAAGCTCCTCATTCAAAACGGCCGCGTCATCGATCCCGCCAGCGGCTTTGACCAAATGGCCGATGTGGCGATCGCCGCCGGGCGCATTGTGGCGATCGGTCAGGCAGCGGCCGACTTCAGCCCCAACCGCGTGATCCACGCCAAGGGTTGCATCGTGGCGCCCGGTTTGGTGGACCTGGCCGCGCGCCTGCGCGAGCCAGGCCAAGAGCATGCGGGCATGCTGGAGAGCGAAATGGCCGCCGCTGTGGCCGGTGGCGTGACCAGCCTGGTCTGCCCGCCCGACACCGAGCCGGTGCTGGACGAACCGGGTCTGGTGGAAATGCTGCGCTACCGCGCCGAAAAACTGCACCAGGCCCGCGTGTTGCCGCTGGGTGCGCTCACGGTGGGACTGAAAGGCGATGTGCTGACCGAAATGGGCCAGTTGACGGCGGCCGGTTGCGTGGGTTTTTCTCAGGCCGAGGTGCCGATCCCGAGCACCCAGGTGCTGCAACGCGCCCTGCAATACGCCAGCTCTTTTGCTTACACCGTCTGGCTGCGACCACAAGATTTTTATTTGGGCCAAGGCGTTGCCGCCAGTGGCCCCTTGGCCACCCGCATGGGCTTGTCCGGCGTGCCGGTGGCGGCCGAAACCATTGCCCTGCACACCATTTTTGAGCTGGTGCGATCCACACAAGCCCGAGTACACCTGTGCCGTATCAGCAGCGCAGCGGGTGTGGCCTTGGTCCGTCAGGCCAAGGTCGAAGGCCTGCCGGTCACGGCCGACGTGAGCATCAACTCCTTGCACCTGACCGATGCGGACATGGGCTACTTTGACAGCCGAGCGCGCCTCACGCCTGTGCTGCGCCAGCAGCAAGACCGCGCTGCGCTGCGCGCAGGATTGGCCGATGGCACCCTGGATGCCCTGGTGTCCGACCACACCCCGGTCGATGCCGACGCCAAGGCCCTGCCTTTTGCCGAAGCCGAACCCGGTGCCACCGGCATGGAGCTGCTTTGGAGTTTGGCGCTCAAGTGGGGCCAGGCTGAGGGCCTGGACTTGCACGCCGTCCTCTCGCGCATCACCAGCCAGCCTGCTCGCGTTCTGGGTGCTTCCTTGCGCGAGCTGCAGGGTTCAGTGGGCCAGTTGCGTGTCGGCGGCGTGGCCGATGTGTGCGTGCTGTCCACCGAAGGCCATTGGCCCGTGACCGAAGCCTCTTTGCGCAGCCGGGGCAAGAGCACGCCGTTTTCGGGGTATGAATTGCCCGGTCGGGTGTTGGCCACCGTGGTGGCCGGCCATCTGGCTTTTGAGGCGTGAAGAGCTTCGTCGCCCTGTACAAACTGCTGCGTGGCCTGGGCCACATGCTCAAGGGCGTGTGGTGGGTGAACAGGCACTTCCCCAAGCGCTCGCCTGAACAAAACGAAGCATGGGTGCAAGCCTGGTCCCTTCAATTGCTGGCCTTGTGGAACATCCGCTTGCATGTGCTGGGCCAGCCGGTGCTGAACGGCCCCATGTTGCTGGTGGCCAACCACATCTCTTGGTTGGACATTGTGGTGATGCATGCCGCACGGCATTGCCGTTTTGTCTCCAAGTCCGACATTCAAGCGTGGCCCCTGATCGGCACCCTGGCCACGGGGTGTGACACTTTGTTCATCCAGCGCACCAACCGGCGCGATGCGATGCGCGTGGTACAAGAAATGACCCGCGCCTTGCAAGAAGGTGATGTGGTGGCCATCTTCCCCGAAGGCACCACCAGCGACGGCTTGCATCTGCTGCCCTTTCATGCCAACTTGATTCAGGCCGCGATCGCCGCCGATGCACCGGTGCAGCCCGTGGCCTTGAAGTTTTTGGACCGGCAAAGCGGGGCGATCAGTTTGGCCCCCGCCTACATTGGCGACGACTCGCTGCTGGTGTCGGTCTGGCGCACCTTGACGGCTGAAGGCATTGATGCGGTGGTGCACTTTGGCGCGCCGCAAGCCGCGCAGGGGCGTGAGCGCAGGGCATGGGCCCATGATTTGCGCGCAGAAGTGATTCGCTTGAGTGCGGCTGCCCCCTAAATGCAGATCCAGCCACTGTTTTCGATGATGGTGAAGTTGTGTGGGTCCCGCGAAAGGCGCGTGTGTCCCAGCGTCCGTGATGACAAGTTCAAATACAGAAAGGAAAAATCATGCAAAAAATCATGCCTTGGCTCATCTCCTGTGCAATAGCCTGCGCCCTTTCAGCGCAAGCGCAAACCCCTTTGCAAGTGCGCAGTTGGGCCGCCTCTTGCGCTGCCTGTCACGGCACGAACGGCAACGCACAGGCCGGCATGGTGACTTTGGCCGGCATGCCTGAGCAGGTGATTGTGCAAAAAATGCAAGACTACAAAGCGGGCCGCGTGCCCACGGCCACGCTCATGCACCAGCTGGCCAAAGGCTACAACGATGACGAGATCAACGCCATCGCGGCTTACTTTGCAGCGCAAAAGAAATAAGGAGTCAGCAGATGCAACGTCGTCATTTATTGCAAACGGGTTCTGCCTTGGGCGTCATGGGATGGCTGGCTGGTTGCGCCAGTGCCTCGGACAAAGGACCCAAGGTCGTGGTCATTGGTGCGGGCTACGCGGGTGCCACTGCGGCCAAATACATTCGCATGTGGTCGGACTATGGCATCCAAGTGACGCTGGTCGAGCCCAATCGCGCTTTCGTGTCCTGCCCTTTGTCGAATCTGGTGTTGGGTGGCAGCCAGCGCATGGCCGACATCACGTCGCCTTACGACAACCTGGTGCGGCGTCATGGTGTCCGATGGGTGCAAGACCGTGCCACAGGCATCGATCTGGACAAACGCTCGGTGCAATTGGCCGGTGGCGGTGCTTTGGCTTATGACCGTTTGATCGTCTCGCCCGGTGTGGACTTTATGTGGGACAGCCTGCCTGGCATGAACCAGGCCGGGGCGCAAGACAAGGTCTTGCACGCTTGGAAGGCCGGTCCGCAAACACTGGCGCTGCGCCAACAGCTTGAAGCCATGCCGGACGGCGGCGTCTTTGCCATGTCGATTCCCCTGGCCCCTTACCGCTGCCCGCCCGGTCCCTATGAGCGTGCATGCCAAGTGGCATCCTATTTCAAGCAATACAAGCCCAAAAGCAAGGTCTTGATTCTGGATGCCAACGACGATGTCACCTCCAAAGGGGCTTTGTTCAAAAAAGCCTGGTCAGAGCGTTATGCCGGCACGATCGAGTACCGTCCCAAACACCAGTTGGTGGATGTGGATGCGGCCAGAGGCACCTTGAAATTCGAATTCAATGACGACCTGAAAGCCGATGTGCTCAACGTCATTCCACCCATGCGGGCGGGTGACGTTGCGTTCAAGGCCGGCCTGGCCACGGCCAATCAGCGCTGGTGCGAGGTGGACTTTTTGACCTTCGAGTCCAAGGCCGCCAAGAACGTGCATGTGTTGGGCGATGCCATTCAAATTGCACCCGCCATGCCCAAGTCAGGCCATATGGCCAACCAGCATGGCAAGACCTGCGCAGCCGCTGTGGTGGCCTTGTTGACAGGGCAAAGCGTGAATCCTGCGCCGGTGTACAACAACACCTGCTACAGCTTTGTCAGCGCCAAAGAAGTGGTCCATGTTTCGAGCGTGCACCGGTACGATGCCGACAAAAAAACCATGCTCACAGTGCCCGGCTCGGGGGGCTTGTCTGCCGCGGCCAACGAACTCGAAGGGGTTTACGCCTTCGCTTGGGCGCACAACATTTGGGCCGATACCTTGGCTTGAAGCTGCTACAGCGGCCAGCCCATGCGCCGGTGCAAGCGCCACGCCATGCTGGCGCCCAGCCAGATGGCGAGCAAGGTGAGCCACGCCGTCAATGAAAAGACCGACCCGCCCGTCATGCCCGCGCCCACGGTGCAGCCACCGGCCATCACCGCGCCCATGCCCATGAGCACGGCGCCCGTCAGGTAATGGCCGAGTTTGTTCTCGGCCTGAAAGCTCTCCCATTTGAATTCACGACCGGCCAAAGCACCGACCAGTGAGCCCAGCAAGGTCGCGGGCAGCAATCCGGCGTCAAAACCAAAACGGGGTGCCGTGCCGGTTGACAAAATACGCATCAAAAATTCGGCTGTTGCACTGCTGAAACTGATGCTTTGAATTTGCACCGCTTCAAAAGATTGCCCCGCAATGGCCTGTGTCAGTCCCCAGCCTGCCGCCACAGTCAGGCCCACCGCAATCGATCCGATGCCCAAGGCTGAACGCTGTGGATGGGTCTTGACAAAAAAATACAAGCCACTGGTGAAAGCCAACGCGGCCAGCAGGAGGCCGCCCATCGGGCCCATGCCGGTGATCTTCAGCAAGTCGCGCCCGGGGCCGCCGTCGATCTGCCACCATGACACCATGGCTTGGCGAACGGGCGCCAGCCATCCGGCAATGCTCGCCTGCACGGTGAGCGCAAAGACCAAGGCGGCGATTGCGGCCCGCAAGTTACCGTTGGCAGACAAGACGAGCAACCGACCCGCACAGCCTCGGGTCATGATCATGCCGGCGCCAAAGAGCAGGCTGCGCATGACCGGGCCAGAAAGACTCCCGATCGGTGCCATGAAACGTGAGGTCTGGGGCTGCAGCCCACCCAGCATGACCAAGCTTTGCACCGCCAACAAGCAGGCGCTGAAACCCAGCCACCACACGGCAAAGCGGGGGCCGAGTTGGCCTTGACAAGTTTCAATGACCGCGGCGCGAGCGCAAAATCGTGTCCGCTGTGCCGCCAAACCGAAAAAGAACCCCACCCCAGCACCGGCCGCCGCCAGGATTTGGGTGTCTCCCCATGTTTCTAATAAACTAGCCAGATTCAACGCTTGCTCCTGATGCACTCTCACTGATGCACTTCTTATTTTGCCATCCATGCTGAAACCATTTGCTCTGGCGGCGCTGCCCCGGCGCAGCGTCCTGCGTCTGGCGGGGCTTTGGGCCTGGCCCCTATGGGCTGGCTCGCAAGGCGTGGTGGCGGCAGTTTTGCCCGCTGCACAGTCCTTGCGTGAGGAGTTGGCCGTCGCCTTGAAGAAAAAACAACCCTTGGTGGTGATGGTCAGTCTGGAGGGCTGCCCTTACTGCCGCATCGCGCGGCAAAGTTATTTGTCGCCTCTGCACAAAAACGGCTTGGACATCGTCCAACTGGACATGAACAGCGCGCAGCCGGTCCAAGAATTTTCTGGGCAATCGACCACCCATGGGCAATGGATTCGTCAAAGGCAAATTTCGGTCGCGCCGACGGTGCTGTTTTTCGGCCCTGGCGGCAAAGAAATTGCGGAACGCCTGGAAGGTGCTTCCTTGCCGGATTTTTACGGGGCTTACTTAGAGCAGCGCCTGGAAAAAGCCCGCCTTGCCCTGTGAACCAGGGTGTTTTTGGCGTGTCCCTGTCCGGTTCGAAGATATTCCCCTAAGATCACCCCCTTCATCAAGGAGTTAATCGATGCTATCCCGTCGCCGGACACTACAACGCAGCGCAGCGGTCGCAGGTCTTTTGGCCAGCGCAGGCTTTCCTCAGTTTGCCGATGCGGCATTCAGCAAGACGGCCTTTGATGCCAAGTCGGTGCGAGATGCGGTCAAGGCGGCCGGTGGTGTCAGCCTGATCGAAAGCAAAGACGTGACTTTGACGGCGCCCGACATTGCTGAAAACGGGGCTGTGGTGCCCATGGGCATCAGCACCGCGTTGCCAGGTGTGAAGCAATTGCTGCTGTTGGTCGAAAAGAACCCGCTGGCTTTGGTGGCCCTGTTTCAAAGTTCTGAGGCTTTGGAAAACAACTTTTTGACCCGCGCCAAGATGGGCCAGACTTCCGATGTGTATGCCGTGGCCATCATGGCCGATGGCAAGGCCCTGTGGGCCAAAAAAGAAGTCAAAGTCACCTTGGGGGGGTGCGGCGGTTAAGCCCCCACTTCGGCCCCTGGCTCAGTAAACAATTTGAGGAGTTCAATATGGCAGACCCAATGCGCATTCGCGCTCAAGCCGCCGGCGACAAGACCACCGTCCGTGTGTTGATGAGCCACGAGATGGAAACCGGCCAACGCAAAGATGCGGCCGGTAAAACCGTGCCCGCTTGGCACATCCAGGAAGTCACTGCAATGCACAACGGCAAACAGGTGCTGTCCGCCGAATGGGGCACGGCAGTGTCTAAAAACCCCTTCATGCAGTTTGTGCTCAAAGACGCCAAAGTGGGCGACAAAATTGCGGTGACCTGGAAAGACAACAAAGGCGATACCCGCACCGACGAAGCCACCGTGACCTGAACGGTCTGAAAGTCACCATGAACACATTTGCAAAGTGGGCCGGGCTCTCGGCCCTGACGCTGTTGACGGCCTGGCCCGTGATGGCGCAAAAAACGGCCAGTCAAGGCATTGACGAATACCGTGCCATGCTGGCCGACGGCAACCCCGCTGAGTTGTTTGAAGCCAAGGGCGAAGATCTGTGGAAAAAGGCCCGTGGCCCCCAAAATGCCAGCCTGGAAAAATGCGATTTGGGCAAAGGTCCGGGTGTGGTCAAAGGTGTATTTGTGGAGTTGCCGCGATTTTTTGCAGACACCCAACGGATGCAAGATCTGGAGTCGCGTTTGGTCACTTGCATGCAAACCCTGCAAGGTTGGGATGGCGCTGAAATTGCCAAGACGCCATTTGGTCAGGGCGAGCAAAACAATGTGACCGCTTTGGCCACCTGGATTGCGTCCGAGTCCAAAGGCCAAAGGTTCAATTTGTCGCAAAACCACCCGCAGGAAAAAACCTTTTACGAAGTTGGCAAGCGTTTGTTTTACCAGCGCGGCGGCACCCATGACTTTTCATGTGCCTCCTGTCATGGCGAAGAAGGCAAGCGGATCCGTTTGCAGGATTTGCCCATGCTGAGCAAGAGCCCTGGTGATGGCGTTGGTTTCGCAGCGTGGCCCGCTTACCGTGTGTCCAATGGCCAAATGTGGGGCATGCAATTGCGCTTGAACGATTGCTACCGTCAACAGCGTTTTCCTTACCCCGGTTTTGGCAGCGAGGCCACGATTGCTTTGTCCACCTATTTGGGTGTGAATGCCAAAGGCGCGGTTTCGGTGGCCCCGGCCCTCAAGCGTTGAACAATGGGGACATTCGCATGAAAAAACAAACCCACACCCTGGCGGCCCTGGCTGCATGGGCTTTGTTGGTGGTCGGCTGTGCCAGCGGGCCCACGGTGGCAGAACTGGACGCCTTGACGGATCGCATGGTCAAAGCCTCGTTTCGATCTGAAGGCATTGCCAAGGTCGAGCGGGTGACGGCCACGGATGAAACCAACCGAGCCTGTAGCGAAGCCGATGCCCGTGGGCAACGGCTGGATGAAAAAAAAGCCAAAGCCATTGAAGAGGCCAATTACAAAAGCATTCAATGGCCTTCCGACGGCAAGTTTGTCGGCGACTGGAAACAGGGCGAAGCCATTGCCCAAAACGGTCGCGGTTTGACCTGGACCGACGAGGCCAAAATGGCCAACGGTGGCAATTGCTACAACTGCCACCTGATCGACAAGAAAGAAATTTCTTACGGCACCATCGGCCCCAGCTTGTACAACTTCGGCAAGCTGCGGGGTGTGACCGATGTCAACAGCCCCGAGGCCAGGGCGATGCTGGAATACACATGGGGTAAGGTCTGGAATGCCAAGGCCTACAACGCCTGCTCCAACATGCCGCGTGCCGGGCACATGGGGATTCTGACCGAAGCACAGGTCCGGGATGTGGTGGGTTTGTTGCTGGACCCCCAGTCACCTGTCAACCAGTGAACCTGAGCAAGCGCGAATTCATCCAGGTCATGGGGGCCGGCACCATGGCCGGTCTGCCCATGGGGCATTACGCCCAAGCCAGTGCGCCCACCGCGGCCAATGGCTTGTATGACATACCGGCTTTTGGCCAGGTTTCGTTTCTGCACATGACCGACTGCCATGCGCAACTCAAGCCGATGTATTTTCGCGAGCCGCACATCAATCTGGGTGTGGGTGCGATGCAAGACCACTTGCCGCATCTGGTCGGTCAGCATTTGCTCAAGGCCGCCCGGGTCCGACCGGATACGGCCCAAGCCCATGCCTTGACGCATCTGAACTTTGCAAGCGCGGCCCAGCGTTACGGCAAGGTCGGTGGTTTTGCCCATTTGGCAAGCTTGGTCAAACGCATGAAGGCCAGTCGCCCGGGCGCTTTGCTGCTCGATGGCGGTGACACCTGGCAAGGCTCCGCGACCAGTTTGTGGACGAACGGCCAAGACATGGTCGAGGCCTGCAAGTTGCTGGGCGTCGACATCATGACCGGCCACTGGGAATTCACCCTGGGCATGGACAGGGTCAAGGAAATCATGGACAAAGACTTTGCAGGCCAGATTGACTTTGTGGCCCAAAACGTCAAGACCACTGATTTTGGTGACCCGGTGTTCAAGCCCTACGTGATCCGCGACATCCATGGGGTGCGCTGCGCCATCCTCGGCCAGGCTTTTCCGTACACGCCCATTGCCAACCCCCGTTACATGGTGGCCGATTGGACCTTTGGCATCCAGGAAGCCAACATGCAAGCCACGGTCGATGCCGCCCGAGGCCAAGGCGCTCAGGTCGTGGTGCTGCTCAGTCACAATGGCATGGATGTGGACCTGAAGATGGCCAGCCGGGTGCGCGGCATTGACGCCATTCTGGGCGGGCATACGCATGACGGCATGCCGGTGGCCACCTTGGTCAGCAACCCGGGCGGCAAAACCATCGTCACCAACGCGGGCTCCAATGGCAAGTTTTTGGGGGTGCTGGATCTGCAAGTCAAAGACAAAAAAGTCAGCGACTTTCGCTACAAGCTCTTGCCGGTGTTTTCCAACATGTTGCCCGCAGACCCAGCCATGGAGGCATTGATTGCGAAAGTGCGTGCGCCTTATGAGACCCAACTCTCTGAGCAACTGGGTGTCTCGGAAGGCTTGCTGTACCGCCGAGGCAACTTCAATGGCACAGGCGACCAGTTGCTGATCGACGCTTTGCTGGATGTGAACAACGCCGAGATCGCTTTGTCGCCGGGATTCCGGTGGGGCACGACCTTGCTGCCGGGCCAGGCCATCACACGCGAATGGCTGATGGACATGACCGCCACCACCTATTCGTATGCCACGGTGACCCCGATGACCGGCGAATCTCTCAAAACCATCCTGGAGGATGTGGCCGACAACCTGTTCAACCCTGACCCCTACTACCAACAAGGCGGCGATATGGTTCGCGTGGGTGGTTTAACTTACAGTTGCAACCCCTTGGCCCGCATGGGCGCACGCATTGGCGACATGCGTTTGAAGGGCCGGTTGATCGAGTCGGGCAAGACCTACACCGTGGCGGGATGGGCGCCTGTGGCCGAAGAAGCCCGCCATCAAGGCCTCCCGAAAGTCTGGGATCTGGCCGAGCAGTGGCTCAGGCATCAGCCAGACGGCCGTATCGCTGTGCGCACACTCAACACGCCCAAGCTCACAGGCGCCTTGCCTAACAAGGGTTATGCCGGCGTCTGAGCTGGTTGCGCTTTTGGCCCCGACTGGTCGACGCCCCAGGAAGTCCAGTACATGGCCAAGCCCGTTGCCACGCCATAGACACCCATGGCCGCGCCGACCAAGGCAAACATATCTGCGGCGCTGGCGCCGGTGCGCACCATGTACAAGCCGCCTGCGGCGACCATGACCAAACGAACTGTGCCCGCCAGTACCGGCCCCAGCACTTTGCCTGAACCTTGTGACGCGAAATACAAGCACAAGCCGAATCCAAAAAGTGCGTACCAAGGTCCCACCCACTCAAAATAGCTTTGGGCATAAGACTGCACGGCCAGCGAGTCAGTGAACATCAGGCTCCAGGCGTTGGGGTACAACGAAACCAGGGCACCTACCATGCCAATCATCAGGGCCGCCATGCAGGAACCCGTCCAGGCCACGCGGCGGGCCCGCTGCACCATGCCCGCACCCATGGCCACGCCGACCATCGGCACGCAGGCGACGCCAATGGCAAAGGTGATCGGGATCAGTAAAAACTCCAGGCGCGTGCCGATGCCGTAGCCGGCCAAGGCTTCGGTGCCAAACTGCGCGACCAGCCGGGTCAAAATCAAAATGGTCACAACGGTCTGGATGGAGGAGAGGCTGGAGAGGGCGCCCACTTTCAAAATGTCATGAAAGTCAGCCCAGCGCACAGCGCCTTTGAAAACCAAGCGCACCCGACTGGCAGGCGATTGCAGGTACAGGCCCAGGTACAAGGCACCGCCCGTAAAGGCAATCAACTGCCCCATGGCGACACCCGCCATGCCCAAGCGAGGCACAGGCCCCCAACCCAGGCCCAAAATGCCCGCCAGCACCACCTGAAACAAAGACACTATGAGCAGCACCGAAGAGGGTATTTTCATATTGCCCGAGCCACGGATGACCGAGGCAAACGCATTGGTCAACCAAATGCTCACCGACCCTAAGAAGGCCACGGCCGCATACAGTGAGGCCTGATGCAGGGCTTCCCCTGAGCCGCCGATGGTTTCCAGCAATTCCATGCGAAAGACGCCAAACAGGACGGTGAACAGCAGGCCCAGGGCCAAAGCAATCAGGGTCGCGTGCAGGGCAAGAGACTGCGCCCTGTCTTCACGTCCGGCGCCCAAGGCACGGCTGACGGCGGACGAAATGCCGCCGCCCATCGAGCCGGAAGACAACATTTGTTGCAACATGATCAAAGGGAAAACCAAGGCCATGCCTGCCAAGGGCGTGGTGCCCAATTGACCTACATAACTGGTTTCGGCAATCGTCACCAAGGCAGAGGCGATCATGGCCAGCATATTCGGAAAGCCCAAACGCCAGATCGTTGGGAGGATGGGGGCCTTCAAAAGTGGGTGCGTGGCTTGCATGGCGCAACTGTAGGGGGATGCCGTGGTGGGGACTGTCACATCGGTACCCGCAGGGCATGGGTTTTGGTCAATGCCGTCCTGATCAGAGCAAGTTCAAAGGAATTTTGACGTAAGCAATGCCGTTGTCTTCTGGGGGTGGCAACTCGCCAGCGCGGATGTTGATTTGCACCGCAGGCAGGATGAGCACCGGCATGTCCAAGCTGGCGTCGCGTTGGGTACGCATCTCCACAAAATCCATTTCACTGACGCCGTCATGCACATGGATGTTTGCGGCCTTTTGTTCAGCGACCGTCGTTTCAAAGTGCACAGGGCGGCCGTTGGGCGGGTAGTCATGGCACATGAACAAACGGGTCGCGGGCGGTAAGCTCAAAATTCTGCGTGTCGAGGCGTACAAGGTTTTGGCGTCGCCCCCTGGAAAGTCGCAGCGCGCGGTGCCGACATCGGGCATGAACAGGGTGTCGCCCACAAAAACGGCATCGCCAAACTGGTAAGCCACGCAAGCGGGGGTGTGGCCCGGCACGAACAGGGTGTGCCCCGAGAGGCTGCCCAGGGGGATGCTTTCTTCATCGGCGAACAGATGGTCAAACTGCGATCCGTCAGCCTTGAAGCTTTCTTCCATGTTGAAGATGCCCTTGAACACTTTTTGCACGCCACCGATGTGGTCCCCGATGGCGGTTTGGCCACCCAAGTGCTGTTTCAAATAAGGGGCGGCGCTCAGATGATCGGCGTGGGCATGGGTTTCCAAAATCCAGGCCACCTTGAGGTCGTTGGCTTTGACAAAGTCGATGACCAAGTCCGCTGACGTGTGGCGGGTGCGGCCAGACTTGGGGTCGTAGTCCAACACCGAGTCGATGATGGCGCAAGCTGAACCTGGCTTTTCGTAAACCACATAAGTGACGGTCCACGTAGCGGGGTCAAAAATGCCGTGAACGCGTGGATTGACCGTGACGGTGTTCATCTCAAAGTCCTTTAATTAAGTTTAAAATAGTATATTGACTGATAGTTTGTTTGTCAATATAATTTACCATCCTTGATTGAAAAGCAGGAAAACCCACCCATGGACACCGCCACACTGGACCTTGAGAAAATGAAAACCTCAGCCGGCCATGCCTGCCGACTGATGAAAGTGCTCGCCAACCCCGACCGCTTGATGCTGCTGTGCCAACTGTCGCAAGGCGAAAAGCGTGTGGGCGAGTTGGAAGCGCTCTTGGGCATCGTGCAGCCCACCTTGTCGCAGCAGCTCACAGTCTTGCGTGACGAAGAGCTGGTGACCACCCGCCGTGAGGGCAAAAACATTTACTACCAAATTGCCAGCCCGCAAGCGCTGGCGGTCATGAACGTTTTATTCGCGCAATTTTGCGAACCACAAGAAGGAGCATCCGCATGAACATCGATTGGGCACATTTCACGCCATTCTCATCGCTCGCAGGCGGCATCATTTTGGGGGTGGCCTCGGCCATCTTCATTTTGGTCAACGGCCGCATCTTGGGCATCAGCGGCATTTTGGGTGGGCTGTTGCCACCCAAAGCGGGCGATACCAGTTGGCGTGTTTTCTTCATCCTGGGTATGTTGGCCGCACCCACGGTTTTTCATGCCGTGGTGCCCGGGCAATACATCACCGCCCCGCGCATCGATGCGTCTGGCTGGATGGTGATTGCCGCCGGTTTGCTGGTGGGCATTGGCACCCGCTATGCCTCGGGCTGCACCAGCGGTCATGGGGTGTGTGGCTTGTCTCGCCTGTCACCCCGCTCTTTGGTGGCCACACTCTCTTTCATGGGCGCCGGCTTTGTCATGGTCTACCTGCTGCGTCACATCCTCTAAGGACATCCACATGCTTCACAAAAACAACCTCTACCGCATTGCTGAATTTGTCGTGGGCCTGCTGTTTGGCTTGGGCCTGATGCTCTCGGGCATGACCGACCCCGGCAAAGTCCTTGGCTTTCTCGACCTGTTGGGCACTTGGGACCCTTCCTTGGCGCTCGTCATGGGCGGCGCCATCATGGTTGGCTTTTTCGCCTTCACCGT